>Ga0310885_10000118_pt1 | contig 16237 bp, 22 predicted proteins | sample T60D2metaG_FD_203445 | JGI IMG/M metagenome (GOLD analysis project Ga0310885, IMG submission 203445) | Lab incubated soil microbial communities from West Virginia University Organic Research Farm, Morgantown, WV, United States - T60D2 | ecosystem: Environmental > Terrestrial > Soil >...
TCAGCAAGGAGGCGCACATTTATGCCCGCTCGCAAAGGCACTACCTCTATTCAAGTCTCCATCCCCGATGACCTGGTCGCCCGCCTGACCCTCCTCGCGTCCAAGCCCGGTGAGACCAAATCCACGGTGATGGAAGCGGCGCTCAGGCAGCTCGTGGAAGGCGGGGCCAATCAGACCTTACTGGAAGGCCTGCACCAGCGGCTCGATACCCTGACGGCGGCGTTCACGGCGGTGGAGCAGAGCACCAGCGCGCTCGCACTCCAGGTCCAGGCACTGGAAGGGCGCGTGACGAAACAGGGAGGACGGTATGACGAATTCGTCCAGGCGGTGGGTCGGCTCTACGATACGGAAAAGGCGGCACGCCATGGGGCCGCGTCCCCCCGCCTCTTTCGCCACCTCTTCCCGAGCAAGCGCTAGCACGCTGGCAGGCCGCTCTGACCACCGGCGTACCGATGGCATGCCGCCACACAGGAGCGCACACAAGGACTTGCGGGGGCACGGCAGGCCACACGGCAGACCGGGCCAGGCATGCCGATGCCTGCCAGCGCGGCCCAGCGCTGGGTCTTCGGGTGCGTCCAGCACCCGTCCCTCATGCCGCCGTTCAGGCGGCATCATCCTCCCTGCCGTCCAGGCAGGGGCACTCACACAAAAGGACCGCGTATGCTGCCGACCGTCCCCGCCTGGCCTGCCTACACCTACGTCGCGCTCGGTATCACCGGGTTGTTTCTCCTCGGGCTCCTGCTGGCGTGCATCCTCGGCCTGATGCGCGGGTGCGTGCAGGTCCTCAGTGGTGCCTGGCGGGGGCTCGTCGCCGTCGGTCAGTGGCTCTGTGGGCTGCCCCCCACGTCTGGCGGCAGCGCCCATTTCGCCACCCGCCGCGAAGTCGAGCAGGCCGGGCTCCTCACCACAGACGGCGTGCCCCTCGCCGCGTATGACCAGGGCAGGACATTACGTGAGCCTCACGGCGGGCATGTCCTCGTCATGGGGCCTCCACGTTCCTGGAAGAGTACGGGGATTGTTATGCCTGCCCTCGAGCAGTTTCCGGGCTCAGTCGTCTGTAATGACTTGAGAGGGGAGCTGTTTGCGAAGACGAGCACGATGAGGGAAGCCTACGGATCGGTGTATCACTTTGCGCCCACGCAGGCCGATAGTTGTGCGCTCAATCTGATGGATGCGATCCGATGGGGGACCGCGTTCCAACATGGCGATACCCAGAGAATTGTGCATCATCTCTTATCGCCACCCGAGCGGCAGACCCCGCCGAATCCGTTTGCGAGCACCGCTATTCCGGTGCTGACCGCGATGGTGACGCATGGTCATGATCAGGGGCAGGGCTCCTTTCCTGGCGTGGTGCAGTGGATGCTGGAGCCGCTCCGGGGCATCAAAGAGAAGACGGAGGAACTGCTCACCTCGCCCAACCCGCTCGTGCGCAGTGGCGCCAGACGGCTCGCCGACATGTCCGAGCGCCTCAGGGCCAGTGTGTGGAATGCCTGCCTAGAGCCCTTAGCGGTGTTTGAAGATCCGCAGGTGGCCGCCAACACCAGTCACAGCGATGTGCGCTTTGATCAGTTGCTCACCGGCCTCCAGCCCACGACGCTCTATTTGTGCCCGAGCTTTAGCGATGTGCGGCGGCTCTCCGGGCTGTTGGGGGCCTTTACCGAGCAGCTCGTCGCGGTGCTGGGCTCTCCAGAGCAGCCCCCACGCCACCCGGTCCTGTTGGTGCTCGATGAGATGGCAAACCTCGGCTACCTGCCCGAGTTGGAGACGGCCATCTCGCATCTGCAAGGCTCAGGCACACGAGTGCTGGCGGCCTGGCAGAATGTCGCGCAAGTGCGCCAGGTCTACGGGGCTGAGAGCCCCCTGCTGGCCAGCTTCGCCACGCAGGTGCACTACCGCCCGAACGACCAGGCGACCGCTGAGCATATTGCCGGGCTGCTCGGGCAGACCACGGTGCTGCGCCGCAGTGCCTCTGCCGAGGTGGGCCTGGTGGGGCTGTGGAGGAAGAGCCGGAGTGAGGCGGAAGTTGAGCGCGCCTTACTCACGGTCGATGAGATACTCAGGTTGCCCCAGACCGCCGCCGTGGTGGTCCAGGCGGGCGCGCCGCCGGTCATGGCGAGAAAGCTGGGCGTCCCGCCTCCCAGCACCGGAGCAAAGGCCCGCACCTTCGCCCTGGCACACCGCCAGGGATGTGCGGTGGCAGCGTGTGTGCTCGTGGTGCTGGCGTGTCTGTGGCCCGCACTGGCGCCCGTGTGGACCGCTCCACCGGTGCCTACCCTGGCGATGGCCCCGCCGTCTAGCCCTTTACCCACGGTCTACGCCAGTGTGCCCCCGCCGCTCCCTGTGCCGCCTGCGGTGGTGCCGCCTGTTGTCGTGCCAGAGCCCGAGCCCCCTGCCCCTACCTGGTCGCTCGTCTTCCGCACCAGTGACCCCGTGGGGCGAGACGGCGCCTTTCGGGTGGTGGCGCGCCTGCCCTTTGCCTCACGGGAGGCGTGTCTGCATGCCCTGACGTTGCGCTATGAACCCCGGGTGCAGGAGGCCCAGCAGAGCGCCGCACCGCGCTATGGGCGGACGGTCGAGGTCCAACGCACGGAGGAGCGCCTGACCTGGGAGATTGGCAACAGCGTCGGCCAGCCCCCCGCACGCTTCGAGGCCTGGTGCCAGCTCGGAGGCGGGTAGGCGCGCCCCCAGGCTCGACCTCGCCCAACCCTATGGCCGCGAGCGGATGCGGAGAGGAGCCGTGCCGACGCCCACGTAGAACGGTGGTGCGCTCCCCGGCCGTCCAGAGCGCCGCCTCAGGGCCAGGCCGGGAGGGGGACGGGGGACAGGCGTCAGAGTCCTCTCTGTAACACGCATAGACTGCATGGCACCTAAGTGCTTGTATATAAAGGGCTCCAGGCTCTTCAAGGCTCGAAAATGGGGCAGAACTGCATAGGCATGGTCTCCACGCGCACGGGGCTATCAGTGTAGATAGCTACATTGATTAAGGCGGTGTCTCCACACGCGCACGGGGGAGCAACTAAACAATCAAGGTTATAATGTTATAACCTTGATCCCACCACACGCGCGTGGTCTGCGGTGACCTGTTGGGGCTAACTTGGCCTCTAAGGCCTAGTTGACTTGCCTCAGATGGCCGCGTAGACGTTCCCCGGCCGTGTCCCCAGGCCCACCGCACCCCCCGGCTTCGTGACCCAGCTCTCCAGCGTCACGCTCGGGCTGGCCCCGCCCAGGGTCGCCACCACCCGCACGTAGGCCGCCTGCGGGTTGGCCATGCGGGCCGCCGTGGCCGAGACCCCCACGGCCACCTGGTGCGGCGTGCTCGTGCCCGCGGGCCAGGTCCACGCGGCGATCGGCAGGTACGTGCCGCCGAGGACGTCCGACACCTGGAGGGCAAACGTATAGGTACCGGTGGCGCTCACTGCACTGACCGCGATGCACCAGACGCACGTGGGGGCCGCGAGCACATTGGCCCTGACCCCAGGATAGGTGGTGCTGACAGTAATCGTGCCTCGAGGAATAACTAAACTAAAGGTGGCGTCCGCATCAAAAAGCTGGACACTCATGCTCTCCCTCCTTGCGCCTGCGCCTGCCACTCCCGAAACAAGGTCAGGCGCTCGGTGCTCGATTTGCCTTCTAACGACCGCAACTGCTCGGGCGTCGGCGTGTAGGGCGGCGGCCGCCTTTGCACGGGCGCCTGGGGCTGACGCTGGCGTGCCCAGGTCAACTTCTCTGAGGGACTCATCCAGTCGGGTGGGAGGGTCCCTGGTGCCGTCCCTGGCGCCGACGGGACGGGGGCGAAGAGATGCCCGGCCTCCTCGCGCAGCGCGGTGATCCAGGCCGTGAGGTTCTCGGCGCTCGGCTCCTTCGCCGCAAAGTAGCTTTCCCCACGGGCGAGGGCATCGACCATGGCCGTGCCCAGGACGCCGTGGCGTGAGGCGGTCTCGACAAGTAAGGTCGTGTCCATCAGGCACTCCTGTCTATGGGTCGACTGGCATTGATGGCGTTCTGGAGGAGCCGTGGGGGCAGATCCCGCGTCCCCGGATCGCCCTCCATGAGCTGCTCGACCGGCGCCACCTGGAGCGGGCTTGGCCCCCCGAGAATCTGGTGCCAGGCGCCCGGCGTGACCATGCCTCCGGCAATGCGGGATTTGAGGGTGCCCGTATCGGGCAAAAAGTTCTCTAACATAAACCGCGCCAGTCGCGGGGGAAGCCGCTGCAACCCCTCGATCTGCTTGTCATGCTGGTCCGCGATGGCCAGGAAGGTCGTAAAGACCTGGCGCAGATCCTGGAAGAATTGGGCGTAGAGGGCGCGCTTGTGGTCGACGGTGGGCTGCCAGGCCTGGACAAACGCCTCGACGTCCACCTCCTCTTTCGCCTGCTCGATCTCGCGGTGCAGGCGCGTGATGACGGCGGCGAGGGTTCCCAACCGCCGCTCCAGGCGCAACACCTCGATCTCTTCATCCGTGCTGAGCATCTCGCGTGTGGCCTTCTCTTCGAGCAGCGAGAGCCGCGCCTCGGCGAACTGCTCGGCATCCTGGGCCGCCTCAAGTTCCTCCTGAAGACTGGTGGGCGCCTGGTGCTGGGTGGTTTCGTCAGCGACGGCCTCCGCGGCTCCACCGCCACGGCCTGGCCCCCGCCCCTGGGCTCGGCGGGCCTTCAAGTACTGGGATAATTCGGCATAATTGCCACCGATGCTCCCGTAAACACTCAGGTTGCTCCACTGCTGCCCCCGGGCTTCCTGGGCACTGATGGCCGCCTCAATCGCCTGGACCCTCTCCTCGTTCATGTGGCCTCCTCCTTTCGGTGGTCACCGTTACTTCCATCGCCCGCACTTATCAACCATTGCGAGCACCTTGTTCTCGATGCACCGTGCGTCCTGGCGACTCAACTGTCCCTCCTGCGCCAACGCCTCCACCACGCCCAGGACCTGTGCGGGCGAGGCGGACGTGTCGAGGAACTTCTGGATGGCATCCACGGTCTGCGGGGTCGCCAGCGTCGAGGCAATCCCCTGGCCGAACAGGAGCACCCGCCGCCGCCACTCCTGCGCGACACTCCACCGGGCACGCCCCACCGCCTGCCACCAGCGCCGGGCCTGCACGTCGTTGAGCCCCCAGTAGCGGCACAGCATGAAGACGAGCGGCGTCACGGCGCACCTTAGCCTTTCTGCGTATCGTCCCCCTGCGTGGGCCTGGGCGGCTCCCGAAAGCGCGCCGTCGCCTGATACCAGGCCTCAACAGACGGCGCTTGCTGCGGCAGATAGATGACATGCCGCTCGCCCAGGAGCGGGGGCTCATCGCCGTACGCGTCGTACTCGATTTGGAGCACCACGGTTTGGCCAGTCTGGGTGGCCTGCCGCTCTTTGGCCCGTCGGGCCGCCAGGACGAGCAATAAGGGACTGGCTAGCCTGGGATCAAGATTCGCCATGGTCGACCTCCTCCAGTAAAAGTTGGGCTTCCGTGAGCACCTCCGCTACCGAGAGGCCGAACTGATCGGCCACACGGGCTGCGACGCGCTCAATCGTGAGATGCAAATCCAGCTTGTCGCCAAAGCCTCGGGCGCGGCCGATGGTCTTCAGGGCAAAGGTGATCGCCCAGGCCTCATCGCGCTGCACCGCGTTCCACAATTTCACCTCGGCCACGTCGAGGAGCTCGCCCCGCGCATCCTGTTTGGCCTGCTCGACCGTGGGGTACCGTCGACAATAGTTCAGAATCGTTTGTGGGTCACACCCCAGGCGCCGCGCCGCGAGATAGATCATGCCGCGCGTCATCTGGAGGGCCTCGATGACTTGCTGTGCCGTATAGCGTTGCTTTCTAGGCATAGGTCACCATGTACCAAATAAGCCAAGATATGCGCCGGCGCCACTCACCCCGGCGTGCCTCCCTCATAGCGCTGCGCAAAGAGCCCCTCCACCTGGCGCACGCCCGCCGCCGTATCATGGCGGGCGCACAGCACATAGCCCAGCGTGTGCGTCTCCATGCCACACACACCCCAGCGGGTGACCGGCTGGCGACCACACACGGTGCAGTGCGTCAGGCGGTTGCAGATCCCGGTGTCCCACGCGACGAGCCAGTCCATTACGCCGACACCGCCACGGGCGTCAGGATCGGCGTCACCTCCCATCCCGATACGTACAATTCCCAGCCGTCGCCCTTCCTGCGTTTCTGCAAGCGCCCTTCGAACAACACGAGGGCGCCCGCCTCGATCTCGCTGGCCGCTTCCGCTTTCTTGCCCCAGACTTCACAGGAAATGAGCGTCACATGCTCCCGGCTATCCTGACCCACCTCGGGCAGGACCAGGACGAACGACGCACACGGCTGGCCGCTGGGACTGTAGCGCACCTCGACGCCGTATTTACTGATGGTCCCGAGCAAGATGCAGCGATTCACACTGCCTCTCACTGTCATCACCTCCTTTCGTGCCACGAGCGCTCGTGGGAGCCAGCGCAAAAAGCGCCCACAGGCCCCACACCGCGCGCTAGCCACATGCGGGCCGGTCCCAGGCCCCAGCGTCGGGACCAGACAGGCACCGCAGGCGGGACAGGGTAGGGGGATCATGGTCAACGCTCCCCCTGGGCCACAATCGCGTCGGCAATCGCGTGCAGGCCTTCCGCGATCCGCTCGCTACTGTCTTTCATTTCCATGCCGAGCGCTTCGAGTGCCCCAAACGGGGTCGAGGCATCCGCCAAGCCAAGCAGCGTGAGCGCACGGGCAATCTTGTGCAGTCCCGTACTGAGCCCATCGACGAGATTGGCCGGGCTCCCATCGGGGTTTTCCAAGACATCGCTCACGAGGGCATCACTGAGCAGATGGAGTGCGTCATCCGTCATCAGGACCTCCTTTCGGGGTGTAACACATCGCCTCACGCATACAAAACGCCGTAACTCTTTCTATTGCAGTAGATTAGGGGCGTAACACATGCTGTAACACATACAAAACGCCGTAACTCTTTTTATTTCAATATTTTACGGGAAGCGTAACACATGTAACACCAACTTTATAAACTTTTATACTGGAGTACGTTTTCTTGTTTTTTTCTCTTTTTTTGTTTTTTCTGTCTTTTTCACGTCCATAGAGGGAAATCCTCTTTTTATGTGTTACATGTGTTACAGGGTCAGAATCACTAGGAATAAGGCCGTGAAATCTGTAACACATATTTTTTTCTATGTGTTACAGATGTGTTACATGTGTTACAGGTCCCCGCCGTGTTTCGCCTTCGGGACCCAGGGCCGCACGGACCCATAGGGGGCGACACGGCGCAGTTTCTCTTGCTGCCAGCCACACGCCACCATGGCCAGGGCAATGTCTTTTTGCAGCTTCGTATCCTTCCAGCGCTCTTTCGCTTCGAGGAGCAGAAAGTGCTCACAGAGTTCCTGCCAACACGTGAGCGTCCGTCCGTCCAACCAGGCGCTCAGAGGCTCCTCATAGACGCTGCGTACCCGATGCTCATCCCGAATCTCCCGCGCTTCCTTCTCCGCCATGGGGGTCAGTCGCCACCAGTCGTCAGGATGATCCTGGTAGTAGGCCAGGGCTTCCGCAAAGAGTTGCTCGCGGATCGTCGCCAGATCGGGGAGGTTAATGTCGGTCACCCCCACCGGATAAAACCGCGTATTGCCGGTTTGCCCGCGTAAAAACGTCTTATCGCCCTCTGGGTTAAGCGTCCCCACGAGGATCGTGCGACGAGCGTGCTTGATGGGGTCGTTGGCATACTTCGGCACGTACTCATCATTGGCCATGGTGATAAAACTCTTCAGCCGCTGCTCCTCGGTCTTGCCCATACTGGAGAGCTCACCCAACTCGACCAACCAGGTCCCCTTCATGAGCATGTGCGCTTCCTTGCCCTCGAGCGAACCCGAGACATCGCGGTACCAGGGCTCTGAGGCTAGGAGCTTGACGAGCTTACTCTTGCCAATATCCTCCTCGCCCATGAGCACAATCACCGAGCGGCATTGACAGCCCGGTTGCAGGCCACGCGCGACCATACTGACGAGCCACAGTCGCCCCGTTTCCCCCGCGTAGATGGTCGGGGCCGCGCCGGCATATTTGGTGAGCCAGGTCCCGAGACGCGGCTGCTGGTCCCAGGCGGGTAACGCCTCGAGCCAGGCCTTAAGGGGGTCGCGCGTGCGCTGGCGACATTGGGCGACCAGGGCTGCCCGCACGAGCCTGAGGGTGCGGATCGGCATCCGCAGGTCGCGCTCGATGGTGGCGGCGGCCTGCTCGACTAAGGCATCAGTCAAGGGCGCCTCCCCAATCATCGCCCGGTCCGCGAGAGCGTCATACCAGAGCTGATCCTGCTGGGCGGCCTGGGCGGCGCAGAGTAAGAGGTTGCCAAACGTCTCCATGGGTTGACCCGTCTTGGTCGTGAGGAGGTGGGCCTGCCAGGCATCGGCGGATCGCACCGCCGCGTGCGGTGTCCCCCTGGGCGCCTCCAGGAGCGCTTCCAGATCGGCCAGGGGCCTGGAGACCAGGAAGTCATCGACGCCCGTCTTGTGGCCTGCTGTGGAGGGTAAATAGACATGCTGGACCTGGGCGCCTTTGTAGGTGAGATAGGTAGTGAGTGCCGTCAGGGCTTTGTGCACCTCCGGCTTCACCATGACGTCCGAATCAAAGACAATGCCCACCGCGCGGGCCTTGAGATCGACATCGGTCCAGTCCGGAACGCGCCAGCAGTCCACGCCCAGCAAGGCAATGGCACACGCACCCTGACTCACGAGCGCATCGCCTTTTTTGAGGCCTTCGGTGATCCATAAGAAACATGAGGGGTCCCGCATCGCTGCGGCACAGCGGGGATGGGTGTCGAGGCGCACCTTCGCCGCTGTGGGATTGACGTATTTCGTCTCCCGCCCGTCCGTCTCAATGACGGGATGGTCTGGGCGAAAGATGGTATACGGCATCTGCCGATTATCTTTGACGATCAGATGCGACGCGGCCATGCCATCGACACCCCACAGCGGCATCAAGATCCCCGCACAATCCGCGTCTCGCCGCGTGCGAATGCCCAGGCTCTTCAGCTCGCTATAGCCGGTACTGCTGTGGTACCGGCGTTCGGCAATCACGTCCGGGGCAATACCACTGTCCTTTTCGAGGATGGTCCTATGGGCTGGTGTGAGCGTCATGGCAGCGCCTCCCCCTGGCGGACGTGATTAATGAGGACGGTGAGTTCATGGGCCAGCGTGGTTGCCGGTTGTCCCTGCGCCCACTTATCTGGGTGAACGAGGGCCAACAAGCGCTTGAAGAGCAGGTCTGGTGTCGGGGGTATCGGGGCGGCCTGGGCGTGCCCCGCCAGTGCCTGCAAGAGGTCTACTTGGCGTTCCCAGCTGGCGGCTATGCCCTGCCAGAAGGTGAGATTGTTCAGGGCCGCGTCGCGGGCACGGCGGCAGTCGTCCAGCTGGCGCCGTGCCCTGGCGAGGTCCTGCCGCAGGTCGCGGGCCTCCCGCCAGAGCGTCTCGTAGCGGTCCTGGAGCTCCCCATAGGCCGCGCCCAGGGAGTCTCGTTCCTCACGGAGACAGCGCTCGGCTTCGGCCGCACGGCTGAAGAGCGCGAGTTGTTCTCTGCCAGGACCACGGGGACCACGCGTCGTTCCTGGTACTGCGACCTGGAGACGGGCTGGAGAGGATTTTTGACTTTCGGGGTCTTGGTGTGTCATACTGAGGGTTACCTTTCTGGTATTGACCGTTGGTCGCGGTCAGTCGTAAGCGCCTCAGCCCCGTGCTGGGGCGTTTGTCGTTTCAGGACCTAGTCAATCACACGCACCATCTCGGTGAGCTGTTCCTGCTGCATCCTGGCCCGTTCTTCTTGTCTGGCCGCCTCGACATACACCAGCCGCGACAGAAACGCACCGTGGCCTTTGCGTGCGCCGACTAATTCGTTCAGCAAGGCGACGGCCGCACGGTCCAGCGTGTAGTTTTTCACCACGCGTTTGGGGGACCGCTGGATGATGGGCATGGGCTCCTCCTGGGGAAAAAAAAAGACGCTGTGAGCCGAGAGCTCCCGCCTGAAGCGGAAAGTATCTCTCTGGCCACAACGTCCCGTTGTGCCTGATGGCCAGTGCAGAGGCATCACGCCCCCACGCGGGTCCACCACCAAAGCTGCATGGCGCCCGGCTGCATCACGCCGCGCTGGGCACCACAACACACCGTTATCACCTGAGGTAGCATCACGCCGCCCCAGGAACATGCCACACTTGTGCTTCCATAGTAGCAAAAGACTGCGACCATAGCAAGCTACTATACGCTGCATGGTATACTATCCCTCGCTGAGACGTTCGTGTCAGCACACCCACCGGGTTAGGCTTCGTTGCTAGCGGTGACTAACTCGGTGGGGAACAGCTCGCCAGTCTCATCCGCCTTTCGTCGCTGACGTCGCTCTGACGGCTCCAGCCCTAACAGATAACCAGGCGACGTGCCGAGGACCCGGGCGAGCGCCACCAGGTGCTCCACCGTAATCGTGGGCGCCTTCGCCTGCTCGATGTTGCTGAGCGTCGTTGAACTCATCTCCGCCTGCCTGGCGATCTCCGCTTGCGAGTAGCGGTGGCGGCGGCGCAACACATACACCCGCTCCGCCAACGTTCGCATGTACTCCGGTATCGGCTTCTCGGTCATTCCTCGCCCCCTTTCTCCTGACAAGAAGTATACAGAATTTCTTAGAAATGTACAATATATTCTTTACATTTCATACAATATATTGTATACTCTTCTCATAACAAAGGCGGTTGGCAACCCCGACCAAGAGATGACCAACCGCCTCAGTACCCCAACCGATAGGAGATAGTTGAGATGGCGAAGACAGTACATTACGCGAGTTTCCTGGTCAACGACGAAGAGACCTACGGCACGGCGGAGCTGCTCAACGGCTCGGGCTGGTTATTCAGAAAGGACGGTGAGCGCACCGCCATGGTGGTCTCGTACAAAGACATCAACCTGATGCTCTACGGCCGCTGTGATCTCGCCGACGCCCAGTACCTGGACGACGAAGTGGCGGGTGGCGCGGTGGCTATCGCATGCAGCAGACGGCAGGAGGTGTAGCATGGGTACCTCCACCTTTCGCCAGACGGTTGCCGAGGTCGCAGCCCGGGCCAAAGAGCGCCTGCCCCAGGAGACGAATGGTCGCGTCGAGAGCGCCGTCAAGCTGGTCCTGGGGCATGACATCGAGCCCCAGGAGGACGGCAGTATCCTCGTGGGCTCCAGCAGCGATCCGCTGAAGCAGTATCGGTTGGAAGGCCACACCTGCGAGTGCCAGGACTTTACGCGCGGCCAGGCACCAGACGGATGGTGCCAGCATCGGATCGCGGCGGGCATCAACAGGCGTGTGCAGGAGTTGCTACCCCTGGCGCCCCCGGTCGAGGAGCCGCTGCCAGCACCCGCGCCAGCACAGGAGCCAGCGCCCCTGCCCGAGGTGCCCCACGGCATCGACCCGCGCTTCGTGGTCCACATCCAGGGTCAGCCCTTTGTGAAGTTTGCCGGGCTCCTGGCCCTGGCCCATCAGCGGGGGCTTCAGGAGCTGCGGGTCACCTGGACCTTTAACAGTGATGAGTTGTCGCTGGCCAGTGCCACGGCAACCTTTCCCTTTGGCGTGTTCGCGGAATGTGGCGATGCCAGCCCTGCCAGTGTGAACCGCAAGGTGGCCCTCCACTTCCGGCGCGTCGCCTGTACCAGAGCGGCCGCACGGGCGCTCCGCCTGGCGTTAGGTATCGAGGTGTGCAGCCTCGAAGAATTGGCGGACGAGTAACCACCACCACGGGGGGGCCTCAGCGCTCCCTCAGAAGGATGTCTCTAGGATGTCGCTAGGATGTCGCATCGAGGACGCCGTTGTGGATCTGATGTGCATTTAAAGATCAGAGGTACTATACTTTCGTAACACGCCATCGTGTTGGTACGTTACAAAAGATGTCTAAGGAGAACGAGCCTTATGACCATGATGGGACGCCCACGACACTACCAGACTAATGCCGAGCGTCAAGCCGCCTACCGTGTGAGGCGCCAGCAAGAACACCTGAGCCAGATCCCTCAGGTCCACGGTGAGCACTATACTCTCTACCAGGGTGATGCACGGGAGGTGCTCCCGCTCCTCGGCACGGTGGATGCGGTGGTGACGGACCCCCCGTATGGCGTCAACCTGGGGGTCGACAATAACCCGACTCACGATGCCACCCATCTCGGCAAGAAAGGCTATGCGACCTACGCAGATACCTATGAGAACTTCTGTCGGACGATTGTGCCCGCGCTCAATAGGGCGCTCGACCTGGCGCGGCTTGGCGCGGTCTTTAGTGGACCCCATCTCCACGAGCAACGCAAACCCACCACCATGGGCGGGGTGTATCTGCCGCAGGCGCTCGGACGCACGCCCTGGGGCAGCAAGAATTTTCTGCCGCTGCTGCTGTATGGGCGCCCTCCAGGGGCGGGGCAACATCGGCCCACGATGCGCGCGGGGAGCGCCAAGGCGGAGGACGTCGCGCATCCCTGTGCCAAACCCCTGGCCTGGATGACCTGGGTGGTCGAACTTGCGAGCCGCGTGGGGGAGGTGGTGTTGGACCCCTTTATGGGCTCAGGCACCACGGGCGTCGCCTGTCTGGAGCGGGGGCGGCGCTTCGTGGGGATTGAGGTGGACCCTGGCTACTTCGAGATCGCCTGTGCGCGCCTCGCCCAGAGTGCCGCCCAGGGCCAGCTCTTTGCGCAGACACCGCGCGCCATGCAGCCCCCCCTGCTGGTCACCCCGCGTACACGGCGTACCGCCTAACCACCCACCGGGCGCCAGCCTACGCCGCTGGTGCCCCAGAAGGATGTCTGGGGCACACACATAACGAGGATATCTTTGTCCGCTTTATCACACGAAAGGAGTCCAGATGGGGCGCCCTCGGCTCTACGCGAATGACCGCGAAAAGTGGCGGGTCAACAAACACGACCAGCGCCACCCCCCGCAGCGCCATGTCCCCGCCTCCCAGATCCCCGGGACCTATGTCACCGCGATGGACGCCCTCCTGACGAGCGGCCAGCGCTTTGGGACCATCTACGCCGATCCGCCCTGGCCCTACGCCAACCAGGGGACGCGAGGGAGCACGCGGCGCCATTATGCCTCGATGCCGCTGGAGGCCATCTGCGCGCTGCCCGTCGCCGCCCTGGCGGCCGCCCAGGCCCATCTGCATCTGTGGGTGCCGATGGCGTTTCTCTACGAGAGTGCGCGGGTCTTCGATGCCTGGGGCTTCCCCTACGCGGGCTCCGGCCTCGTGTGGCGCAAGCCGCAGATGGGGCTGGGCAATTACTGGCGCTTAGAGCACGAGCTGCTGTTACTCGGCGTGCGGGGCGCTCTGGTGGCCCAGCAGAAGAATCTGCGCTCGTGGCTGGACACACCCCGCACGGCCCACAGCGTCAAGCCTGAGCGGGTCCGGGATCTCGTGGAGCAACTCTCTCCCGGCCCCTACCTCGAACTGTTTGGGCGGGCCGCCGTGCCTGGGTGGACGGTGTGGGGCAATGAGTGTCTGCCGACGACCGGCCGCTTGTTCAAGGACCGCACGGGGTAACCTGTTCCCCGCGCGCACGTGGACACGACATCTTGCAGAGCCCCCCCCTCGCCACCATGTCCCCCGCCCCGGTGACCTTCGGCAGCCGCCAGCGTGCGGCTCCACCGGGCGTCGACGCGGGGCGTCTGCCTGCCAGTGAGGGACGGCACGCAGCCACGCGGGTGGCCCTTGCTCCGTGCTGCGCCACTGCGCCCAGACTGCTGCGCAATGCTCGAGAAGCGGCGCAGTAGTGTCGTTGCTGGGGCTGCGCACGCCCAAAACCCCACCTGGACCTAGCAAGCCTATGGTTTCTCAAGATGGGGGGCTTTATTCCTCGACAAGCATAGATTGTTCCATACTTGACATAGAAATACCGCTATGCGTACAATACGTGGCAGGAAAGCGCTCGCGCCTAGAAAGGAGCGACATGAGCGAGAAGGACATCTTTGGCGAACGGCTCCGGCGGCGTCGGATGGCCCTGGGGTGGTCACAGACCACGTTGGCGGACCGCCTCAGCGTGCGTCCGGCCACGATCAGCCGCTATGAGAGTGGGACGTACGGGAGCGTGACGTTTGCGCGTCTGCGGCAGTTGGCCGACGTGCTCGCGACCTCGACTGATTATCTCCTGGGCCGCGTCGAGGATCCCGGCCCGGTCCCCCACACCCTATGCACCGGGAGAGGGGCCGCAGTGGACGGCATGCCCCTCTCCCAGACACTCACCCCCGAGAAGGAGCATGAGTATGTTTAAGATAGCACACCTGGCCCGCCTCAGTCTCCTCCTCTGCCTGCTCGTGGGCTGTGCCCCCACGGCGGCACCCGAGCAGCCCACCGTCAGTGGCGGCTACGAGTTCACCGTGCAGATCGCGCCACGCACCAACCCCGATGGCAGCCCCGGCTCCGCCATGACCGTGGTCGTGCGGCCCCCGGATCCTAGCGACCCAGAGCAAGTCGCCGTCGCCCGCGCGATGGAGCAGGAATTTCTGAAGCGGATGCGGGCGCAGCAGGACACCGGCTCCCGGTTCCTGGAGCCTGGCCTGCCCACCGAGGCGGAGCAGCCGCACTGAGATGACCGCACGAGAACGTGTCTTGCACGCCTATGGGAACCGGTGTTCCTGGTGCGGCTCCCAGGAGAACCTGGAACTGGATCATGTTGCTGGAGGTGGCAACCTGCATCGGCAGGCGATCGGCACCAAGCTGGAGTACTGGCTGGTGAAGGAGCATGCCCGTACGGGATACTGGCCCACGGTCGTGCAGTTACTCTGCACCACCCCTGCCCACACGGGCTGTCACGACGCGAAGTCAGCAAGGAGACCTACGCTTATGCCCGCTCGCAAGGGCACGACGAGTATTCAAGTATCCATCCCGGACGAGTTAGTCGAGCGGCTGACCGCCCTGGCGTCCCAACCAGGGGCCACCAAGTCGACCGTCATGGAAGCCGCGCTCCGCCAGCTCCTCGAGGGCAGCGCCAGCCAGACGCTCCTCGAAGGCCTGCACCAGCGGCTCGATAGCCTCACCGCTTTGATCACACTTTGTGATCAAAGCCAGAAAGCCCTCACGCTCCAGGTGAAGGACCTGGGCGACCGGGTGACCAAACAGGAAGGGCGCTATGCCGAATTCACGCGGGCTATGGCCAGCCTCTATGACGCCGAGAAGGCGGCCCGCAATGGCCACCGCCACGGCCGGTGGAGCCAGCTCTTTGGGGGCAGCCGCTCCTGAGTCACGGCAGGCCGCGATTGCGTCTGGCGTGCCCCATGGCCTGCCGCCTGCGTCGTGTGCCCTCAACACCTTACGCCGTAGTGGCATGCCGTCCGCCAGCCTGGGCCAGGCGAAGGGAGGGACGCCCAGAGCCTGCCAGGGCGCAGCCCTGGGGACAGGTCGCCACGCGGGAAGCCACCCCTAACTACTTGAATGAATTCCGAAGTCCGAATTCGGACTTCGCCTTCGACCGCTTGGACATAGGAATTCCTATATCCAGCTCACGCATTGCATGTATTCCGTTACGCTGATCTGAGTACTCGAAGTACTCAAAGGAGACGCGCGATGTTCTCCAGTTTCCCTGACTGGCCCCTGGTCACCTACGGTGCCGTGGTCATCACCGGGCTCTTTCTCCTCGGCCTCTGGCTGGCGCTCCTCCTCGCCGTCCTGCGGGGCTGTGCGCAGAGCCTCTCTGGCGCTTGGCGTGCGGCCGTCGCCGTCTGTCAGTGGCTCTTGGGGCTGCCCCCCACGTCAGGCGGGACGGCGCACTTTGCCACCGGTCGCGAGGTGGCGGCTGCGGGGCTCCTGACCACAGAGGGCCTGCCCCTCGCGGCGTATGGCCAGGATAGGACCTTACGTGAGCCCCACGGTGGGCATGTCCTCGTCATGGGGCCGCCACGGTCCTGGAAGAGCACCGGAATTATTATGCCTGCCCTCGCGCAGTTCCCAGGCAGTGTCGTGGTCAATGACCTGCGAGGTGAATTGTTTGAGAAGACGCACCAGACGAGGGGAACCCTGGGGCCGACCTATCGCTTTGCCCCCACCAGTGCCACGAGTTGTAGCGTCAATGTCCTCGACCTGGTGCGCTGGGGCAGTCCGTCGCAGCTTGGCGATACCCAGAGGATTGTGCATCATCTGCTCAGTCCCCCCGAGCGCCAGGCCGCGCCCAACCCGTTTACCGCCGCCGCCATCCCCGTCCTCACCGCGATTGTCACGCACTGCCACGACACGGGGCAGGGCTCCTTTCCTGGCGTGGTGCAGTGGATGCTTCAGCC
>Ga0310885_10000123_pt1 | contig 15863 bp, 13 predicted proteins | sample T60D2metaG_FD_203445 | JGI IMG/M metagenome (GOLD analysis project Ga0310885, IMG submission 203445) | Lab incubated soil microbial communities from West Virginia University Organic Research Farm, Morgantown, WV, United States - T60D2 | ecosystem: Environmental > Terrestrial > Soil >...
CCGGCACCTGAATCTGACGCTGCACGCGCCGCTACCGGCGCCCGAGCCGCCCAACCCGTGGGCCACGTTCGACTTTTCGGGCACGCTCGCCGAAGTGACCAGGCGGGCGCAGACCGAGGTGGAAAAGAAGAAGATCGAGCATGCGCTCAAGGACGCGGGCGGGCACGAGGGTCGCGCCGCCGACATGCTTGGCATGGGCTACAAGCCGCTCCTGGCGAAGCTGAAGGAGTATGGGTTGAAGTGATGCTCGAATTCGCAGATTCGCAGATTGGAAGATTCGCAGATTAAAGACGAGAGGCTCGTAATCTGACAATCTACCAAATCTGCGAATCTGCCAATTCCTATTTCTTAAGGCCCACCCGCTTCAACGCTTTCGCCAGCTCATCCTCGGCAACATCGGTGGCGGTCGTCCAGCTTCCGATGCCCGTGCACAGCACGTAGTGCAACGTGCCATTCACCACCTTCTTGTCGTGCCGCATCGCTTCGAGGACGTCTTTCGTCGACAGGTCGCCGACGGGCGGCAGCGGCCCGAGCTTCATGATGATCTTGCCGAGCGCCTCGCGGTCGGCCCCCGGCAGGACCCCCCGCGCCACGGCGATTTCGGCGGCGACGATCATGCCGTAGGCGATCGCTTCGCCGTGCCGGAAGCGCTTGTACTTCGTGACGGCCTCGAGGGCGTGGCCGGCGGTGTGACCGAAATTCAACATCCGGCGTGGACCGCTCTCTCGCTCGTCCAGCCCGACCACATTCGCCTTGATCGTGCAGGACTCGCCGATGATCGGCACGAGCGCGTCGGCCTTGCGGGCGAAGATGGCGTCAATCTCGCGGTCGATACGCTCGAACAACGCGCGGCTCGACGTCATGCCGTACTTGATCACCTCGTAGAGCCCGGCGCGGAACTCTCGTCGAGGCAGCGTTTCCAGCAGCGCCGGATCGATGGCGACCAGCGACGGCTGATGAAACGCGCCGATCAAATTCTTCCCGAGCGCATGATTCACCCCGACCTTGCCGCCGATCGCGCTGTCGACCTGCGCGAGCAGCGTCGTCGGCACCTGCACGAGCGCGATCCCGCGAAGGTACGTGGCGGCCACGAAACCCGCCATGTCGCCGATGACCCCGCCACCGACGGCGATGATGAGCGCGCCGCGATCGGCTTCGAGCTTGATCAGTGACTCGTACGCGCGCGCGGCCGTCGAGAGCTGCTTGAACTTCTCGCCATCGGGAAGGAGGATCGTGTCGGTCTTCGGCAGGGCTTTCGAGAGCGTCTTGCCGTGCAGCTTCCACACGAGCGGGCTCGACACGAAAAACCGGTGCGAGGCCGGATTCGGCGATGACTCGATGAGCCGCCCGAGCTGGGCCGTCACGCCGTGTTCGATGTAGATGGGATAGGACTGCGATCCGGTCCGGACGTCTACACGCAGCATTTGGAGATTATGTCAGCAGCCGTGGGCTAGTATACGTCCGGTGGATGTACGCGGCGACTTCATAATCGTCGGCAGCGGAATCGCCGGCCTCCGCGCGGCGGTTGAGATGGCGACTGCGGGCGACATCGTCATCATCACGAAGGCCGACCCGAGCGAGAGCAACACCGAGTACGCGCAGGGCGGCATCGCGGCCGCGATCGGTCCAGACGATTCCCCGGAGCTGCACGCGCGCGACACGATCGCCGCCGGTGACGGCCTGTGCGACGAGCGTGCCGTCCGCGTGCTGTGCGAGGAGGGGCCGCGCTATACGCGCGAGCTCGTCGAGTGGGGCGCCAGGTTCGATCGTGACGACGAGGGGCGGCCGGCACTCGCATCGGAAGGCGCTCACCGCGTGCGGCGCGTGCTGCACGCCGCGGATGCTACCGGGCGCGAGATCGGTCGCGTGCTCTGGGAGCGCGTGTCGTCCACGACACGCATCCGTGTGCTGCAAAACACGCTGGCCGTTGGTGCCATCGTCGAAGACAACCGGTGCGTCGGCGTCCGATTCATCGGCGACCGTGGCGAGCCGGGTGAGGCCCGAGGTCGAGCGACGTTGCTCGCGACCGGCGGCGCCGGCCAGGTCTTCGCGCAGACGACCAATCCCGAAGTGGCGACCGGCGACGGCATCGCGCTGGCGTATCGGGCCGGTGCGCGGGTCGCCGACATGGAGTTCGTACAGTTCCATCCGACGGTGCTCGAGGTCGAAGGCGCGCCGCGGTTTCTGTTGTCAGAGGCGCTTCGCGGTGAGGGCGCGCGGCTCGTCACAGCTACCGGCGAGCCATTCATGACGCGCTACCACCCGTCGGGCGATCTGGCGCCGCGCGACATCGTCTCGCGGAGCATCGTGCTGGAATCTCAGCGCACCTCGGGACCGATCTTCCTGAGTCTGCGGCACATGGACGCCGACGAGGTTCGCCGGCGATTCCCGATGATTGCCGCGACGTGTCTCAAGGCCGGCTTGGATCTCGCCCGTGATTTGCTGCCGGTCGGGCCGGCGGCGCACTACCTGATGGGCGGCGTTGAAACCGATCTGGACGGACGCACCTCTATCCCGGGCTTGTTTGCCGCGGGCGAAGTCGCGTGCACCCGTGTTCATGGCGCGAACCGTCTGGCAAGCAATTCGCTCCTCGAAGGTCTGGTATTCGGCGCGCGTTCCGGCACGGCGATGACGGGCTCGAGACGGGAGCCCGATCTTCCGCCGGCAGTCGAGGGCTCGGGAGTTTTCGCAGGGCAGTCGCCCGGGCGAAAACCCCTCCCGACCCCTCTTCACGAACCTGAGATTCGCGAGCTGATGTGGACGTCGGTCGGCCTTTTCCGCGAAGGCGCGGGCCTCGCCGATGCCGTTGCGGTGCTGAACCAGGAGCAGGCGGTACTCGACGACCACCTGACGGCCGGCGCGGGACTCGATCGCGAGGGCTGGCGGCGTGCAAGCATGGTGACGGTTGCGACCCTCATCGCAAGAGCGGCGCTTCGGCGCGAGGAAAGCCGAGGCGGGCACTTCCGCACCGATTTTCCCGCGCACGACGATCTAAAATGGAAGGTTCATATCTCCGATCATCGATGAAACAATCAAAACTTCTCTTACAGACCTACCGCGACGCGCCGCGCGATGCCGATGTCATCAGCCAGCAGTTGATGATGCGCGGCGGCATGATTCAGAAAGTGGCGGCGGGCATCTACGACTATCTGCCGCTGGCCCTTCGCAGCATCCGCAAGTTCGAAAATATCGTGCGCGAAGAGCTCGAGCGCGACGGCTGCCAGGAGCTGCTCATGCCAACCGTGCAGCCCGCCGAGCTGTGGCAGGAGAGCAGCCGATGGCAGTTCTACGGCCGCGAGCTGCTGCGCTTCAAGGATCGCAAGGGCGCCGACTTCTGCCTCGGTCCCACGCACGAGGAGATCATCACCGACATCGTGCGCAAGATCGTGAAGAGCTACAAGCAGCTGCCGATCAACCTCTTCCAGATCCAGACCAAGTTCCGCGACGAAATCAGGCCCAGGTTCGGCTTGATGCGCGGCCGCGAGTTCATCATGAAGGACGGCTATTCCTTCCACGTGGATGATGCGGACGCCGACCGGGAATACTGGCGGATGTTCGAGGCCTACAAGCGGATCTTCACGCGCCTCGGCGTGAAGTTCCGGCCCGTCGAGGCCGACAGCGGCGCCATCGGCGGCAGCTTCACCCACGAGTTCCACGTGCTGGCGGGCAGCGGCGAAGACGCGATCCTCAGCTGCAACGCGTGCGAGTACACGTCGAACGCCGAAAAAACCGAAGCACCGGCCATTCCCTATCCCTATGCGTCTGAGCCGGTCCTCGCGTTGAAGCCCGCGCACTTTCACACGCCGGGCATCGTGCAGATGGAAGAGCAGGCCAGGGCGTTCAAGGACGGCGAGCACAACGGCCTGCCGCTCGACCACGCGTCGAAGTTCTATCTCTATCGCGCGGCCAGGGGTGCGACGACGTGGGATGTCGGCCTCGTCCTCCGCAGCGATCACGAGCCGAATACCGTGAAGATGAAGAACCTCATTGGCGCCGATTCGCTCGATCTCGTGCCGCTCGAGGAGGCCGAGCGGCGCGCCGGCACGAAGTCGGGGTTCATCGGTCCGGTCGGGCTCGACGTGTCGATGTACGCGGACAGGAGCCTCGAAGGCGCTTTCAACCTGACCTGCGGCGCGAACAAGGAGGGCTACCATCACTTCGGCTTCAAGCCCGATCGCGACCTTAAAGACTTCAAAGGCTTTCACGACCTGCGCATGGCGCGCGAGGGGGATACCTGCACGCGCTGCGGCAAGGGGACCTACGAGGCCTTCCGTGGCATCGAAGTCGGCCAGGTGTTCAAGCTGGGCACGAAATACTCGACGTCGATGAAGTGCGTGTATCTCGACGATGCCGGCGCGGAACGTCCGATGGTGATGGGCTGCTACGGGATCGGCATCACGAGGACGGTCGCGGCCGTCATCGAGCAGAACTACGACGCCGACGGCGTCATCTGGCCGTGGCCGGTTGCGCCGTATCACGTGCACCTGGTCACGCTGGATCCGGCGAAGCCGGAGATTTCATCGGTCGCGAATCAGATTGAAGCCGATCTCGAGTCCGCGGGATTCGAGGTCCTTCACGACGACCGCGAAGGCCTCAGCCCCGGCGTCAAGTTCAAGGACGCCGATTTGCTCGGGATGCCCCTGCGCCTGACGGTGGGCGCCAAGGGGCTGAAAGACGGTGTCGTCGAATTGCGGGATCGCCGAATAAAGGAAGTGGTGAAGGTGAAGCCCGAAGACGTGCTGGCCGCTGTGGCGGGCGCGCGGGATCGGATGACGATCTAAAGCTCGTCTTCCGCCTTCTTTTTCTTCCCGAACATCCACGCGATGCCGATGCTGATGATGTAGAGGCCGATCATCGGGACGGCGACGATCGCCTGGCTGGCCATGTCGGAGCTCGGCGTGATGACCGCCGCGACGATGAAAATCACGAGTATGGCGTACTTGAACTGCCGCGCCATCCATCGCGCGTTCACCACTCCCATCCGTGCGAGGAAGAACACCAGCGCCGGCATCTGGAAGATGGCGGCCATCCCCAGCAGCATCCGCATGTAAAGGCTGAACGAGTCCTCGATGCGCGGCATGAAAGAGACGAGTTCGCTCGAGAAGCTCGCGAAGAACTTCCACATGAGCGGGAAGGCGACGTAGTGCGAGAAGGCCGCGCCGCTGATGACGCCGACGCTCGACAGCACGACGAAGGGAATCGCGTAGCGCCGCTCTTTTGTGTAGAGCGCCGGCGCCACGAACAGCCACACCTGCCAGAAAATCAGCGGGGCCGCGATGAACAGCCCCGCGATGACCGCGATGCGGATGTACAGCATGAACGCTTCGGTCGGGTACGTGTAGATCATCGTCTCGCCCGGCCGGAGCGCCTGCCGCAGGGGCAGCATCACGAACGAATAGATGTCGTCGATGAAAAAGGCGGCGATGGCGATGCCGAGGCAGAGGGAAACCAGCGCGCGGATGATCCGTTTCCGGAGCTCGTCGAGGTGCTCCAGAAACGACATCTTGCCGCCGCCTTCGTCGTCGTCGTCGAACCAGCTGTCGGACACGTCGCGCGTTGAAGAGTCTCGTGTGCTCCGCGAGTGGAGGCGAGCTAGCCCACGCTCTCGCGGGGCGCCGTCTCACCCTCGGGCGCGGTCGTGACGACGGGGGCCGGGCTGGCCGGCGGTGTGGCGGCGGTCGGTGGAATCTGAGCCGACTTACGCGCATCCTGGAGCTCTTCGGTGCGGATCTCCTCCTCGAGCGTGTTTTTCAGCTCGTTCGAGGCGCGTTTGAACTCGGCGATACTTTTGCCGAGCGACTTGCCCAGTTCCGGCAGTTTTCGAGGGCCGAAGATGATCAGCGCAATGACCGCAATGACCACCATCTCCGGCATACCTATCGGACCCATAACGTGGCTTACTCCTTAGGATTTCGAGTCTTAGATTATACCTTCTTTCGTAGTAACATTTTACGTGACTATGCGCACTTACCGTTCGGTATCCATGGCGGCGTTTGCCATCGCCCTCTCGGCGCTGGTAGGCGGCTTTCTGGGTGGGCGCGTCCTGGCCACCCAGGACGGCCTGCCGGAACGCATGAACGTCTTCACCACCGCGCTCAGGCAGGTTGAGCAGAAATACGTCGAGCCGGTCGAGTCGGATCGCGTCGTCTACAGCGCCATCAACGGCATGCTCCAGACGCTCGATCCGCACTCGAGCTTCATGGATCCGAAGGCCTACGCGCAGCTGCGCGAGCGGCAGGAAGGCCACTATTACGGCCTCGGAATCAGCATCAACGTCATCGACGGCGACATCACCGTCATGTCGCTCTTCGAAGGATCCCCCGCCTACAAGAAGGGGATCCGCCGCGGCGACGTCATCGCCCGGATCAACAGCGAGGACGCCAAGGGCTGGACGAGCGAGCAGGCGGTTCTGAAGCTGCGCGGACCACGAGGGACCCCGGTTCAGGTGTCGATTCGCCGCGCCGGCTACGACAAGCTCGTCGATGTCGAGGTCGTGCGCGACGAAATCCGGATTCCGAGCGTGCCCGCCGCGTTCATGATGAACGAGACGACCGGATACATCCAGCTTCGTGATTTTTCGGAAACGACCGATCGCGAGCTCGGCGCGGCGTTGCGCGACCTCACCAAGCAGGGCATGAAGCAGCTGGTGCTCGACATCCGCGAGAATCCAGGCGGACCGCTCGACCAGGCGATCAAGGTGTCGAACCGGTTCCTGCGCAAAGGCGACCTCATCGTCTACACGCGGGGACGTATCTCGAATTCCGATCAGAACTACCACGCCGTCGAAAACAGCGATTACACGAACATCCCGATGGTCGCGCTGGCGAACCGGCGCAGTGCGAGCGCGTCCGAGATTGTGACCGGCGCGCTGCAGGATCACGACCGCGGTCTCGTGGTCGGCGAAACGACGTGGGGCAAAGCGCTCGTGCAGTCGATCTATCGGCTCAGCGAAGGCGCCGGGCTCGCCCTGACGACCGCGCATTACTTCACGCCGGCGGGACGCCTCATCCAACGGCCGTGGGATGAGAGCTTCGACGAGTATCTCTCCTATACGACGCGCGAACAGGACCCGAACGTGCAACATTCCGCGTCGCAGTTGAAGTACACGCTGCGCCTCGGCAGGAAGGTCTACAGCGGCGGCGGCATCGAGCCCGACTATCGCATGGCGGGCCCGATCGAAGGCTTCAACCCGGGCAAATTCGCCCGCCGCCTCCATCCGACGATGTTCGGGAACTACGCGCAGCGGTTCGACCGCGAGGGAGACGACCGGTTCGGCAGCGCGACCGATCAGAAAGTCCGCCGGAGCTTGACGCGCGAGTTCACCGTCGACGACGCGATGCTGCAGGACTTCAAGGCGTACGTGAAGTCGCAGCTCCGCGATCCGAGTCAGTTCGACGAGGCGGGCTTCACCGCCGACGTCGAATTCGTCCGGGCGATGCTGCGGTACGAGATCGACGTCGCCTTGTTCGACGTGGCGACGGCGAGGCGGCATCTGCTGGAAAAAGACCCGCAGGCGCAGTATGGGTTGACGCTGATTCCCGAGGCGGAGAAGCTGCTGCGCGCCGAGCCCGCCAAGAGCACGCAGGTCGCCAGGAAGTAGTCGCCCAGAACCTCGGGCCGCTTTCAGGCGGATCCCAGCTCACCACCCCTCTTACGGGGTTAGGTCGGCTTCCCTACTACTCGTAGGGCTCTAGTTTATCCTTGCCCCTATATTTGGGGCTTGTTAGACTGGCGACCGTTTCCGGGCCCGGGGCAGTGGCCCGATTCGGTCGCGTTGCACATCTCACTGGTCACCTTCATCGAGCGCCACCCAGCCGCTCGTTACCTTCCGCAGGACACGCGGGGGTGCCGCGCGGCTTTTTGTCTGTACATCCACCGCTAAACGGTTTACGGTAAACGGCTAACGAACTTATGCGTCTTCAACAACTCGAAATCGCGGGCTTCAAGTCGTTCTCCGATCGGTCGCACCTCTCCTTCGATCGAGGGGTGACGGCCATCGTCGGACCGAACGGCTGCGGAAAGAGCAACGTCGCGGACGCCATTACGTGGGTGCTAGGCGAGCAAAGCGCCAAGAGCCTGCGCGGCGACCGTATGGAAGACGTCATCTTCAACGGCAGCGACGCGCGCAAGCCAACCGGCGCGGCCGAAGTGCGGCTGCGGCTCAGCGACGTGCTGTCGACGCCGATAAGCGTTGACGTGCCGGCGATTGACCCGGGCGACAACGGGGATGCCGACGACGACCGGCCGTCGGTCGCGCGCACGATTGAAGTGACGCGACGCCTGTATCGTTCGGGCGAAAGCGAATACCTGATCGACGGCGAGATATGCCGGTTGCGCGACGTGCACGAGCTCTTGATGGACACCGGGCTCGGCGCCAAAGCCTACGCGATTATCGAGCAGGGCAAGATCGGCATGATCCTGAGCTCGCGTCCGGCCGATCGCCGCCAGCTTATCGAGGAAGCCGCCGGGATTACCAAGTACAAGGCCCGCCGTCGGACCGCCGAGCTGAAGCTCGAAGCGGCGCAGCACAATCTGACGCGTCTGGAAGACATCATCTTCGAGCTCGAGAAGCAGTTCGGATCGCTCAAGCGCCAGTCGGCGAAGGCGCGCCGATACAAGCGGATGCGCGACGAGCTGAGGCACTGGGAGAAGCTGCTGTTCGCCGGCCGGTATCAGGAGTCGGCGCACAAAATCGAATCGCTCCGCGCGCGGCTCGCCGACGCGCACATTCGTGAGGCCGCAGCGTCATCGGCGGTGGCGGAGGCCGAAGCGGATTTCAGCCGCGTGCGGCTTTCGCTGGTCGATGCCGAGGGGAATGCGACCCGTGCCCGCGAGGCCGTTCATGCCTGCGAGCTCGACATCACCCGCCGGCAGCAGCAGATTGACTTCAACCGCGAGCAGATCAACGCGCTCGCCGCGCGCGCCGAAGAAGTGCGCGCGGAGCTGGCGGCGCTCGAGGCGCGCCGCGAGCCGGGACGCCTGCTTCTGACCGATCGCCGCGACTCGGCTGCCCGTGCCCTGCAGGAGCAGCACCATGCCGCCGGCGAGCTCTCGCGGATCGACCAGGAGTACACCGAAGAGAACCGGCGCATCGAGGGACTCGAGGCCGACGTCGAAGCCGCCCGGTCCGAAGTGTTTTCGGCCCTCAACGTGGCGACGACGCTGCGTCACGCCATCCAGCACGCCGAGGAGGCCAGCCAGCGCGTGTCGGAAGAGCTGTCCAAGCTGGGTGTCGAAGAGTCCGAATTGCGGATGGAGCGGGAGCGGCTGGAAGACGATCGCGCGGTGACCTCCGACGGGCTGCGGCGCGCGAAGGAGGCGATCGAGGCGTCGCTTCACGCGAAGACCGCCCGCGAGACCGAGCTGGCGACCGCGCGCATCGAGCTCGAATGGAAATCGAACAATCTGCAGGCGCGCGAGCGCGAGCTGGCGGGACTATCGGCCCGGCTTGCGTCGCTGACGGATCTGGAGCAGGCGCGGGCCGGCTACACGGACGCCGCGCGTATCGTGCTGCAGCAGGCGAACGGCCGCGTGGGACAGCAGGGATCGGTGGCCGACTACCTGGACGTGGAGCCGAAATACGAGCGCGCCGTGGAAGCCTGCCTCGGCGATCTGCTCCAACACGTCATCGTCTCGAGCCACCAGCAGGCGCAGGCCGGGCTCGACCTGATTCGCCAGGAAAACGTCGGGCGGTGCGGCTTCGTCGTGCTCGAGGGGGTCGATCAGACCGGCGTCAGCCGGATCGCGGCCGGCGACGTCTCGGCGGTGCCGGACGGTTTGACGCCACTCCATTCGGTGCTTCGCATCAGCGGCCCGCACGCCGGCGCGATTGACGCGGCCATGCCCGACGGATTCATCGCCGACGATATTGGCGCGGCGCTGAACGCGGCGTCCTTCACCTCGTCCTGCATCGCCACGCTGGCGGGCGATATCGTGCGTGGACGCATGCTCGTGTCGGGCGGCGGCAAGGACGAAGGGCGCGCCATTCTCGGCATCAAGCGCGAAATCAAGGAGCTGCGCGATCGCATCGCAGGTGAGGAAGCCGAGCGCGACCAGTCCGTGTCGGAAGTCGCCGCGCTCGAGACGCGCATCTCCCAGGCGTCGAACGCGCTCTCGGCCGTGACTGCCGATCTGCATCGCGAAGAGAAGGCCATCATCGGCCTCGAGCTGCAGTTGCAACGGTCGGCCGACGATCTGCAGAAGGTGCAGAAGAAGTTCGAGCTCCTGGAAATCGAGCGGCGCGGCGCCGAAGAGCAGCGCCAGGGGCTCGAGGCGCGCCAGCGCGAAGCCAGCGAGTCGATCGCGCGGCTCGAGCAGGAGCAGCGGGCCGCCGACGAGAAGCTGTCGCAGGCTCAGCACCGCCTGGGCGATGCGCGCGAATCGCTTCAGGCCCTGGCCCGTCGCGCGGCGGAAGCGAAGGCGTCGTACGCGACGCTCGTGGAGCGCTCGAGCGCGCTCGACGCCGAGGTCGCACGCCTCGAGGAGACCAGCAGGGATCTTGAAGCGCGCGTTGGCGCCGCGGAAACGAGTGGGGCCGATCTCGAACGGAAGAGCGTCAGCCTGAAACGGTTGATCGACGAGACCTTGCAGATGCTCGATCGCGACGGCGAACGGCTGGACTCGCTTTGCGGGGGCGTCCGCGAAGCCGAAGAGTCGCTGTCGGATTTGCGGATCGAGGCCGATCGCATCGAAAAGGGGACACGCGAGTCGAGGAAGGTGCTCGAAGCGATTCATGCGGAAGTGGGCGAGCTCGACGTGACGCGCGCGACCGAAGAGAGCCATCTGACGCACCTGGCACAATCCTGCGTCGATACCCTCCAGCTCTCGCTCGAAGACGTGGTGGCGGAGGTGGCCGCTTCTCATCAGCCCGGCACCGACGGGGCAGGGCGCGACTTCAGTCGCGCCGATGACGGTTCTGCGGACGAGGTGGACGCGACCGACGAGGCGGAAGAAGGCGTCGAAGCCGGTCCTGAGCCCGTCATGGCGGCATCGGCCACTCCCGAGGAGCACATCGTGCGCCTTCGTCAGAAGATCGATCGGCTCGGCCCCGTCAACATGATGGCCATCGATCAGTTCGACGAGCTCAACACACGTCATCAATTCCTGACGACCCAGCGCAAGGACCTGACCGATTCGATTGCGGCGACCGGGGACACCATCAAGAAGATCGACGAAACGAGCAAGGTGCGGTTCCGCGAAGCGTTCGCGGCCATCAGGGAGAACTTCCAGGGCACCTTCAGCACGCTGTTCGGCGGTGGGCACGCGACCATCGCGCTGCTCGACGAGACCGACGTCCTCGAGAGCGGCATCGAGGTGATCGCCTCGCCGCCCGGCAAGCGTCTGCAGAGCGTTCAGTTGCTGTCGGGCGGGGAGAAGGCGCTTGCGGCCATCGCTCTGATGTTTGCCATCTTCAAGTACAAGCCCAGCCCGTTCTGCGTGCTCGACGAGATCGACGCACCCCTCGACGATGCGAACATCGGGCGGTTCGTCGAGATGCTCCAGGGCATGCAGGAGCACACGCAGTTCATCATCATCACGCACAGCCGCAAGACCATGGAGATTGCCGACCGGCTGTACGGGGTGACGATGGAGGAGCCGGGCGTGTCGAAGCTGATTTCCATCGAGTTGAACTAGAAAAGGGTTCCGGGATCCCTTTCCGGGACGGAACTTCCGGGGGGGTGGCTTCGTCAGGTACCAGTACCTCATGCACCCAGCCCTTCGCCCCGGGCCAGCCAGCCTTCTGGCCGGCCTCAGCGTCGTTCTCAGTTTGGGGTGTGACGTCACCATCAAGGACGGCGACGTCTCCGTCCGGCACCTCCAGGGGCGTGCCACGGAGTCCTGGGTCCGCAAGTACCCGCTGGAGCCCGGGGGACGGTTCCGGATTGCGAACAACAGCGGGCCCATCGAGATTGTCGCCGGGGAGGCCGGGACGGTCGAAGTGGCCGCGACGATCGCGGCGACCGCGATGACCGACGAGCGGGCAGCCGAATCGATTCGCGAGGCGAAAATCGACGAGACCGTCGCGCCCGATCATGTGGCGATCGTGGCCGAATCCCCCCGCCGCGGTGGCAATCTCGAGATGAGCTTCAAGGTGACGGTGCCGCCGGATGCGCACGTCGAGGCGACACTCAATAACAGCCGGCTGCGGGCCGACGGCTTGCGCGGACATATCAAGGCCATGGTGGTGAACGGCCGGATCGAGTTCTCCGGCATGCGGGGTACCGTGGATGCGGCGACCGTCAATGGTTCCGTGTCGGTGAAGATGGCGGAGATTACCGGACGCGTCCGCGTGGAATGCACGAACGGTCAGATTTCGATCGAAGTGCCGAAAGACGCGAAAGCGACGCTCAACGTGCGCTCGGTGAACGGCGGCGTCACCGTTACGGGACTGAACACGCAGGAGTCAACCGCCGGGCGCCGTATTCGCATCGTCGAATCGCCGCTCAACGGCGGTGGACCGGAGATTGACGTCCGCGCGAACAACGGGCGCATCACGATCGAAGGTAAATAGGTGAGTTTCGCCATGGCAGATGGCAGATGGGAACGGTAAACCGTAAACGGTAAACGGTGAACGAAGATAAAGCCACCCGCTACCATCGTCTCGGCCGCCGGGCAGCGATGCTTTCGACCGTCGGGACCGGCCTCATCCTTGCGGGCCTTCTCTTTCTTGGCGGCTCGGCCGCCCTGCGCGACCGGGCCGCGTCAATCGCCGGTTCAAGCCCCACGCTCACCATTGCGTTTTACATTCTGGTGCTTTCGATCCTTGTCGACGTCGCGACGCTTCCACTCAGCTACTACCGCGGGTTCCTTCTCGAGCGACGCTATGGCCTGTCGACGGAAACGAGGCAGCACTGGTTCAAGGACCATGTGAAAGCGGTGGCCATCGGTGTGCTGTTCGCTGAAGCGGCGGGGGTGTTCGTGTACTTCACGCTGCGGCACTGGCCGGAGTGGTGGTGGCTGGTGGCCGGCGCCGGGTACTCCCTGGTCACGATCGTACTGGTGAACCTCGCGCCGGTGGTGCTCTTGCCGCTGTTCTTTACATTCAAGCCGTTGCAGAAGGAAGTGCTGTGCGATCGCCTTCAGGCGCTCGCGTCGAAAGCGGGCACCCGCGTCATGGGCGTCTACGAGTGGACGCTGAGCGACCGGACGAAGAAGGCGAATGCGGCGCTCACAGGCATCGGCCACACACGGCGCATTCTTCTCTCGGACACGCTGCTCGCCGACTACTCAGACGACGAGATCGAGGTGATCCTCGCGCACGAGCTCGCGCACCACGTGCATCGCGACATCTGGACGTCGATCGTCTTCGACATGGCGCTGACGTTCGCCGGATTTTTCGCGGCGCACTATCTGCTGCAATGGGCGGTGCCGTTTTTCGAGCTGCGCGGCGTCGCCGATCCCGCGGGCGTGCCGGTGCTCGTGCTGACGGCCTCGATCCTCGGGTTGTGCCTGAAGCCGGTCATGAATGCGATGTCGCGCTCGCACGAGCGGCGCGCCGACTCGTACGCCCTCCAGATGACCAGCAATCCTTCCGCGTTCATTACCGCGATGAAGCGGCTTGGGCAGCAGAACCTCGCCGAAGAGAACCCGTCGCCGCTGGTGCAGGCGTTCTTCTACACGCACCCGCCGATCAAGGAACGACTCAGCGCCGCGCAGCAGTGGAAGGCCGCGTAATCGTATCCATCGGTCCTGTCTCGTGTGTTACCCTCTGCCGATCCTGTAAATAGCGCGGGCGTGGCACCGTATGAACAAGCAAGCGCTCCTGGCGCGACGCGACTACTTCAATATGGTGCACGGCGTCACCATTCGGGCGATCTGCGCATTTACCGATGAGGAGCTCGCCTTCTGCCCCCAGCCGGGGATGCGGACGCCGCGGGAGTTGATCTTTCACATCTACACCCAGGAGAAGCTGCTGGCAGAGGCTGCCCGGCAAGGTCGCTTCACCATGGAAGCAGCCAACCAATCCAATCCAGAAGAAGAGACATGCGCCTCAGCGCTCGAGGCGCTGCGTACGGTGAGCGAGGCTCGAGCATACGCGGAGGCGTGCCACCAGACTGCGGAGACCATTTTCAGAACGATGTCGGAAGATGACATCAATCGCCCGGTCGAATCACCCTTCGGGACCTATCCGGCGTGGCAGTACTTCAATTTCGCCTATGACGAGCATTGGCATCACCGTGGCCAGCTGTACACCTATTTGCGGCTGTTGGGAAAGGAGCCTCCAGCGCTGTACGACTACGGTGCGGCCGCACCGTGACGAAAGGCAACGAGCCGCCCCGAGTGTTCAATCCCGACGACTACCTCCAGACGGAGGAGGGACGCCTCTACACCGACGAGCGCAATGCCGCAGCATGGGAGCGCATCTACTCCGAGCTTGAAGAGCTGTTCCGCGATTCTACCGCCGACACTCGTTTCTTCGTCGTCCTTGGAGTTCAAGGAGGTGGAAAGACCTCGTGGATCAGGAAGCACAGTGGCAGCCTTGGCTCGTCCGCCATATGTCTGGACGCCGCGCTCCCTGCGAGGCGCCATCGGGCGAGGGCGCTGTCACTGGCGCAGCGGTTCTCGGTCTATTCCGTCGCCGTCTGGATCAACGTCACGCTCGAGCGTGCCTTGAAACAGAATGCTAAACGAGCACCGGACGAAGTCGTTCCCGAATTCGCGATTCGCAGCGTCTTCGGGCTGATCGAAGCCCCAACATTAGAGGAAGGCTTCCGGGAAATCATTGAGGTTACAGAACTCTGAACATGATGTTCAGCTGGCTGTTCCCGTTGTCCGACGACACGATCGCTGCGCTTCTCCGTTTTTCGCGCTTTCGGGCGAGCGAGTTCAGCAGCCTCCGAGCCTTCGTGACGCTCGAGTACGTCAGAGATGCGCCGCTCAAGATCGGGACGGCGTCAACAATCATCTAACGTTTCCTGACGTAGACGCGCGTGGCTGTCTTCGGGCGTTGCTTGCTGCGCTCTTCGCGGAACTCGATGACGAGCCGCCCACGCGAGTCCAGCAACCAGATTGAACCCCGAGCCGTGGTGATCTGCGCGCCGGTTGCGTCCGGCGGGCCGATCCTCGATTCGCTGATCATCAACTGCGTTCCGAAAAACGTCACGCCCCAGCTGCCCTGCAGGATCGATCCTCCAGAGCGATCTGCGCCGTAGGCGATCCCGCCCGAACCGAATTCGAACGTGCGGGCTTCGGGGTGAGTGCCCTTCTTTGACGGATGCTCGATCGTCAGCGCCTGGCTCGTCTGCCTGATCAGCAGCTCATCAGCCGGCAGGATATGGAGCGTGTCAGCCTCATCGGGCTCGGGGCGAGCATCGGTGATCACCCAGCGACCCGAGAAGTCGGTCACCCTCGACTGTGCGGCGGTGCTCGAGCAGAGCAACGCGGCCGCGAGCGCCGAGGCCGCAAGCGTTTCCCGCATGAATTCGTGCTCCGTTTGACACCGTTTCTGCCGGGTTGTTTCGAGCGCGACTATCCGCTTGACATATATAAGTTATAACTTATATTAGTAATTGCTTATATATGACGCCCGGACCCACACTGGCCGAACGCCTTGCCGTGCTGGCTGATCCCACCAGGCAGGCGCTGCTCGATCTGCTTCGCGAGAAGCCACAGCGGGTGGGCGATCTGGCCGCACGACTGCCCGTCAGTGGGCCCGCAGTGTCGCAGCATCTCAAAGTGCTCCAGAAGGCCCAGGTGGTGCGCGACGAGTGGCGCGGCACCAGCCACTACTTCAGCCTCGACCCGCACGGCTTCGACGCGGTCAGACAGTACGCCGAAGTCATGTGGCAGGACGCGCTGAATGCGTTCGCCGACTATGTCAACCAGCAAGTGAACCCGCCGTCCGTGAAGCAGCGCAAGGGGAA
>Ga0310885_10000125_pt1 | contig 15803 bp, 12 predicted proteins | sample T60D2metaG_FD_203445 | JGI IMG/M metagenome (GOLD analysis project Ga0310885, IMG submission 203445) | Lab incubated soil microbial communities from West Virginia University Organic Research Farm, Morgantown, WV, United States - T60D2 | ecosystem: Environmental > Terrestrial > Soil >...
CTGATCCGGCCATCACGTCGGCGAGCATCGTCAACCTCGCGTTGCTGACCTACTTACGATATCCGCTGTCGATGTGGGCGATCGGCGCGGCGCAATGCGCCAATCGCATCCAGTGGCTGCTGCGGCACGGCCGCCGGCGTGGCGTGTGGAGCGGCCTGGTCTCGATCCCGTCCGCGATCGCGGAACATCGCCGCGAACGGGATCCGCTGCCGGGGCGCGCGGTGCGATCGTACCTGTCGCTGAGGCGGGCGCCACGTCCCGCGTGAGCGCGCGCCGCATCAACTTCGGCAATCTCGACGCGCTGCGCGGCCTGCTCGCCGTGTATGTCGCGCTCGGTCATTGCCGATGGCTGCTCTGGGGTGGGCATGCGGCGTGGCTGGCGACACCGCATCCCGCGTGGGAAGCGATTCCCGTCTATGCGTCAGGCGCTTTGCGCTATGGCCGCGAAGCGGTCATGGTGTTCTTCGCGCTCAGTGGATTCTTCATTCACTTTCGCGCCGCCGAAGCCACGAGCCGAGAGCAGTTTCGCGCCGCCCCGTTTTACCGGCGGCGCTGGCATCGATTGGCGCCGCCGTATTACTTCGCGCTCGCCGTCACGCTGGCGTGCGATCTGATCGGACGCACATGGTGGCCGACACTTTACGAGGCGCGGACCGGCGACGCGCTGCTTGATGCCACCTTCGCTCGCGGCGGGTATTCGCAAACATCCATCGTGCCTGCAGTGTTGCTGTTGCCCTCATCGGTCGGACGCGACTTCGGCTCGAACGGGCCGTTGTGGTCGCTCGCATTCGAGGCCGTGTACTACGCCATCTATCCGCTCTGGCTCTGGATTCGGCACCGCAGCGGGATGGCCGCGTTCGTCGTGATTCCGCTGGTGTGCCTGTCGCTGGCGCTGACTCCTGTCGGCGGGTTCCTTGCGATTGTTCTGATGTACTACCCGATCTGGCTGATCGGGGCGCTGCTGGCGGAACGGATGGTCAACACCGGCGTGCCGAGACGGGCGGTTGCGATTGGAGCGGCGTCATTCGCAGCGGGCGCGGCGCTGTATCTGACTGCGCCGCCGCCTCTCGTCGCCGTGATTGCCTCATTGATGTTTGGCGGCGGGCTGGTGCTGGCCTTTGGCAGCGCACGGTCGCGCGATCGCGCATTGTTCCCGCTGTTCGAACGGCTCGGCGTGCGCTCGTACACGATTTACATCGTCCACTTTCCTATACTCGCGTTATTGAGCGCGTACGTGTTTGAGACCTTCGGACGCCGGCCGATGCACGGCTGGCTCGCGCTCGCCGGCGCGATCGGGTGCGTGGGTTTCGGCGTTGCCTGCTTTGAAGTGTGCGAGCGGCACTTCCTGCATTCGCGTTACCGGGATGCCTCGGCAGCGCCGTGACCGGCACCCGACAGCCGTCGTGGGTCTGCTGCCATTTGGGCGCGCGCGAGCACTACGTCGTGCCACGCGCGCTGAACCAGGCCGGGCGGCTCAGCCAGCTGATCACCGATGCGTGGTCGGACGCGCGAACCATCGAGGCCTCGATTGCGGCAACCCTCTCCACTCGTTTCGGGCAACGCTTCCACAAAGATCTCGCCGGCGCCAACGTCCGAGCGCTCTCGCGATCCTTCATCGCGCATGAGATCCAGTGGCGCCTGCAGGGGCGTGAGGGCTGGGCTCTGTTGATGTTGCGCAACGAGTGGTTCCAATCGGAAGCCGCGGCGATATTGCCGGACCTGCCGGCGGGCCGCACGATGCTGTTCGCCCACAGTTACGCTGCGGAAGCGATCTTCGTCGAGGGCAAGCGGCGCGGGTGGACCACCGTGCTCGGGCAGATCGATCCCGGGCCGGAACACTTCCTCACGCAGGAGCGAGTGGCCGCGGATCGGCCGGAGTTCGGTCCGCCGCCGGAAGCGCCGCCGGCGATCTACTTTGACAAGTGGCGGCACGAATGCGAGCTCGCCGACTGGATCGTCGTCAATTCCGACTGGTCGCGGGAATCGCTGATCCGCGCGGGCGTGCCGGAGCCGAAGCTGAGGACGATGGCATTGCCGTACGAACGCGATACCGCTCACGGATTCGAACGCGAGTATCCGCCGGCGTTTTCAGGCCAGCGGCCGTTGCGCGTGCTCTTCGTCGGCACCGCGTCGGTCGCGAAGGGTGTTGCCGATCTGCTCCTCGCATTCGATCGCCTCGACGGTGCGCCGATCGAGCTGAGCATCGTTGGCGATCGCGGGTTGGACGTCCCCGATCGCTTCCTGCATCATCCGCGCATCCACTGGCTGGGCCGCGTCGATCGCACCGCGGTGATGGATCACTATCGCGCGGGCGATCTGCTGATGTTTCCCTCCCACTCGGACGGTTTCGGCATGGCGCAGATCGAAGCGCAGGGCTGGGGCCTGCCGATCGTCGCGTCGCGGAACTGCGGCCGCGTCGTTCGCGACGGTGAGACGGGGCTGCTGCTGGACGAGGTGTCGCCTCTCGCCATCGCCGCGGCGCTGCGCCGCGCGATGAGCGAGCCGCACACGCTGGCTCGATTCGCGCGCGCGTCACGCTCGACGCCCGCGCCCGGCATCGACGCGCTGGCCTCGGGTTTGATCGCACTGGAAGACGCATGACGCCGGACGCCGCCATCGATCCGTGGTTCCTCGAACATCTCGTGTGCCCGCGTGACGCATCGGCACTGACGCCGGCAAATGGCGCGTTGCGCTGCCGTGACGGCCACACGTATCCGATCGTCGATGGCGTTCCCGTCATGTTGCGTGACGATGTGCGGCAGACGTTCGGGGCTGCCGCGAGTTCGCTGGCGCGCGCTCGCGGCGAATCGGTCGATAGCCGGGCGCCGGAGTTGTTTCTCGAATCGGTGGAAATCAGCGAGGCGGAGAAGCGAGGCGTGATCGAGCTGGCGGCGCGGCAGCCGGCGATCGATCCGGTCGTGGCCTTCCTGGTAGCGGCGACCAACGGCCTCTTGTATCGGCATCTGATCGGACAGTTGACCTCGTATCCGATCCCCGATCTCGCATTGCCGCCTGGCAACGGCCGGCCGCTGCTGGATGTCGGCTGCAGCTGGGGACGCTGGACGATGGCGGCGGCCGCGCGCGGCTATGACGCGATTGGCATTGACCCGTCGCTGGGCGCGATCATGGCGGCCAGGCGTGTCGCGCGACAACTGGGTCGCTCCGCGCGATTCGTGGTCGGCGACGCGCGTCATTTGCCGTTTGCCGCGGGAACGTTTGCGACGGTGTTCTCCTACAGCGTCATCCAGCACTTCTCCAGGGAGGATGCGGCGCAAGCCGTGGCGGAGATGGGGCGCGTGCTCGATCGCGACGGTGAAGCCCGAGTGCAGATGCCGACGCGATACGGGATTCGCTGCCTCTATCACCAGATGCGCCGCGGCTTCGGTGAGGGGTCGGGCTTCGACGTGCGCTACTGGCTGCTGCGCGACCTGCGGCGGATGTTCACCGAGCGCATTGGTCCGAGCGTGTTCGAGGTCGACGGATATTTCGGCATCGGGCTCCAGCAGTCCGACAAACATTTGATGACGCCGTTTCGCCGCTTGGTGTTGCGCGCGTCGTCATGGATGACAGCCGCGAGCGAGCGGATGTCGTGGCTGATACACGTCGCCGACAGCGTCTACGTGCGATCGGTCAAGCGGACATGATGACGACCGAAGCGCCGCGCATTGCCGTCCTGACGCATTTCCCGTCGCCGTACCAGGTCGAGTTGTTCAATGAAATCGAGCGGCAACGCCCGGGACCACTGCGCGTCTATTATCTGTTCCGCAAAGTCGCGACGCGGAGCTGGTCCGGTGTGGCGATTGCGCACGACCACGTGTATCTCGAGGACACTTCGATCGAGGCGATTCGCGGTGAGATCGAGCGCGCCGGGTTCATCGTGTTCAACTACTACAACGACGCCCGCGCCGCGCAACTGATCAGGGCTCGCGAGGCGAGCGGGAATCCGTGGTGCTTCTGGGGCGAGCGGCCAGGCTATCGCTACCCGTGGTTGGCGCGCGTCGCGAGGATCGGCCGGCTGGCGGCGTTGCGTTCGCCCGATCATCCGATCTGGGGCATCGGCCGCTGGGCGGTGGACGCGTATCGCGACGAGTTCGGATCCGATCGCATGTATCTCAACCTGCCGTACTATTCGAACCTGACCCGTTTTGAGGCGTCGCGTCCTGTATTCACGAACAACCCGGGGACCTTCCTGTATTCCGGTTCGTTCTCGCACCGCAAGGGCGTCGATCTGCTCGCGCGCGCATTCCTGCGCCTGGCGGCCGCTCATCCTCACGTTCGCTTGAAGCTGATGGGCGAGGGCCGGATGGCGCCGCGGCTGCGGCGCGAACTCGCGGCGTGCGGGGATCGTGTCGAATGGGTCGGCTTCAAGGATTGGGGCCAGCTTCCGGCCGTGTATGCGTCCGCGCAGTTCTTGTGCGTGCCGTCGCGGCACGACGGCTGGGGCCTGGTGGTGCCCGAGGGCCTTGCCTCGGGTCTGCCGACGATTGCCACCAACCGTACGGGCGCGGCGATCGATCTGATCGAGACGCGCCGGAACGGCTGGCTCGTGACCGCGGATGATGCGGACGCGCTGTATCGCGCGATGGCGCAAGCGGCGACGCTCAGTGAGACCGACTGGCGCGCGATGAGCCGCCATGCGCGGGCCAGCGTCGCCAACCATTCTTTGGCGGACGGCGCCGCGCGTTTTCTCCACGGTGTTGACGCGGCCGTACCGGCGATGGGGGCGGTCCGCTAGCCATGTGCGGCATTGCCGGCTTCGTGCGACGCGACCCGGGCGTCGATTTGTGCCGTCCGCTGGAGCGGATGCACCGGGCAATTGGCCATCGCGGGCCCGACGATCGCGGCGTGTGGCGATCGCCAGGCGGCCATGCGTTGTACGCGCACACGCGATTGTCGGTGATCGATCCGTCGCCGGCCGGGCATCAGCCGATGCAGATCGAGAACGGCCGGTTCACGATCAGCTACAACGGCGAGATCTACAATTTCGCCGCGCTGCGGGAATCGCTGGTGCAATCCGGCGTGACGTTTCGATCGAACAGCGATACCGAGGTGCTGCTGCGCTTGTATCAGGCGCACGGGCCATCATGCGTGGAGCGGCTGCGGGGCATGTTCGCCTTCGCGATCTGGGACGAGCCCGAACGGACCTGCTTTCTCGCGCGCGATCGTTTCGGCATCAAGCCGCTCTACTACCACGAGTCCGGCGGCGTCCTCGCGTTTGCCTCCGAGGTGCGCGCCCTGGTTCAGTCCGGTGTCGTGCCCGCGACCATCGATCCGCAGGCGGTGTTCGAATACTTCCGATCGGGATCGGTGCCGGAGCCAATGAGCTTGATCAAAGGCGTACGTGTCCTCGAGGCCGCGCACCACATGACGTGGCGCGACGGCGACGCGACGATCGTGCGCTACTGGGACATCGCATTCCCCGACGATGATCCTCTTGCCGATCCGGTGGCGGCGACGCGCGACGCGTTGATCGATTCGGTCCGTCACCATTTCGTCAGCGACGTTCCGGTCGGCGTGTTCCTGAGCGGCGGCATGGACTCGACCGCGATGGTTGCGCTGGCGACGCAGACCCAGAACGCGCGCCTGCGAACATTCTCGCTGACGTTTCCGGGCTCCGAGCTGGACGAGGGACCGGATGCGCGCCGGACCGCGCAACATTTCGACACCGATCATCACGAGTGGGCCGTCGACGCGACCACCGCGCGCGCGTTGGTCGCGGACTTTCTGTCGGCCGCGGATCAACCGAGCATCGATGGCTTCAACACGTTCACGGTCAGCCGGCTGGCGCGCCAGCACGATACGAAAGTGGTGCTGTCCGGCCTCGGCGGCGACGAGCTGTTCGGCGGCTACCCGTCGTTTCGTGAAGTCCCCAAACTGGCGAAGTGGGGTCATCGCGCCAGGCTGGCCGGGCCCGTCGGATCCGCGGCGGCGAAGATCGCCGGCGATGTCGGCGGCGCGCGGCTCAGAAGGGTGCACGATTTGATCACGCCGACGACGGATCTCGAGAATGCGTATTCGGTGTTCCGCGGCATCTATACCCGCCGCGAGGCGCTGGCGCTGACGGAACATTACGCGGGCACGAGCGACGCGGTCGTCGAGCCGGTCTCGTCGGGCGCCGTGATCGATCCGACCCCGGAAGACGCGATCAGCCGCCTCGAACTGACGCGCTACATGCGCAACCAATTGCTGCGCGACACCGATGTGATGAGCATGGCCTGGGGAGTGGAGTTGCGCGTGCCGTTTGTCGACGCGCAGCTGTTCAGGACGCTGTCGCGCATTCCCGCGGCGACCCGCCTCGAATCCGGCAAGGCGCTGCTGTTGCGCGCGGTGCCCGAGATTCCCGCGTGGGTGGCGAGCCGGCCGAAACGCGGCTTCCTCTTCCCGATGGCGGAGTGGCTCGACGGCGCATGGGCGCAGGAGTTCGCGCCACAGGATCGGGTGCCGGCCGTCAAGATGGACACGTGGTACCGCAAATGGGCCGTGCTCGTCTTCGAGCGTTGGTCGCAGCAATTGCCGGTGACGCATGAGTGAGCCGTTCGGCGGGCGATCGGAAGCGGGCATCGGCTTTGCCGCCACGGCCAGCAGCCTGCTGATCGCGCTCTCGGTGTTCCCGGCGGATCCGAGCCCGCGTGGGGCGCTGACGATTCCGGCAGTGATCCTGTCGGCCGGTATCCTGCTGGTGCCGGTCTCGCGCGCGATCCGGCGCACGCCGGAACTACTCGGCGCTGAAAACCTCGTCGCCTTCGGCTATGTCTTCTGGCTGCTGCTCGATCTCATCCAGGGGGCCTACGATCTGCGCGATGCGGCGGACTGGGCGCTTCGCGATGCGTTCATCGCCGTCGGCGTCTCGGCGGCGGCGATGTGGATCGGCGTCGCCGGCAAACCGTGGAAGCTGCCCAACTGGCTGGGTGAGATCGCGTCGCGGTCGATGGACACACGGATCGTGGCGCGTCTCGTGCCGGTGTGTTTTGTCCTGGGCATGTTCAACTTCGCGTATTCCACGGGCTTCGACCTGCCGCGGATGTTCTCGTTTCTCGGCGAATCGCGATGGTCGGCGCCATGGGGACGCGGGCAGCTCGGCGGCTGGGACGCCTTTGGCGATCAGCTGCAGTACTTCGGCTATGTCCTGCCGAGCCTGACGGCGCTGCTGATTGCGCGGCGCGGGTTCAACCTCGGCGCGTGGTTGTCGGTCGCCGCGTCCGGCGTGATGCTGGCGTTTCTGTCGCAGGGCGGCGGCCGCCGCATCATCGGCGTCACGGTCGGCGCGGCGATCATCGTCTGGATCCAGGCGCAGAAGGAGCTCAAGGTTCGCCGCCTCGTTATCGCAGCCGCGGCCGTCGTGGGCTTGCTGACGGCGATGCAGTTCATGCTCAACATCCGCGGCCAGGGGTATCAGGAGTTCGCCTTCCGCGGCGAGAGCGAGTACGACTACCTGCACGTTGACGACAACTACCTGCGCCTCGCGCAGGTGATTCAAATCGTGCCGGCCGAGCTCCCGTACGTGGAACACCGGCAGATCTGGTTCACGGTCGTCCGTCCGGTGCCGCGCGTGTTCTGGCCCGGCAAGCCCGTGGATCCCGGCTTCGACCTGCCGGCCATCGTCGGCATGAAGGGGGTCAGCCTGTCGACGTCGATCATCGGCGAGTGGTACATCACGTTCGGCTGGATCGCGGTCCTGCTCGGGGCCTGGCTGCACGGCCGGCTGGCGCGCACCGTGAACCAGCTGCGGGAAGTTGAGATCTATAGGACTAATCCGATCGTCTACGGCCTGGCCGTCATGGTGCTGGTATCGGGCATGCGCTCGATGCAGGACCTGGTCATCATGAGTTACGCGCTCGTCGCGTGGTGGGCCGTCAACCGGCTGATTCGCGACCGGCCGCTGCCAACCCGTTGAAGCTGTTACACGTGGTGTCCTCGTACTTGCCGGCCACGCGGTACGGCGGGACGATCGTGTCGGTTCACGGAATCTGTCGGGCGCTGGCGGCGCGCGGCCACGACGTGCATGTCTTCACCACGAGCGTCGACGGCGCCACCGATTCGGCGGTCGCGCATGGCGAGCCGGTCGACGTCGACGGCGTCAAGGTCTGGTACTTCAAATCGCGGTCTTTCAGGCGCGTGTATTACTCCGGCGCAATGCGGAAGGCCCTTCGACACGCCGTTGCCGGTTTCGACGTCGTGCACACGCACGCGATCTATTTGTGGCCGCTCTGGGCGGCGGCGCGTGAAGCGCGCCGCGCCGGTGTGCCGTATGTCGTGTCGCCTCGCGGCATGCTCGAAAAAGAATTAATCGAACGCAAGAGCGCGATCTGGAAAGCCGCGTTGATCGGCTTTGTCGAGCGCGCCAATCTGGAGGGCGCCGCGGCCGTGCACGTGACGAGCGGGCGTGAGGCGGCCGAGGCCGAGGCGTTCGGCTTCGCGCTGCGGCGGATGACCGAGATTCCGAACGGCGTCGATCTCGATCGAACCGTCGGCAGCGCATCGCCGGCGATTGCCGGCGCGATTGCGGGCGGAAGGTACGTGCTGTTTCTCGGACGCATCAACTGGAAGAAAGGGCTCGATCGATTGATCGAGGCAATGGCCCACGCCCCGGGCGTGCGACTGATCGTCGCGGGCAACGATGAAGAGGGATATCAACCGGCGCTCGAATCCATCGCGCGGCGCAGCGGCGTGGGCGATCGCCTGATCTTCACCGGGCCCGTGCACGGCGCCGACAAAACGGCGCTGATCGACGGCGCTCGCGCCCTCGTCCTGCCGTCGTATTCCGAGAATTTCGGCAACGTCGTGCTCGAGGCGATGGCCGCGGGACGCCCGGTGATCGTGTCGCGGGAGGTGGGGTTGGCCGATCTCGTTCTCGACAGCGGCGGCGGGCTCGTCACGGACGGCGCTCCGGAGCATCTTGGCGAGGCGATCCTCCAGTTGTCGAACGATGCCGGCGCCGGTGAGGCGATGGGCGGCCGCGGCCGCGCGGCCGCGGCGCGATACTCGTGGGACAGCGTCGCCGCGCAGATGGAAAGGCTGTACCAATCGCTCCGGCGGCCGGCAAGATGTTGAACCAGATCACGCCGCTGATCCTGACGTTCAACGAGGCGCCGAACCTCGCGCGGACGCTCGATCGTCTGTCGTGGGCGAAGGACATCGTCATCGTCGACAGCATGAGCACCGATGCCACCCGCGTGATCGCGTCGCGGTATCCCGCCGTTCGCGTGTTCGAGCGCGCATTCACGACGCACGCCGAGCAATGGAACTTCGGGCTTCAGCAAACGGGTATCACGACCGAGTGGGTGCTGGCGCTCGATGCGGATTTCGTGATGACCACCGAAGCGATTGGCGAAATCAGCGAGTTGTCTCCGCCGCCCGCGGTTGCCGGCTATCGCGTGCCATTCACCTATTGCATCAACGGCACGCCGCTTCGCAGCGGAGTGTACCCGCCGGTCACCGTGCTGTATCGACGGGATGCGGCGATCTACGAGCAGGATGGCCACACCCAGCGGGTCCGCGTCGATCGGACGGTGATGCCATTGTCGTCGCGGATTCTTCACGACGATCGAAAGCCGCTCTCGCACTGGATCGCGTCGCAAGTGCGCTATATGCGGCTCGAAGCCGACAAGCTCGAGTCAGCGCCGGACTCGGCGTTGGCGAGCGTCGATCGGCTGCGAAAACTGATCGTCGTTGCCCCGCCCTTGATGTTTGTGCGCTGTCTCTTCATCGGCGGTGGCATTCTCGACGGCTGGGCAGGGCTGTTCTACGCGCTGCAGCGCGCGACGGCCGAGTTGATCCTGTCGTTGAGTCTCATCGAACGAAGATTGTTCGGTCGCCGCTAGACCGAACTGGCGAGACGGCCGAAGAGCGCGCGCCTGGCCGGCTGATGCTTCAGCAGCGCGAGGATGAAGTCGCGATGCCGGTTGAACCGCGCGGTCTGTCGCACGAGCGGCAGGATGCCGTCGGTCGTGGCCAGCGTGAACAGCGCGTCGATGTCGGCGTCGCGCATGCGCTGGGCGACGAAGCGCAGCGCCTGCTGCGCGGTGAACTCCGACTGAAAGCGCCCGCGCCAGGCGTCCTCGTATTGTCGCAACGCGCTCGCTGACAGATCGTTCGCGGCGAGCTGCCGGCCAAGCACTTCCGCCGCGATCTCGCCGCTGACGACGCTGTAGTAGATCCCGCCGCCGGTCGTCGGCTTGACCAGTCCCGCCGCGTCTCCCACCGCCAGCACGCGATCCGCGTAGGTCCGCTTGACGCTCGCCAGGGGCAGCATCCGCCGCCGCGGCGCGAGCGAATCCGACACCGCCACTGCCCACCGTTCGCGCACCCGCGCGAGCATCCTCGAAAAATACACACCGGCATCGGCGTCGGCCATCACTCCGATTCGCGCGAAGGTGCCGTAGGACCGCCGCACCGGCACCGCCCACGCGAATCCCTTGGGCGCGATTTCGGATCCGAAATGAATCTCGACGTCACCCAGGCGATCGGCGGGCAGCTCGAGCTGCGCGGACTGCAGGAACGTCGACGGCATGCCGAGGCCAAGCCGCTTTTGGAATGCGTAGTTCGCGCCGCACGCGAGGATCACCGACCGCGCCTGGACCGGATCACGATCGGCCAGGGTGAGCGTCACGCCATTCGGCGACGGCTCGATGGCGATGACACGCCCGCCGCGCACCACGCTGACGCCGGCCTTCTCGGCGTTGCGCGCCAGCGTCGAATCAAACGCTTCGCGATCGATCACCACCGCTTCGGTGCTGGCCGTGGTGTAGTCGAATGAATGCCCGGCTGGCGCCACGAAGCGGACCGTCGAGAGCGGGTTGAGCACCGCCTCCGCCGGCAGTTTCATCGAGGCGATGACGTCCTCGGCGAGGACGCCCGTGCAATGGACCGGAGTGCCGACCTGGTCGTGCTCTTCGAAGACGGTGACCGTCCAGCCGTCAGCGGCCAGACGACGAGCGGCCGACAGCCCGCCTGGGCCGCCGCCGACGATCGCTACATCCAGCATGTGCGCACGATTATAAGGGGTCTTCGCGCCACCGTCAGACCTTCTTGCCGCGATGTTCCCATCGTCCGCGCGCGGTGATCCAGAACGACTGGAAGATCAACACGAGGTCGACACAGAGTCCGGCCCGCCTGAGATACAGCAGGTCGTAGCGGAACTTGCCGTTGCGCGGAAGATCGCGAGGAGCATGAACCTGCGCGATGCCGGTCAGGCCGGGCCTGACACGGTGCCGCGCTTCGTAACCGGGAATCGCGCTGAGCGGCAGCATCGCTCCCTGGGCGGTGGTGTCGGCTTCTCCGGGACGCAGCGGCCGCGGACCGACGATGCTCATATCGCCTCGAAAAATATTCCACAGCTGCGGGAGCTCGTCGAATGCCGTCGCGCGGAGGATGCGGCCGACGCGCGTCACGCGCGGATCGTTGACCGTCGCCTGGACCGCGCCGGTGTGGCGCTCGGCATCGACGATCATCGAGCGGAACTTGAAGGCGGGGAAGACGCGGCAGTCCTTGCCGACGCGCTCCTGGACGAACAGCACCGGCCCGCCATCCTCGATCTTGATCGCCGCCGCAATCACCGACGCGACCGGCGCAAAGACCAGCAATCCGGCGCCTGAGACGAAGATGTCGAAGAGCCGCTTGATCATCCGGCCACTTCCTCGATGACCTGCGCGTGCGCGGCCACCTGGCGATCGCGCGCGAACAATTCCGACGCCACGCGCGCCCGTGTGCCCATCGCTGCCCGTTCATGTGATTGATCGGCGAGACGGAGGATGGCGTCGGCGAGCTGCGCCGCATCGCCCGGTTCGACGAGGACGCCGCAGCGGTGACGCTGCGTCAGCGCGGCAACCTCCGAGACCGGTTCGACTGCCGCGATGTACGGCCGCCCGGCCGCGAGGATCGGATAGAGCTTGCTTGGTACGATGTAGCCGGCAAGGCCGGGCTTCAGCGACACGAGGCAGACATCACTTGATGCGTAGGTCCATCGCAGCTGATCGCGCGGCTGGAAAGGCAGGAACGTGACGTTGTCGAGCCCGCGCGATTCGGCCGCTGCCTGCAAGGCGGCGCGGCGGTTGCCGTCGCCGATGAACAGAATCACGATGTCGCGATGCGTTTTCAGCAATCCTGCGGCCTCGATGACCACGTCGAGATTCTGGGACAGCCCGATGTTGCCCGCATGAAGGACCACGAATTTCGCATCGAGGCCGTGCGCGGCGGCGAACGCGTTGCGCTTCTCCGACGGCACGATCGCCGAGGTGTCGGCCCAGTTGTGAATCACCGTGATCTTGCCGGGGTCCGCGCCCTTGCCGTGAATGAGACGCGATGCCATCGTGTCGCCCAGCGCGATGATACGCACTGCGCGCCGCACCATGAAACGATTCAGGCGCTCGAGCAGCGCGTTGATGGCTGGACTGTGGAAGTCCTCGAGGAGCCCAGCGACTTCCGGGAAGATGTCCTGGCAGAAGAAGATCACGCCGTGCCGCGGCCGCGCCGCGATCGCCGCGAGGCCGATGATCGGCGGATCGGTCAGGGCGATCGTGACGTCTTGCCGGGGCAGGCCGAGCGCCGCCACCAGCGCCGAGAAAAAATACGTCACGTAGTTCATCGCCCGCCCGGCGAACCGTCGCGTCGGGAACGTCGTCCCTCGCGCCCGCACGATGTGAACGCCATTGCGAGTCTGCCGCGAGGCCAACGGCTCGGTGCTGTTGACCGGATAGCCGGTGACAACGGTGACCTCGATCCCGTGTTTGGACACGAGATCTTCCGCGAGCTCGGTCAGGAGCTGGCCGGTCGCGCCGGTATCCGGCCAGTACGAGCGATTGAAGTAACACACCCGCAGCGGCGCGCCGCCCGCACCCTGCATCAGCGTGGCTTGCGCAGCATGTGCGGCCCCATGACGAGCACGTCCATGTCGGTGCGCAGGAAACAGTCGAGCGCCTGTTCCGGACGCTCGACGATCGGTTCGTTTTCGTTGAACGACGTGTTCAGCAGGACCGGCACGCCGGTCTGCTTCTGGAAGGCGCGCAGCAGCGACCAGTAGCGCGCATTGCTGGCCTGGCTGACCGACTGCAGTCGTCCCGATCCATCAACGTGGGTCACGGCCGGAATCACGTCGCGCTTCTCGGGCCGGACCGGATAGACCTGGATCATGAACGGATCATGCACCGCGTCGACGAAGTACTCGTCGATCGCCTCGGCGAGGATCGACGGCGCAAAGGGCCGGAAGCGCTCGCGGAACTTGATCTTCTGATTGATGGTGTCGCGCATGTCGCGGCGCCGCGGATCGGCAAGGATGCTGCGGTTGCCGAGCGCGCGCGCCCCCCACTCCATGCGGCCCTGGAACCAGCCGACGATGTCGCCGCCGGCGAGGGTCGTGGCCGTGGCCTCGCACAGCGCGGCTTCGTCGGTCAGCGTCGTCCACGTGGCGCGCCCCTGCTCGACCACCTGGCTCGCGCCGATCACTCGAGCGATGGTCTCGGCGTCGTACTCGGTGCCCCAGTACGAGTGCTCCATGCGTGAGCTGATTGCCCGCCGGCCCGTCGCATGCCACGCGTCGAGCGCCGCGCCGAGCGCGGTGCCGTTGTCGCCCGCCGCCGGCTGGATGAAGATCGTCTTGAACGGCGTGTTCGCCCGGATCTTTCCGTTGGCCACGCTGTTCATCCCGCACCCGCCGGCGAGGCACAGTGCGTCCGACGGCACGCGCTCGTGTGCGCCCCGCAGGATGTGGAACGCCGCCGTCTCATACACGCGCTGCACCGACGCGGCGATGTTCTCGTGCACGCTGCTCACCGGTTCGTCCGCGCGCCGTGACGGACCGAGCAGATCGATCAGGCGATCGCTGTAAACATCCGGCACCGTCGGTTCACCGGAATCCCAGCTCATCGTGATTTCGCCGGTCCAATGACGGAAGTACTCGAGATTGAGAGCGAAGCCGCCTTCAGGATCGAGCGTGACGAGCTTCGCAATCGCGTCGACGTAGGTCGGCGATCCGTACGGCGCGAGACCCATCACCTTGTATTCGTCGCCGTACTTCTTGAATCCGAGATGCTGTGTGATCGCGAGATAGAGCAGCCCGAGCGAATGCGGAAAGAAGACGCGATCGATGACGTCGAGTCGGCCGGCCTGGCCGCGCGCGAGCGACACGCTGACGAAGTCGCCGAACCCGTCAATCGCGCAGCACGCGGCGTCGCTGAGACCGCTCGTATGGAACGCGCTGGCGAGGTGTGCCGGATGATGCTCGACGTAGCGCGCATTGATCTTCGAAGCCTCGAGGCCGAACTTCTCCGCGATCACGTCGGGAATGCTGGCCTGCTTGCTCGCGGTCTTGCGGTATTGGCCGAACAGGCGCGGGCCCGGGCGATGCGTGAGGCCGAACCACGCCTTGTGCAGCAGATGCACGCGGCGGCCGCGCGCAATCGCCCAGACGTCAACGTCCGCGGGCGTCGCGCCCGCCATCTCCAGGCCGCGCCCGATCGCGCGCTCCGGGAAACCGGCGACGTGCTTGATACGGCAGAACCGCTCTTCCTCGAGGGCGGCGACGAGCTGCCCGTCGCGGAGCACGGCCGCGGCGACGTCACCGTGATACGCGTTGAGACCGACAATGAGCATCGGCTAAGCCATCTTGACGCGCACCGGCCGCGTCGACAGTTCGGGCGTCAACGGCCCCGCGTCCGGCCGCACCTCGCGCCGATACAGCAGCAGGCCGCCCAGTACGCCCGCGAGCACGGCGTTCGCCGGCATGATCAGCGACGTCTCCCAGATGCTTTGCACCGCGAGGCCGGCGAGGCCGCCCGCCGCACCGATGCGGACCCAGAACATTTCCCCTTTATCGGAGCGAACGGCGCGATAGCCCAGCCGCGCCAGCGCGACGAGCGCCCACAGCACCGGGAGGCCGAGCAGCAATCCGCCCTCGCACGCGACCTGCAGGTAATGCGAGTGGGCGTTGTTGAAGTGCGCCCACCGCCGCATCGAGCCGACCCAGACCCGCGATTCCTGGTAGACGATCATCGCGTCCGAGAACGTGCCCGCGCCGCTCCCGGTGAGCCAGAAGTCCCGCGCGATCGGCAGCGACTCCCGCCAGATCGCCGTGCGGCTCAGGGGCGCCGGTGTCGTATCGAAGCTCTCGGCCACCCGCGTAGCCCACCGATCGACATCGACAAACACCACGAGGATCAGCAGCACCGCGCCGATCAGGCCGAGCGTGCCCGGGAGGCTGGTGCGCTCGATGTTCATGCGCGGCCGTCCCAGCCGCCAGCCGACCAGCGCCGCGACACCCAGACCCGCCAGTGCCGATCGCGACAGCGTCACCAGCAGGACGCCGACGATCGCCATCACCGCGATCGCCGTGAAAACGATCCCCGAGCTCATGATCTGGCCGATCGATTCGCGCCAGCGCCCGCGGACAAAGCGGTGAATCCTGGTGCGCGCGACGAAGTAACCGGCGACCGGCGCCGCGACCATCAGCAGCCAGCCGCCGAAATGGTTGCGATTGACGAACGCGCCGAACGGGCTCGCGCTGCGCGCATCGGGTTCAATCATGAAGAGCACGCTGCGCGGTGCGACGGCCTTCTGCAGGACCGCCGTGATGGCGAACACCGTGCCGATGAATGCCAGCGCGCGGCAGAACGATCGCGTGCTGCCGCCGGCGCTGAACGTCGCCCGCGCCGCCCAGAAGGTGAGCACACCGAGCGCCACCGTAGCGAGCGCGACGAGCGTGGCGTTGGGATCGACGGAGAGTGTCAGCCACTCCGGCGGGGCGCCGCCGAACTGCGCCAGGCGCGTGGCGTTGGTGATCTCGATGCGATGCGGAGACAGCATCGCCACGA
>Ga0310885_10000126_pt1 | contig 15803 bp, 13 predicted proteins | sample T60D2metaG_FD_203445 | JGI IMG/M metagenome (GOLD analysis project Ga0310885, IMG submission 203445) | Lab incubated soil microbial communities from West Virginia University Organic Research Farm, Morgantown, WV, United States - T60D2 | ecosystem: Environmental > Terrestrial > Soil >...
GATAACAGGATCTCGATCGACGATTTCATGAAGGTCGAGCTTCGGACCGCGAAAGTGCTCACCGCCGAGCGCGTGCCCAACTCCAAGAAGCTCATCAAGTTGAGTGTTGACGTCGGTGCCGAGCAGCGCACGCTCGTGGCTGGTATCGCTGAGGCGTATGAGCCGGACGCGCTGGTCGGGCGGACGGTGGTGATGGTGTTCAACTTGAAACCGGCCAAGTTGATGGGCATCGAATCGAACGGCATGGTGCTGGCTGCCAGCCCGGACGGCGGTAAGCCGACACTCGTCGGATTCGACCAGGAGATCTCGCCCGGAACCAGGGTGAGATGATCGATTCGCATTGCCACCTGGCCGGCGAAGAGTTTACGGCCGACCTTGAATCCGTTGTGACACGTGCACGGACAGCCGGCGTTTCGTCAGCGCTGTGCATTCTTGCCGCCGGCGATCGTCAGGAAGCCGAGCGGGCGATCCGGGTTCGGCAAGCGTGGCCACAGATTCATTTTGCGGCGGGAGTGCACCCGCATCAGGCGGGGGAGTTCGCCGGGAGAATCGACGAGGCACGCCAAGCGGTGCGGCGGGCCGTGCAGGAGCAGCGGGCCTGTGCGGTCGGGGAAATTGGCCTCGACTATCACTACGATTTCTCGCCGCGTGACGTGCAGCGTGAGGTCTTTCGCGCGCAGATCGAGCTGGCGCTCGAACTGCAGTTGCCGGTAATCATTCACACGCGCGAGGCGACGGAAGACACCTTCGAGGCCCTTCGGGAAGCGGGAGCCGGGAGGCTACGCGGCGTCTTCCACTGTTTCACCGGCGACGAGGCGATGGCTCGCTCGGCGCTCGACATCGACTTTTACCTGTCGTTTGCAGGGATCGTGACGTTTCCCCGCGCCGACTCGATTCGTGCGGCGGCGAGAATCGCACCGGCCGACCGCGTGCTGGCCGAGACCGATGCTCCGTATCTTGCGCCCGTGCCGCACCGCGGGAAGCGGAATGAACCGGCGTATGTCGCGGCAGTCGTCGCGAAGCTGGCGGAAGTTCGGGGTGTTCCGTCGGACGATCTTGCGGCCGAGGTGACCCGCAATTTCGCATCACTCTTTGGCACGTTGACGGAAGCTACTCAGTAGTAACGGCTTAGCGCGTTGACACTCTGCAACTAACTCCAGTATTGTGAAACGGTCTTTACCTGGCAGCCCGTTGTTGGCCGACACAATGCAAAATTCCCCGCTCTCTGCCGATCTGGCGCAGATCTTTGAGCCGATTCGCAACGACCTCGAAGCTGTTGAACGGGAATTCGTCCGGCACATCCAGTCGCGCGTGGCCCTGATCCCCGAGATGGGGCGCTACATTCAAAACAGCGGCGGGAAGCGCGTGCGCCCGGCGGTGTTGTTGATGGCGGCCCGCCTCAGCGGCTACGAAGGGGAGCGAGCCGTTCTCTACGCCTCGGTTGTCGAGTTCATTCATACCGCGACGCTCGTCCACGACGACATCATCGACGGTGCCGATCTTCGGCGAGGCCGCCTGGCCGTTCACTCGCGGTGGGGGAACGACATCACGGTTCTGCTCGGAGATTATCTCTATATCAAGTCCATGGCGATGGCGTTGACCCAAGACTCACTCGAGATCATCCGCGTGTTGTGCGACGTCACATTGCGAATGATTGAAGGCGAGCTGTATCAACTCACCAAGACCGGCGACGTCGATATTTCCGAGGACGAGCACTTCGAAATCATCCGCCGAAAAACCGCGTTTCTCTTTGGCGGCTGCGCGCAGATCGGCGGCATGCTCGGAAGCGTGAGCCCCGAGCGCGAGACCGCGCTTCGCGAGTACGGATTCAACCTCGGCATCGCGTTTCAGCTGGTCGACGATCTGCTCGACTACACCGCTGATCAAGTGGCGCTGGGGAAGCCCGTCGGTGGTGATCTACGCGAAGGCAAAGTGACGCTGCCGGTGATTTTCCTGCTGCAGCGCGGTGGCGAGGCGGCGGACCGCCTGATCCGGAGTGTCGTTCAGGATCGCGCAGTTTCCGCCGAGCAGTGGCGCGAGATCGTCGCGCTCTTGCGCGAGCATCGCGCGACGGGTCTTGCCTACGATCGCGCGGTCGAGTACGCCAATCGCGCGAAGAGCTGCCTTGCCGCCTTTCCACCGAGCCGCGAGCGCGATGCGCTGATGGCGCTGCCCGATTACGTCCTCGCGCGAGATCGATAGGTGGATCCACTCGACAAAATCAATCAACTCCGCAACGAAATCCGGTATCACGAAGAGCGCTATTACATCCACAACGCGCCCGACATCTCCGACGAGGAATTCGACCGCCTGCTCCACGAACTCGAGCGGCTGGAGGCGGAACACCCCGACCTGGTGACTCCCGATTCACCGACACAGCGCGTCGCTGGTCGTCCGAGCGAAGGCTTTCCGACCGTCGAGCACATCTCTCCAATGCTCAGTCTCGACAACGCTTACAACGAGGAAGAGTTGCGCGCGTTTGACGAGCGCGTGCGGCGCGGTGTCGGTCGCGGCGACGCGCCGATTGCATATGTGGCTGAGCTGAAGATCGATGGGTTGAGCATCGCGTTGACCTACCAAGACGGGCGACTCGTCTGCGGCGCCACGCGCGGTGATGGCGTTCGCGGCGAAGACGTCACCGCAAACGTCCGAACGATTCGTGCGATTCCGCTGTCGCTACGCAACGCACCGGCTGGACGGCTTGAGATCCGCGGCGAGGTTTATCTGCCGCGTCGATCGTTCACGCGCATGAATGAGGAGCGCGAACGCGAAGGGGAGCCGCTGTTCCAGAATCCTCGCAATGCGGCTGCGGGGACGATGCGCAACCTGGATCCATCGCTGGTGGCGAAGCGGAAGCTGGGGGCGTTCACGTATCAGGTTGTTCGTCCGACGGGTGACCTTCCGCCTCAACGCGGAAGCCACAAAGACGAGACAGACAGCGCAGGTCGGAAGGAAACGCACTCCGCCACATTGGAATGGATCGCCGCGATGGGCGCGCCGGTCGAGACTCACTGGCAGCGCTGCGAGAACATCGACGCCGCGCTTGCCTTCTGCCACAAATGGGCGGACGGCCGGCGCACCCTCGAATTCGACACCGACGGCGTCGTCGTCAAAGTCGACGATCTCGCCCTCCGCGATCGTTTGGGGACGACAGCGAAGTTTCCGCGTTGGGCGACGGCGTTCAAATTTCCGGCTCAGCAGGCTCATACGAAGCTGCTGAAGATCGACGTAAATGTCGGTCGCACGGGCGCCAACACTCCGTACGCCATCCTCGAACCGGTGTTTCTCGCCGGGTCGACGATTTCAATGGCGACCCTGCATAACGCCGAGGATCTCGCAAGAAAGGATCTGCGCGAAGGGGACACGGTCATCATCGAGAAGGCCGGCGATGTGATTCCCCGCGTAGTGGCGCCGCTTCTCCATCTTCGGCCTGGTGATTCAGTTCCATGGGTGATGCCGACGACCTGCAAGGTCTGCGGCAGCGAGCTTCGACGCGATGAAGAAGAGGTGATTTGGCGCTGCGAGAACTCGTCGTGTCCCGCCCGGCTTCGCCGGAGCCTCGAGCACTTCGCCTCTCGCAACGCCATGAACATCGAAGGCCTGGGCGAGTCGCTGGTCGATCAGCTGATCGAGCAGGGTCTCGTTCACGATTTTGCCGATCTCTATCATCTCGAGACGTCCACGCTCGAATCGCTGGTCGTCGCGCCGCGCAGCCCGAGGTCCGAGCGAGCGGTTCCGCGGAAGCTCGGCAAGGTCGGGCGGAACGTTTACGAGCAGATTTCTCGCAGTAAGCAGAACGATCTGTCGCGTCTCATCTACGCGCTCGGCGTTCGACACGTCGGTGAGAAAGCGGCGGCGACGCTCGCACGACATTTGCGGACGATGGACGCAGTGCTGGATGCGCCGCTGGAGGCGTTACAGGCGGTCCCCGATGTCGGGCCGGTCTTGGCTGCATCGGTTCGAGCCTTTGCCGACGAGCCGCACAATCGGGCACTGGTCGCAAAGCTTGCCGCAGCCGGCGTCAACATGTCGACGCGTCAACCGGACCCCGTGGTCGCCGTCCCCGGCCGGTTGTCCGGAAAGACGTTTGTGCTTACCGGAACGCTCGAGACGATGTCGAGGGAGGAAGCCGAGGCGGCGATCGAACGGCTCGGTGGGAAAGTCTCCGGCTCGGTCAGCAAGAAGACCTCGCATCTGGTTGTCGGCATCGACGCCGGCTCCAAGCTCGAGAAAGCCCGCTCACTGGGTGTGCCGACGATGGACGAGGCTGAATTCAGGACGCTTATAATGGAGTAGCAGGTGGCTCGGCCGAGGCCGGGTGCCTCGGCGGTCCGGTGCGCCTCTCGCCATCGGACTGGTGGGCGGCGGTTGCGCAGCAGGTTTGTATGTCGAAGCGTTTCACGTTCGTGACGGTCGCGCTTTCAGCCGCGGTGGCGTTTCTCGTCGGCCTCATCATCGCCGGCGAGTTCACACCGACGTCAATCGTCGCGACAGCGCCGCACGGTCCGGCGCGAAACGGGCAGGCCGTCCGTGCAGCGGGCGTGTCTGTCGGGCCTGCAGTTGTAAACTTCGCCGACATTGTCGAGCGCATGAACGCAGCGGTCGTCAACATCGACTCGATGTCGAAGGGCAGCGACACGCGCGAACTGCCGCGATTCTTTCGCCGCGGCGAAGGGCCGCCCGAGTCGCCGCGCGATTTCGACGTGCCGCGCCAGGGCGCGGGCTCCGGCTTCATCATCGACCGTGCGGGCTACATCCTCACGAACCATCACGTGATCGATGGTGCGCAGCGCATCACCGTGACGCTCGCCGACGGTCGCACGTTCCGGGCACAGGTTGCCGGGACCGATCCGGCCATCGACGTCGCGCTGCTGAAAATCAACGGCGCCCCCGATCTGCCGGAGGCACCGCTTGGCAACTCCGACGAGCTGCGCGTCGGTGAATGGGTGTGTGCCATCGGCAACCCGCTCGGATACGTTCACTCGGTCACCGCCGGGGTGGTCAGCTTCATCGGCCGCAAGCTCTTCGATCCGAGCCTCGATGACTACATTCAGACTGATGCGGCGATTAATTTCGGCAACAGCGGGGGACCGCTCATCAACACTCGCGGGGAAGTGATCGGGATCAATTCGGCGATCAGTTCGCGGGCGAGCAACATTGGCTTCGCTGTCCCGATCAATCAGGCGGTCGACATTCTGCCGCAGCTCAAGTCCACCGGGCATGTGTCGCGCGGGTATATGGGCGTGTTCCTGACCGACGTGACGCCGGCGCTTCAGCGCTCGTTGAACCTGTCGACCGCGCGCGGGGCGCTGGTGCAGGACGTGACAAACGGATCCCCGGCGGAGCGTGCAGGTCTGCATACCTATGACGTCATTCTCGACGTCGAGGGACGCGACGTCGGCACGAACGAAGAGCTCATTCGCGAGATCTCGGCGCGGCAGCCGGGCACCACCACACGGCTCGGCGTTCTCCGCGACACGCGGCATCTCACCGTTCACGTCAAGCTCGCCGAGCGACCACTGCGCGAAGACACCGACCACGATGCCCTCGACAATCGCTCGCTGCCGCGAATTCCGGAGCCGGCGACGGCCGACGTCCCGCTCGGCCTGACCGTCCGCGACCTGATTGGACGGCTCGAGGTACCAGATTCGGTCCATGGCGTCATCGTGTCGCGAGTGGATCCAACCGGTGCGGCGTTTTCCGCATCGATCCGCCGCGGCTTTGTCATTATGGAGATCAACCGACGGGCGATTCGCTCGCTGACCGACTATCGGCGCGCGGTCGCGACGGCCAAGCCGGGCGACGTGCTCGCGTTGTACTGTTACGATCCAACCCTTCAGCAGCGAACGCTGATTACGGTGGCGGTGGAGTAACGCAGTTGCAGGGCGCGGGTCTTCAGACCGCGCCACATCGGACACATCTCGCTCATGAAATCCCGCATTCTGGTCATTGACGACGAGGCGGAGATCCGCCGATCGGTCCGCATGATTCTCGAGTACGAAGGCTACGAAGTGATCGAGGCGTCGAGCGGGCCCGAAGGTCTGACGCTCGCCGAGCGCGAGGCGCCCGATCTGGTGTTCCTTGATATCAAGATGCCAGGCATGGACGGCCTTGACGCGCTGCAGCGTATCAAGGCCGCCAACGACACCCTGCCGGTCGTAATCATTTCGGGACACGGCACGGTCAGCACCGCAGTCGAGGCGACGAAACTGGGCGCCTTCGATTTCATCGAGAAGCCGCTCGCCAGCGAACGTGTCCTCGTGACGATCCGCAATGCGCTGGATCAGACCCGGCTACGGGACGAAAACATCTCACTGAAGCGCGCCGTTGAAATCCGTCACCAGATGGTCGGTGAGTCTCCGGCGCTGCGACAGGTGTGGGATGCGATCAAGCGCGCCGCGCCCACCAATGCCACCGTGCTGCTCCTCGGTGAGAGCGGCTCCGGTAAAGAGCTCGTGGCGCGATCGATTCACCGCAACAGTCTGCGCAGCCGCGATCGTTTCGTGCAGGTGAATTGCGCGGCGATTCCGGAGGAGCTGATCGAATCGGAGCTGTTCGGGCACGAAAAGGGGTCGTTCACTGGCGCGACCGAGAAGCAGATCGGCAAGTTCGAACAGGCCGATCGCGGAACCATTTTTCTCGACGAAGTCGGAGATATGAGCGCGAAGACGCAGGCCAAGGTGCTGCGCGTGCTCCAGGAGGGGGAAGTCGAACGGCTTGGCTCGGCCAAAACGATCAAGGTCGACGTCCGCGTCATCGCCGCGACCAACAAGGATCTCGAAGCGGAAATCGAGAAGGGAAACTTTCGCGAGGATCTGTACTTCCGCTTGAGCGTCATTCCGATTCGTGTCCCGCCGTTGCGCGATCGCCGCGAAGACATCCCCGCTCTCGTGCGGCATTTCGCGGATCTCTTCAGCCGCGACAACAATCGGCGGCCGCCGCGATTCACTCCAGCGGCGCTCGATCATCTTCAGCGCGCGCGATGGAAAGGCAATGTCCGCGAGCTGAAGAACACGGTCGAACGGCTCATTATCATGACGCCGGGGGAGGCGATCGACGTCGACGATCTGCGCGATATCGTCCGCCTTGAAGCCAAGGCGACTGGCGGCGATAATGAAAAGGAACGCCCCGGCACGCTGCGCGAGTTCAAGGAATCAGCCGAGCGGACCTTCCTGGTCGGCAAACTCCGCGAGAACAACTGGAATATTTCGAAGACGGCGGAAGTAATTGGGACTCCGCGCAGCAATCTGTACAAGAAGCTTGAGCAGTACGGCATCTCGCAGGAAGTGGATGGGTAGAGCCATGGTCAATGTTCAATGTTCAATGTTTAATGTCCAATGTTGATGTGAGAAACATTGAGCATTGAACATTGAGCATTGATCATTGAAAAAAACCGCCGCAGTGAACCAGACGATCGTCCGCCTTCGCTCGCTGCGCGAGCTACGGCGGGACAGGCCCGCAATTGAAGCTGCGGGCTTGCCGCGCCGAAGCGCGCGAAGCGCGCGGAGGCGGGAGGAAAGTCCGAACTCCGCAGGGCAGTGCGCCGGGTAACGCCCGGTCGGGGCAACCCGAAGGAAAGTGGCACAGAAAACACACAGCTGACGCCGGCGCAAGCCGGCAAGCAATGGTGAAAAGGTGCGGTAAGAGCGCACCGCGCCCGTGGCAACACGGGTGGCAGGCTAAACCCCGCACGGAGCAAGGCCAAATAGGGAAGCGCGATCAGAACGGCCCGTTCGAAGCTTCCGGGTAGGCCGCTTGATCCCGTCAGTGATGGCGGGGCTAGAGGAATGATCGTTACGCCAAGCTCGACGCCGAAAGGCGGAGAGCGTAGGCGAACAGAATTCGGCTTACGGTTCACTGCGGCGGCCTTACATACCAGCTTCCAGCTTCCAGCTTCCAGCTTCCAGCTTCCAGCTACCAGCTTCCAGCTTCCAGCGAATACCCTTCCTTTTCCTTGGCGATGATAGGATTCGAACGGCAGCGCTTCATTTTTCGGAGGGCGTTAATGCGCAGGGCTGTTCTCCCGGTTCTCACCTTCCTCGCACTGGCACTGTCGGTCGTCGCGGCGCAGCAGCCGTCGCAGGCCCCCGGGCAACTCCGGCCGCGTCCAGGAACAGGACGAGAGCCCGAGTTCCCGCCGCCGACAATCACCGATTACAAACCCAAGTCGACGCTGGTTGTTCCTGAGCATCCCGTTCCTCGAGCGAAGTTTCCGGTGGTCGACATCCACGGCCACCCCCCTGCACTCGTCAATCCGCAAACGATTCAGACCGTGCTCGACGCCATGAATCAGTTGAACATCCAGGTGATGGTGCAGGCGAACGGCGTCTCCGGGGATCGGTTGAAACAGCAGCTCGACGCGATTGCCGCGAGCGGTCACAAGGATCGGTTTGTCGTGTTCACCAGTGTGAACTGGCGCGCAATCAAGCCGGGGTTCGGCGTCGCCGCCGCGCAGCAGCTCGAGGCGGACATCAAGGCGGGTGCCCTTGGTCTCGGAGAAATCGGCAAAGACCTCGGCATGCGGATCAACAATCCGGATGGGACCCGGTTGAAGCTCGATGATCCTGAGCTCGACCCGGTGTGGGACATGGCAGGTCAGTTGAATATTCCCGTCTTCATTCACACCGGCGAGCCGCAAGCGTTTTTCGAGCCGCTCGATTACACCAACGAACGGTGGCTCGAGCTGGCGCTGTTTCGCGATCGACGGCATCAGGAAGGCGTGCGCTTCGAGGAGTTGATGGCCGAGCGCGACCGCATGGTCAAGAAACACCCGAAAACAAAGTTCGTCCTCGCGCACATGGGATGGCACGCGAACAACCTGGCGCGGCTGGGCAAGATGTTCGACGAAATGCCGAACGCGTACGCGGAGGTCGGCGCGATTCTGTACGATCTTGGCCGGCAGCCGCGATTCGCACGGGAGTTCTTCGTCAAGTACCAGGATCGGATCCTGTTTGGGAAAGACAGCTTTCAGCCTGACGAGTATCCGTATTACTGGCGCGTGTTCGAAACGGCAGACGAATACTTCGACTATTACCGCGACTATCACGCCTTCTGGAAACTGTACGGCATGAGCCTGCCCGACGACGTTCTGAAAAAGCTGTACTACAAGAATGCGTTGGCGCTTGTTCCGGGCCTTCCCAAGGCTGGTTTTCCGAACTGAGCCATCGCAGCATGGATATTGCTAACGTATAACCCATGGCTCACTATCTCGTGACCGGCGGCGCCGGCTTCATTGGATCGCATCTCACCGAGGAACTTGTCCGGCGCGGCCATCGCGTCCGTGTTTCGGACTCACTCGTCACCGGAAAGCGCAGCAATCTCGATCACATCTCGGGGGTTGAATTCCTCGAGGGCGATTTGGCGGATCTGGCGTTCGCACGAGAATCGGTGAACGGTTGCGACTACGTCTTGCATCAGGCCGCCATCCCGTCGGTCCCGCGGTCGGTGCAGGACCCGATTACGTCGAACACGGCCAACGTCGATGCGACCCTCAACGTCCTGGTTGCGGCGCGCGACGCCGGGATAAAGCGCCTCGTATTCGCTGCGTCTTCCTCCGCGTATGGAGATACGCCGACTCTTCCGAAGCACGAGGGCATGCCGACCGGGCCGTTGTCGCCCTACGCGCTCCAGAAAGTGGTTGGCGAACAGTATCTTCAGATGTTCACGCGGCTGTATGGCCTGGAGACGGTCAGCATTCGCTACTTCAACGTGTTCGGTCCTCGTCAGGATCCCTCGTCTCCCTATTCCGGCGTGATTTCGGTTTTTGCCACCGCGTTGCTCGACAACCGCTCACCGAAGATCTACGGCGACGGCGAACAGACCCGCGATTTCACGTATGTCGCCAATGTCGTCGATGGCGTGCTCAGGGCCTGCGAGGCGCCGAAGGCGAGCGGCGAAATCATCAACGTGGCGACAGCCGGACGCGTCTCTCTCAACCGGCTGTTCTACGCCATGCGTGATGTTGTCGGCGGCACTCTTGAACCCACGTATGCTGAACCGCGTAAGGGCGACGTGCGCGACTCGCAGGCCGACATCCGTAAGGCGAAAGAGTTGCTCGGATACGAGCCGGTCGTCTCGTTTGAAGAGGGCATCTCGCGCACCATCGAGTGGTATCGTGCCGCGCGAGCCGGGGCAAGCGCATAAAGCGCGCGCGAGTACGCGGCTCGTCGAGCCACGGATGAACACCGATTAAAAGAGCCACGGATGAACACAGATCAAAGGGCCACGGATGAACACGGATCAAAAGAGCCACGGATGAACACCGATTAACACGGATCCATGTTCTTCTGTGCTTCCCGCGAGCTTCCCGGCATTGTTCCGACTGCGAGGATGTTGCAGACGTTTCGCCCGCTGAATGCCGGCCGCCGAAGCTCATATACAATGCGTGCTCACCGCACTCGATGACTATTTCCCCCGGAACCCGTTTGGGTCCGTACGAAATCGTGTCGCTGCTCGGCGTGGGCGGCATGGGCGAAGTCTTCAAGGCCCGTGACACTCGATTGGACCGCACCGTCGCACTCAAAGTGCTGCCTGCTGCGTATGTCGCCGATAACGAGCGCAGGTTGCGCTTTGAGCGCGAAGCTCGGGCGATCTCCAGCCTGAATCACCCCCACATCTGCGCGCTTTACGATATTGGCAACCAGGACAGCGTGCCGTTCCTCGTCATGGAGCATCTGGAGGGAGAGACCCTGGAGGATCGTCTCCGCCGAGGCCCGCTGCCGCTCGAAGAGGCGCTACGTCAGGCCGTCGAGATCGCCGGCGCGCTCGATCAGGCCCATCGCCACGGCGTGATTCACCGCGATCTGAAGCCTGCCAATGTGATGTTGACCCGCAATGGCGTAAAGCTGCTGGATTTCGGACTCTCGAAGGTGCTGGAGCCGGCAGCGGCCGACGCTACCTCGTTGCCCACTGTATCGCAGGCTCTCACAGTGCAGGGGACGATCATGGGTACGTTTCAGTACATGGCCCCCGAGCAGCTCGAGGGAACCGACGCCGACGCGCGCAGCGATATTTTCGCGTTCGGAGTCGTGATGTACGAAATGGTCACGGCGAAGAAAGCATTTGAGGCCAGAAGCCAGGCGGGGCTGATTTCGGCGATCATGACCGCGGAGCCGCAGGCACTCTCGACGCTCCGGCCGATGGTGCCGCCCGTGTTGGAGCACCTGGTGAAGACATGCCTGGCGAAGGATCCGCAGGCGCGCTGGCAGACCGCTCACGACGTGCTGCTCCAGTTGACGTGGATCACCGAGACCACGCCACAGATGAGTGCGCACAAGCCTGTGGTGGCGCGTCGAAAACATCGAGAGCGGCTCGCTTGGGCGAGCGCGGCGGCGCTCTTGCTCGCGCTGGCGGCGATTTCCTGGATTCATTTCAGCCAGACACGCGCGAGCACTCGTCTCACTCGGTTCGTGATTCCGCAACCGGAGAATCTCATTTATGCACCGGGGTCGCCGCCCATCGTTTCTCCCGACGGCCGCACCATCGCAATGATCGGTCAGAATGCTGCAGGGCAGCGAGCCATCTGGCTGCGCCCGCTGGGCTCCTTGGAAGCCAACCCGGTTGCCGGAACTGAGGGCGTGGCAAGTTCCGCCTTCTGGTCGCCTGACAGCAGATATCTCGGTTTCTTCGCGGATGGAAAACTCCTCAAAATCGACGTTTCCGAGCCGTCTCCTGTATTACTTGCGAGCGCTGTGCGGGGACTGGGGGGGACGTGGAACCGCGCCGGCTTAATCGTGTTTGGAGGTTCCACAGCCGGTTTTCCCGGGCTCCGTAGCGTTTCCGACAGCGGCGGAGAAGTGAAGGTCGTGCTCTCCGCGGACAAGACGCGACAAGAATCCATCTTGGTCTGGCCGTCTTTCCTTCCCGACGGGCGCCATTTTCTCTATGACTCAATAAGCACCGATACCGCAAAATCAGGCATTCGCATCGGCTCTATTGATTCCGACCAGACACTGCCGCTGGTATCAGGCACTGGGCCCGCGTTCTATGTCTCCGACGGCTATGTCCTCTTCACACGGCAGAACACGGCGTTCGCGCTCCCGTTCGATGCCGGCAAGTTGCGCGGCACTGGCGACCCGATACCGGTGACTGGGGGAGTAGGACTCTGGAGCGGCCCGCCGGGCTCGACGCTCACGGTGTCGCAAGCTGGCGTGCTCGCGTACCGCAGCACGTCAGCCGCCGATACCCAGTTGACTGCATACGACCAATCGGGCAAGCGGCTCGGCGACGTGAGCTCCCCCGGGCCTTACCGCCAGGCCGCGCTCTCGCCGGACGGAAAGCGAGTCGTTCTTGAGCGCCTTAATCGCGCAACGAATAGCTGGGACCTTTGGTTGCTCGATCTGACCAGCCGCATCGAATCTCCCTTGACGTTCGATCCAGCCGACGATACCGATCCGGTCTGGTCGCCGGATGGTAAGCAGATCGCATTCGCTTCGCTCCGCCAGGGGCATCTCGACATCTATCGCAAAGTGATCGGAACTGCGAAGGATGAGCTCGTGTATGCCGATGTTGATCGCAAGGTGCCGGAGTGGTGGCTCAACGACGGCACGATCCTGTACACGACAAGCAACGGCAAGGACTATCACTTGATCGCGGCCGAGGGCGAACGCAAGCCCAAGCAAGTATTCCACGCCGATTTCAGCACCGACGAGCCGTGCGTCTCGCCCGATGGCCGCTGGATCGCATTCAGCTCCCTCGAGTCAGGCCGCGCGGAGGTTTACATCGCTGCGTTCCCCGGCTTTACGGACAAGCGTCAGGTCTCCAACAGCGGCGGTGTCCAGCCTCGCTGGCGCGGCGACGGCAAGCAGCTCTATTACCTGAGCCTCGGTGCCACAATGATGGCTCTTGACGTCAGTACGGAATCGGCCGTTCCACGTCAGCTCTTCGAAAAGCGTGGACGCGTCGATTCCTTTTTTTACGACCTCTATGGTGTTACTGCGGATGGCCAGAGATTCCTGGTACTGGACACGATGAAAGAGTTTCAGGCTCCCACCACCGTCATCCTCGACTGGCCTGCTCTCCTGCCGCCGCAGAGATAAGGTGATTCCTGCGATAAACACGGGTCGATGTTTTTCTGTGTTGTCAGCGACCTACGTATCATTGTTGTTCCGTGTTTTTCCGTGGCACACGTCTCCGTGTCGCTTGTTCTTCCGTGGAAATCTTCCGTTTTTTTCCGTGGCTCATCTCGACTCTTCGTTGGTGTGAACCGGCGGCGTCATCGATTGAACGCCGGTTACACGGTCAGACCGGTGTGATTTCGACCGCACAGTTCGTCTCGCCACACCTGAGTTTCCACATTCTGAAACATCGAAAACTCGCCCCTCCGGCTCCAAGTTCAGTGCTTTCCTAAAGTCTCGATCGTGCAATAGCTTCCGCGAACAACGGATGGTGGTGGCGCGGCGGCGCTGTCCTTGCCGTCATCACGATCGGCGCGGACGACCCGTTCCGTAACAAAGCGGCCCGACCTCACCGCTTGAAACCCGGGTACTGCCGCGCCTTCACTTCTTCCTGGAGGACAGCAATGCGTCGAATTCTGATTGCGATGGTGATTCTTGCATCGATCGTGGTGGCTCCCTCGATCGCTTCGGCTCAGGCAGCCAAGGCGACTGCCAGTGCGGCCAAGCCGAAGGCCACCGCGTCGAGCCCCGTGAACCTCAACTCCGCCTCCGTCGCGCAACTCCAAACACTGCCAGGCATAGGCGGCAGCACTGCCCAGCGAATCGTCGAATACCGGCAGAAGAATGGGTCGTTCAAGAAGATTGAAGAGCTGATGAACGTCAAAGGGATCGGCGAAAAAAGCTTTCTCAAATTGAAGCCGCTGATCACTGTTGGCGTCGACAAAGGCGAGAGAGCGGAGAAGTAGGCGCCTCTTCGATGGCGTTCTACGGAGGACGATCGAAACGGCGCCTGCCGGACAGGTATACCGCGGCTCCCGGTTTTACGCTGATCGAGCTGCTGCTGGCGCTCGCGCTCACCGTGGTGCTCGTGGGTGTCGCAATACCCGTTGGTGGAGACGCGCTCGATGAGATGCGCACACGCGCGGCGGCTCGCTACCTGGCAGGACGGATCGCCGACAGCCGTTTCAGCGCGATCAATAGATCCCGTGCCATCGCGCTTCGCTTCGTTGCAGGAACTCCAGATTATCAGTTTGCCACCTACGTGGATGACAACGGAAATGGTGTGCGAACGGTCGACATTCAGAGCGGGACCGATCGTCTGCTCGGAGGATTGCGCCAGTTGGGAACTGATTTTCGCGGCGTTCACTTTGGGCTGACGCTCGGCATCCCGGACCTGGACGGTGTGCGCAATACGAACACCGACGGAGTCCGCGTCGGCACCCCGAAGATTCTGACCATCAGCCCAGACGGAACCGCTACCTCCGGGACGCTGTACGTGCAGGGCACTCACGCGCAGTACGCAGTGCGCGTGCTTGGTGCAACGGCACGCACCCGTGTCCTCAAGTACGAGCCGGGTTCGCGATCGTGGGTCAGTTCGTAAAGGATCGTCGAGGCGACCCGCGCTACGGCTGGTCGCCGGACGATGTGTCGCAGGCGACGTTGCGGCCGGGTTGTGTGGTTCATGTTGTGGACCTCAGTGCCGGAGGCGCCCTGGTCCAGGCGAACCGTCCGCTGCGTCCTGGCGCTCGACTGCACTTTCATCTGGTCCTCCGTCAGCAATCGTTCGGACTGGTTGCGCATGTCTTACGGTGCGCGGTGTGGACTCTCGATCCGCGCGAAGGGATCACCTACCGCGGTGCGCTTCAATTCGAGACGCGATGCGAACTGTTTCGGGAAACGGAAACGCAAATCGGGTTCGCCATTCCCGCTACCACGGTCAAGGACGACAGCGAGCAGGGCATCGCATACCCGACAAACGATCGGATGCCCGAGATGGTTGCGAGCGGGAGCGCGAAATGACGAGGGTTCTGCATTTCACAGTCTTAGTCGAAGGTGGGAGCGGTCCACAACCGCACCCCAGTTTTGTTGGTCTTTTCGGTGACGTTGCCATCCACCGAAGCGCGAGGGCGCTGGAGGGAACGCGGGAGGCGACCGAGATAATCTGCTTATGCGGCGATCTCCCACGCTCTGACTCCTGCCATGTCCCTGTCATTTGCACGTCGACCTAATCAAGGTCTTACGGGAGCCCGCTTCCTTCGATAGGTCCCAGTCGCCGCACGAGTTGTGCACAGTTGTTACGAGCAGACCGGTTTGGCGTTATGCTGCGAGCCTCGCAACGTCGTCCGAGATATGCCGGGTGGGCTAGTGGTACGTTAGCCCGCTGAGAGAAAGAACCGAAATGGCGACAAGATGAAGGCACCGATGCAGATCGAGACTGCGCGCCTTACTCTGCGGCAACCCGGGATAGACGATGCTGCCGCCATCTTCGAGCGCTACGCGAGCGATCCTGAAGTCACGCGATTCCTGGGCTGGCCGCGCCATCGAAGGGTGGAGGACACGCGGGCCTTCTTGCGGTTCAGTGCGGAGGAATGGAAACGATGGCCAGCCGGGCCTTATCTGATTCTCTCGCGCGCCGACGGTCTATTGCTCGGTAGCACTGGACTCGGGTTTCAGACCTCACAAGAGGCCGTGACCGGGTACGTCCTGTCAGAAGACGCTTGGGGCAGGGGCTATGCAACCGAGGCGTTGGCGGCGGTGATCGAGGTGGCCAGTAGCACGGGCGTGGTCCGCTTGTCTGCGCTTTGCCATCCTGAACACAGTGCCTCCCGTCGGGTTCTGGAGAAGAATGGCTTCGTTCTGGACGACCCGCCGACCCGACGTGCGGAGTTTCCAAATCTGGCTCCGGGC
>Ga0310885_10000128_pt1 | contig 15746 bp, 14 predicted proteins | sample T60D2metaG_FD_203445 | JGI IMG/M metagenome (GOLD analysis project Ga0310885, IMG submission 203445) | Lab incubated soil microbial communities from West Virginia University Organic Research Farm, Morgantown, WV, United States - T60D2 | ecosystem: Environmental > Terrestrial > Soil >...
CCGGCCAGTTCCTGCGCGATCGCGCGCGGCGCCTTCTTCAGGCGGCGCGCCAGATCGAAGGCCACCGGCGTGCCCAGATCGCCCAGCGTGCGATTCGGAGGGTATTCGATCGGAATTGTCAGTTCGGAATCGGTGATGCCGTGCAGTCGGGCTAGTGCGTCGCGCACACGCGCCCTGACCTGTTCATGAAGCGGAAGAATCATGTCGCTGTTCGTTGACTCGTTCGAAGGCGTGCGGTACGCTCACGTTATCAGATCCGTCCCCGGATTGCGCCTGTGTCTAATCTGTCTTTAGTCGGTGGCCATGGCTGACGCCGGCATCGGCCGCCTCCTGATCTCGAGCCTGCATCAGGGCATCGCCGACGTCTCCCCGAACCGGCTCGAGTTTTATGAAAACTGGCTGAGCCCCGCCGGCATGCGCGACGGGCGCATCGGCCTGGCGCCGCTCGGCGCGGTCCTCAGTTTTCTCTATCGCGAGGAAGCGCCTGCCAACGATGCGATCGTCTCGCGCGCCGGCCGCTACGCCGCCGACTGGACCTTCGCGGATGTGTCGGCGCTGCGCCGCTGGTACATCCGCCGCCTGCCAATCGGCCTGCGCTCGCGCGCCGCGCTCGGCCTGGGCAAGCGCCTGATCCTCGCGACCGTGCGCGAGTCGAAAGTGAAGACGCGCTTCAAAGGCACGACCGCGGGCATCGACATCAATTCGGCGTTGTTCGATCAATTGCGCGATCCGGCGACGATCCCGATGCGCGCGTTCTACGCCTCGGCGATCGATCGCCTGCTGGCGCACTGCGCCGTCGATGCGCAAGTGACCGTCACCAACGATCAGGCCGGCGCGTGGAGCATCGCCATCACCGTGCGCGGACCGCGTCAACTCGAAGTGATGGACGCTGCGTGAAGGCCCGCCTCTACTTCTGCCTTCTGGCTTTTGCCTTCTGCCTTTTCGTCTCGCACGCATCAGCCCAGATTCCCCCCGGCTCAGCCATCATCGTTCTGCCATTCGAGAATCCGACGCAGGAAGCGCGGCTCACGTGGATGCGCGAAGGCGCCGCGATCCTGCTCAGCGAGACGCTCGCCGCCGCGGGCGAGATCGTCGTCGACCGCGAGGAGCGCCTCGCGGCGTTCGATCGCCTGCAGCTGCCCGCGAGCGCGAACCTGAGTCGCGCCTCGACGATCAGGGTTGGCCAGGCGATCAGCGCCTCGTTCGTCGTCAGCGGCACCGTCGCCATGCAGGGCGATCAGATCGTGGCTCGCGCCCGCGTGGTGCGGCTCGACACCGGCCGGCTGCTTCCGGACGTCGAAGCGCGCGGCCCGCTGTCGAATTTGTTCGGCGTGTTCGGTGAGCTCGGACAGAGAATCCGCGCGTCGTCCGCGATCGTCACGCCTCCCGCGGATCGCCTGCCGCCGACGCCGCAGGTCTTCGAGCTGTATGTCAAGGGGCTGGTTGCGGAGACCCCGTCGAGGGCGCTGGCGTTTCTCGAGCAGGGGCTGAAAGCCGCGCCGCAGTTCGATCGCGCGCGGCTCGCAATCTGGGACCTCCATTCCGAATCGTCCGACCATCTCAAGGCGCTCGACACGATCGGCGCGATTCGTCCCGAGAGCCGTTTCTTCCGCGAGGCGCAATTCCGTCGATCGCTCTCGTTGCTGAACCTGAAGCGGTTCGATGATGCGTTGCAGGCGTTGCGCGCGATGCAGACGCAACAGCCGTCGGCGACCGTCTCGAATGCAATTGGCGTTGTGGAATTGAGGCGCGCGACCACGATTCAACCGGGCCGCGCCACGTATTACTTCAGCCAGGCAGCGGAGCTCGATCCGGCCGACGGCGATCTGTTCTTCAATCTCGGTTACGCGTATTGGCTCGACAAGGATCCGAAGGCGGCGATCTACTGGCTGCGTGAGGCGGTGCGCCGCGATCCCGGTGACGGCGACGCGCACTTCATTCTCGGTGTCGCCCTGCAGCAGACCGGCGCGACGTCCGAAGCGACGCGCGAGCGCGAGTTGGCAACGCGGCTCTCCTCGAAGTACGCGGAGTGGGAGAAGGAGAAGGCCGCTGCCGGCGGCGATCCCGTGCCGCGCGGACTCGAGCGGCTCCACGAAGAGTTGCTGCCGTCGCGAGCCCGCATCGACAACTTCTTCACGACCGCGGGCCAGCGCGATCAAGAGAACCTCGCGACGTTCCATCTTGATGCCGGCCGCCGCGCGTTCGAGCGCGAAGCCGATCGCGAAGCGATCCAGGAATTGCGGCGCGCGTTGTATCTCTCGCCATATCTCGCCGAAGCGCACCTGCTGCTCGGGCGCCTGTATCTGCGAGGCGGCCGTCCGGCGGAGGCCGTTGAGGCGCTGAAGATCGCGTTGTGGAGCGAAGAGACCGTGATGGCGCACGTGGTCCTCGCCGAGGCGCTCCTTCAGGTGCAGGACCAGGCCGCGGCCCGCATCGAGATCGATCGCGCGCTGGCCCTCGACCCCAAGTCGGCCGAGGCCCTGGCCCTGAAGGCGAAGCTGGGCGGAGCGTGGTAAAATCTGCGCAGTTTTTCATAGATGGCCGCAACCCAGGAAGACTCATTTCGCGAAATTCAGCTGAGCGGGAAAGCCCTCGTCTTCGTCTTCATGGCTGGGGTCGTGATCCTGGTCACCGTGTTCCTGATGGGCCTGCTCGTAGGGCGTGGGGTGCTCGCGACTCGCGGGCCGGCCGGTGCCGCCACGACGGCCGCCGCTGAAGTCGAACCACCGGCGCCGCCGGCCGCCGCCAGCGGTCCTTCGTCAACCTCACCCGCCACCGCGGGGGAAAAACTCAGTTACGCGGAGCGGCTCGGATCGGCCGAGCCCGCGAAGGAGCAGCTCAAGGCGGCGGCGACGACCGCAACACCGCCAACGCCGAAGTCTGAATCTTCCGCCTCCGCTCGCCCAGAAACAGGCGAGCTACGGCGGGACCCCGCCGTAGCGACTTCCGGTCGTGTCGGCGGGCCGGCATCGGCCGAGCCTGGCGGAGCAGGCTTTGCGATCCAGGTTGCGGCGCTTCGTGAAAAGGACGAGGCCGACGTGATCGTGAAGCGGCTTGCCGGCAAAGGCTATCCCGCCTACGTGGTCGCGCCCGCCAAGGGAGCGCCGACGGTCTTCCGCGTGCGCGTCGGCAAATACAAGGAACGCCGCGAGGCGGACACCGTCGCGGCGCGCTTGCAGAAGGAAGAGCAGTTCAAACCCTGGATCGTAAGATAACCACGTCGCAATACGCCGCCGCCGCAATATCAGGCGTACTGCTGGCCCTTTCATTTCCGAAATACGGTCATCCCGCGGTCGCGTTCATCGCGCTCGTGCCGCTGCTGGTCGCGCTGCGCGGTGCGTCGGTGCGAGGCGGCTTTACGCTCGGTCTGATTGCCGGATTCATTCACTATGCCGGCACCGTCTACTGGACCGGCGCCACGGTTTCCACATTCGGCGGGCTGCCCGTGATCGTCGCGGTGCTGGTGGCGGCTTTGCTCGCGCTCTACATGGCCGCCTACATTGCGGTCTTCGGCGCGATCACGGCGATCTTCTATCGCCGCTTCCACATCGCTGGACTCTGGCTCGCCCCGGCGGTGTGGGCCTCGATGGAGTATTTGCGCGGCATCCTCATCGGCGGCTTTCCATGGATTCCGCTCGGCAACACGATGGTGACGTTCCTGCCGATCGCGCAACTCGCAAGCCTCGTCGGAGTACAAGGACTCTCCGTGTTCGTCGCGGTGCTGAATACCGGCTTCGCGGTGGCGTCGATCACGACCGGGCGAAGACGAACGCTCGCGGCTGCCATTTCGATCCTGCTGATCATTGCCGCGTCGCTGTGGGGCGGGCTCCGGCTCGCGTCGAACACGCTGACGCAGGGCGCGCCGATCAGGGTCGGCCTGATCCAGGGCAACATCGCGCAGACCGACAAGTGGAATCCCGCGCGCGCCGGGATGATCCTCGACCGCTACATGCAATTGTCACGGCAGGCCGTCGACAAGGGCGCGCAGTTCCTGATCTGGCCCGAGTCCTCCACGCCGTTCTATTTCGATGAAGAGCCCGAAGGCGATCGCGTGCGCGGCCTGGCGCGCGAGCTGCGCGTGCCGCTCCTGCTCGGCAGCGACGAGAGCGAGCCGGGCGAGCCGCCGAAGAATTACAACTCCGCGTTCATGCTCGATCCCGCGGGCGCAACCGCGGCGGTCTATCGGAAGATTCACCTCGTGCCGTTCGGCGAGTACGTGCCGTTTCAGCGCCTGCTGTTCTTCGTCGGTCCGCTCGTCGAGGCGGTGTCGGCATTTTCGGCGGGCACGCGCGTGACGATGTTGCCGGTCGAAGGGCACATGGTCAGCACGGCGATCTGCTACGAAGTGACGTATCCGTCGCTGCAGCGCGAAGCGGTGCTTCAGGGCAGCGAGATGCTGACGACGATCACCAACGACGCCTGGTACGGCGAGTCGTCTGCCGCCTATCAGCACTTCGAGATGGCGGCGATGCGCGCGATCGAGGAGGGCCGGTATCTGGTTCGCTCCGCGAACACCGGCATCAGCGGCATCATCGATCCCTACGGCCGCGTCCTGATTCGCACCAGCCTGTTCGAGACCGTCGCCGTCGTCGGCGAAGCGCGCTTCGTACAGGCGAAGACGGTGTATGCCACAATTGGTGATCTGGCCGCGCAACTGTCGGCCGCGGTCGTGGTGGTCGCGCTCGCATTCGCGTTTGTCGAGGGTCGTAAGAAACATGCAGATGGATGATCTGTTCCGCCGTTCCGAAGGACTGTTGAAGCGCGCGTCCGAGATGCGGAGCTATCTTTGACGGTGCCCACGACGCCGGCGAGCTAGCGCAACTCGAAAGCCGCATCGCCGCCCCTACTTTTTGGGACAACCAGGCCGAAGCGCAGAAGACCCTCCAGCGGCAGCGCCGCCTTGCCGAAGATCTCGAGCAGCGCGACAGCCTCGGGAAGAAGATCGACGACATCGGCGTCCTGCTCGAATGGGCGCGCGGCGGCGAGGATGTCGGGGGCGACTTGTCACGCGCGCTCGATGGACTCGAAGCGCAGGTCGACACCGTCGAAACCAAGAAGATGCTCGGCGGCGAGCACGATGCCGCCAACGCGATCGTCTCCATTCACCCCGGCGCCGGCGGTACCGAGTCGCAGGATTGGGCGGAGATGCTGCTCCGCATGTACCTGAAGTGGGCCGAGCGCCGTGGCTTCAAACGCGAGATCCTCGACTATCAACCGGGTGAAGAGGCCGGCCTCAAGAGCGTGACCTTGACGCTGGCCGGCGAGTACGCGTTTGGATTGATGTCGGCCGAGGCCGGGGTGCATCGCCTGGTCCGCATCTCGCCGTTCGATCAGGCGGCGCGCCGCCACACCTCGTTCGCGTCGGTCTACGTCTGGCCCGAGTTCGACGATGAGATCGGCGAGATCGAGATTCCGGAAAAGGATCTGCGCATCGACACGTTCCGGTCGAGCGGCGCCGGCGGCCAGCACGTCAATGTCACCGATTCCGCGGTGCGCCTGACGCACCTGCCGACCGGCATCGTCATCTCGTGCCAGAACGAACGGTCGCAGCACAAGAACAAAGACGTCGCGATGAAAGTGTTGAAGGCGCGGCTCTACGACTTAAAGCTGAAAGAGCAGCAGGACAAGCTGTCGCAAATCGGCGGCGCCAAGAAGGACATCGCGTTCGGAAGCCAGATCCGCAGCTACGTGCTGCAGCCGTATCAGCTGATCAAGGATCATCGCACGAAGTATTCAGAGGGCCAGGTCGACAAGGTCCTGAACGGCGACATCGAGCCGTTCATCAAGGACTACCTGATGAAGAAGGCTTCGGGGACACTGGGTCAACCTTCGGTTGACGAGGACGTGTAGATCTCAGATCTCAGTCGTAGGATTGCTGATTTATTGTTTGATTGGTTGCGTGCCGGAGATGAACGCTTCGTTGACGACCGATTCTGACGTCGCCGTTGCCGGCTCGCCAGTGTAGCGGTCTACCGGCATGAACACGATGTTGCCCGGCGATTCGAAGGTCGGCGGATTCTCGCGGTTGCCGTACAGCTCGATGTAGACCTTCATGAAGTCCATCCACATCGGCAGCGCCGCGGTCGTGCCGGTCTCGTTGTAGCCGATCGGCTTCTTCTCGTCGTTCCCGAGCCACACGCCCACCGTGATGTTCGGATCAAAGCCGACGAACCACGCGTCGGTGTTGTCGTCGACCGTCCCGGTCTTGCCGGCCAGCGGCCAGTTCAACGCGTTCGCGGCCGCCGCGGTGCCGTGCTGCACCACGCCCTGCATGAGATTCGTGAGCACATAGGCGGTATCCGCGCGGATGGCGTCCCTCGGCTGCGGCCGCCGTTCCTCGAGCAGCGAGCCGTCGCGATCGTTGATCGATTCGGCGAGATACGGCTCCATGCGGATCCCGTGATTCGGGAACGCCGAGTACGCGCTCGTGATCTCGAGCAGCGTCACTTCCTGCGCGCCGAGGGCCATCGACAGGAACGGGCGGAAGTCCTGGGAGAAACCAAACTTCTTCGCATAGGCCGCGACCTGCGTCGGCCCCAGCATGTCGATCACTTTCACCGAGGGGATGTTGCGCGACTGTTCGAGGGCGCGGCGAATCGTCAGCGGCCCCATGAACTTGCGGTCATAGTTGCGCGGCGAGTACGGCGGCTGCCCGACGCCGGCGTCGAACGTCGTCGGCTCGTCGATCAGGATCGTCGTCGGCGTGAGCCCGCGGTCGATCGCGGCGGTGTAGAGGATCGGCTTCACCGTCGAGCCCATCTGCCGGAAGGCCTGCGTCGCGCGATTGAACTTGCTGCGCGAGAAGCTGTAGCCGCCCACCATCGCGAGCACTTCGCCGGTGTGATTGTCGAGCGCGACGAGCGCGCCTTCGATCAGCGGCGTCTGTTCGAGCATCACCGTCGCGTTGGAGCCCTCGATCTTCGTGACCTCCACCTCGATGACATCGCCGTCTTTGAGAATGTCCTTCGGCGACTTCTTGTTCGTCCACTGCATGCCCGCGCGGGTCAGCTCCGCGTCGAGCTCGCCGACCCGAAGCCTCGCGGTCGTGTCGGTGACGTTGCGGACGATGGCGGGAACGATGTCGCCGACGTTGATGCGGCGCGACCAGCGATCGATCTTGACCGATTCAACTCTGTTGCCTTCGGCGATGACGTTGCGCCGCGGCTTGCGGAAGCCGCGGCGGTGGTCGACGCGCCGCAAGCCGCGGTCGACGGCTTTGTTCGCAGCCACCTGCAGCCGGCTGTCGAGCCCGGTCTTGACGGTCAGGCCGGCTTCGTAAAGTGCCTTGGCGCCGAATTTCGCTTCGAGATGCTTGCGGACTTCCTCGAGGAAGTAGGGCGCGATGCTGCCCTCACCGGTGGGATCGCCGCCGACGACCACCGGTTTCGCCTTCGCCTCCTCCGCGGCTTCGCGGGTGATGAAGCCTTCAACCGCCATGCGCTCGAGCGCGTAATTGCGGCGCCGCTTCGTCGCCTCGGGATTGACGAACGGACTCTGGCGAACGTTGCCCTGGATGATCCCCGCGATCGTCGCGGCCTCCTCGAGGCTCAGATCCTTCGCCGCCTTCCGGAAATACAACCGCGAGGCGGCTTCGACGCCGTAGGCGCCGTGGCCGAAGTAGATCTGATTCGCATAGAACGTGAAGATCTCTTCCTTGGTGTAGCGCTTCTCGATGCGCATCGCCACGAGCGTCTCTTTGATCTTGCGTTCCCAGCTGCGATTGCCGATGGCGAAGCCGATCTCCTGCCGGAACAGGTCGCGCGTCAGCTGCTGCGTGATGGTGCTGCCGCCCGGCGACTTGCCGCGCGACACGACGTCGCGGATCAGCGCGAGCCCCATGCGGGAGATGCTGAAACCGGAGTGCTCGAAGAAGCCGGCGTCTTCGGCCGCGAGCATGGCGTTGCGCAGGTTCGGCGGGATCTCGTGGTAGCTGATGACCTCGCGCCGCTGGACCGCGAATTCGCCAATCAGCTGGCCGGTCTTGCCAAGCACGCGCGTGATCGTGTTGGGCTCGTAATTATCGAGCGCGCTGATTTCCGGGAGATCGTCGGAATACGCGAACAACACGCCGCTCATCGTGCCGAGGAGTGCAGCGGCGACGAACAAGGCCGCGAGACCGGCGTAACGCGCGTAGCTGACAGTGACTTTCATGGGATGGCCTGTCCCGCCGTAGCTTTAGCGAAGGCGGAAGCCTAACCCGCAGTATAGCAGCGACTTGCACGAGGAGGCCTGCGCGCCGAAGCGGTTGGGGACTCCTGCGCCGCGAAGGAGCGTTGACTCACTCTCACTCAGATTTCATACTAAGACCATGAGCAAAATCATCGGGATCGACCTCGGCACCACCAACTCCGTTGTGGCCGTGATGGAGGGCGATCAGCCGACCGTCATCCAGAACGCGGAAGGTAGCCGAATCACCCCCTCGGTCGTCGCGTTCAGCAAGACCGGCGAGCGCCTGGTGGGACAAGTTGCCAAGCGGCAGGCCGTCACCAATCCGGAAAACACGATCTTCTCGATCAAGCGGTTCATGGGCCGCCGCTTCGACGAAGTCAGCGAAGAAATGAAGATGGTCCCGTACCGCGTCGAGCGCGCCGGCAACGGCGACGTGCGCGTGAAGGCCGGCGACCAGGAGCTTGCGCCGCCGCAGCTCTCCGCGATGATCCTGCAGAAGTTGAAGCAGGCGGCGGAGGATTACCTCGGGCAGCCGGTCACCAGGGCCGTCATCACCGTCCCCGCTTATTTCAACGATGCGCAGCGCCAGGCGACGAAGGAAGCCGGACAGATCGCCGGGCTCGAAGTGATGCGCATCGTCAACGAGCCGACCGCGGCCGCGCTCGCTTACGGTCTCGACAAGAAGAAGGACGAGACCATCGCGGTGTATGACTTCGGCGGCGGCACGTTCGACATCTCGATCCTCGAAGTCGGCGAAGGCGTCGTCGAGGTGAAGTCGACCAATGGCGACACCCACCTCGGTGGCGACAACCTTGACCAGCGCGTCATCGAGTGGATCATCGGCGAATTCAGGAAGAGCGACGGCATCGATCTCGGCAAGGACCGGATGGCGCTGCAGCGCCTGCGCGAGGCCGCCGAGAAGGCGAAGATGGAGCTTTCCAGCGTGATGGAGACGGAGATCAACCTGCCCTTCATCACCGCCGATGCGAACGGCCCGAAGCACCTGGCCATGAAGCTCAATCGCGCCCAGTTCGAGTCGCTCGTCGAGGATCTGCTGCAGAAGACGGTAGGCCCGACCAAGCAGGCGCTCGCCGACGCCGGTGTCGACGCGTCCAAGATCGACGAGGTCGTGCTGGTCGGCGGATCCACGCGCACCCCGCGCGTGCAGGAGATCGTCAAGGAGCTGTTCGGCAAGGAACCGCACAAGGGCGTGAATCCCGATGAAGTCGTCGCCGTCGGCGCGGCGATCCAGGCGGGCGTGCTCGCCGGCGAAGTGAAGGACCTGCTGCTGCTCGACGTCACGCCGCTGTCGCTCGGCATCGAGACGATGGGCGGCATCATGACGCCGCTGATCCAGCGCAACACGACGATCCCGACGCGCAAGAGCGAGGTGTTCTCGACCGCGTCCGACAACCAGACGAGCGTCGAAGTCCACGTCGTGCAGGGCGAGCGTCCGCTCGCGCGCGACAACCGCACGCTCGGCCGCTTCCATCTCGTCGGCCTGCCGCCGGCGCCGCGCGGCGTGCCGCAGATCGAAGTCACCTTCGACATCGACGCCAACGGCATCGTCAACGTGTCGGCGAAGGATCTCGGCACGCAGAAGGAACAGAAGATCACCATCACCGCCTCGTCCGGGCTCAGCAAGGACGAAGTCGAGCGCATGATGCGCGAGGCCGAGTCGCATTCGGACGAAGACAAGAAGCGCCGCGAGGAGATCGAGATTCGCAACCGCGCCGATCAATCGGTCTACACCGCCGAACGCATGCTCAAGGACGCCGGCGACAAGATTCCGATCGCCGACAAGAACGCGATCGAAAACGCGATGGCCGATCTGAAGAAAGCCATCGAAAGCAACGAAGCGCCGGCCATGAGCAAGGCGATGGATGCGCTGATGCAAGCGCAGCACAAGGCTTCCGAGGCGCTCTACAAGGGGCAAGGGGAGGCGAGCGCCGCCGGCAGTTCCGCGGGTTCCACGGGTTCCACGGGTTCCAACGGCGGTTCGGAAAGTGGCGGCGCGAAGCAAGAAGGGGATGTCATCGACGCAGAGGTGGTTGAGGACGAGAAGAAATAAGTCGATATGGATTTCTACATCGTGCTCGGGGTCGACCGCGGCGCAGCCGCGGGAGACATCAAGCGTGCGTATAAACGCCTCGCCCGAAGGCTGCATCCGGACATCAATCCGGGCGACCGCGAGGCGGCGTCGCGCTTTCGCCAGGTGCTCGACGCCTACGAGACGTTGATGGATCCCGATCGCCGGCGCCGCTATGACGCCGGCCAGTTGTCGAGCGCCGAGGCCGACGACGAGGCCGAGACGTTTGGCTTCGCCGGGTTCGATTTCTCGAGCCGCGTGCATGCCGAGCGCACGACGACGTTCGGGGAGTTGTTCGAGGAAGTGCTGGCGAAGCGCGCCAGCCGGCCGGGCGAAGGCGCGGCGCATGGCGCCGACATTCATGCGCGCACGCTGCTGACGTTCGAGGAAGCGTGGCATGGCGTGCCGCGCACCGTGACGGTGACGCGGCAGGATGTGTGCCGCACCTGCGCCGGCAGCGGCTATCAGCGCGTCGCGGAGACGCGCTGCGTGTCGTGCGAGGGCACGGGCGCCGTGCGATCGGTGCGCGGCCACATGGTGTTTGCGAAAACCTGCCCGACGTGCGGCGGGGAAGGACGGTTGAAGCAGGAAGAATGTGTGCCATGCCGCGGCCAGGGCGTGGAGCCGCGATCGGAAACGCTGACGGTTCGCATTCCGCCGGCAGTGGCCGACGGTGCGAGGGTGCGCATTCCCGCGAAGGGCCACGCCGGTGTTCGCGGCGGCGTCCCGGGCGACCTTCTGATCGACGTGTCGGTTGCGGAGCATCCGGTGTTCCGGCGCGAAGGCGATGAGTTGCACATGACCGTGCCGATCGCGATTCACGAAGCGGCGCTTGGCGCGAAGATCGACATCGACACGCCGGAGGGCAGCGCCCGGTTGCGAGTACCGCCGGGCACGCAGTCGGGTCAGCGGTTCCGCTTGCGCGATCGCGGATTTCCATCGCGCCACAAGGGGCAGAGAGGCGATCTCGTCGTCGAGGTGCGAATGCGGCTGCCCAGGGTCATCGACGAACGATCGAAGGAATTACTGCGCGAATTCGGCCGGATCAACGGCGAGAGCGTCAGGGAGTCCACCTCCGCGAAAGCTTCGGTGGATAAACAATGACCAAGCGACAGGGCAAGGCGTATTTCATGATCAGCGCGGTGGCGCAGCGCTACAACATCCACCCGCAGACGTTGCGCTTGTACGAACGAGAAGGATTGCTCAAGCCTTCACGCACCGAAGGCAACACGCGCCTCTATTCGGAAGAAGATCTCGAGCAGCTCGAAACGATTCTGGCATTAACCCGAGATTTGGGTGTGAACCTCGCCGGCGTCGAGATCATCCTCAACATGCGTCGAAAAATGGAACAGATGCAGGGCGAAGTCAACGAATTCATGGAATATGTGAAGCGTGAACTCGCGCGCGGCATCGATGATTGGGAACAGCGTCTCGGCACTGCGCTCGTGAAAGCGTCGCCGACAGATCTGGTACGCGCTTCGCATTCAGGTCCGGACGCGACCGTCGCAAAAAGTTCTGAACCTGCGAAGAAATCACGCGGCGCGTGATTGCGATCCGATGATAAGATTCGCTCGTGGTCAGGAAGTACGAGTCGCTCGCCTCTGAATCCGCAACGCTCCACGCATACCTCCGAGAAATCGCCACCTTCCCTTCACTCACTCGTGACGACGAGCAAGAGCTTGGCCGTCTCATTCACGAGCATGGTGATCAAGTGGCGTTGGGACGTCTCGTGCAGGCGAACCTGCGCATGGTCGTTGGCTACGCGAAGCGTTTTCGGCGTCTCGGCGTTCCGTTGCTCGATCTGATTCACGAAGGCAATCTCGGTTTGATCGAAGCCGCGCGTCGATTCAATCCCGCGCGCGCGGATTTCCCGGCGTCGGCGTTGTGGTGGATTCGCCAGGCGATGATGCACCTGTTGTCGGAAGCCGGCCGGACGGAGAATCCAACCACGTCGGACCTGCTCGCCGCGGCGGTGCAGGGCCGGCAGGTCGACGCGATTCGCGTCGCGCTCGAATACGCGCAGTCGGCGGCCGCCGGCAAAGAGATCAAAGAGCCGCCCGTCGCAGACGCGGAGGATTTTGCCGCGCATATGCAGGATCAACGCCGGCGCAAGAGCCTGCGCAAGGCGCGCAAGCGCGGTACAGCAGCCGCCGGCGATTTGCACGTGATTCGCCAGCACAGCGTCCTGCTCGGTTATCTGAACTAGCCCCATGGACTGCGAGATTTGCCACGGCACACGCTGGAAAAGCGTGACGGTGGATGGCGTGGAGCGCTTGACGCGCTGCGACTGCTGGAAGGCGGTCGTGGTCCAGAAATATCTCGCCGAAGCGCATATCCCGCCGAAATTCGGGCGCGCCGAGCTGACGACCTACAAACCTGACACCGATTCACAGCGCGACGCGCTGCGCCTCGCCAAGAAGTTCGTCGAGTCATTTCCGGTCGAGCAGAAGGGCCTCGTGTTTCATGGCCCCACCGGCGTCGGCAAGACGCATCTCGCGATCGGAATCCTAAAAGCCGTGATCCGCGACAAGGGCGCGCGCGGCTACTTCTTCCAGACCACCGAGTTACTGCGCCTGGTGCGCGAAACCTACAACCGATCCGTCGATGAAACCGAGATGGAGGTGCTCCGCCCGGTGCTCGAGGCCGACGTCCTCGTCCTCGACGATCTCGGCGTCGAGAAGACCTCGGAGTGGGTGCAGGAAACGCTTGGGCTCGTAATCAATACGCGCTACAACGCGCGCCGCGCCACCATCATCACCAGCAACCTGCGCGATCCGATCGACAACACCGACATGAACTCGTTCATGGTGCAGCTCGGCGGCCGGTCGCGTTCGCGCCTGCTCGAGATGTGCGAATGGGTCGAAGTGCAGGGCGCCGACATCCGCGACGTCGATCGCATCACCAATGCCGCCAAGACCGGCCAGATGCCGGAGACCCCCGAGCGCCTGACGAAGAAGAACCTGCCCGGCAAGTCAGGCAATATGGCCCGCGCGCGTCTGAAGGATTCGGGTGTGCAATACGAATTGAATTGGTCCGGGGGCAAAGCTGGTAATAAGTAGTTAGTGGCTTTTGCACCTCAGGCACCCAAGGCACCGCAGGCACCCCAGGCACCCCAGGCACCTGCGGGCATTTACATTCATATCCCGTTCTGCGCCGCGATCTGCAACTACTGCAATTTCAATCGCGGCCTTCACGAAGATGGCCTGCGGCGCCGCTATGTCGATGCGCTGGTGGCGGACATCCGTGGCTTTGCCGACGTGTCGCGCCGTAGCCCTGCAGGGGCGAAGGCGGACTCCTCGATAGCCGCCGACACGATTTTTTTCGGCGGCGGGACGCCCTCGCTGCTCGAACCCGTGGAGCTGGCCCGCATCATCGGCGCCTGCCGCGATTCCTTCGACCTGTCGCCGGACGCCGAGATCACGATCGAAGCCAATCCCGAATCGTCCACCGCCGAAGCGCTCGACGGTTTTCGCGCCGCCGGAGCCAATCGCCTGAGTTTCGGTGTCCAATCATTCCGGGACGAGGAACTGCGCCGATTGGGGCGGCTGCATTCGTCCCAGACGGCGCGCGATGCGGTGCGGCTGGCGCGGGCGGCGGGCTTCGACAACCTGAGCCTCGACCTGATGATGTGGCTGCCGGGACAGAGCACCGCCGAGTGGCTGGCGTCGGTCGATGCGCTGATCGATCAACACCCCGATCACGCATCGCTGTATTTGCTCGAAATCTATCCGAATGCGCCGCTGCGCGACGAGATGGCGCGTGCCGGCTGGTCGGTCGCGCCAGATGACGATGCGGCGGCGATGTATCTGGAAGGGCTGGCTCGGCTCGATCGCGCCGGATTCGAGCAATATGAAATTTCAAATGTGGCACGGCCGGCGGCGCGCCGCTCGCGTCACAATTTAAAGTACTGGCAGGAAGGCGAGTGGCTCGGCTTCGGTTGCGGCGCCCACGCCACCTTCCGGGGCGAGCGGTGGCGGACCGTCTCCGCGACGGCTGACTATATAGATCGCGTGGCCGCGGGTCAGGATGTTCGACTCGATCGACGGACGCTCGGCGACGGGGAACGCCTCGAAGAAGCCTTGTTTATGGGGCTCCGATTGACCGACGGACTGGACCTGGCATTACTGTCCGGTCGTCACGCTATTGATATCTGGACGCGTTACGGGCAAGACTTAACACCTTACGTGACCGCCGGACTGCTGGTTCATGAGCCCGGGCGCCGCCTGGCCCTGACCAGGGAGGGGATGCTTCTGGCGAACGACGTAATGGCGGTTTTCATCGGCGGTACAGTACGGTAAAGTAGCGACCTTTCTTGAAGGAGGCTGATCAATGTTTCGAGGATTGCGGGTCTTCGTTTGTGGTATTGCGCTGGCGGGATTTACGCTGGCAGGGACAGCGGTCGCTTCAGCGCAGGAGGCAGCGAAGCCGGCTCCTGTGATGACGCTGGACAGCGACGCCGCGGTCATTACGATCCTCATCAAACCCGATAAGACGGCGGACTTCGAGAGCGTGATCGCGAAGTACAAGGAGGCGTTGGCGAAGAGCGAGAATCCGACTCGCAAGAAGCAACTCGAGGGAATGCGCTTCTTCAAGTCGCCGATGGCCGCGCAGGGCAACGCGATGTACATCATCTACGTCGACAATGTCGTCAAGGGTGAGGAATACGACATCACGCGCGTCGTCACCGAGGTCTTCCCGGTCGAAGTCCAGACGGTCTATGCGAAGTACAAGGACAGCTTCGCGGGCCGGCAGATCATTCCGCTGAACAAGGTTCCGTAGTCGATTGGAGTGGGTGTCCCGGGGCCGCGCCCCGGGACGCACTGCCTTTGATTCTGTTCTTCGCTTCGTTCCTCTTCCTGGCGCAGGTTGCCGCGCCGCCCTCTCCAGCCCAGAACGTCACGCCATCCAAGCCGACGGTGGAGCCGTCGCCCGACCCGGCGTCGGTGCACTTTCTCGCCGATACCGATACCGGACTCCTGCTGGTGGCGATCAAGCCCGCCGCTGTTGCCGACTACGAGCAGGTGTTGAGAACCTTGCAGGAAGCGCTCGCGAAGGACACCGACGCGACGCGATCGTCGGCGGCGAAAGGGTGGCGCGTTTACAAGGCCGCCGAGGCCGACGCGAAGGGCAACACGCTCTACATCCACATGATGCGGCCCGCGGTCACGGGCTTCGACTACCGGCCGTCGCTGTTGCTCGATGAACTGATCAAAGAGCTCGCGCCGGACCTGCTGACGAAATACCAGGATGCGTTCGCGATGCCGCCGTCGAAGCTCAATTTGACGGAGTTCGCGAACATGTCAACGGCTCCTCTGCCCGCGGCGAAGAAACCTGGCGGGCAGTAGCAGGCAGTCAAGTCGTCGTCAGGTCGTCAGAATTTCAGGTTGGCGCCGACGTAGAAGCGCTGATAGACGTCGTGCAGCGGCTCGCCCTGCAGCTTGAAGACGCGATAGTCCAACCGCACGCGTAGCGGACCCACCAGCTTTAT
>Ga0310885_10000136_pt1 | contig 15268 bp, 9 predicted proteins | sample T60D2metaG_FD_203445 | JGI IMG/M metagenome (GOLD analysis project Ga0310885, IMG submission 203445) | Lab incubated soil microbial communities from West Virginia University Organic Research Farm, Morgantown, WV, United States - T60D2 | ecosystem: Environmental > Terrestrial > Soil >...
CACACGCGATGCCATCAGCAGGTTGGCGATCGACGTCGGCCAGCGTCTCTACGCGCTGATCAAGTCGGTCTCCATCGAACTGGTGGCGTCGGAGAGAAAGTAGCCGTAGCGCGATCCGCATACCATCCGGACTCGCTGCAGGATTTGAGTTTCAAGAGTTCAACGATTCAAGGATCCAAGGATTCAAGGATTCAAGGATTCGTGATTCCTGGATTCACGATAAGTGATCAGTGATTAGCGATTCTCACCGTCCGACCAACTTCAACAACGGCTCTGGATACCGCGCACCGTGCAACTCAATCTGCGACGCGGCGCGATCGATCTCCCGAAGGTCCTCGGCAGCGAGATCAATGTCCAGGGCACCGAGGTTCTCGTCGAGCCGATGACGCTTGGTCGTCCCGGGAATCGGCACAATCCACCGCTTCTGCGCGACCAGCCACGCGAGCGCGATCTGCGCCGGCGTCGCATTCTTGCGAGCGGCGAACGTCTTCAGCCAGTCGACGAACGCGAGGTTCGCCTTGCGATTCTCTTCGGTGAAGCGCGGTACGACATTGCGAAAATCGGTCGGCTCGAACGTCGTCTTGTCGTCGATCGTGCCAGTCAGGAAACCCTTGCCGAGCGGACTGAAGGGCACGAAGCCGATGCCCAGCTCCTCGAGCGTCGGCAGGATCTCGCGCTCGGGCTCGCGCCACCAGAGCGAGTACTCACTCTGCAGGGCCGTCACCGGCTGCACGGCGTGGGCGCGGCGGATCGTGTGCGCGCCTGCCTCCGACAACCCGAAGTGCTTCACCTTGCCCGCGCCAATCAGGTCCTTGACCGCGCCGGCGACATCCTCGATCGGGACATCCGGATCGACGCGATGCTGGTAGAAGAGATCGATCCGATCCGTCCGGAGTCTTTTCAACGACGTGTCGGCGACTTTTCGGATGTGTGAAGGACGGCTGTTGAGGCCGGCCATCTTGTTCTCAATGATGTTGAATCCAAACTTGGTGGCGATCACCACCTGGTCGCGCACGGGCTCGAGCGCTTCGCCGACGAGATCTTCGTTGGCGAACGGTCCGTACACTTCGGCGGTATCAAAGAACGTCACGCCACGGTCGAAGGCGGCCCGGATGATGGCGATGCCGTCCTGGCGGCTGATCGGCCGCCCGTAGCTCTGACTGATCCCCATGCAGCCGAGACCGAGTTCCGACACCTCGAGACCTGTTTTGCCCAACGTCCGTTTATGCATTTCTTCTCCTTCAATCAATGAGGCTGATGCGCTGCAATTCTGCTGCTCGTCAGGACGCTTGGAGGGCCGTTCGCGCGGCTCTCTACAACCCAGACTAATCCGAACAGGTTGGCGTGACTAGGCGGCAGAACAGCTAGGTCTATGAGTATTCAGAAATGGCGCGAGACGATCTCAACGTCCTGTCAGCGTTTCTTGCGGTCGCAGGAGAGCTGAGCTTTGGATAGGATTACGAATCACCAGTCGGAGGTCGCCTATGAGACTCGTTGTCGTGTTGTTCGCCACTATCGCCGCCTTGAGTTTTGGCGTGACCGCCGCGCCGACCGCGCCGCGCGCCACGGTCGCGGAAGGTGTACTCGAAGGAACGGCCGACAACGGCGTGAGCGTGTTCCTCGGTATCCCGTTCGCCGCACCGCCGGTCGGAGATCTGCGCTGGGCGCCGCCGCGCCCACCCGCGCGTTGGGGCACAGAAGTCCGGCCGGCGAAAACGTTTGGGCCCGCTTGCACGCAGACGCTGCGATCGCAGGGGTCGAACCAGTGGACGAGCGAGTACATGAGCCCGGAGGCGCCGGGTGTGTCGGAGGACTGTTTATACCTGAACATCTGGACGCCAGCTTCACTCACTGGCAGCGGCCGGCCCGCCGCGAACCTTCCCGTGCTCTTCTACATCTATGGTGGCGGATTCAACGAAGGCTCTGGCGCAGTGCCGGTCTACAACGGCGTCAACCTCGCAAAGAAAGGTCTCATCGTCGTTAACCTGAACTACCGGGTGGGCAGCCTCGGGTTCATGGCTCACCCTGAACTCACAGCGGAACAAGGCGGTGCCTCCGGCAACTACGGAATTCAGGATCAGATCGCGGCGCTGCAGTGGGTGCGCGACAACATCCGGGCATTCGGTGGCGATCCGGCGAAGGTCACGCTGGCCGGCCAGTCTGCAGGCGCGATGTCCGAGCAGGCGCTACTCGTATCACCCGTAGCCAAGGGGCTGTTCCGCGGCGCGATCATCCAGAGCCCGGCGGCGCCTGGCACGAACGGCAACTACACGCCGCGCGAGACCGCCGAGCAAACAGCGGTCGCGGCGCTCGGTCGCGGGGGAATCACCTCAATCAAGGATGCTCGCGCGCTGCCGGCGTCGCAGGCCAACACCTCTGGGGGCCGCGGCGGTCTTGTTGCCGATGGCCGGATCGTTCCGCCGTCAACCGATGGCTACAAGTTCTCGAGCGACGTGCCGATCATGACCGGTTACACGCTCAACGATCTCTTCGTCTCGCGTGTGCCGGTGACAACCGCGGCCGATTGGAAGACCGACGTCGCCGCTCGTTATGGCGATCGAGCCTCCGAATTCCTGAAGTTCTATCCCGGCGACAGCGACGCACAGGCGGCACGCTCGGCGCAACGGGAAACGGCCGATCGCGGCTTCAATCTCAAGCTGGTTGATTGGCTCGCGATTCGCGGTGCCACCAGGCCGGTGTACGCGTACTTGTTCACGCACGTTGAGCCGGGCCCGGAATCCGGACGGTACGGCGCGTTCCACACGTCGGAAGTGCCTTACGAATTCCACACGCTGCACCTGTCGCCGGGGCGGGAATTCACCGACATCGATCGACGGCTGGCGGACCAGTTCTCGTCCTACATCGCGAACTTCGTGAAGACCGGTGATCCCAACGGCAAGTCTCTGACGAAGTGGCCGCCAATGACGTCGGAGAACAAGGCAGTGATGGAGCTCGGCGACACGGTGGTCGTGGTTCGCGCCGTGCCCGCTGGTGCCGACGCGATCATTGCCGCCGGCAAAGCACCCGTGAGCCCGGGCCGGCGTGGAGGTGCTCGCGGCGGCGGTCAGTAATCGCGTCGCTGCGGTTGCGGAGTCTTACGACGCGTCCTCGTCTGCTCGCAGCGAGTCGAGCAGCGCTGCGAGCGCCTCCGGTTCGACCGGCTTCGTGAGGTGGTAATTGAAACCGGCATCCTCGGCACGTCGGCGATCTTCGTCCTGCCCATAACCCGTGAGAGCAATGAGGACCGTGCGCTGAAACTCCGGCTGCCGGCGCAGCCCGGCGGCGACGTCGTACCCGCTAATCCTCGGCAGACCGATATCGCACAGGATGACGTCGGGCTGGAATGTGCGGGCGATGTCGAGCGCCGTCGATCCGTCGTGCGCCATCCGTGTCTCATGCCCGCCGAGCTGCAGCATGAAGTTCAACATCTCCGCTGAGTCGACATTGTCTTCGACCACCAGGACTCGCAGAGCGGCACGAGGTGCGGAGAGTGCGGGGGGAACTTCCAAATCCTGAGCGCCCGACACACCGGGCTTCGCGAGCGGCAGGTAAAAGACGAACTCGCTGCCGCGGCCGGGCCCGTCGCTTCGAGCCTCCACACGGCCGCCGTGCATCTCGACGAGTTGACGCACGAGCGTCAAACCGATTCCGAGTCCGCCCTGCGAGCGATCGACTGCGCGCTCGGCCTGGATGAAAAGGTCGAACACGTGAGGCAGCAGGTCGGCGGCGAGCCCCATCCCGTTGTCGCGCACGCGCACGACCGCCTCCTCAACCGCGTGATTGGCGGCAACCTCCACCGAGATGTCGCCGCCTTCGTCTGTGTACTTGGCCGCGTTGTTCAGGAGGTTCGAAACGATTTGCACGAGGCGCGTCAGGTCCCCCTCGACTTCGACCGGGTCAGCGGGAAACACGACGGACAGTTGATGGCGTTTCGCTTCGATGAGGGGCCGGCTCGCTTCGACCGCGCCGTTGACGACGACCGAGAGCTGGAGTCGTTGCCGTTTTAGCGTGACCTTCCCCAGCGTGATCCGCGACACGTCGAGAAGATCGTCGATCAATCGTGTCAGGTGCTGCGCCTGGCGCTCGATGATGTCACGGGCCCAGTCCGCACGCGGTTCCGACGAGCCGATCCGCTTCATCACTTCCACGGCGTTGCGGATGGGCGCGAGCGGGTTCCTGAGTTCGTGTCCAAGCATGGCAAGGAACTCGTCCTTGCGCCGGTCGGCCGCCTTCAGCTTGGCTTCGGCCTGCCAACGTGCGGTGATGTCGGTGAAGAGCACCGCGACCTGCCGGCGTTCAGGCGGCTCGACGCGAAAGGCGGCAAGATCGAGTCGACGACCCGTCGCCAGCAGCTCCTGTTCGAAGCGGATCGGTCGACCGGTTTCGAGGACCGGACGGTAGCGAGCGAGCCAATCGTCAGCTTCGTCGGGAACCATATCGCGCAGCTTCTGACCGACCACGTTGGGAATGCCGGCGTGCCGCGCGTACGCGGGGTTGGCCTCGACGTGCACATAGTCGCTGAGCGGTCCATGCGGCCCGTCGAGAAACTCGATGATGCAGAATCCTTCATCGATCGCTTCGAATAGTGCGCGATATCGCCGATCGCGTTCGCGCAGAACTTCGTCGCTCCGGAAACGCTCGACGAAGTCCGACGCCTGACGCACGTACAAATCGAGCCGCCGCAGGTCCTGCTCGCTCGGGCGGCGCGGCGATCGCCAATGCGTCGAGAGCATCCCCAACGGCGCGCCGTCCCTGCCTGTCAGCGGCGTGGATTGCACGGCCCGGTAGCCGGCCGTGCGTGCGATCGGCCGCAAGGCTTGGGAAGCGGCATCCAGTTCGATATCTTCGACGATGGTGCGCTCGCCCGTCGGCAGCGCCCTCCCGGAGGCCGACTCGTCTTCGGTCATGACCTCGCGGAAGAAATCGAGGAACTGCGCATTGAAGCCTCGTTGCACCGCGATCCGAGGCGCGCGCTGCTCGCGGTCATAGAGCTGGATATGGCCCATGTCCGCACCGAGCATCTCGATCGTGGCCTTGAGAATCTCGTCGAGCCCCGTCTGGAGATCCGGCAGGCGCCACAGTCGCGAACTCGCGTCGTTCAGCCTGCCGAGCGCGCTGATTTCGGCGGCCAGGCGCCCTTCGGAACCTCGGAGCGCATCCTCGACGCGCTTGCTGTCGGTCACGTCAACCGAACTTCCAACGAAGCGGCGTTCGCCGAACGGCTGTCCGATGTTCCTCAGCCACCGGTATTCGCCGTCGGCGCGCAAGAAACGGCAGTCGTATGTGTATGGCTCGCGCCGCGCGAACGCCTCCCGATAGGCAGCAATGTAGAGGTCGGCATCGTCAGGATGCAGAAACTTCGCCCAACCCATCTGGCGGACGGCGTTGAAATCCGCTCCGAAAAAATCCAGATAATGCTGGTTGAGAAACACGACGCCGGTCTCGTCGGTTTCCCAGATCAACACCGGCGCGGCATCGCTCATCGCGCGGAACCGATCGTCGTCGGTGCGAGCCCGCTCGACCGTCGCCAGCCGGCGCTTGGCGGTTTCTCCCGGGTTGTCTTGCTCGCCCTCCACGCATCCGCTCCCTGAATACACCGCCATTATTCCAGACGGCATCGGCGAAAGCATAGCGGTCGCGGTGCATCGCCGACGCCGTAAAGAGTACGTCAAATCGTCGCCTGGCTATGGACGCGCACGCGTGTCGATTACCGTTGTCTCGGCACCAGCGCCGCGAATGCTTCGTAGAACACCTCGTCAGGGAACAGCTCCGGCGTGAGGATGCGTTGCAACACCAGCCCCTCGATGAGCGCATGGACGACGCGTACGAGGACGTCGGCCGGCATCGGCAGTTCGCTCGCGTCGAATGTGCGCAACCACTCGGCGCCGAACTCGTAGCTGTCTTTGGTGACCTCGTGGACGCGCGCGCGTAGCTCGGAATTGGACAGCGCGTAGGCGAGTCCCTCCAGTCGCCCAACGGCGACTGGCGTGCGCTCGTGGACGGCTGCAAGCGTGGCCGTGGCGATCGCGTGCATCGCCTCGGCGAACGTCGCGCCTGGTGCGACCTTGGGAGCGATCGGCGCCCAGTACTTCTGCCCGAGTGCGATGAACAGGTCGGCGCGGTTTTTGAAATTCCCGTAAATCGCGCCGGTCGTCATGCCCGCGCGCCTGGCGACTTCCTCGAGCGTCGTTCGCTCGTGTCCCTGTTCGCGAATTAATGCACGTGCGGCTTCGAGCAGCGCCGCTCGGGTGCGCTCGCGCTTGTCGCCTTTCGGTTTACCGCGGCGTGACGAGGTTCCTGTCTGTGAGTTAATTGCACTTGCCATACGCAATAAAATAGTACATTTATTTTATATGTTTAATATTAAAAATAAAAACGCTGTGGAAAATGCGATTAAGACACGTGTCGATGCCGGAGAACTCGCGGGTGCCGCAGCCCTCGCATGGCGCAACGGCGAGGTCGTCCATATGGCGGCCGTCGGGCGGCGCGACCTAGTTAGTGGACTGCCAGTGGAGCGCGACACGATCTTCCGCATTGCGTCGATGACCAAACCGATCACGTCGGTCGCGGCCTTGATCCTGCTCGATGAGGGACGATTCGCGCTCGACGATCCAATCACAACGTGCGCACCGGAACTCGCGCACCTCCGCGTGCTCCGCGATCCGGAAGGGTTGCTCGACGCCACCGACGAGGCGCGACGATCGATCACCTTTCGCGATCTGTTGACGCATCGATCGGGGCTCACGTACGGCGAATTTCATCGTGGGCCGATCCGTCGCGCGTGCGCCGAGACACTGGGCGCGCAGATCGACAGCTCGCTCACGCCCGACGAGTGGATCGCGCGGCTCGCGACGCTGCCGCTGATAGATCAGCCCGGCGCCGGTTTCCACTACGGAATTTCGACCGACCTGCTCGGCTTCCTGATCGCGCGTCTCGAAGGCGAGTCGTTGGGTACGGTACTTCAGAAGCGAATCTTTGCGCCGCTCGGGATGCGCGACACCGGCTTCATCGTTCCACGCCAACGGCGCCATCGCCGCGCCGCGTTAATCGGCTTCGACGACGATGGTCGCTTGACGACGCTGGCCACGGCTCCAGGAGGACACGCGCTCGAGGAACGACCGGACGACATGACGTTCGAGTCAGGCAGCGGAGGTTTATGGTCGACGCTCGACGACTACCTCGTGTTCGCTCGCATGCTACTGGGCGATGCGGATGTGCCTGCGCTGCTGCGTCGTGAGACGCTCGCACTGATGACGTCGAATCAGCTCACCGCTGAACAGCGCGCATCGACTCGCATGTTTGGGATGCCGATCTTTGCCTCGGGCCACGGGTACGGCATGGGCGTAGCCGTCGTGATCGAGCCTGACAAAGCGGATCCCATGCGCTGCAGAGGTGGGATTGGCACGATTGGTTGGCCCGGTGCGTACGGCGGTTGGTGGCAGGCCGATCCCACCGATCGATCAGTGCTGATCTTCCTCGCGCACAACATGCTCGAACTGTCGCAGATGGCGCGAGGAATCGGACTCGGCGTCTGGAGTGCGATCGCCAGTTTTCATGAAATCGCGACGTCGTGACCAGTCGGTGAGGCGAGTCGACGGAGCGAAAGTTGGTCTATGCTCGGTGCGAGGGACCCATGTTGCAGGACTACCGGCTCGGCCTCCGAATGCTCCTGAAATATCCGGGCCTGACGCTCGCGGGCGGACTGGCGCTCGCGATTGCGATCGGGGTCGGCGCAGGTTGGTACGACGTCATGGGGCAGATCATCGCCCCCACGATCCCGCTGCCCGAAGGCGACCGGCTCGTCTCGATCGAGACGCACAATACGCTGACCAACGCGCCTGAGCCGCGCGTGCTGCGCGATTACCTCGAGTGGCGGCGCGCGCTGCAAACGACCGAGGAGCTGGGGGCGTATCGCACGCATCGACAAAACCTCGTCGTCGGCAACACGCCTCCCGAACCGATCCAGGTCGCGGAGCTGACCGCCTCCGCGTTGGGCGCGGCGCATCTGCCGCCGCTGGTGGGTCGTCTCCTCATCGATTCCGACGAAACGGCCGGCGGAGCCAGCGTCATCGTGCTCGGTTACGACGTGTGGCAGCGCTCGCTCGGCGGCCGGCAAGACGTCGTCGGTTCAAAGGTGAAACTCGGCGATACGCCGCTGACGGTGATCGGTGTCATGCCGAAAGGTTTTGGCTATCCGGTCAACCACGACGCCTGGACGCCGTTGTCGCTCCGCGGCTCGTACGATCCGCTCGACGGCGGAGCGATCAGCGTCATCGGCAGACTGGCGCCCGGCGTCTCGCGGCAGCAGGCAGACGCCGAGGTGCGTCTGTTCGGCGAACGGACGGCGGTGGCGCTCCCGGCAACGCACGCGCATCTCCGGCCACGCGTCGTTCGGCTCGGGGAGCCACTTGATGATCTCGACATCGCGCAGTTGGCGTTGAGGAACTTGCCTGCGCTGCTGGTGCTGAGCATTGCGTGTCTGAGCGTCGGGACGCTGATCTACGCGAGGACGGCCACGCGCGAGGGGGAAATCGCTATCCGATCCGCGCTTGGTGCGAGCCGCCCACGCATCATGAGCCAACTCTTCGTGGAGGCGCTCGTGCTCGCGTCCGTTGCGGCACCGGTCGGTCTGATCGCGGCAGACAAGGCGCTGGCATGGGGAATCGAAGGCGCCAACAGGGCGATGGGGGGCGCACCGTTCTGGATGACGCCCGGCCTGAGGTTCTCGACGATTCTCTATGCCGGCGGCCTCGCGGTCATCAGCGCAGTGATGTTATCGGTTCTGCCTGCAATCAAAGTCACGCGAACGCGGCTACAACCGCACCTGGCGAACGTGGGCAGCGGTGGAGCCACGCTGCGCTTCGGCCGTGTCTGGACCGGCGCGATGCTCGTCCAGGTAGCGCTGACCGCCGTCGGCATCCCGGCCGCCCTCGAGAGCGTCAGCCAGACGATGCGGAAGCTGCACGCCCGCGCCCAGTTTCCAAGTCAGGAGTACGTTGCCGCTCGCATCGATGTCGGTCCGGAGCTCGAGCGAGAGACGACAGCGGCGTTGCACGAGCGCCGCACGCGAATGTTCGAGGCACTCGCAGCGCGGATCGCACAGGAGCCTGGAGTTGTCGCAGTCACGTACAGCGAGCAGCCAGTGGGATCGGGTGCTGCACGGTTCGCGGAAGCGGAGTCGTCGGCCGCCGCCGGGATGGCGTACGGTGGCCGATTCTCGACGTCACCGGTGGGCCCGGGATTCTTCGAAACATTCGATCGCCCGATCGTCGCCGGACGCGCGTTCGGCGCCGCGGACTTCAGTCCCACCGCACGAACCGTGATCGTCAACGAGGCGTTCGCGCAGGAGTTGTCGCGCGCAACAAAGATCGGTTCGCCGATTGGTACTCGTCTACGGTTTGCCATGTCATCCGCCAACGACGATGACGAAGCAGGCAGCCGGCCCAGAACGTGGGAGCCGTGGAGCGAGATCGTTGGCGTCGTGCGCGACTTCGGGCTGGATCCTGATGACAACGGGAATGAACGGCCGCATATTTTTCATCCCGCATCGCCGGGAGCGGTCTCGTCGATGGTGATGAATGTTCGTCTGCGCGGCAACCCGGCAACGCTCGCTGCGCGTCTGCCACTCGTCGCGACCACAGTCGACACGCAACTCCTCGTTCACGACTCGTGGCCGATGAAGGAATGGCTCCGGCGGCGCGATGAGTTTCTGATCGCGACCGTCGGCGCACAGGTCGCGGTGACGGTCCTCGTGTTGTTTCTGTCGGCGCTGGGCATCTTCTCGCTGGTGTCGATCGGTGTCTCACGTCGGACGCGTGAGATCGGCTTGCGCACGGCACTTGGCGCCACGCCGCGCCGGGTGCTCGCCGGCATTCTGTCGGGCGCGGTGAGGCTCGTTGGGAGTGGCGTCGCAGTTGGAGGCGTGCTGCTGATGTTGTCGCTCGTCCTTGGCGCAGGACCGTCAGGCGAGCCTGCGAAAGACATCGCGCTCTTTGCGGGGCACTTCGGAGTGACATCCGCCGTGATCATCGCCGCATCCCTTTTTGCATGCATCGGGCCTTCTCGCCGCGTGCTCAGCATGAATCCAACTAACGCCTTAAGGGAGGCGTAGGGATGGGGCGTTGCGACCTGAACGGTCACGAGATCACTCGGCGATCAAGTACCCCTGCAACAAAGCTTGGGATACCGCCGCCGCGGTAAAGCCGTTCTGGGTGAATACACTGGCCGACACGCACACGTTGAGATTCGGGCCGATGACGACTCCCGACTGCAGGTGGACGTTCATCGACACCACGCCACCGAACACGGCTTCGGTGATCAATGGCGCGTACGCCCGAATCCTGGGTGAAGAACCGGCCGTGCTGAACGCGGTGAGTGCGGCGACCCTGCCAGCCGTCCACGTGACGGTCTCGCGGACGATCCCTTCGAGATCGGTGACCACGAGCACCATACCTGGCGGCACCGTGAATGCAGCCACGTTTGTTCCGTCCGGGAAAACCCTGGTCATGGGATAGGAGGCCACGGGACAAGGCTCGTTGACGCCGCCCCGATATTCGAGCATCACGCGATCGGCGCCCCCCTTCGCCTGGGCCGCGGAGTTTTCGCTCCCGGTGAATGTAAGAGTCATCGTCAGGACGACGAGCCCCGCAGCTGAAAGATAAGCTCTCGCGTTCATACCCACCTCCTCGATTTCAGACTGAAGACACGTGAGCGCCAGAGTGCGGCCTGCGACGAAGCACGCCAATCCCCTGTTTGAGTAGGTTTCGAAGAGGGAAGCAGGACGCGACCCACGCGTAGCCGAGCGCTAGCTGAGTTTCAAGGAGTAGGCGGTACTAGCGACGAGCCACGTTCTGATCAAGGATGCTCGGAGCACCATGCTTCGACGTTTGTGCGCTCTCGTGTGTCTGCTCCTTGCCGCAGTGACCGCGGCCGACGCCGAGCGGCTGCCGATTCGTATCTACACGGTCGAAGACGGCCTGGCGCACGCTCGCGTCCGCCGCATCGTCCGCGACTCCCGCGGGTTCCTGTGGTTCTGCACCATCGACGGCTTGAGCCGCTTCGACGGCACTGAATTCGTCACGTATCGAACCGCCGATGGACTGCCCGATCCCTGGGTGACCGATCTGCTTACGAGTCGAGATGGCACGTACTGGGTTGCAACGAATGCCGGCGTTGCCCGCTTCGACGGCGCTCGGCGTATCGCACCAGCCGGCCGGCGGCCAGCGGAAGCACCCGGACAGTTGTTCACTCCTGTGCCATTCGAAGGGCTGCCGATACCTCATTACGTGCGGGTCCTGCTGGAAGATCGAGACGGCCGCATCTGGGCTGGCGGACGAGGTGGTCTCTTCGTATTGGACCGAACCAGCTCTGCAATCTCTTTCCGTTCCGCGGTGCCGAGTCCCACGGCGCTGGTCACATCACTCGTAGAGGACGTAGACCGCGGCATGTGGGTGGGAACACTGGATGGCTTGTTCCATCGCTTCGCTTCCGGTGACGTGGTGCCAGAGCCGACTGCCGCGGGCGCTGGCATACGAAGCGTTCGGGCCGTGGCTCTGGACGGCGACGGTCGACTGTGGGTCGGTCATGACGGGGGGCTGCTGGTGCTGGGACCTGGCGCCGCGCGACGGCCCGCGCCGACGGTACCGAGGCAGCTGCGCCCGTGCAGCACCGGTTCTTACCGCAAACGCCAACTTCGACTTCCATCGGTAAGCGAAGATGCGTGCACGATGACCCTCGATGATGGGCTCATCGACCTGCGAGTACGTGCATTAGCAGTCGGAAGTGACGGCCGCGTCCGCGTGGGTACGGTGACGGGATTGAGCGTCATCCACGGCCCGCAGATAACGAGTGTGACTCAGGAGCAGGGCCTGGTGCAGGACGCGATCAACAGCGTCAGTGAGGACCCGGACGGCAACGTCTGGATCGGCACGGATACCAGCGGCGCCGCGAGGATCGCGGCCTTCGGCCTGGTGAGCTATTTCCACGCCGACGGACTGCGACATGATTACGTCCCGTCTCTGATCGAAGATGACGGACGAGTCATCGCTGTGTCAGGCGCGTTCCTGGCGATCAACGAATTCGACGGGCGCGGCTTCGCATCCGCCCGGTTCAATGTTCCGCGAGACGTTCCCGCCGATGGCTACTTCGCCGTGCTTCGCGATCACCAGGGCGCCTGGTGGCTCGGCACGGCAGTCGGACTCTATCGATTCCCGCCTGTGCGTCGGGTCACGGATCTCGCACGCGTGTCGCCCGCCGCGCACTATGCGCGTCTTTCCACGGTGCCAAGTGACGATCTGTTTCCGCTTTTCGAGGACGCACGAGGTGACATCTGGCTGATCGCGCAATTATCGGATCACGTCAGACTCGTTCGGTGGCGCCGCGAGACGAACGATTTCCAGACCTACGGCGCAGCCGACGGACTCGGCGGAATTGCGTCGCGACCGGAGGTCGCGCGCCCCGCAATCGTCGAGGCTCCAGCCGGTCAGCTGTTCTTCGGATTCCGGGACGCAGGACTGTTCGCGTACCGAGACGGACGTTTCGAGGCGATCGTCGACAAGGGCGAACCGTTCGCTGTGGGCAGCCTTCATCTCGATCGACAGGGCCGCATCTGGATTGTCGGCGTCGACGGCTCCGTGCGCCGCATCGATAATCCCATGACTCGGAGCCTGGTGAGCGACTCGAAAGTGGCACCCAGCCTCGTCGGCGCCAACAACGTTCGGTGCATTGTCGAGGATGCCAGCGGCAGGTTGTACTTCGGCACGACGAGCGGAATCATCGAAGTCAATCCGGAAACGGGCGACACGCGCCGGTACACGACGGCCGAAGGGTTGGCGAAGAATGAAGTGTGGAGCGCTTTGGCATCCAGTCGCGGCGACATCTGGTTCGGGACCATTGCCGGGGTGTCGCGTCTCGATGCGACCCGCGTGCGTCCCAGGCCGCCGACTGCGCGGGCGCTGATCACCAGCGTCCATGTGAACGGCGTCGCCCGGCACGTTTCGGAACTCGGCGATCATGAGGTTCCGGAACTGACGTTGGCGCCGAGCGAGCGCGGACTCGCAATCGGGTTTTTCGCACTTACGTACGCCGCCGGCGAGCACCTGCGTTACCAATACCGTCTCGACGGCGCGGAAACGGACTGGAGCCAACCGAGCACGGCGCGCGTCGTGAATTATTCTCAGCTGGCGCCCGGACGCTACCGGTTTCAAGTGAGAGCCGTGACGAGCGCCGGGCTGGTCGGCGTAACACCAGCGACCATGGAGTTCGTGATTCTGCCTCCGGTCTGGCAGCGGTCGTGGTTCCGCGTCAGCGCCGTCCTTGGACTAACGTTGCTGCTCTTTGCCGGTCATCGGTACCGCGTTGCGCGACTACTCGAGACCGAACGAGTGCGCACGCGCATTGCGAGTGACCTGCACGATGACATCGGATCCAGCCTTTCGCAGATTGCCATCCTGAGTGAGGTCGTGCGCACGAGCGCGGGCGACGATGCACGAGTCTCTGCGCCGCTCGGCCGCATCGCGGCACTCTCCCGTGAATCCGTGGATGCAATGGGCGACATCGTCTGGGCGATCGATCCCCACCGCGACACGCCGACGCACCTCGCCCAACGCATGCGCCGGCTCACGAGCGATGTGCTGTCGGCATGTGGTATCGAGGTGCGGTTCGAGATGTTCGATGCGAGCCAGCCTCGCCTGGGTGCCGACGTGCGGCGCGAGGTCTTCCTCATTTTCAAGGAAGCGCTCCACAACATCACACGGCACGCGCACGCCGCGCGCGTCGAGATCGTCCTCTCGATCGCGCGCCACCATCTCGAGCTGATCGTGCAGGACGATGGCTGTGGCTTCGATGCAGCGTCCACGCGCGATGGTCAGGGGCTTCGAAGCATGGCCCGGCGGGCCGAGGGTCTCGGCGGCACGCTGGCCGTCACATCGTCTCCCGGCACCGGCGCGCGACTCGTGTTGACCGTTCCGCTCTGAGCGCGTCGCGGAGACGCGTCAGCGGCCTACTCGATCAGGCGGGTGAATGGTCGAGCCGCTTGCGCTAAGCTCGGAACGCATGAGGGATCGGTGCCAGACCCCATTCGAGTGACGATCATCGAGGATCAGCGCGAGATCCGTGAGGGTCTCCGCTTCCTGATCGACCAGACGCCGGGCTATCGTTGCCGCAGTGCTTTCGCATCGATGGAGGAGGCGCTTCCGGCAATGGAAGCAGACCAGGCCGACATCGTGTTGATGGATCTGGGGCTGCCTGGTATGAGTGGTCTCGAAGGTATCCGGCGGCTCAAACAGGCCAACCCCGCCCGCCATCTGGTGGTGCTGACGGTCTATGAGGATGACGACCGTATCTTCGAGGCGCTGTGCGCCGGCGCTTCCGGGTACTTGCTCAAGAAAACGCCGCCGGCGCGCCTGCTCGAGTGTCTGCAGGACGTGATGACTGGCGGAGCGCCGATGTCACCTGAAGTGGCGAGCCGCGTGATCGCGCTGTTCCGCGACGTCCGGCCACCGGCCCACGCCGATCATCACCTTACGCCGCACGAAGTGCGCCTCCTCGGCCTGCTCGCGGAGGGCCACAGTTACAAGACCGCCGCGGCCGCACTGGGCAGCAGCGTTCATACCGTGGCGTTCCACATGAAGCATATCTACGCCAAGCTGCAGGTTCACTCCAAGTCAGAAGCCGTCGCCAAAGCTCTCCGCGACCGCATCGTCCGCTAACACACCTACTCGATCAGGGGATTGTCGCGAATCGACGGCGACTGCACTCTAGCTCCAAGCTTGCCATCGAAGTGGATGCCGACGGCGGCCCGGAGAGCGAGATGCTCATTCAATCCCGTTGGATGCAAGTCGGTGCGGTGCTCGCGGCCCTTACGGCTGCACCAGTCAACTCGGCGTTGGCCCAATCGGTCAGCGTCGAACCGCCTGCCACATCGGTCGGCCTCCAGGTCGCATGGCTGCTCGATGTGTCGAGGCGCCTGCCGATTAGCGAGGCCGAGGCCGGCCAACACTTCAGCCCAGCGTTTCTGGCCGCCGTGCCCCTTGCCGACATCAACGCCGGGCTCGCCGTGATCACCGGTTCCGGGTTGACCCTGCTCCGCTACGAGGGAACCGATACACGAGCGCGCAGCTTGGTTTCGGGCGCCGGGATGTGGCTCAGCGTCGTGGGTGTCGACGCGGAGGGCTTAATCGCCGCGCTCTCCATCTCGCCGTACCTGCCCGCACCGGCGATGTGGGCGGAACTAGATCTGCGCCTTGCCGCGGTTGCTCCGCGGACCGCG
>Ga0310885_10000141_pt1 | contig 15142 bp, 14 predicted proteins | sample T60D2metaG_FD_203445 | JGI IMG/M metagenome (GOLD analysis project Ga0310885, IMG submission 203445) | Lab incubated soil microbial communities from West Virginia University Organic Research Farm, Morgantown, WV, United States - T60D2 | ecosystem: Environmental > Terrestrial > Soil >...
GCGATGTCGCGCCACGCCAGGAACGACATCAGCTCGCGGTAGCGCCACAGATCGCGCCAGTAATGCGCAGCCGCACGGCCGGGCTCGATGATGAGATGCATGGGAAGGAATCGGCGGCGGACCCGCCGCCGATGGAGAACGATTTAGATCAGGCGCTGGCGAACGCGAATGGTGTCGTTCGGACGAACGGGATCCGACATCTTGGCGTCGATTTCAATCTCGCGTCCGTTTTTGGGATCCTTGCGGATGATCTTGACGCCGCGCGTCGATCCGCGCTCGCTGATGCCGCCCGCTTCCGTAATCGCCTGGCGGACGGTCATGCCGGAGCGCAACACGAAGGATCCCGGCTGCTTCACGTAACCATCGACGTAAAACCGCTCGGCCGGCGGCACGATGATCATGTCGGCGTCCTGCAGCAGCAGGTTCGCGGACAGCTTGCCCTCGCGCAACTCGTCCATGTTGATGCGCATCACTTCGGAGTAGCGAGGGTCGCCGGGCTCCACCGGGGCGGACACGGCTGCGGCCACACCGTCCTTGTAGCGCTGCACGATGATCGTGTTGCTCGCCGCGGCCGTGGTCGAGCCGGCGTTGGCAATGACCTCGAGCAGCGTCATCGGCCCTTCGATGTTGTAGCGTCCCGGCGTGCGCACTTCACCGACGACGTAAATCGACCGGCTGCGGAACTGCGCGATCTCGACCGAGACTTGCGCGCGTTTCAGCCAGTCAGGCTGCAGGGCCTTGGTGAGGTCATCTTCGATCTGACGGGTCGTTTTGCCGCCGACCTGAAAGCGCCCGATGAGCGGGAACGTGATGCTGCCGTCGGTGTCGACCACGTACTTGTTGGTCAACGCGTCTTCGTTGAAGACCTTGATCGACAACACATCCGACGCGCCGATCTTGTACGACATGTTGAACGCCGACGGCGACATCGGCGGCGCGGCCGCCTGTCCGGGCGCGGCCGTCTGCGCGGCGACGAGAGCGATGAGCGAGAGCAGTGTGTACAACATGATCAGAACGCGAACAGCCACGAAAGATAAATGCGGCGGCGATCGTAGTTTCTCGCCGGCTTTTCCGGCGAGCGACGCCTGGCGATCTCGTAGTTAACGGCGACGCGTGTCCGATTGCGAAGATTATAGCCGAGGCTCCCGGCGGCCGTGTCGTTGGTCTCCGTCCGGGGCGGCGTATCGATCCGGGCGTTGTAATCGAAGACCGATCGCCCCACGCGAACCTGGACGTCGACGTCGCCGAACAGCCGATGGGTGTAACTCAGCTCGCCCGCATTCGCGACGTAATACGCTTCAGCGGCGTCGAATGAATACTCGTTGCCTCGCGACAGCTGGAAGATGAAGCGGCCGATCTCGAGAAGCGGATAGGCGATCGCGGCCGAGCCGATGAAGCCCCGGAACGGCTTGGTCTCCGGATCGACCGGCTGCATGTCGCGGTAGCCGACGGTGATGATGCCTGTGACGACCGCGTCGGCGGCGATGCGAAACGTGGCGAGGCCGGCCGTGCTCGTCGCGTTGCGAAGCGGATCCGATTTGAAAGTGTCCTGCTGGCGGTTGCCGTAGACCTGCACCGACAGCAGCGGCGTCAGGTCGGTCTTGACTCCGACTTGATAGTCGTCGCGGTCGCGATTCAACGAGTCGCCGAGGTCGATGCCGTCCTCAAAGGCGTTCGTGAATTCGGTGCGGTTCCGCGCGAATGAGCCGTAGACCAGCGAGGTCGGCGACAGGTCGAAGGCGAGGCCGCCGGACACTTCCTCTTCGGTGCGATCGGCGCGCGTGTCGATCTCGCCATTCGCCCGCTCTTGCGTCTGCGTACTGCCGACGCCGACGAACGGCCGCATGCGGCTCAACAGAAAGTCGAAACGGCCGCGGGCTGCGTACCCGACCGATCGCTCGCTCTCGTACTCGCGGTAGTACGTCAATTCCGATCCACCGTACGCGGAAATGCGGAGGAAACGCAGCCGGGTGAACAGCGCGACGTCGGGCATGGCCGCCGCGACCCAGTCCTCTTTCGGACCCTCTTCAGCCGTTTCGTCGAAGACGTTCGTGTCGTAGCCGATCTCCTTGATCGTGACGCCGGGCGCGAGGCGGACGGGCCCAATCCTGAGCACCCCGGTTTGCGGCTCGGTGTCGCTCAATGCGGCCGTCAGCGGCCCGCCCCCGACCGCCGATTGCGCGCGTGCCTCGCTCGGCGCGCACGTCAGGCTCATGATCATGAGGGTGACCGTGGCCGCCGTTCGGACTGGATTACGCATCATCCCTTCTCGACTCCCGGCGGTCGTGGCACCTGTGCCGCGACGCCGTCAACACGAACGAACGTGCCGTCGCCATCCGCATCCTCTTCAACGTAGGCAAACCGGCCCTTCTCGTCATACTGCACGCGCCGATCGGCGCGGCCGCGCAGGAACGACGTGTCGAACGCCGCTTCGCGCAGCACCGGGCCGTCGTAGCGTTGCCACTTGTCGATGCGGCCGTCTTCGTTGGTGTCGTCTTCCGTGCGCAACAGTGTCTCGCCGCGAAAATACTCGCGATGATCGAGCACGCGATCGCGGTTCCGTGACGTCACGACCACGGTTTCTCCATCCGTCGAGGGCGCCGGATTCGTCCACATGTCTTCCACGCCGTCGCCGCGGCTCGACGTGCCGATCAGCGTGAGCGCCGACGAGGCGTCGAAGTATTCCCACCGATCGATCCGGCCATCATCATCTGTATCGGCTTCACCGCGGATTGGACGACTGCCGTCCACGTACGACCACTGATCGATCCGTCCGTCGCCGTTCTGATCGGCATTGAGCTGAATGAGCTTGCCCGTGAAATCGTCGTAGCTCGGCACCGCGCGCCGTTGCTGCTGCGGCGCGGCGACACACCCCGCGATCACGGCAATGCATCCGGCTGCGGCGAGTTCTCTAAGTTGCGGGCACATGCACAGCTTCGCCCTGTCGATTACAGACAGAACTGTAATCAGGCCTGGCAATTAGCTGACTCTATATGACTTTTTAGGTCGTGTTAGCGCGATCAGCCGTCTGTTGCCTTCGAGTGGTCTTATCGGTCGGTCGGGGGATCCCGGTTAACTACTGGCAGGACTGAGAGTTGGGCCCTTCGACCCGCGGTTCCGACGCCGCGGACCGCTCGCGCAGGACGGGGGTCAGATCCGGTCGTCCGGAGGACGGGGAGGGGTCATGGCAGTTGAGCGCGTCACGGTGCCCTCCGGGCGAACCAGCATGCTCCGCACGATGAACGCCCCGCCAATGATGGCGATCGCACCGCCGACGCCGATGCCCACTTCGGGACTCTCGCCGGCAACGCTGATGATCGTCATGAGCGCCAGGCCAAGGCCCACCACGATGATGCCCATCGAGAGCGATCGTGACGAGGGCGCGGCGCCGGTATTGATCACCACGCGGCGGTCGTGATGGTCAGGATCGCTGAGCGGAATCTGGCCGCGTTCGATCATCGCCATCCGCTCGCGGTGCAGCATTTCCAGCTGCTGCGAGCGCTGCTTCAGACCCATGAAAATGATGAACACCCCGGAAAACATGCCGAGGACGAAGACGGCTGCGAACAATTCGGGCGACATACAGCTCCAATTCTGCCAACTGGGGAGATTAGACTAGCCGCCGTTAGAGATTGTTTCAGCCGGAGGAGGCGAAACAAAACCCTTGGCTGCCCGCTCTAATCTTCCTGACGGCGAATGAGGGTGACCCCTGAGCACTTGCTGGTCGAGCGGTGCCGGCAGGGCGATGAAACCGCATTCCGAGAGCTGGTCGATCAGTACAAAGGCCTCGTCTTTGGGCTCATCGCGCGCAGCATCTCGAATCGCGCCCGCGCCGAGGAGCTCGCGCAGGACGTGTTCCTCAAGGTGCACAAGGGGCTGCCCTATTTCCGCGGCGAGTCGAAGCTCTCGACGTGGATCTATCGCATCGTCATCAACGTGGTCTCGCAGGAGCGCCCGGAGCTCGCGAGCGTGTCGCTCGATGATGACGATGACGATCGGCCGCGGCGTGAGCCGGGCTCGGAGGATCGGGCCTTCGGCGACATTGCGATCAAAGATCGCCTGCAGAAGGCGATCGAGCGGCTGCCGGTGCCGTACCAGGTGCTGGTGAACGGGCACTACATGAAGGGAATGCGTTACGAGGATCTCGCCGAAGCGCTGAACATGCCGATGGGCACGGTCAAGACGCACCTCCATCGCGCCAAGCGGCGGCTTCGGCATCTGCTCGAAACGGAGTTGCGCTGACGTGGCCTCGAAGCAACACTGCGACGACCTGGAACCGTTGATCGAAGCGATCGCCGATGGATCGCACGTGCCGGCCGCCGCAGACGCGGCGCACGTCGCGTCGTGCCCGCGCTGCGGCGCCGCTGTCGAGCGCGCCCGATCGATCGAGAACTTCCTGGCGATGCGGGAGGTGGCGTCGCCCTCGGCCTCGTTTACGGCGACGGTGATGACGCACGTCGGCCGCGAGAAGTGGCAGACCGAGCGCGTGATCGATCTCGGCTTCAATCTCGCCATGGCCGCGGGCGTCGCCGTCATTCTCGCCGGCGCAGCGGGACTGGCGTGGTCGCTCGGCTTCCTGACGATCACGATCGACGTCGGCACGATCTGGCGGGCGCTCGACATCGACGTCGCCGGGCGCGTCTTGTCGCAGGTCCAGACGATCGCCATGTCGGCGGTATTGCTCACGATGGCGCTCGTGTTGTGGTGGTGGGCGGAAGCGGCGAGGGAGTAAGCCGACCGCCGACCGCCGACCGCCGACCGCGCGGAGCGCGGTCAAGAGATGCTGCTGTTACCATGACCGAGTGAAGCTGCGGCCGTTTCTCAAATGGGTCGGGGGCAAGCGTCAGTTGCTGCCCGAGCTCCGCCGCTACTATCCCGAGACGATCGGCCGCTACTTCGAACCCTTTGTCGGCAGCGGCGCCGTCTTCTTCGATCTGCTCAATCGCAATCAACTGAACGGCCACGGCGCGGTTCTCGGCGACGACAATGCCGATCTGATCGGCTGCTACCGGCGCGTCGGCCACTCGCTCGACGCGGTGCTGGCCGAGCTCGAGCCGCTCGCCGACGATCACGCGCGGCGCGGGCGCGACTGTTATCTCCAGGTCCGCGACGGGCGCTTCAATCCCCTTCGCGCGGCGTGGCGCGAACGCGGCGGCCACCTCGACGACTATCCCGCCGAGCTCGCGGCGATGGTCATCTATCTCAATCGCACCGGATACAACGGCCTGTTCCGCGTCAACGCCTCGGGCGAGTTCAACGTGCCGCCGGGCCGGTATGACCGGCCGAAGATCCTCGATCGCGCGCTGCTCACCGCGGCCTCACAGGCACTCGCGTCACCGCACGTGACGCTGCAGCACGCGGCGTTTGATCGCGTGCTCGACGAAGCGCGCGCCGGCGATTTCGCGTACTTCGATCCGCCGTACGCGCCGGTGAGCCGGACCGCCAACTTCCGCGGCTATACCGGGCGCATGTTTGCCGATGCCGATCAGTCGCGGCTGCAGGAAGTGGTCATCGCGCTGGCGCGGCGCGGCGTGCACGTCGTGCTCAGCAACTCGACCGCGCCGTCGGTGACGGCACTCTATGAAGGCAATCCCGCGGCGGCGGCCGCCGGGCTCCACACCTGGCGCGTGGATGCCCGTCGCGCGGTCAATTCCAACCCGGACAAACGCGGCACCGTCGAGGAGCTCGTGGTGTCGAACGTCCGGCCGCGGCCGGTGACGGCGTGACGGCTTGTCCTGAGCGAGGCGTGCGCAAGGCGCACGCCGAGTCGAGGGGCGCCGTATGCTACATTTGACGGGTTATTCCGCGCGCGAGAGTGGCGGAACTGGCAGACGCGCCGGTCTTAGGAGCCGGTAGCCGAAAGGCTGTGTGGGTTCGAGTCCCACCTTTCGCACTCCTTCGCTCGCCTGAAGTTGCGCGCGAGCTTCGGAGCGCAGGCACTTGTAGGCGAAGGAGTGTCCACCGAAGCGCGTGGCGCGAAGGTGGACCCCATCAAAATCGAATCAATGAAATCAGAAATTATTGACGTGAACGAAACGCGCCGCGATCTCACGATCGAGGTGCCGACCGATGTCGTGGACGAAGCGATCGGTCACGCCGCCGCGAAGCTAGGCCGCTCCGCGAAAATCCCCGGCTTCCGCCCGGGCAAGGTCCCCGCGAACGTGATCCGGCAGCGCTTCAAGCCGCAGATCATGCAGGACGTCGCCGAGCACCTCGTGTCGAAGGCCGTCGGCGACGCGCTCATCGAAAGAGGCGTCGAGCCGATCGCCACGCCGGACATCCAGGATCTCGTCCTCGAAGAGGGCAAGCCGCTCACATTCAAGGCCTCGTTCGATGTGGTCCCGGCGTTCGATCCCGGCGACCTGTCGACGATCGAAGCGACGGAACCCTCGCGCGCCATCGAAGAGGATGCCGTCAACCAATCGCTCGAGCGCATTCGCGAGCGCAACGCGCGCTTCGAAGCGGTGGAATCCGGCGCCGTCGAAGCCGGCCAAACCGTGGTCGTGGCACTCGAGCGCCGCGGCACGGATAAAGAGGGCAAGCCTGGCGAAGTCGACAAGCACGAGCAGGTCAGCATCGAGCTCGGCGCGCCGTCGAATCCTCCGGGCTTCGACGCCGAAGTCATCGGCATGACCACGGGATCGAGCAAGAACTTCACCATCACCTATCCCGAGGACTACACGATCCCCGAGCTGGCCGGCGGCAAAGTCGACTACACGGTCAACCTCAAGGAGATCAAGAAGCGCATCGTCCCCGCGCTCGACGATGAGCTCGCCAAGGATCTCGGCGACTTCTCATCGCTCGACGAACTGCGCAAGCGCGTGCGTGAAGATCTCGAGCACGAGGCGATGCACGCGGCGGAGCGCCAGGTGCGGCAGGACGTGATGAAGCAGCTCGCGACCCGCGTGCCGTTCCCCGTGCCCGCCTCGCTCGTCGAGCGCGAGATCGATCGGCGCCTCGAGGATTTCGCGCGGCGCCTGATGGACCAGCGAATCGATCCGCGGCAGGCGAACATCGACTGGAACGCGTTCCGCGAAGGCCAGCGCGCGCCGGCCACCGAAGCGGTCGGCTCGGCGATCGTGCTCGACGAGATCGCCAAGCGCGATCAGATCGACGTGACCGACGACGATCTCGACGCGGAATTGCAGCGCTACGCGGAACAGGCCGGACACAGCGTGGCGAGCATCAGGGCCCGGCTGCAGAAGGACGGCGAGCTCGGCCGCCTGGCGGCGGGGCTGCGGCGCGAAAAAACCGTTGCACATGTGATGTCAAAGGCGCAGATTAGAAAGGGCTGATTTTTCAAGGGGTTAGCCCTTCCTCCCACCTGCCCGAATGGGTGGTGCACTCCGAACCATTTCCGACCGATAACTACGAAGGATAATAAATAGACAATGAGCGTCTACCCCCAGAACCAACTGGTGCCGATGGTTGTCGAACAGACCAACCGCGGCGAGCGCGCGTACGACATTTTTTCGCGCCTCCTCAAAGACAACATCATCTTCATTGGCACGCCGATCGACGACAACGTCGCGAATCTTGCGATTGCACAAATGTTGTTCCTGGAAGCGGAAGATCCGGACAAGGACATCCAGCTCTATCTCAATAGCCCGGGCGGATCGATAACGGCTGGGTTTGCGATCTACGACACGATGCAATTCATCCGTCCCGACGTGCAGACGATCTGCATCGGCCAGGCCGCGTCGATCGCGGCAGTTTTGTTAGCGGCCGGCGCAAAGGGTAAGCGCTTTTCGCTCCCCAATTCACGCATCCTCATTCACCAGCCGTGGATGTCCGGATTGGGCGGCCAGGCGACGGATATCGATCTGGCGGCGAAAGAAATCCTGCGCATGCGTGAGCGAATCAACGAGATTTTCGTGAAGCATACGGGCCAGGACATCAAGCGGATCCAGCAGGATACGGAACGCGATTACATCATGGGTCCCGAGGCGGCGGTAGAGTACGGAATTCTTGACGACGTCATTCGTAAACGGGTGTAACCTAGGTATACGGCGACATGGTCAAAAAAAGCGGGGACGGCGGTGAGATTCTTCGCTGCTCGTTCTGCAATAAAGATCAAAACGACGTCCGCAAACTAATCGCGGGCCCGACTGTCTTTATCTGCGACGAGTGTGTCGAGGTCTGCAACGACATCATCGCGGACGACAATCGCTTTGACAGCCGCGGCACGCGCACCTCGCTGCCGTCGCCGCCCGAGATCAAGAAGTTCCTCGACGAGTACGTGATCGGTCAGGAGCTGACCAAGAAGAAGCTCGCGGTCGCGGTCTACAACCACTACAAGCGGCTGGAGATTCAGAAGCAGCCGCGCAGCCGCCACGACGTCGAGCTCACCAAATCCAACATCCTGCTGATCGGTCCGACCGGCACCGGCAAGACGCTGCTCGCGCAGACGCTCGCCAAGCTGCTCTCGGTTCCGTTCACCATCGTCGACGCGACGACGCTGACCGAGGCGGGGTACGTCGGGGAAGACGTCGAGAACATCATCCTCAAGTTGCTGCAGGCGGCCGGCGGCGACATCGAGAAGTGCCAGCAGGGCATCGTCTACATCGACGAGATCGACAAGATCGGCCGCAAGGACGAGAACCCGTCGATTACGCGCGACGTCTCGGGTGAAGGCGTGCAGCAGGCGCTGCTCAAGATCCTCGAAGGCACGGTCGCCAACGTCCCGCCGCAGGGCGGACGCAAGCACCCGCACCAGGAGTTCTTCCAGATCGACACGACCAACATCCTCTTTATCTGCGGCGGCGCGTTCGTCGGCCTGGATAAAGTCGTCGAGCGCCGCGTCGGCAAGAAGACGCTCGGCTTCAAGGCCGAGGTCAAGTCGCAGAAAAACCGCGACGTTGGCGTGGTCCTCGAGCAGTGCGAGCCCCAGGACCTGATCAAGTTCGGGCTGATCCCGGAGTTCGTCGGCCGCCTGCCCGTGATGGGCACGCTCCACGAGCTCGATCGGCCGGCGCTGGTGCAGATCCTGACGCAGCCGCGCAACGCCATTACCCGCCAGTACCAGAAGCTGTTCGAGTATGAGAACGTGAAGCTGCGCTTCACGGAGGATTCGCTCGACGCGATCGCCGAGATGGCGCTCGCCCGGAAGATCGGGGCGCGCGGCCTCCGCATGATCATCGAAGACCTGATGCTTGACTTGATGTACCAGATGCCTGGACAGAAGAAGGCTCGCGAGGTCGTCATCACGAGAGAAATGGTCTTGAGCAAGTCGACCGGCCTCGAAGTGATCGAAAAAATCGAAAAAGCCGGTTAAGCGTCCGTCGTCAGTCTCAACAAAATATGGTCGAAGTTTACGAGACCCTCCCTATCGTCCCGCTGCGGGACGTCGTTGTCTTCCCGCACATGATGATGCCGTTCGTCATCGGGCGGCCGTCCTCGATCCGCGCGCTCGAACATGCGCTGGTCAAGGACAAGCGGATTTTCCTCGCCGCGCAGCACGACGCGTCGACCGACGATCCCAAGGCGGAAGACATCTTCACGATGGGCTGCGTGGCCAACGTCGTGCAGAGCCTGAAGCTGCCCGACAGCAACATCAAGGTGCTGGTCGAAGGCGTCGATCGGGCGCGCGTCATCGAGTGGAAGGAAGACAAGGGCTTCTACCGCGTCGTCGTCAAGGTGCTGCAGCGGCAGAAGGACGCCGCCGGCGACGTCGAGCAGACGATGAGCCGCGTCGTCACGCTGTTCGAGCAGTACGTCAAGCTCTCGAACAACCTGCACTACGACGCGATGATCGCCGCGGTGCGCGTCGACGACCCGGGCAAGCTCGCCGACACGATTTCGGCGCACCTCCTGGTCGGCATCGACGAAAAGCAGAACCTCCTCGAAATCGTCTCACCGCTCGAACGCCTCAACCGCATCGCCGGCATCCTCGAAGCTGAAGTCGACAAGCTCCAGGTCGACCGCCGCATCCAGTCTCGCGTGAAGAAGCAGATGGAGAAGGCGCAGAAGGAGTACTACCTCAACGAGAAGATGAAGGCGATCCAGAAGGAACTGGGTCGAAAGGACGACAAGGGCAACGAAGCCGAGGATCTCAAGAAGAAGATCGAACAGGCGCGGATGCCGAAGGACGTCGAGGAAAAGGCGATCCAGGAACTGAAGCGCCTCGAGGCGATGCCGCCGATGTCGGCGGAAGCCACCGTCTCGCGCAATTATCTCGACTGGCTGATCGCGGTGCCGTGGCACAAGAAGACCAAGGAGAACCGCGACCTCAAGAACGCCGAAGTGGTGCTCAACGAAGATCACTACGGCCTCGAGAAGATCAAGGACCGCATCCTCGAGTTCCTGGCGGTGCGCGCCCTCGTGAAGAAGCCGAAGGCGACCATCCTCACCTTCGTCGGGCCTCCGGGCGTCGGCAAGACCTCGCTCGCCAAGTCGATCGCGCGCGCGATGAACCGCAAGTTCGTGCGCCTGTCGCTCGGCGGCGTGCGCGACGAAGCGGAAATCCGCGGCCATCGCCGCACCTACATCGGCGCGTTCCCCGGCCAGATCATCCAGATGATGAAAAAGGCCACGTCGCTCAACCCGGTGTTCCTGCTGGATGAAATCGACAAGATGTCGATGGACTTCCGCGGCGACCCGTCGGCGGCGCTGCTCGAGGTCCTCGACCCCGAGCAGAACAACACCTTCCTCGATCACTACCTCGACGTCGAGTACGACCTGTCGAACGTGATGTTCATCTGCACCGCCAACGTGCTGCACACCATCCCGCAGGCGCTGCGCGATCGCATGGAAGTGCTGCAGCTGGCCGGCTACACCGAGCAGGAAAAGATCGAGATTGCCAAGCGCTTCCTGGTCGCCAAGGCGGTCGAAGGCTCCGGCCTCACCGACAAGAACATCATCTTCCACGACGATGCGATCCAGATGGTGATCCAGCGCTACACGCGCGAGGCCGGCGTCCGCAACCTCGAGCGCGAGATCAACTCGATTTGCCGCAAGGTCGCGCGCAAGGTCGTCGTCGACGGCGTGTCGACGTTCGAGGCCATCAGCGCCGAGAAGGTCACCGAGTTCCTCGGGGTGCCGCGCTATCGTCCGAGCGTCGCCGAAGAGCAGAACGAAATCGGCGTGGCCACCGGCCTGGCGTGGACGGAAGTCGGCGGCGAGATTCTCGTCACCGAGTGCACGCTGATGCCGGGCCGCGGCCGCCTGATGCTCACCGGCAAGCTCGGCGACGTCATGCAGGAATCGGCGCAGGCGGCGATGAGCTTCGTCCGCACCCGCGCCGAAGAGTTCGGCATCCAGAAGGACTTCAACCGCAAGGTGGACGTGCACGTGCACATCCCCGAGGGCGCGATTCCGAAGGACGGCCCGTCGGCCGGCATCACGCTGGCGACCGCGTTAATCTCCGCCCTCGCGCGCATCCCGGCCCGACGCGACGTCGCGATGACGGGCGAGATCACGCTGCGCGGCAAGGTGTTGCCGATCGGCGGGGTCAAGGAAAAGCTGCTCGCCGCGCACCGCGCCGGCGTGCGCACGATCATCATCCCGAAGGACAACGAGAAGGATCTCGCGGACATCCCGAAGAACGTGCTCGACGTGCTCAACATCCACATGGTCAGCCACATGGATGAAGTGCTGAAGGTCGCGCTCGCCGGGCCGTTGACGCCGATTCCCCCGTCGCCGGAGTCGGATTTCGACGACGCGCCGGACGCCACGACGCATTAAGAGGTCTTAGGGTCTTAGGGTCCTAAGGTCTTAGGGTGGTCCTAGGGCTTAAGACCCTAAGACCCTAGGTCCCTAAGACCTGTAGGTTTTTTGAAGGTAGTTGCTGATTTTGTCACTAGCGCCGCCGGAGCCGAAGGGCTTCCCAAGGACGGCCTGCCCGAAATCGCGGTGGTGGGCCGATCCAACGTCGGCAAGTCGTCCCTGATTAACGCGCTCGTCCGGAAGAAGCTGGCCCGCACGAGCGCCGCGCCCGGCAAGACACGCCTGGCCAATTTCTATCGGGTGGCCGTGGAGCCGCGTCCGCCGTTCTACCTGGTGGACCTGCCCGGTTTCGGGTATGCGCGCGGCGGCGACAAGGCGCGCGAGGAATTCGACGCGCTGGCCGCCGACTATTTCGGCGCGCGTCTCAACGATCCGCGATTTCGCGGCGTGTTCGTGCTGGTCGACAGCCGCCATCCCGGCCTCGACAGCGATCGCAGCACGTGGAACTGGCTGGACCGCCACGGCGTAGTACGACACGTCGTGGCGACGAAGGTGGACAAACTGACGCAGTCCGAACGGCAGCGTCATCTCGGGGAATTCGAACGGCTTTACTCAGGTCCGGTCACGCCCGTCTCGGCGGAAACCGGTGAAGGATTGGATGCACTGTGGAAGAAGATCGTAAGTCTGACGACAACAACGCGGCCGTAGCCACCGAAGGCGCACCTGCCGCCGCCGCTCCCGCTCCCGCGGCCCCTGAAACCCAAACCCAGACCCTCGACCTGTCGACGCTGAAGGATCTGTCGACCGTCGCGCTCACCAAGATCGCGCGCGACCTCGAGATTCCCGGCGCGACCGGCATGCGCAAGCAGGAGCTGATCTTCGAGATCCTCCGCGCCCGCGCCGAAAAGGCCGGGTTGATCTTCTCCGAAGGCGTCCTCGAGGTGCTGCCGGATGGATTCGGATTCCTGCGAGCCCCCGACTACAACTACCTCGCCGGCCCCGACGACATCTACGTCTCCCCCTCACAGATACGCAAGTTCGACTTACACACCGGCGACACCATCTCCGGCCAGATCCGATCGCCGAAAGAAGGCGAACGCTACTTCGCGCTGATCAAGGTCGAGGCGATCAACTTCGAGCCGCCGGCCCGCGGCAAGGAGCGCGTCTTCTTCGAGAACCTGACGCCGCTCTATCCCGAGGAGCACATCCGCCTCGAGGCCGATCCGGAAAACCTGTCGACGCGCGTCATGGACCTGATGACGCCGCTCGGCAAGGGCCAGCGCGGCCTGATCGTCGCGCCGCCACGCACCGGCAAGACCATGCTGCTGCAATCGATCGCCAACGCGATCACGACCAATCACCCCGAGGTCTACCTCATCGTCCTGCTGATCGACGAGCGCCCTGAAGAAGTCACCGACATGCAGCGTTCGGTCAAGGGCGAGGTCGTGTCGTCGACCTTCGACGAGCCGGCGCAGCGCCACGTGCAGGTCGCCGAGATGGTGATCGAAAAGGCCAAGCGCCTCGTCGAGCACAAGAAGGACGTCGTCATCCTGCTCGACTCGATCACGCGCCTCGCCCGCGCTTACAACACGATCGTGCCGACATCGGGCAAGGTGCTATCGGGCGGCGTGGACAGCAACGCCCTGCAGCGTCCCAAGCGCTTCTTCGGCGCGGCGCGCAACATCGAGCAGGGCGGCTCGCTCACCATCGTCGCCACCGCGCTGATCGACACCGGCTCGCGCATGGACGAAGTGATCTTCGAAGAGTTCAAGGGCACCGGCAACATGGAAGTGCACCTCGATCGCAAGCTCGCCGACCGCCGCGTCTTCCCCACCATCGACATCCAGAAGAGCGGCACCCGCAAGGAAGAGTTGCTGCTCAACAAGGACGACCTCAACCGCGTCTACGTGCTGCGCCGCGTGCTGACGCCGCTCTCAGCGGTTGAAGCGATGGAGTTGTTGTTGTCCAAGATGAGCAAGACCAAGACCAACAACGAATTCCTGTCGGCGATGCAGCAGGGCAAGTAGCGGATGTCGGCAGGCGACGTTCCCGACAGCGGCGCGGTCCACCCGGAAGCCGCCGGGGGCATCGCGTTCAATGGCGACGTCGGCCGTGGCGTCACGGACCTCCTGCTCGGCATCATCGGGGCGCAATCGGGCGTGCGGACGATCTGCGATCTCGGCTGCGGCAACGGCCATCTGGCCGGACGACTTGGCCGGCGCGGATTCTCCGTCGTCGGCGTCGACGCGTCGGACAGCTACCTGCAAATCGCCCGGGAGCACAACAGCGGCGAAGCGGTCACGTTTGTGAAAGGCCTGATCGATGCACGCCTTCCGCAAGCGCTGCTGGCCGGGCGCCAACCGTTCGATCTGGTCGTGTCGAGCGACGTCATCGAGCACATCTACGATCCACTGGAGTTTCTGACCACGGCGCTGGCGTTGCTGCGCCCCGGAGGCAGCGCGGTGATCGGGACGCCCTATCACGGCTACCTGAAGAACGTCGCGATCAGCCTGACCGGCAAGTGGGATGTGCATCACAGCGTGCATTGGCACGGCGGCCACATCAAGTTCTTCAGCGTGCCGTCGCTGCGGGACATGCTGCGCCACGCCGGATTCAGCGAGCCGCGCTTCGAGTACTACGGGCGGTTCCCCGGCTTCTGGAAGAACATGATCGCCGTGACCCGCAAGCCCGCATAAAATATCGGGATGAGCCGCTCGACGACGGTCAAGGTCGCGATCTCGCAGATGGCGTGTGGCGAGGATGCGAAGAAGAACCTCGCCCACCAGCTCGCTCTCGCCGAACAGGCGCTCAAGAAGGGCGCGAAGATCTTCTGCACGCAGGAGCTGTTTCGATCGCAGTACTTCTGCCAAATCGAAGACCATCGCTTCTTCGCGCTGGCGGAATCCATCCCCGGTCCGTCGACCGACGCTTTTTCCAGGCTCGCGAAGAAATACCAGGCGGTCATCATCGCGTCGCTGTTCGAGAAGCGCGCCGCGGGCGTGTACCACAACACGGCGGCGGTGATCGACGCGGACGGATCGCTGATGGGCGTGTATCGCAAGATGCACATTCCCGACGATCCGCTCTTCTACGAGAAGTTCTACTTCACGCCCGGCGACACCGGCTTCATCGCGTGGAAAACGAAGGTCACGACGATCGGCGCGCTGGTCTGCTGGGACCAGTGGTTTCCCGAAGGCGCGCGGCTGACCGCGATGCAGGGCGCCGAGATCCTCTTCTATCCCACCGCGATCGGCTGGCATCCCTCCGAGCGCAAGCAGTACGGCGCCGCGCAGCACGATTCATGGGAAGTGATGCAGCGCGCCCACGCGATCGCCAACGGCTGCTACGTGTGCGTGCCGAATCGCATCGGCCACGAGATCATCAAGGACACCAAGGGCAAGCCGGTCGACAAGGACGGGATCGTGTTCTGGGGCCAGTCGTTCGTGGCGTCGCCAGACGGCCAGGTCGTCAAGCGCGC
>Ga0310885_10000150_pt1 | contig 14737 bp, 10 predicted proteins | sample T60D2metaG_FD_203445 | JGI IMG/M metagenome (GOLD analysis project Ga0310885, IMG submission 203445) | Lab incubated soil microbial communities from West Virginia University Organic Research Farm, Morgantown, WV, United States - T60D2 | ecosystem: Environmental > Terrestrial > Soil >...
GCTCGAAGAACCGGCGGTTGCCGTGGACCCGACATCGGGCCAGAAGGACGAGCAGCTTCCGACCTACAACGTGTACTCCATCGATGGCGACGTCACCGCGCCGCTGGTCTACGTGAACTACGGCCGTCCCGAAGATTACGCCGAACTGGATGCGCTGGGCATCTCGGTCCGCGGTGCGATCGTGATTGCGCGCTACGGCGGGTCTTTCCGCGGGACGAAGCCGAAGATCGCCGCCGAGCACGGCGCCATCGGCTGTCTGATCTACTCCGATCCGAGAGACGACGGGTACTACGCGGATGGAGTGTTTCCCGACGGTCCGATGCGCAATAAGGATGGCGTCCAGCGCGGCAGCGTCATGGATTTGCCGACCTACTCGGGCGATCCGCTCACTCCAGGCAATGGGGCCGTGCCGGGAGTGATGCGACTCTCGATCGCCGAGGCGGCCACCATCACGAAGATACCGGTCCTGCCGATTTCCTACGGTGATGCGCAGCCGCTGCTCGCCGCGATGAGCGGGCCGATGGCGCCTTCATCGTGGCGTGGTGCGCTGCCGATTTCATATCGCCTGGGGCCGGGCCCCGCGCAGGTGCATCTGAAGGTGTCGTTCAACTGGGACACGAAGCCGCTCTACAACGTGGTTGCGACCCTTCGGGGATCCACGTTTCCAGACGAGTGGATCGTGCGCGGCAACCATCACGACGCGTGGGTGAACGGCGCGGCCGATCCGGTCAGCGGCATGGCGCCGGAGCTCGAGGAGGCACGGGCGCTCGGGCAGCTCGTGAAAGAAGGATGGCGCCCGAAGCGGACGATTGTCTACACCGCGTGGGACGGCGAAGAGCCGGGACTGATCGGATCGACCGAGTTCGTGGAGCAGCACGACGAAGAGCTGCGCGGCAAAGCCGTCGTCTACATCAACAGCGACGGCAACGGTCGCGGATTTCTCCAGGCCTCGGGATCGCACACGCTCGAGCAGTTCGTCAACGACGTGGCGCGCAGCATCGAGGATCCGGAAACCAAGGGCACGGTGTGGGCGCGCTGGCAGGCGCGCGGCGTTGCGGATGCCCCGGCAGACCGCCGTGCCGAAAGCCGTTCGAGGGCCAACGTGCGGATTGGCGCGCTCGGATCGGGATCGGACTACACGCCGTTTCTCCAGCATCACGGCGTGGCATCGCTGAATCTGTCGTTCGGCGGGTTCGACGATGACGGGATCTATCACTCCATCTACGACGACTTCTATCACTTCAAGAAGTTCTCCGATCCTGGATTCCTCTACGGCCGGGCGCTCGCGCAGCTGGTCGGCACGGCTACCATCCGTCTGGCCGACGCCGACATCCTGCCCTACGAGTTCACCGGGCTTGCCGATACGGTGCAGACCTATGTCCGCGAAGTGCAGGCGCTTCTCAAGCAGCGGCAGGACGAGGTATCAGAGCGGAATCGTCAGGTGACCGATGGGGTGTTTGCGGCCATACGCGACCCTCAACGGCCGCGACCGATTCCCGCCGTTGAGGAAGTGCCCCCGGCGCTCAACTTCGCGCCGCTCGAGAACGCCGTATCGGCGCTGACGCGTGCCGCCGGCCGCTATCAAAAAGCCTTGGCGGCTGCGCGCGGACGGGTGGTCGCCGATACGGCACAGCTTCAGGCGATGAATGCCCGGCTGATTCAAAGCGAGCGGCAGTTCATCGACGAGCAGGGGTTGCCTCGCCGCGCCTGGTACCGGCATCTCCTCTACGCGCCCGGGTACTACACCGGCTACGGCGTGAAGACGCTGCCCGGCGTGCGGGAGGCGATTGAAGACAAGCGGTACGGGGACGTGGAGCGCGAAGTGCTGCGCGTGTCGGAAGCGCTCAAGCGCGAAACCACGCTGCTCGATGGGATGGCCGCCGATCTGGAGCGGCTGACCCGGTAAGCCGACTGAAACTGGAATCTAGAAACTAGAAACGTGAATCTGCGACCGGAGTCTGCGTGTGGTTTTCGAAGATTCTAGTTTTTAGATTCTAGATTTTAGATTTTGATCGGCCGAGTGCTATTCTTTCGCCATGACGAAACAATACTTTCTGTTGGCCGCGATCGTCGTCCTGGGGACCGGGTTGGCATCGTCGTCGGCTCCCGCTTACGCGCAGGCGTCACACGCTGCGGCGGGAAAGTCTGCTCCGGGCGGCTACGTGCTCGAGCGCGACAAGGACGTCGCGAAGAACGAGCCCGGCACGCACAACGGCGGCGGAGAAACGATCGGGTATTCGTTTTTCAGCAAGACGCCGAACCTCACGCTGGTGTTCCGCAAACGCGCGTTCAAGCCGGGCTCGGCAATCGGCTATCACGAGCAGCACGAGGACGAGATCTACTACGTGCTCAGCGGCCGCGGGATGATGAAGATCGACGGCAAGGAGTTCGAGGTCGGTCCCGGTGATGCCGTCCTGACGCGCCCGGGCAGCTCGCACGGCTTGAAGCAGGTCGGCAAAGAAGATCTCGTCATTCTGATCAACTACGAACAGACCCCCAAATAAGCATCGCGAAGATCACGCAGAAAAGAGACCACACACGATCACGAAGAAACAAATTTGGCTGCTTCGTGATCGTGTCTTCGGCCTTTCTTTGTGATCTTCGTGATCCTGTACCATGACACGGTGCAGTCCGATCCGCATCAGCCGCTTCGCGATGATGTGCGCACGCTTGGAGAAATCCTCGGCCGCGTGCTCCGGCATCACGGGGGTGATGAGCTGTTCGAGCACGTCGAGCGGGTGCGCGAAGCCGCCAAGCGGTCACGAACCGAACTGGGTGCGTCAGGCCTGTCCGCCGTAGCGTTGGGCGACGCCGGCGCGAAGGCGGATGCGGCAGGTGCAGATCGGCTCCTCGGTGAGATGCCCATCGCTTCGGCGCTGACCGTCGCCCGTGCCTTTGCGCACTTCCTGACCCTCGCCAACATCGCCGAGCAGCACCATCGCGTGCACCGGAGGCGCGATCACGCCCGCGATCCGCACGGCCAGCCGCAACGGGGGTCGTGCGCCGAGACGTTTCGGCGGTTGTGCGGTGCCGGCGTGTCTCCCGACACGCTGGTGGCGGCTATCCGATCGATGCGGGTGGAGCTCGTGTTCACCGCCCATCCAACCGAGATCGTCCGGCGCACGCTTCTGCAGAAGCACAACCGGATTGCCGAGATGCTCGCCGTCCGCGACCGTCCCGACCTGACGCCGGCCGAGCGCGAGCAGGCGCTCGATGATCTCCATCGCGAGATCGCGGCGGCGTGGCAGACCGACGAAGTGCGGCGCGCCCGCGTCACTCCCCTCGACGAGGTGCGTGCCGGCCTCGTGGTCTTCGAGCAGAGTCTGTGGGAAGCCATCCCGCAATACCTCCGGGCGGTCGAACGTGCGCTGCAGGAGGTGTCCGGCACGCCGCTCGCGCACGAGGTGACGCCGATCCGGTTCGGTTCGTGGATGGGAGGCGATCGCGATGGCAACGCCAGCGTCACGCCCGAGGTGACGCGCCAGGCCACATGGCTGGCACGCTGGCAGGCAGCCGACCTGTACTTGAAGGAAATTGTCGCGCTGCGCAGCGAGCTCTCGCTGTCCTCGTCGCATGCAAGTGAGGAGCTTCGAGCCCGTGTCGGTCCCGTGCACGAACCGTATCGTGCGCTCCTGGCCGAGGTCCGCGATCGGCTTGCAGCCACGCGTGCGCTCGCGGAGGAGGCGCTCGACGAGTCCGAGCCGAATCTGACCGGTGCAGTGCCGTACCTTTCGGCGGCCGAGCTCGCCGAACCTCTGGAGCTGTGCCATCGATCGCTCACCGCAACCGGAAACGAGATGATTGCGGCCGGCCGGCTGACCGACGTGCTGCGCCGGGTCGCCACGTTCGGCGTCACGCTGGCGCGATTGGATCTCCGGCAGGAAGCCGGTCGGCACGCAGAGGCTGTCGACTGGGTTGCGGCGGCGGCCGGCATCGGACGGTACGCCCCGCTCGACGAGCACGCACGTCAGACGATGCTCGTGGATCAACTGACCAGAGGCGACGTGCGGCTCGACGAACTTCCGATCACGACCGCCCCCGAGAACGTGCGGGATGTGCTCGACACGTTTCGCACAGCCGCGAACATCCATCCCGAGTCGCTCGGCGCCTACGTCATCACTATGGCGAGCGCGCCGTCAGACGTGCTCGCCGTCGAGTTTCTTCAGATGGCGGCCGGCACGCATCATCCGCAACGCGTCGCGCCGCTCTTCGAGACCGCCCGCGATCTCGAGCGGGCGGGGTCGATCATGGCCGATCTGTTCGCGCTTCCCTGGTACCGCGCCCGGATTGGGAATCAGCAGGAAGTCATGATCGGCTACTCCGATTCCGCCAAAGACGCGGGGCGTTTGAGCGCCGACTGGGCGCTCTACCGTGCGCAGGAAGAGGTCGTGGCCGCCTGCGCACGCGCAGGGGTGCACCTGACGCTCTTTCACGGGCGCGGGGGCAGCATCGGCCGCGGCGGCGGCCCGACGTATCTCGCCATTCAGTCGCAGCCGCCCGGATCGATTCGCGGGACGCTGCGGGCCACCGAGCAAGGGGAGATGATTCAGGCCAAGTTCGGCCTCGTCGACATCGCCATCCGCACGCTCGAGGTGTACACGACCGCTACGCTCGAAGCCGCGGTTTCGCCTCGAGAGGCGCCGAAGCCCGAATGGCGTGCGTGCATGGATCAGGTCGCCGCTCGAGCCCGGGCGACGTATCGCTCGATCGTCTACGAAGAGCCGCGCTTTATTCCGTACTTTCGAACCGCCACACCCGAGCCCGAGCTGACCCAGGTCGTCATCGGCAGCCGTCCTGCGCGCCGCACGCCTGGTGGCGGCGTCGAGAGCCTGAGGGCGATTCCATGGCAGTTCGCCTGGACGCAGACGCGATTGATGCTGCCCTCGTGGCTCGGCATCGAAGACGCGCTGATGTCCAGCGGCGACGGCATACTGCGCGAGATGTACACGAACTGGCCATTTTTTGCCTCGACGATCGATCTCATGGAGATGACCCTGGCGAAAGCCGATGGCCGCATTGCCGCGCACTACGATTCGCTCGCAGCCGAAGAATTGCGTCCGCTCGGCGCGGAGCTGCGTGCGCGGCTCGCGCGCGCCATCGATGCGGTGCTGGCAGTGACGGGCCACCACGTACTGCTCGAAGCCAACCCGGTCCTGCGGCGGTCGATCGACGTCCGTAATCCCTACGTCGATCCCATCAACCTCGTACAGGTAGAGCTGCTTCGCCGATTGCGCGAGTCTGACGCGGATGCGTCGCTGTTCGATGCTTTCGTCGTGACGGTAAATGGGATCGCCGCCGGGATGCGGAACACAGGGTGAACGAAGCTGGCGGGCCGTCTTCGCTTCGCCGGCATCGGCGATTTCGGCGTTGGCGTGAGAAAAAATCTACTGCGCCTGAGCCAGTTCGATCGCGTGCGGAACTGGGCGCTCGCTATACGAGCGGTTGTTCATCTGTGTGATCTCGAAGCCCGTGGAGGACCACTCGAGCGACGATACCGACGCCGGATCGATTCTGAACGAGTCGAGCCGGTCCAGCGGCACGTCCATGACCTTGGCCACGACCGACCGCAGCACGTCGTGGTGGCTGACGACGGCGATGGCCGCGCCGTGGTGCGCGCGTTGCAGCCGGCCGATCGCGCGCCAGGCGCGCATCTGAACGTTGAGCATCCACTCTCCGCCGGGAATCGGGCTCCGTGCGCGGTGGCGCATGAACGCGATCCACTCGTATTGGCGCTCGAGCTGGTTGTAGGGCAGTCCGGTCCACTCCCCGAAATCGATTTCGTTGAGCTCGTCGACGATCGTCACGTGCCCGGGGCGGTCCGTCAGGGCATCGGCTGTTTCTCGGGCCCGCTCGAGCGGGCTGCTGTACACGGCGGTAAGGGGTATCTGGCGCAGTGCGGTACCGAGCGCCGCCGCCTGGCGCCGTCCCTCTTCGTTGAGATGGACGCCGGGCATGCGGCCCGGAAGAAATCGACCGTGGGCATCGACCATCGCGTGGCGTATCAGGAGAATCATGCGTCGCGTCGAGCCTCAAAAAAAAGCGGCTCGGGCCTGGCACCTAGGTGCTCGGCCCGAGCCCGTTCGATCCAGTCAGCCTGAACGCGATTACTTGCAGCCTTCGGCTGTCTTGATGGTCGCAACCGTGAACGTTCTGTTCAAGGCCGCTTTCGCATCGTCGGGTCCCGCAGCCGGTCTTCCGGCGGCTTCCGGAGCAAGGACGCCGGCCACTTCGACGCACTGGTTGGCCATCGAGGCCAGGTCCACTTTCGAACCGTCCGCCGCCACGATCGAGTAGGTCACGGCGTCGGCGCCGCCAGCCGTTGCGGTAGCACCCGCTGTGGTCGAAGAGCCGCTGCGAATCGGCGCCAACGTCCAGCCAGTCGTGGCGGAGCCTTTAAGGACGCCCTTGTACGTGGTCGTCTGGCTTCGGGGCGCCGCCGCGCGCGGTTCGGCCGGCTGAGCCTGTCCGGCTGCCGGTTGCGCTGGTGCTGGTGTCGGAGCTTGTGCGGCGGGTGGAGTCTGAGAGCTTGCAATCGAGGCGCCGAGCACGAGCGCGGCGACTGTACAACTGAAAATCTGTTTCATTACGTATTCTCCTTGGGTGAACTAGGGGCTTGGTGTGAGGGATGGCTGCAGGAAGCGCGCCATCCAACGTTCAGCGGGTTTCACCGCTGAATAGCACGTAATTCACGCAGGAGGGTCATGATCGGCTGTTGGGATCTCGTTCTGCGACGGTAAAAATTACGCTGTAACAACTAAATGACTCTGTGATCTATCGTACGGGCGCGTTTGGATTCACCGCGAGATCGTAAATGCGATCGACACCGCGCACGTCGACGCCTGGATTTTTCGCCGCTTCGATCGCCTTGGCGTGCTTCGTGAGATCCATGCGCTTGGCGGCTTCCTCCGGCGGCACTCCCTGCTTGCGGAACGCCGTCGCCTGCTGGTAGAAGTCACGCCAGTACGCCTGTAGATTGCGAAGGTGGTCCTTGCCCTTGAACACGTTGCCGTGTCCGGGCAGCACCGTGTCGAAGTCGAGCGACATCACGCCCTCGATCGTGGTCGGCCATTCCTCGACGAACGCATCGCCTGTGTACGAAAGCGCGCTGGTGATCATGTCGCCGGTCGCCACAATCCGTTCCTTCGGCAGAAAGATGACGATGTCGCCGTCGGTGTGCGCTCGGCCGAAAAACCGGATCTGGATTTCCCGGCTGCCGCGGTGCAGTGTCATATCGCGCGATAGCGTCGAATTGGGCGGCGTCGGCCGGATCTTCGCCTGTTCGTCGGCGTACTGTTGATGGATGGTCTGCTGACGCTGGAAGATCGCGCGCTGCTGCGGGTCCTTCGCTTCCGAAATCTGCTGCTTCAACGTCGTGAAGCGCGTCGCAATCGCGGCTGTGCCGTTGGTCAGATAGGTCCGTTCCTTCAGCGAGCCTGGCCCGTTCAGCCGTCTCCAGGTCGTGTCGTGGCCGATGATCGTCACGTCGGGCCCGAACACCTGGTTACCGAACGCATGGTCGTAGTGGTAGTGCGTGTCCACGACGTACTTGATGGGCTTCGGCGTCAGCGTCTTGACGTCGGCGATGAGAGTCATCGCGGCGGCTGGCGTGATGCCAGGATCGACCACGAGGACGTCGGCGTCGTTCACGATGACGACGACGTTGCTGCCGACGGTGACAGATCCCGTGGCTGTTCCGTAGTACACCCCTTCGGCCACCTTCTCGAATTTATGCGCGGGCAGCGAGCCCGGCTCGGGCGGCATCGTCATGGCGCCCCCGCCGCGTTGCGCCTGCGCGAGCAGCGCATAGGCGAGGACGAGCAGGGCAAGGACGGGGAAGAAGAGTTTGCGCATCGAAGCTCCTTCGACGATGGACGATGGACGATCGACGATGGCCGATCGACTATTTGACTCCAATCACCTGACGTATGACGCCGTCCGTCTTGCTGTACACCACCAGCTCGCCAGACGCGTCGAGCGCGAACCGCGCGTCCGCTCGTTTCGAGCCCGACACCGTACCGCGGCCGGGCAGATCGGGATCCTGCCCACCGCGCGCCTGATACGCAGCTTGCGTGATCGACGTAAAGGTGTCGTGCACCTGGGCGTTCCAGAACAACTTCACCTCGTGCATCGGCGCCATCGTCGCGGGATTGGCGTCGTCGGCCGCAAGCATCTCCGCGAAATCGGCGTACCACACGCGTCCGGTCGACAGGTCCGTGAAGATGTACTTTCCCCGCAGAGCCGGCAGCGCCTTGCCGGTGTACACATATCCGCTCCCGATACCATCGCCGCCGGTTGGCACATGCCCGTACTGGACGACCGGATACGTCGGCACCACGACTTCGTCGGTCACCGTGTCGCCGACCTGGATGGCAATCTTGTCGACCTCCGGCAGCGACGTGGTGGCGTTGTCGGGCTTCAGTTGCTGGTTGCCCTCACGCTGCGGATATCCGAAATTCGCGCCCTTGCGGATGATGTCGATCGTTTCCCAGGTTCGCAGGCCGACGACGGCGGCAATCAGATGGTAGGTCCGCGGGTTTTTCGGGTCGGCAGCCCAGCTCAGCCGGTGAGGGTTGCGAAGACCGTAGGCCCATATCTCTTTCCGGGCGCCTGGCTTCGACGCAAACGGGTTGTCGTTCGGGATACGGTAGCGGCCGTTCTCGCTCAGCGTACTGGTGTCGGCATGTTCCGCGGGATCGGGAATGATGCGCAGAATCTTGCCGACGAGAGTGTCGAGGCGCTGCGGGTTTGGGCGCGCCATCGTACGCATCTCGCCGGACCCGCTGTCGCCGTGACCGATGTACATGACGCGCCATTCGGGATCGCCGCGCCTGGCAGCCGGGTGAAACACCACCTCGCCCATTGGGTGAATCCGATGGTTCAGCTGCACGCGCATCACCTCGCGTGCCGTGCCTTCGAACGTCGTGTTCCGCGGATTGGTGTCCGTCCATTCGACGAGCACCGATTCGTACACAATCGGACCGGGTGTCGCGATCGCCGCCGTCGGCTCGTAACCGAACGGACCGAACGTCAATCCCGGAACACTGGTCGCATCGGGCCGCTGCGATCCCGGCGTGGGGCTCTCCATGTGCACCGTGTAGAACTTGCCGTTGCGGCCGTAGTCCGGATCGAACTGAAGCTGGCTGATGCCGCTGCTGTAACCGGGATCGGGGAAAAAGCGATCGAACAGCCCCTTCCGCTCGTCGCGTCCGTCGAAGTCGAGATAGGTGGTGAGCGCCTTGGACTTCTTGTCGAGGATATAGACCGGGCCGTTCATGTCGACGACGAAGAAGCGCCCGCTTCCGCCCGGCTCTTCGCGAATCGAGTTCACGCGCGCCAGCATGCCGTCCACCTGTCCGGTGCCGTCCAGCTTGCCGGTGATGGGCAGCGTCGCAAAGTCGCGCAGCTCGAGCGTCAGCGGCGCGCCGCTCTCGGGCGGCGCGGCCATCACCGCCATCGTTGCGATGAGCACGAAGAGTGGCGCGATCAGTCGCGACAAACTGATGACTGAGAACTGATAACTGACAACTGATGACTTATTTCACCGAGCCCACGATCTGGCGAATCATGCCGTCGCTCTTGCTGTAGATGTAGAGCTCGCCGCTGCCGTCGACCGCCAGGCGGGCATCGGCACGTCCCTGATTGGCGACGCGCTGCCGCGAAGCAAGGTGCTCTTCCTTCCCGCCGCGATGGTGATAGGTCCATTCGTTGATGGGGAACATCGTGTCGAAGATCTGCCTGCCGGTGTCGGGCGCGTCGTTCGGGTTGTCCCACGCGAATTTCACCGGATAGGTCTTGGCCTGCGTCGCCGGATTTTTGTCGCCATCCGCCGACAGCATCTCTTTGTAGTCTGCGTACCAAAACCGCCCCGTCGTGATGTCCCCAAAGATGTACTTGCCGCGCAGCTCGGGAATGAGCTTGCCCGAGTAGACGTAGCCGCTGCCGATGGCATCGCCGCCATTCTCGTCGTGGGGATATTCAATCACCGGATATTTCGGCACCACGACCTCGTCGGTCACCTCGTTGCCGATCTGGATGTTGATCTTGTCCACGGCAGGAAGCGGCGCATGCGTCTGTTCGGCGGTCAGAACATGGACACCCTCACGCAGGGGCCATCCGTGATTGGCCCCGCGTTCGATGATGTTGACGGTTTCGTACGTCCGAAACCCGACCGAGTTGGCGATGAGCCGCGTATTCGCCGGATTCGACGGATCGACGGCAAACGTCAGCCGGTGTGGATTGCGCAAGCCGTACGCCCAGATTTCGGGCCGCGCCCCCTTCACCTTGACGAACGGATTGTCGTTCGGAATCCGGTAGCGCCCGTTCTCGCTCACGACGCTCGTCTTGGTGTGCTCGTTGAGGTCGGGGATGATGCGAATGATCTTGCCGACGAGGTTGTCGAGTCGCTGCGGATTGGGCCGGATCGCGACGATGCGCGACTCGCCCGACGCGCCATCACCGACTTCGCAGTAGAGCACGCGCCAGTCGGCATCGCCCGGACGCGCGGTCGGATTGAAGACGACCTCGCCCATGGGATGGCTGCGCGTGTTGAGCCGCACGCGCATCAGCTCGCGCGCGGTACCTTCGAAAGTCGTATTCGACGTGTTGGTATCGGTCCATTCGATGAGCACGCCTTCGTTGACCGTATCGCCGGGCGTGGCAATGGTTTCCGTCGTGGTGTAGCCGTCGAGCTTCAGCCCCGGGTGACCCTTGGCATCGGGCATGTTCGGCACCGTCAGGAGCGGGTCCTCCATGTGGACGGTGTAGAACTTGCCGTTGCGCCGGTAGTCGGGATCGAAGTGAAACCCGTTGAGGCCGTTGCCGTACCCGGTTGTCATGAAGAACCGGTGGAAGAGCCCCGGCCGGTCGTCCCGTCCGTCGAAATCGAGATACTTCGTGAACTGCTTCGTCTTCTTGTCGAGGATGTAGAGCGGTCCGTTCATGTCGGTCACGAACAGCCGCGTCGCGCCGCCTGGCTCCTCGCGAATGACGTTGACCCGGGCGAGCAGCATCTCGTTGGACGCTTTGCCGAGCGGGGCCCCTGTCTGGGGCATGGTCGCGAAGTCTTTCAGTTCGAGCGTCAGGTTCTGCTGGGCGGACGCCACGGCAGAGAGACCGACCACTGCGAGAAGGCACCAAACTCTCCGCATATCTCACCTCGATTAGGGAATTAGCGCGGATATTTTATCCGAGAAACGGTGTTGTGGCGCTGTTCTTGCTCTCGAAGAAGCCGGAGGAGCAACTAATCAATGCCGACACAGGATTCGAAGAACGCATCCGACCTTCCCGAGCAGGCGATGGCGCTTGCCGAACAACTTGGCCGGGCCGCCGGCACTATCCAGGGCACGGCCGAAACGTGGCTGACCCGTCAGAAGCTGGCCGAAGAGCTGACTCGTGTGCGCGATGCCGCGGCGGAGATGCTTGAGACCCTTGGCGCCGGCGCTGCCAAAGCGCGCTCCGCGGTACGCGGCAAGCCAGTGAAGCGTGTCTCCGCAGCGGTCACCCGGCCCGCCGATCCCGCGCACGCGCCCGGGAAACGGCACCGCAAACCGGTCGCGTCGAAGCGGGGTGTGAAGAAATCGAACACGGTGATCCCCAAGATGCGTACGGCGCGTGCCGTCCGGCAGCGTCGAAAAAGCTACGCCTGAGTGGCGCGCTGAAGCGCCTGGCGCAGCATCTCGCGTCCGAACGGCTTGGTCACATAGTCGACCGCGCCCTGCTTGCGCATGCGCATCACGGTCTCCATATCGAGTGCGCTGCTGGCCATGATGACCGCCGTCTCGGGCCAGCGCGCATGCACCTGTTCGGTCAGCCAGATGCCGTCGTGGACGGGCATTTTCACGTCGCACAGAACGATGGCTGCCGGCTCGCTCGTCATCTGCGCGATGGCTTCGTCGGCGCTCGCGGCCTGCCTCGCGTCGTAACCCCAACCGGTCAACCAGCGCGTCAGGAGTGTCCGAATCGACTCTTCGTCGTCGACGACGAGCACGTAGGGCATGGCTGCGGGATCATAGTATTATCCCGCCCCATGAGGAAAATCCCGGCGATCGGGCTCGCCATGGCCGTCGTCGCGACCCGCCTGATGGCGCAGGGCTCTACGACTCCCGAGATGCAGGTCCCCGCGATTCGCGAGCCTCATCATTTCGTCAAGCTCGACAACAAGTACGCGCGCGTCCTGGACGTCACGGTCGAGCCGTTCAGCGGCACGCTGTATCACATTCACGAAAACCCGTACTTCTGGATTTCCATCGGGGCCGCGACGCTGCGCGGGCAGAGCCTCGGCGCGAAAGAGATCATCAACATCGAGCCGGTCGACGGCGAGGTGAGATATTCGCCCGCCCTCACGCATCGTGTGGGCAACATCGCTGCGACAACATTTCGAAACATCACCGTCCAGATTCAGTCGCGAGACGACGTGTCGCCTGGCACATCGTTCCACGCGACGCCAAAGCCGGCCGGATATCAGGCCAAGCCGGTCCTCGACAACGAGCTCGTCTACGTCGAGCGGCTGATCCTCGAGCCAGGCCAGTCAACCGGACGCTACACGCTTCCAAAGTCGGGAATGTATATCGCCGCGCACGACGGCATCATCACGGTCGAGCGTCCCGGAAGCCAGCCGCACCGCATCGAGATCAAGGCGGGCGAATTTGAATGGCACACGGGTCCCACGACGCACACCATCACCAATGTCGGCAAAACGCGCTTCGAGGCCATCGAAGCCGTCTGGAAGTGATCGGGGCGGTTCTGCATTAGGAACCTAGAACCGCAGATGTTCAAGTCCCTCCCGAGCTCGCACGCCCATGCGCGCGAACGATTCGCGGGCGCCGACACCCTCGAGCGCGCGCTGAAGCTGGCGGTGCGCGGCGAGGTCCGTTTCGATGACGGCGCGCGGGCCCTCTACGCCACCGACTCGTCGAACTACCGTCAGGTCCCCATTGGCCTGGTCATCCCGCTCGACGATGCCGACGTTGCCGCGACCATTCGCGCGTGCCGCGACGCCGGCGCACCCATCGTGGCGCGCGGCGCCGGCACCAGCCTCGCCGGCCAGTGCTGCAACGTCGCGGTCGTCATGGACTTTTCGAAATACCTCAACCGCATCATCGCGCTCGATCCGGGGGCGCAGGTGGCGCGGGTCCAGCCCGGCATCGTGCTCGATCGCGTACGCGACGCCGCCGAGCGGCATCACCTGACGTTTGCGCCCGACCCCGCCACGCACAGCCGTTGCACCCTGGGCGGCATGATCGGCAACAACTCGTGCGGCGTCCACGCGCTGATGGGCGGCAAGACCGTCGACAACATCCACGCACTCGACGTGATGCTGTACGACGGCACGCGCATGACGGTCGGAAAGACGAGCGACGGAGAGCTCGAAGCCATCATCGGGGCAGGCGGGCGGAAGGGAGAGATCTACGCCGGGCTCAAGAGCATCCGCGATCGCTTCGCGCCGCTGATTCGCGCGAAATTTCCCCGGATCCCGCGTCGGGTTTCCGGCTACAACCTCGACGAGCTGCTGCCCGAGAACGGCTTCAACGTCGCGCGTGCGCTCGTCGGCAGCGAAGGCACCTGCGTCACGGTGCTCGAAGCGACGCTCCGACTCACCGCAAGCCCCCCGTTCCGCCGTCTCGTGTGCCTCGGCTTTCCGGACGCGTTCATCGCGGCCGACCACGTGCCCGCGATCCTGACCCACAAGCCGATCGGCCTCGAAGGGTTCGACAACGCGATCTCCGATTCGCTTCGTGCCAAGGGGATGCGGCTCGACGAAATCAAGCTGCTGCCGCTTGGAAAGGGTACGCTGCTCGTCGAGTTCGGTGCGTGGACCGCCGAGGAGGCCGACGCGCAGGCAGAGCGGTTTGGTGAATGGGCATCCACCCTCAATGCCCGTCCGAACTTCATCGTCTGCAATCCGCACGAGGCCGCCGCCATCTGGCACGTGCGCGAGTCGGCGCTCGGGGCCGTGGCGATTCAGCCGGGCAAGAAGCACGGGTGGGAGGGATGGGAGGATGCGGCGGTGCCCCCCGATCGCCTCGGCTCGTACCTGCGCGCGATTTGGACGTTGATGGCCGAGTACGGGTACGAGAGCCCGTTGTACGGGCACTTCGGCGAGGGATGCGTGCACATGCGCATCAACTTCGATCTCGAGACCGAGCACGGCATCCTGCAGTTCCGCGAGTTCATCGATCGCGCGGCCGACGTCGTCATCGAGCATGGCGGATCGATCTCGGGCGAACATGGCGACGGCCAGTCGCGCGGCGCGCTGCTGCCCAAGATGTTCGGGCCGGAGCTGATGGGGGCGTTTCGCGAGTTCAAGCGCCTCTGGGATCCCGACAACAGGATGAATCCCGGGAAGCTGATCGATGCGCGCGAGCCGCACGCCGACCTTCGACTGGGCGCCGATTACAGACCGAGACCGGTCGAGACGCATTTCCGCTTCCCCCACGACAACGGATCGCTCGCCAACGCGACGCTGCGCTGCGTGGGGGTGGGTGCGTGCCGCAAAGAGGACGCCGGCACGATGTGCCCCAGCTACATGGCGACGCGGGAGGAGAAGCATTCCACGCGCGGCCGGGCGCATCTCTTATGGGAGTTGCTGCAGGGCGAAGTGCTCGAAGGGGGCTGGCAGAACGACGAGGTGAAGGATGCGCTCGATCTGTGCCTGTCGTGCAAGGCCTGCAAGAGCGAGTGTCCGACGAACGTCGATCTCGCGACCTATAAAGCCGAGTTCTTATCTCACTACTACGAA
>Ga0310885_10000152_pt1 | contig 14677 bp, 9 predicted proteins | sample T60D2metaG_FD_203445 | JGI IMG/M metagenome (GOLD analysis project Ga0310885, IMG submission 203445) | Lab incubated soil microbial communities from West Virginia University Organic Research Farm, Morgantown, WV, United States - T60D2 | ecosystem: Environmental > Terrestrial > Soil >...
CTTTATAAAACTTGATTTCAAAGGTAGTGTCCACGCTACTAGTGATTCTGACTTTACCGCCAAGTCCTTGGCTGAAGGATTAAAACCTAATACACTTTACTACTACAGGTTTACTGTAGGGAGTACCATAAGCGAGATTGGGACTTTCAAGACCTCACCCCTAGAGGATAAGAAAGCGTCCGTTCACTTTACCTGGTCAGGTGATACAGACGTTAGTAAAATTAATGGTAATCGTTATTTTGGAGATTGGTTGTCTCTTAATGCAGTAAGGTCTGAAAATCCTGATTTCTTTATTTACTTGGGAGACACCATCTATTCAGACAAGAGGGCTACTGGGCTTATTCCAGAAGCACTGACCCTTGGTGAGTTTAGGCAAATATACAAAGATTCTCGTGACGTGCCAGCGCTTCATGACCTTTTGAAGTCTACTTCCGTGTATCCTGTTTGGGACGATCATGAGGTGCGTAACGATTGGGCTGGACAAACAGTAGACTCCGCATTTTTTCAAATAGGCAAGACTTCATTTAATGAATACATGCCTATAGGACAGCTGCACTCGACATCAGATCCCGATTGTGCAGGCCCAACTCAGTTTAAAGTAAAACATTGGGGTAAAGATGTTGACTTGATTATACTCGATACACGCACTTGCAGGAGTGCAAACGTGCAATCACAGTGTCAGGTTGGCAATCAAGCAGACCTAGTACCCACGTTACCAACATCAATACGAGCCCTCCTGCCAATCCCACCACAACCTCCCGCGGGCTGTCTTGCAGCAATAAACGATCCTGACAGGACAATGTTAGGAGCAGAACAGAAATCACTGTTCAAAGATGCGTTATTAAATTCTAAAGCTAAATTCAAATTCGTGGTCACATCAGTATCCATTCAACAGACGTTCGTTTTACCGTATGATAGTTGGGAGGGATACGCAGCAGAACGCTCAGAAATACTCAACTTCATTAGAGATAACGAAATCAAGAACGTTATATTCCTAACTGCGGACTTACACCTGAACCTTATGAATGACGTCTATATCGATCTATTCACGGATCCAAAACCTATTAGTTACGAAGTAGTGACAGGACCTATTGGGGCGGAGACGGACCAGGCCAGAATCCTAAGAACGAGTGGGCCGCTAGGACCATCTTTTGTTGAGTTAAGAAAACATCTCTTTGATGATGCAGGGGGCGCCGAGTGTCACAATATAGATTCCTACTCTTATGGGAGTGCAAGCTTTAGTAGATTCAGTGGAACAGTAACAATTACTCTTAAAGATCAAAACGGAAACACTATACATGACGAGCTAAATCCCAGTAAAGAATGCACGAAATCATTTGGGCCCTTTGATTTCCCAGGGCCAATGTCACAGGTAAACGCCGGAAATAAAGTGAATGCAAATGCAAATATCGAAAAGCTAAAGGAAGATTGGAAGGATTTGCAAGGTGATAAATCGAAAACGGCTCATGGTTTACTAAATTTGGAAACTGGGTTAAGCGGGTATAACACTGACCCATTCTCACAGAAAAAGGAAAACTGATTGTATAAAATGAATGAAACTCGCAAATCACTCAAGTAAAAATAACTTGAAATTACAATAAAGATTAATAACGACTTGAAAATTAAATCGCTGGCCTAGTAATCCATAAGTATCGCCTAAGGGTAGAATTGATTCTTTTCACACTCCAAATATACAAAACGATTTTCTTGCAATGATTTTAGAAATAGAAAAGGAAGACCTTTACTGATTTTAATGTAGGGCAACACCGCATTAGAAGAATTACAATCTTTATCATTCAAGTTTGGTTAATTTGTCATAACTTCGATTTGCGTTTTAGAATGCCTACATCCTTTGCCAATTCTTCAAATTTGCTTTTTTTCAATTTCAAGTTTGTTACTTTAACATCCTTATTTGAAGTCTAATTTTTCGGCGCCGCAAAAATTGGGATGTCGGGATTGACTTCACAATAATGGATTGGCTTGTTACTATATTAGAAATTAGGTCTAGTACTCTTATCAATCGCTTATTCGACTTGGCAACTACTAAAGGATTAGTCAGAATTATATTTTATTGGATTCACGAATCAAAGATCAATTTGTAAACAATTCAATTTTGTCCGGCTGTAGACCTCAACCGTATAAAACTTTTATACTCCCATATCAGGAAAAATCTAATGCAAATGCCAGCATTGTCTCACAATGCTCCGTTCAGTAAAATTTTGGAAGAGACTTTTTTTAGAAAACCAATTGAAACACTTTTGCACGAATTACTTATTCAGTCTTCAAATACTGTCTCCGAGCCAATATTGAAAATAGTGAATGTAAAATTATCCCATGCAAAGGGATCTGTTAATTACATTTTACCAAACCACTACAAAGAGGTTTTATCGTAGGAATGAAAATAGATCTCCTGCGGCCAGATGATCTACTTAATTTACGAATCGAAACGACCAACTTACGTCTGGAATCCAATGATCTCAACATACCTCCATCCTTGGTAGTAGAAGATCCTCACAAGCCAGCGTATATGTCTGTCATTTTTCCTCCTCAAACCATAGCCGAAGCAGCATATTTTGAAGCTAGTGGTATTGAGCCAGCTGACGTCAATAGCAAGCCGATTGATCCAGGTAAGGGTATCCCTGGCCAACCTAGTCCTCCTCGAATACCTATACTCTACTTATTGGACGACTCATTGGACTTACCTGGCCAACCTAGTCCTCCTCGAATTGCTAATGCCTTGCTAGGGCGGCCTAGTCGACTAGTCTTTCAAGTACCACCTGAAGCGCATATACCGTTTTCTTTACAAGGACTAATAGATTGGTCGAATATGGAGCTCAATCTGAGTCCTATAGCAGGAATAGGCCCAGAGCCGACGGTCGACGAGATTGAAAGTGCACCGGACATCACACCCCCTTCACCCCTTGATACTGCCATAGAGATGCCATATGGGTTGACAGTCTCGCCTAATCGAGATGTGACATTTGAACAGCGTCTAATTCCGTTTACTTCTCAAGGGCGAACTGAGCTGTGGCATACAAGATTGGTTACCAAAACTGATACTGGTACTTCAGAGATATCGTTAGAAAAACCAGCCTATCTAAGAGCTATCTGGTCACCGGACTATAAACCTGACAAGGTACCTGGTACTGCAGAAAAAAACCAATACCTTTCGCGCACTGCAATGTCGGCCAATGATCGTTATCAAATAGTGGTTCTTACCTCGGCCTTTCATGGCTATGAGGTGGACTTGGAATTACCCTTCTTTCTCGCCGCAAACACCCTTGAAGCCGCAAACACCCTTGAAGCCGCAAACACCCTTGAAGCCGCAAACACCCTTGAAGCCGCAAACACCCTTGAAGCCGCAAACACCCTTGAAGCCGCAAACACCCTTGACTCTACGAAGGACCTGGTATTCACCAAGCTTCCCAAGACCAAAATAACTGTCCCTTATATTCCACAACCCTTTGTGGCGGAACAATTTATTCTCTCACCGTTGGGTGGATGGTTGCATTCACGAGGACACTGGACCCCACCACGCGTATCCCCTAAAATTGTACATCCCAAACCCAGCGTAGAAGACCTTCTTGAAGTACTCAGAGTTAAAAACCCACAGAAAATTGTAGACTCGCCCTCGCCGGTCTTAATCGATGAGGCTAGCGTTCCTGCTACTGGTATCAAATCACTTGACCTATCCGAATGGGTGCATATCGCCACCGAGGGACGAGATCATTATGTGCGCATAGTGTATGAAGGTGAGTTGTGGCCCTTCCGTCACAGAGCTTCCTTGATCAAAGTGACAGAACGTAAATTCAAAGAGAACGGGGGAATAGTCGCTGCGTACCTGATACAGCATATGTTTATCGTTGTGCGTGAACCTGAAAAACAATTTAATGACAGAAGTAGTCCACTCAAGCGTGTTCGACTAACTACTTTAGTCACGCCTGAGATAGCTGAGCCCGAACCACTTAAAGGGACGGATCGATCTTTTTGGATTAAAGTCAAGAAGGACAGCTCTTCTGAAACATACTTCGATTTTCACGCAGTTGCCACTGACATATCAGGGAACTTGTCAAATTTCACTCTTCCACTCATATTCGTATCACTAAGTGACCTTCCAGATTCGAACCCGGACGCAACTAAGATTGTAGCTCAGGAATATAACAAGATAGAAGCTGTTGATTTCAAAAGCGCTAGATTCTATGGGCAAAAAGTGACATTCGCTGAACCAAACACATCTCCAACTAAGAGTAGTATGAACACCCAACTTGTCACACAATTATTGAACTTTGTCGTCGACCATACGGGTAAATCACCACAATTGCGCAAGGCAGAAGTTAAAATTCCTCAAATCCAAGAACTCTTGGGCACAGAAGCTCTGACTACTATTAGATACTCCAACGACTATGTCAAAAAAGGCTTGGACTTGTCAAGGGGGATATTTGCGGAAATTGTAAAAGAAGATCCCTCCAGTTTGAAGCCCGACGATCCGTTCTCTCTAATGGTTCCAGACAAACTAAAAATGACATTTAGTTCTGATAAGGCTGGAGGCATTGCTACACCAAACATGGGAATTTCAATTATTTCAAGCGAGTTGGGACCCCTTGCAGGAAAAATCGAGGATGCCATCAATAATAAATTCGATCCAGCTGAATTTTTCGCAGGAGTCACAGCTCAGCTTTTTGGTACTTTCAATCTCTTCGAATTAATACGCAGTGATTCGACCAGAATCGACAAGAATGCACCGAAGTTGACCACGTATGAGGACCATAGTGGAAAAAAGCAGTTAATCACTGAACTCAACTGGGAGCCGGACATTGTAGATCATTTAGAACTCGACGGTATTGCCGCTTTCAATAAAAAAGATGAAACACCCAAACTCAGTATTCACAGCACCATAACAAAACCTGTGAGTGGGACCCTTAAGGACGTCAATTACAATTTTACTGGCAGACTAGATCATTTCCAGGTAAGCGTGCTCAGATCAGTCAACATTAATTTTACTGAGTTTAGCTTTTTATCGAACAGCGAAAACAAGACTGACGTGAAAGTAATGCTTAATGAAAAGACGCCATTGGAGTTCGGTGGAGATCTACAATTCGTGGAGGATATTCGCAGTGCAATTCCTCCCGGACTGTTCGGTGAAGGGGCATCACTTGACCTGATATATGATCCACCTGGAATTCGAGCGGGTTTCACAACCTCATTGCCTCCTGTTACGGTAGGCGTTTTCAATCTCAGGGATGTTTGTTTAGGGGCATCACTCACGCTGCCATTCATTGACGGAAAGCCTGTCTTAAACTTCAACGTTTCAGAACGGGCCCATCCATTTCTGCTGACTGTCAGCCTATTTGGCGGTGGTGGTTTTTTTGCTCTGCAACTAGATACTGCTGGTATAAAGGAGCTTCAAGCAGCCTTGGAATTTGGAGCAGCCGCAGCTCTTGATATTGGTGTAGCCAGTGGCGAAGTTCACATTATGGCGGGAATTTACATCTCATTGCAACGCAAGGAAACTAGCATGGATTTAACGACTGTACTTTCAGGCTATCTTCGAATGGGTGGTAATCTTTGCGTTCTTGGCTTAATCAAAATATCAGTAGAGTTTAACATGAGTTTCACCTATGATGAGAATGAAGACAAGGCATATGGTCGTGCTACGCTTACAGTAAGTGTTCATGTGGCACTTTTTCACAAATCGGTAGAACTGACTGTCGAACGTGCGTTTGGTGGAAGTGGCGATCCGACATTTGGTGATTTGTTCAATAAGTCCGAAATGTGGAGTGAATATGCCCTTGCATTCGCAGGAGGCTGATCAAAACCATGGTAATAGAACATTCCATATTTTTAACTATAATGCCTAGAAGTATTAGTGTTAACACAGATGGCCTACCTGTTTCTGTATTCGTTTCTCCTAGACTCAGTGGAGCAGATAGCTTAGGCTCGTTCGCAGATTGGTTGGAGTGGACTCGTAAACTCAAAGAAAACGGCATGGAATTGGAGTTTCAATCTGAAACTAGGACGCTGAATATTCCAATTGATCCCGAACCTTTACGTCCCGAATTATGGGAACAACTTTTCAAATATGACACACTGGTTCGATCTTTTACATTCGACGATTATTCAGATAGGGGAATAATTTCTTATTCGGTCCGAGAGGCGCTTAGCGCTTTGAAGGGAATTTACCAAGAAGCGAGTATTAATCTCGCTCTACCAGATCCACCACATAGAACCCCGAAACAAGAAGGCCCAAGCAATCGAGAACGACTCGGGATTTTGATGGAAGGCTTACAGGTGCATTGGAGTTCTCAGGTGGCTTCAAGATGGAGAGAGGCAGTGCGCGTAAGACAAAAAGCAGGACAGAGTCGATACGTGCGAAAGAAGTTAACGGGGCGTCTAGATTACGAAGGATTAATCATAAAAGGGTCGGACAGTAACGATTTACAAAAGATAGCTGTACCTTTTTCAGTATTTCATCATATGCCCACTCCGAGTTATTCTAAATATCCTCTTGACAAGATTGACACACAAAACCTCTTTGATTTCCATCAAGCGCTTAGTGCGATTAACTCATATCCCGAGCTCCTTCGTGCTTTGGGTCTTGTGTTTGATTTTGAGTTGCCGCGAGGTTTTTTGACCACAACATTAGATGATTTTGGTACAGTATTGATAGGCAAAGTCAATGCTGGCTGGGACTGGGCAATAACGCCAAAAGTACCGCAACTAGCAACTGCGTATCTACATGTACAGTTGCCTGAGAAGCGAGTTTTCTTGACTGCACCTAGAGTGCTGGTTGATCATGAAGCACCAGTGACTGCAATTGGTTTGCTCAATCTTGATCCTACTAATTTTGGGTTGGCGCAAGTGGATGTGGACGGTGGAGTGCACAAGAATATCATGTTGGCCGAATCTATCAAGCCACCGATTGGTCATAACTTGGATCGGGAGGCGAAAATAGAACCTGCTCCACATCCTGAGGTATTTGATGCTCATGCTACACTTCCATCGCTTCGATCCGGAGGATTGTCCTTGTATTCGGATCAGCGTACAATACATTTGCTTGATACGCTTGTGCAATCGAAGGCATTCAACGATGCTATAACAGGAGGTGGCGTACAGCCACGTCCGTTCTTTGCAGAGGACCTAATTCGTGGTTATCGTCTCGATATTTGGGATTCGCATACAAATGCATGGCATTCACTTCACCTTCGTAATGCAGAATACTTTGTTGGCGATTTAAAATTTATTCGGGACACAAAGGTTGAAGAGGGTTTTGTGCAGCTGGCTATCACTCAACCGGCGAAGGACGCTATACCTGATACTAACGATTTATACCTACACGAGGCACTCGCCCGGTGGTCCGGTTGGAGCTTAAGCGCACCTATGCCTGCCAGACACCTCAGCCGTTATCCCGACGCCGATGATGCCGTACCCCCCGGTAAAAATCCAGTGGATTTCTCAGAAGATGAGCCAGTCACACCTTTCAAGGTGAAGTCTAATTATCAAGTTTATCCTAATTCTCTTCCTAGGTTACGTTTTGGCGTACGATATCGTATACGGGCGCGCGTAGTGGATTTAGCGGGAAACAGTCTCAAGGTTGATGATGACCTTGCTAATGAGATATCCGCTGCCTATGCATTGCCGTATGATCCTGAAGGGTTTGCTTATTTGAGATACGAACCTGTGGTAGCTCCTATCCTTGTAATGCGTGACTCTAAGGCAGTAACTGAGCCTGGTTCAGACATTGACCGTATCGTTATCCGTACATTCAACGATGATATCAGTAAGGATAGTGTCCCTGCAGAAATTATCGCTGCAGATCGACACATCTTACCTCCCCGAACAAGTGTCGAGATGGCTGAACGTTTGGGCATGTTTGATGATGCCAGTGGGAATCTCAAAAGCGATCACGCCACTTGGAACCTCATTGTACAGCGCGACGCGGCTAAACTGAAGACGTTAAAGATCGCCGTTAAAGGCAAGACTGATGAATATCCAGTAGATATAGATGAACTCATAAGTCCTTTGCCCTTCTTGCCTGACCCACTTTCACGTGGAGCTGCAATCCGCGACTTGCCTGGCACTCCAACATATTCTATTGGTAGGGTTGAACCGGATTCTGGTCCTAGCCAAAAAGTGACTTACAAACTGTTAAATGATCCAAATCCTCGTCTTGGTTCTGCAACACTAATAAGTTTTGGTAACAGTGGTAATTGGAAAAAGACGCTGGGATTTCTATTCCGCCTAGCTGAGCCGGAATCCGACGATATGAGGCCAGATTGGGATCCGATTAAACGACTTTTGAAAGTATATCTACCAAAAGGACATATTTCCGTAGTACCGTTGAGTAGTTTTACCAATACAGAGGATCTTAAACTTATGGGAATTTGGCAATGGCTTCGTGATTATGTCGACCGGATAACGACCGATCCTCAACCACAATTCTTACAGCCAGGCAGCGAGAATGACAAAATTGCGCATGTGTTACAACGAGCAGTAGAGGGAGGACATTGGATGTTAACCCCGCCACGTCTTCTGACATTAGTGCATGCCGTGCAGCAGCCAATTGGCCGGCCAGAGTTCCTGCCCCTAAACGTGGAACACGAAGATTCCGAACTTGATACAGATGGACTGCAGACCGCGCCAAGTCGAGGTCGATCGGATCCTACCGAAATGGCACCCATCATTGCTTATCGGCGTTTAGGTGCTACTGATGCTTATCTACTTGGTGCACTCAGAGTTCATGGCGCCAGCACCATCAAAATAGATCTATCATGTGAGTGGAAGGATCCTGAAGACAATATGGACAATCCTTCTGTAGTTCAAAAATCTGCTCCTGTCGATGAATTGCCGCTGACCGAGCTAAATGAGGATTACTTGCGTGTATTTGCTAGGGAATCCGGTGGCCAAGATTATCGTAAGGTTGGTTACTACGATCCAGAACACGATCAGATTGGGTTCGTACGAGCCGGTGACTGGACACGCCGAAACGACTCCAGCTCACTTTACTTCGATGGGGCCGCCCCTCGTCATATATTAAACGATACGAAACGACACATAGTAAAGTATACTGCTACGGCTAAGTCTAGGTTTGAGGAATACTTTCCTGAGCACTCAGCAGGCGGCTTCACACGTGATAGTGAGAAGATTATTGTAGACATTCCGGCATCGGCGCGACCTCTAGCACCGGAGATAGTCTGTGTTATCCCTACATTTGGTTGGGAAAGGCAGACCGAAACGAACCTAAAACGCAGTGTGCGTTTTGGAGGTGGATTGAGAGTGTATATGCGCAGGCCATGGTTCTCGTCAGGTGAAGGAGAGCTTTTGGGCGTTACGCTCTGGAGCTACATTAACGGCGCGCTAAATAATGAGAACAGAGATAAATTCAAGCCATTTTTCACACAATGGGGAATGGATCCAATCTGGCAAACTGGAAATCTTTCTGGTGCCCCTGGAATTAATAATTTTCCTGATGCGGCTGACAAAGACTGGGACGTCTCGCTTGACGAACCTGTCGCTAGGCTTTCTGAGGACCAACCTGGCCGTGTTAATGTTGTCGGCTTTCAACCACAATTCGATGAGTCTAGAGGATTGTGGTTTGCTGATTTGACAATTAATACATCCAGCCAGACTTACATGCCATTTGTTCGCCTCGCACTAGTTCGTTATCAACCGCATGCTTTGGCAGATGCAAAGGTGTCACGTGTTGTCTTGGCCGACTTCGCGCAATTAACACCTGATCGGTCTGCCATTGTTACCTCAGATCCTCACCACTCCCGTACACTCCGAGTCGTTGTTAGCGGTGTATCACCTAGGGGCCCTGTGGCAAAGATAGTAGGTAAGCATGCTGATGATGGCCTTAGTTCCCCGCCTACTAAAATTCTGGTGCGTGTCCAGAAACGTAACCCATCTGTTAAAAGCGATCTATCTTGGCAAGATGTCGCACCTGAAGAGGCCCAAGTTATCGTCGAACAAGATGGACATGTATCGACACAACCCGAATTGGTGATGTGGGCAGGCAGCATAGTATTTACCAAGCCACCAAGAGCCGGTCAGTTCAGGCTGATCATTGAAGAAAAAGAATACATTTCTGCAGAACACGCTATCATTGATGATAATATAATCAAGCAACCTAGCCGACTTATCTATGCGGAAGTTTTTGAGATAGATAGCGGCCTAGTTAGAGATGTCCTTTGAATACCAAATTAATCTCTGTCAGACAGGTTGAGTGTTATTTCAAACATGTAAATATTATAATGTAAAATACGTTACTATTTGAACATATAATATATCCTTCAATTCCTAATTATCAATCTCATAAATTGAATCTAACTAACAGAGTAAATCGATTGTAACTTCTTGGTGGAATGATCCGCTAGGAAATGAAAAGTGGGTACCAATGAGGCTAGGAAGAAGGGTCCATGGCCTAAACTGGAAATAAACTGGTATTGATTGTCCACCAGATATCTGCATTAATTCCCATCCTTTCCACTGACTTAATTGCAACCCGTTACCTGATAAAGGGAATTTAGCCGAGTAGTAACTGTAGTCACCAGTTGCGGGCTGACCGCCGACACGAGTGATCTCTGGTCCAGAAATAGTAGGGTTAGGAGCGGCATCGCTAATCCAGTTACCTCCCTTAATCATAATTTTTGCAGGTGTCTGCGAAGTTCCTTCATTTTTAAGGACGACCTTCTTCTCGGCGCTAACCTGACCGGGATTAAGTTGTCCATAATTTATTGGAACACCAGATACTATTTGGAGTCCACATGTTTCCGCCGTTGGACCTGCGGGTGCAGCAGCACAGTCTTCGTCATTTGCATCAATCTTTCCATCCTTATCATTGTCTATTGTATCATCACATATCTTCTCAGTCTCTGTTGTTGAAGGGGCATTTATTGTAACTCCGCTCTGAAGTTTTGCCCCCTCCACAAAAATAACCGGAAATAGATACACTAGAAAAGCAAATCCAAAAAACAGGAATATTACAAACAGAACTTGATTTTTCACAAGTAAAATTTATTTATCTATCTTATATTTAATAATTTTTGGCACGCTCCTCGTAATTCTTTAACTGGACTACTGTGAAATTCCACATGGTTACCACCGAACCCGCATTATTTGATACTATAATGAGTAACATAATAATGGCTTCTTACAATAATATATTAAGATTGTTGCGGACGACATACAAATTTGGGGTATACGATATAGCAATATTCATGAAATAGACATTTATAAATACTCCAAAATCTAATAAGGGAAATGGGACAATACGTTTTACTTCTGAGATGGACAGATACAGGAATTAAAAATGTAAAGGACACAATTAAGCGTGCTGAATCTTTTAGAAAATATCTTGAGAAGAAAGGTGGTAAGTTAACCGCCATATACTACACATTTGGAAAATACGACATAGTGGTCACCGCAGAATTACCTACTGATGAAATCGCAATGTCGGTATCACTTGCTACTGGTGGGCTAGGTAACGTGCGTGTTACTACTCTAAAAGCGTTCAACCTTGATGAAACTAGAAAAATAGTTGACGCCTTGAAATAATATCATTTATTATTTCTTACTTTTTTTAACTACAAATCCAAAGCAAGCACTGTTATCTTAATTTTTAGTAATAACTTCTCTAATGTCATACCACATTAGGATTGCAACATCTCTGAACATAAAGGGTTCTCAAATTAGAGTGCTAGCGTTATAAGTTCCACCTAACCCGAATTATTGTTACCAAAAGTAGTAAACAGATGCAAGGCTAAAGCCATTTATCCTGTCATTGCTGTATTATGCTTTACGGCAAGATTTGTTGAAATGGATGACATGGACGACAGGACAAAATTTAAAGATCAGACAGAAGAAAAAAATGGACAGTCCAGTAATTCTAGTAGATATGGTTAAATCTTCTGCCTAAGATTGCAAAGCATTTACCATATTCAAGAAAAAGTTAAATTTTCTTAAAAATTACGAAATGACGTGACACTTCCTTCAAAATAAGATCATCTAACTCACGATTTAATCGAAGCAAACCTGTAATTACTTAAATTTTACGGACTAGGCGGTCTAATTGGTCTGTAAACTTTCGATGGTTTGCACTCATGCTCTCTGTAAGTATTTTCGGTTCGGAATGTACTACCGCAGTTATCACAAAGTATGATATGCTTTGAACATACACTTTCTGAATACTACGAAATTATATAATCAATTATAAAAAGCCAAATTAGATACTCGTATTAGAAGTTTTAAATAAAAATTTGGCATTTAACAATATGACCTATCTTCAATCCGTTGTAAGGATAGTTCCACTTGGTTGGTGCCTTCTGTGTTTGCTCATAGGCACCAATCAATTATAACCTCCTTCCAAAAATGCGTTTTTGTACAATACTTATATGTAAACCGCTAATTATCAAAAATCGGGCAAGAGTAGTTGAGTGTTTGCCATAAGCCAGTTAACCCCTGACGATCAAAGCATGATGATACTTGGGCTTGCCCACTTATTGTATGAAAGAGTTCTGTAGAAGTATAAAATGTTTTAAGCTTTAAACCTTTCTACATAATTGATGAGTGTCCAAACAAGAGAGAAAATAATTAAGGATGTTAGAGATTGGATTAAGAACCCTAAACTCGAAATAAAAGACATTAAAATGCCAGAATTAAATCCTAACGACGTAGTAATACATGTAAAGGGAATAATCGATGATAACTTATACAGAGTAAAGAAGGAAGAGGGATAACACTCCTAGTCGGTTGCAATCTGCGCCTTAGTAGTATTATTGGTATTAGGGTATGGAATTGGTATTGGGTCCGGAGCACTGGGAGTTTTAGCAGAAGTATCATTATTATCATGGTCCTCGTCCTGGTCCTGAGTGCAGGAATAGGTACCATCCGGATTTTTTGTACAGTCCGAGCCTAGTTGGATAGCGTCTTCATCTGTAACCTTGAGATTGGTTTTGTGGTCCTCGTCCTGGTCCTGAGTGCAGGAATAGGTACCATCCGGATTTTTTGTACAGTCCGAGCCTAGTTGGATAGCGTCTTCATCTGTAACCTTGAGATTGGTTTTGTGGTCCTCGTCCTGGTCCTGAGTGCAGGAATAGGTACCATCCGGATTTTTTGTACAGTCCGAGCCTAGTTGATAAGATTCTCTGTGAGTTACAGTACAATGCGCTTTCGTTTCGTTAAGATTGTTGCAACTAGTAAGTAATTCTGCAAATACGAATAGTGTAGATGAACTATGCATTGTCGCGACAAGTAAGGATCCTATAATGACAAAAATCACAAATTTAGTATGCATGCATTCGCACTCTGTGTCTCATCAGTATATTATATAAGGATTCTTAAAGTATTAGACACATCGGTCAGCGACGTTGAACCATAGGAGAGTGTTACTAAGAACAGTATCAAATAAAATTATATTCTGTACCTAAGCTTCACTTACCGCCTATCCTTTTAATGCCACGGAAGCGAGTGCAGTTACAGCTCCCGTTTCGTTTGATATTAGGACATACGTTGGAAATCAAAATAAAAGAAATGGACAGTATGCATGTTAAATTATAAAAAAGTTAAACATTGAACAATAGAATTTGATGGGATAGAAAACTTTGTGTTACCCGCAAGATTCGCAAATAAATTTTCCAGGAGATATGGATTCTCGAATCGGATATCGATTCTCGAATCGGAATGCTAGCGTTATCAGTCCCACCGAACCCGCAAACTATTCGGGTTCTTGTACTACTTGCTTAGTAATTGTATCATATAAAGCGGGAGTTAATATCTAATGGCTATGAAACAACTAACAATGCTAAGTCGGACTGTCTGAATCCCAAATTGTGGGACTGTTTCTTGAAGCAGAACAGAATTTTAAGTAACTGATTCAAACTGCTCCACTTGATTGCTGCATATATCTATAGTAGATTTTGTGTAAAGTTTAAATCATTTTTCTTGCTGGTTGTGCTACATATGTCAACAAATAATCTGTATACATTGGAAAATACGAAAATGAGTGTTGTTATTTTGGCAGCTGCTGCCTTCTCCATCATATTTGTTGGTGGTTTTGGAGTATTTCTAGCAGAACATGGACATCCTGGCGCAAATATTACCCAATTTGGTGAGGCTATTTGGTGGGCTGTGGTTACACTAGCGACAGTAGGATACGGTGATTATTATCCAGTTACGGCAGTAGGACGGATAATAGCGATATTCATGATGATATCGGGAGTCGGAATCTTTGCGCTCATGGTAGCCACTTTTGCAAGGAGAAGACTGCAGAAAGCAGAGTCAAGATTAGGGACGGTCACCAAACCTCGCCTTAATTTGTTAGGTCAGGAGACAAAGACTGCTATAAAAACCAAAGTTGATGGAATGGAAACTTTAACTGAAGAAGATTTTGATACGCTGATTGTAGAGATAAAAGGTCTCCGTCTTACATTACTTGAGGGGTCGAAAATCTTAAAATGCTCGAGATGTGGGATAGTTTATCGCAACAAACCTAAATTTTGCAGCAACTGTGGATTAGCTCTCCTAATCACGTAACCAGATAATCCATAAATCAAGTAGATAATGGCTCGACTCGATGCCACAAAATTAACTAATGTTCTTGAGTTGACTAATGCAATAACTTCAAGTCGCATGAAATTTGGCTCCTCATCACGAAGACACGGTTCAAATCCCAATTAAACCT
>Ga0310885_10000158_pt1 | contig 14397 bp, 9 predicted proteins | sample T60D2metaG_FD_203445 | JGI IMG/M metagenome (GOLD analysis project Ga0310885, IMG submission 203445) | Lab incubated soil microbial communities from West Virginia University Organic Research Farm, Morgantown, WV, United States - T60D2 | ecosystem: Environmental > Terrestrial > Soil >...
TAACAAGGCTGACGCGGTCATCGACGTCAAAGGTGGAACGCACACGTATGACGGTAATTCGTACGGCGCCAGCGGCACGTCGACCGGCGTTGGAGGTGAAGAGCTGACCAGCCTGCTGACTCTTGGTGCGACGTTCGTCGACGTGCCTGGCGGTACCGCGAACTGGAGCTTCGCCGGCAACGGCAACTACAACCCGGCAAGCGGCTCGGTCGAGATCAAGATTAACAAGGCGACACCGGTGGTCAATGTGACCGGCGGCACGTTTACCTACGACGGCCACTCGCACCCGGCGACCGCAAGCGCGGCCGGCGTGAGCGGCAACGTGGCCGGCACGTTCAGCTTCACTTACAACGGCTCCGCCAGCGAGCCGCTCAACGCAGGACCGTATGCGGTGGTGGCGACCTTCACCAGTACCAACGGCAACTACGAGAACGCGACGGGTACAGGAACGATCACGATCAACAAAGCTGATGCGGACATCGACGTCAAAGGTGGGAGCTACACGTTTGACGGCAATGCGCACGGCGCCAGTGGGACGGCGACCAGCGTAACCGGACAGGATCTCTCCGGTCTCCTGAACTTGGGTGAGAAGTTCACGAACGTGCCGGGCGGCATCGCGAACTGGACATTCCCAGGCGACCTCAATCACAACGCCAAGTTTGGCTCGGTTGGGATCGTCGTCTACAAAGCGGCGCAGACGATTACTGTGACGACTCCGCCGCCGGCAAACGCGCTCTACAACACCAGCTTCACAGTCGCGGCGGTGGGCGGTGGCTCCGGTAATCCGGTGACGTATGGCGCCAGCGAGTCGTGCACGGTCACCGGCGCGATGTTCACGATGACCAGCGGCTACGGCCAGTGCACGGTCACCTTCAGTCAGCTGGGCAACCTCAACTACAAGGATGCCGTTCCCGTGGTGAAGACCGTCAACGCAACAGCGTGGCAGGTCGGCGGATTCTATTCGCCGGTTACGCCGAGCACACTAGTCAATCCGATTTCGAACGTCGTCAAGGGTGGCTCCACCGTGCCGCTGAAGTTCGAGATCTTCGCCGGTGTCAATGGTGTCGAACAGACGTCGTTGTCCGCTATCAAGTCGATCCTGCTTCAGCCGGTGAACTGCGTGGGCGGCACTGCGCTGAACGTCGACCCGAGCCAGTTGGACAACACCGGCGGCACGACGCTGCGCTACGACGGCAGTCAGTACATTCAGAACTGGAAGACGCCAACGACAGCGGGATGCTTCGCCGTCAGCATGCAAGCGGCTGACAACACGACGATCACCGCCTACTTCAGAGTGAAGTAGCTCCGAAACCGGTGGCGACGATCCCGCTGCCGGCCGATTCCTGCCGGATCGTTCTGGTGCCGTGCGAGTTTGTCTCGCACGGCCCTTTCCTTTTTATCAGGGGGAATTGCGTAGCGAGCGGGGGGCCCGTCCCGACTTCGCGATTACCAGCGCGTCCGCGCGAACTAACGAGCCTCGAAAAGCTCGATCGGCTGAAGCGCCAGGGCCGCTCAGCAACAGTTTGAAATCACCAATCGACACCACCGCGAACGCCAGCAATTGCTGGTGTTCCAGCGTGAAGTCGAGATGCCTCGTGTGGAAATCGCAGCGCGCTGCACGTCTGTGGTCTGGTAACCGACGCCGTGCAATCCCTGAATCGCTCGTGCAGTCTCATCGGAAACAGCAGTGGAGCTTTCTCTCTGTCGAATTCATTTCAAAATCCTCCAACAACCTCAAGTCCCTTCGGATAACGGTCCGCCGCGAGATCGAGCCGCACACCGTGCTCGAGGAACGCCTTGAGACCAGCGAGCATCAGGCTGAAGCCTTGGGTTGAGTCGGCCACATACTTTACGACCTCGTCGCCGCTGCCGGTGAAACCAGACTCGATGACGCCGACAAACGTCGTGCCGTTGTTCTGCGGGACGAACCTCCATTCGACGGTGGTCGGGCTCCCGTGTCCCGGCCACTCGATCGCAATGCGCGAGTTCGGTTCGATTGCCTTCGCGATCACCGGAATCGAGACGTTGTACATCTCCCAGTCCCAGCGAACGCGCTTGCCTGCTTCGAGCCGTCCGCTAGACTTGGTAAACCAGAACTTTGTCGTGATCTCCGGGTTCACGATCGCCTCGAAGACATCTTCGACGGGCCTGCGGATGAGCATTCCGGTCTCGGCGATCGGCATGTGACTGAGCGCGCTGCCCTCGGCGTTGAGGCTCGGCGTGACGGGCGCTGATTGCTCGGGGACGACGGACGCACCGCCAAGCATCGCGCGGTCTTGTTGGATGAAAGTGTTGAGGAGCACTGAGAGATCGCGCTCGCGCTCGATGAACGTCGCGAATGCGTCGCGGATCTCTGGCGATGTCATCGCCGACGCATCGTGCCGTGGCATCGGCAGATTCCTGTAGCTGGCCATGCGCTCAGCGGTCTCATGCAGTTGGGTTGCCGCATTGCGAAGGGCTGTTGCGACCGCGTCATACGCATCGTGTTCTGCCCTCGCGTTGTTATCCGTGAAATCGAGTGTTCGCTGGTGCTTTTCGAGGTTGTCAGCCATCGCGGCCGAGAGCGCGCCCAGCTTCGCGGGAAGCGCCGAGCGCTCAGCGAGGCCCTGGCCACACGTGTTAGGCATGGATCCTTTCCTTTCTTTTTGCACCTTTTCGATGTCCGACGAGCTCCGCAAGCCTGCGTAACAGGGCCAGCTCTTCAAACTGCGGACGTGCTTGGTCTCGAGTTCACAGATGCAAAGATCGCGACACTCGTGGTCTTCTGTATGCGCTGACGCTACCGTATCGAATGTCCAGGTGGGAAAAACAAGGGGTTCTACTGGCTGATAGTCCCGTTGGCCGCGACCATCAAGGCGTACCCTGGCTCATCGCCGTTTCCCGACGTCGTCGTGTTCTGGACCAACCTGACATCGTTCGCGAAAACGTTGCGGGTCACAGCGCCCGTCGCGTTCTCATCGCACGAGTTCTGATGCACAACAGCGCGTCGAGATTGCAACGCTGGCGACGCTGCCGGAGGCGATCGCTCGTGCCGGAATTCGAGCGCCAGCGGTGATCGTCATCGGAGAAACGGTCAATCTCCGGTCAGCGCTCGACTGGCTGAAATGCGCTTACCAATGAATTTCGCGCCGGTCGTGAAAGAACCCGCCGGTGTCTCAATCCGGGATCTGGGAGGCGCGATCCGATTCACGCATCATCACGGCGTTCGCAGATACTTCTCGAGGAACGCCAGAAGTTTTCCCCACGAATCTTCATTGGCCTTCGCTTGACCTTCCGGCGTGCCGCCGAAGACGTTCGGGCGTTTCGTAATCGGATGGATGCGCACTTGCCCCACGTCTGAGGTGGGCACGAACGGCCGCGTTATCTGATGGCCGGCATGCTCGTAGGAGTAGTGCTCGACTGGATGCGCGAAGTGATGTGCCTTCAGTCGCTCGATGACACGCGCGGCGAAGATGTCAGATGGCCAGAGTTTATCGTCCTTGCCGGAAAACATCAGCAACGGTCCGTTAATACGCTCCACCGGGATCTCGGCCTCGGACGGCGTGAAGCGGCTGCCTCGAACGGCAGCGAGTGGCTTTCCGTTCAACGTCCACGCAGGCGCTTCCGAGTGATCACCCAGTCCAGGCCACACCACATTGCTCGGCACGTTGGCCACGACGACGCGAAACGCTGACGGGTAGGTCGCACCAAGGAGCAGCGCGAGCTCGCCACCGCGTGAAGTGCCGAACACGCCGATGCGCGTGGCGTCGACGGCCGGTTGCGATTTCAGCCACTCGACCGCGGTCGCGAAGTATTCGAGCGGGATGTTCTGCAGGAACGGCGGCAATCCCTCTGCATTGAAATAGGCGAGTGCGAAGACGAGGTAGCCGTGCGATGCGAGACCACCGGCGTAGCCGCCCGGGAGGGGAATCCCGCCCTGGGATCCTGGCAAGACGATCATCGCCGGAAGCCGTCCGGCCGCGGGCGGATAGTAAGCGGTGCCGACCAGACCTCGCTCCCGCACCGGTACCATGCGAACGTTCTCGGCGACGGCGCGCCGGACGATCGTGTGCGTCGCGATCGCGCGCCCGTCTATCTCGGCAGTGAAGGTCCACGGACCGGCGACGGCAGCGCCGGGGCGATCACCCGTCGCTGACCAGATCAGCCGCATCGGATCGGCGACTTCAACGTGACCGCGATCGTCGCTCCGGAACGTGGCGCTCGACTGCCACACGCCGCGGTTGCCAGCGACGCGAATGGTGACCGCCTTCCGAGGTTCCAAACCCTCGAGAGCCACGCGGAAACGATCGTCAATGAGGACGCTGTCGGGGGTGATCTGGAAGTGGGCATTCTGCTGCCCGAGTCCGGGAGACGCGATCACGAACAGTACCAGGCCGACCGCGTTGCGGAGAGCGTCGCTTCGGGCGTGGTTCATGCATCACTCCATTACGAGAGCGGTTCAAAGGCAGAGCCCATCTTCCTCGGTTTCCTTGTGAGCGCAAAATCCCGTCGCCTCGGGTTTGTCAGTTCGTCGATTTCGTACTGACCAGGGCGGCAGTAGCGTGGGTGGATGGTGCTTCCAGGGGCGAGCAGGCCGGCGAGCGCGAGTGTGAACGTCCCGGTTCCACAACCCAGGTCGGCCCACGTCGTCGGCGCCAGCGCGCCAACACCACTATCGGCGAGCATCTCGATCGCGTCGCGTTGTCGCACTCCGCGATCATAGTGGCCCGGCGGCTAGTTGATTCGTTCAATCGCGATGCAGCGGTCGTGGGTGCGTTGCGCCCCTTCTACTTCTTCTTGCTGGGATCGTCCGCCGGGTTCACATAGTTGACGACAAATGGGCCGACGCCGTGGATTTGGATAACGGTCTCCCCCTTTGACATCGCAAAGTGGTGCATTCGCTTCGGCATGTGCGCGTAGCCACCAGTCGCCAGCGACGTCATCGCCTTCTCGTCAAACGCGTCACCCACTCCGACAAAAAACGTCCCCGACAACACAGCCACGTTTTCATCGGTCGGATGCCAGTGCGGCGACACGCGATAGCCGTCAGGGAATTTGGCACGGATGACAAACGGCACACCTGCCTTGGACGGATCGCCGTCGAGGACGGCCATCTGCGCCCCCGACGGCAGCGTCGCCGGTGCAGGACCCCACTTGATGTCGGACGGTGCGATCGCCACGTGTTTGGCCATGGCCGGCTTGTCGGCAGGCGCCGCCTTTTTCGCCGTCTGTGTGTGCACTCTCGCCGGCGCGATCGAGATCGCGCAAATGAAGACGAGAAGCGTTGTGCGTACTGTGGACATCGATGTCTCCTGCTTGAAAAGGAATGTGGGACGCGGGCGGATTATACGCGAGAAGTTCATTTCAACTCTGCTCAGTCCGGAATTCGAAGCAGTTTCATGGCATGAGCATAGCGTTGTGAGCGCCAATCAGGCGGGCAGTTCCCAGCCCTTGCGGTAGGTTCCCTCGATCCATTGCTGCGCGTCCGGCACGTTGCTGGCCCGCATGCCTTCGGCATCCCACTTCAGCGTCTTGCCCGTTCGCAGCGCGAGCGCGCCAAGGAGGATGAACTCGGTCAGCCGCGCGCCGTACTCGAAGTTGCTGCACGCAGGCGTGCCGCCCTTGCAGGCCTGCAGCCAGTCGGCATGATGTCCAGCGACGCGCGGGATGGTCTTCGGCGGCCGCTTGTATTCGCGGTGCAGTTGCATGGGCAGCAGGCGCGGCATTCCCGACCAGCCTGCGCAGGTGAGAATCCCTTTGTCACCTACGACCATCAGCCCGTTCTCTCCTTCGCCGAGCCGCTGGAGCGGGTCGTCTGGATCGATGCCGAACGGCGTGGGTGGCCGGAGGCCGTTGTCGTACCAGTAGACCGTGACCGGTCCTCGAGTTCCCTGCGCGGCAAACTGGTAGGTCACGAGATGACTCCCCACGCTCCGCTCGTCATCGAACTGTGAGGTCCTGGCTTCGATCGTCGCCGGCGTATCGAGGCCGAGCGCGTTGAACGCCGGATCGAAGTGATGCGGGGACATATCCGGCATCGTGCCGTTGCCGAAGTCCCACCACCAGCGCCAGACGAATGGCGTGTACATTCCGCTGTACGCACGCTCGGCTCGCGTCCCGAGCCACAGATCCCAGTTGAACATGCGCGGCTTGCCAGTCGGACCCTGTACAGGTGGCTTGGCATTGAGCGGCTGCGCATTGCCGCTCCACGCGTGCACGTCGCGAACCGTTCCGATGGCGCCGTCCTTCAGCCACTCGACAGTCTGGCGGTGTCCCTCGCCGGAACGCCCCTGGTTACCCATCTGGGTCGCAACTCCGGTCTCTTTCGCGACGCGCGCCACGAGGCGCGCCTCCCGGATGTTGTGCGTGAGCGGCTTCTCGCAGTAGACGTGCTTGCCCGCTCGCATGGCCAGGATCGCGGCATACGCGTGCAGGTGATCGGGCGTGGCAATCAGGACGGCGTCGATCGCCTGTTCTTTTTCGAGCATGACGCGGAAATCTTCGTAGGTCGTGCATTTGTAATTCGGCGTCTTGGCCGAGTAGCGTTCCTCGACTTCCGACTTCACCGGGCCGCGTCCCGATTTGCCGCCGAAGTACCATCCGGAGAGGTCCCACTCTTCGGCCGGATCGGCGAGCGCAATGATCTGGCAGTCCGGCTCCTCGAAGAGCGCACGCGCATTGGTCCGGCCTTGACCGCCGGCGCCGATGATGGCGACGTTGACCTTGTCGCTCGGCGCGACGAACCGCGGCCCGCCGAGAACGTGCCGGGGCACGATGGTGAACGCGGCTGCCGCCGCTCCGGTGGTGGCGAGAAACTGGCGGCGGGTGGCGGGCGTCGAGTGAGTCTCCATGCGCATCTCCTGGCGCCTATCCTACTCCTCGTTGGGTTGGATTGGATATTTTGACAGGGACGCTCAATCAGCGACATCAACTGTCACGCTGCATTCGCAACCAAGAGAAGGACAGGAGAAGGGAGAAGAGGTCGATTCGAGGATTAACGATTCGAATGATGAGTGATCCACGATCAGTGATTCACGATCAGTGAGCGATTAGTGATTCCGCGCGTGCAATTGACCATCGTCTGAAGATAGCCACGCGACACCGCCGGACGTTACCGCTACGTGATGCTTGGTGCCCAGCGCGAACGAGGAGATGCTCCGATTCTTGCTTCGAGAACCCAAGGTCACGGAAGACATTCCCCGTGGACGGCGTCACTTTATCGCGCCGCCACGTAGAACACTCGGTGCGCACCGGCGACGTGAACCCGAATTTCACGGACGCCCGAAGCCGCGCACCATCAACCGGTTCATGATCGCGCCACGTTCGCGTTCGATTCCCTCCCTTTCGCCCAACTCTTCATCGACGCTCTCTCACTGAAGGCAGCGTCCGCACGATCAGCAAGGCCAGGAGCGGGACAGCGATCGCGTAGATGTACTGCGTTCGCGACACGCCGATGTTCAACGGAAACCAGATACCTGGCACCCCTATCGGATCGAGCAGCTCGCCGCCGAATATCCCGGCCATGATCGAGGCTAACGTGATGGGCGCCAGGATCCGCATGGGTCCGCTGCCGGCGATGCGCGCACCGATGACGACAAACAGCGCCAGTGACCCGAGCCGGCTGCCGCTCGTCACTACCGCCGAATGGATCACGGCGCCCACAATCCCGGCGACCGCCAGCACTGTCGCCGACGCATCGATGCTTCGCCACGGAACTGGGCACCAGCGGTTCCACGCCAACGTCCACGCCGCCACGGTTGGCACCCACATCACGGACGCCAGCCACCCATACGTCGCCAGATCTTGCAGATCGGTCCACGCGACGATCGCATTATTGAGGCGCCTGGCTGCCGTCAGCGCCAGCGCGATGCTGGCAAAGATCAGGAAACCCTTGTGACTGCTCCGGGACTGGTACACGAGCACCAGGCCGATGAGGGCCAGCATGGCGAGCGGCTCGATCGCATCGACGATGTAACCGGCGATGGTTCGATGCCATTGCACGCGGTGGAGCGCCTCGCTGATCGGCCGGGGAGCCAGTATGGGCGGGCTGTGCATGCCGCCGCCGTCTCCGCTGGGCCCCGACCTGGGGCGCATGTATACGCGAACCGCGAGCACGCCACGGGTGCCCGCCGCATCGGCAGGAAGTTCGAACCGCAACGGACGTGTGCCGACGACACGCGGGTTTGCGCCGAGCCTGCCCGACCCGCCGAGCCGTTGGCCGTTCCAATAGAGTTCGTAGCCGTCCTCGACGAGCGTCGGCCCGAGGATGTCCCACGAGGCGCGGCCGGCCGGCACCGTTACCGCGCGCCGGTACCAGGCGTAACCGTGATAATCGGGGTGACCATGCACCATCCACCCGCCGACGTAATCGGGCAGGCCCACGTCGCCGTCGTGGCTGCCCGGCAGGGCGGTCATGTCGACCGTTTCCCAGGCACTGTCATCTGAAGTGGGGTCCGCCCAATGCGGGTCGTCGCCGGTATGAAATCGCCAGGCGCCATCCAGCAGCGTCGCGGCGGCGCGCAGCGTCGGCGGATCAGGTCGTCCACCGATCGCCAGGTCGGCGATTACGACTGCCAACGTCAGCAGCGTCGCCATGACGATGCCGATGATCAGTTTTCGTTGTGTCGCGCGCATCCCCTTACCCGCGAAGTCAGTAAAAGCGCTCACGGCGTTCGCAGGTAGCCGCGATTGCCCGTCGACGCGAAACGTGACCCTTACTTTCATTGTGAGCGCAAAACCCCGGTACGTCGGGTTTGCCGCTTCACAGGAGGTTTTGCAATACTTGACTCAGTCAACTATTCGATCCACACTCGCCGAACGGCTCCCTCCGGGCCGAATTCGAAGGAGGATCGCACGTGGCTGCTTCCGCGCTCGCTCAGGATGTGGACGCCGTCCGCCGTTTCAATCGTTTTTATACGCGCCAGATTGGCGTGCTGCAGGAAAAGCTTCTCCATAGCCCCTTCTCGCTGACCGAGGGGCGTGTGCTCTTTGAAATCGGGTATCACGGCGACAGCGGGATGCCCCGCGCCACCGCGCCGACAGCTGTCGATATCGCGAAGGCGCTGGAAATCGACGTCGGCTACTTGAGCCGCATTCTCCAGCGCTTCACGAAGCGGCGACTCATCACGCGCACGACCTCCGACGCCGACCGGCGCCAGGCGCATCTTGCCCTGACCGCGCGCGGACAAGCCGCGCTCGTCCCGCTGCAGCAACTGGCGCGGGACGAGGTGGGTGTCATGCTGGGATCCCTCTCACCGAGCGAGCGTGGGCATGTCGTGGATGCGATGCACGTGATCCAAACATCGCTCGTCAAGCCGGGCGCCGCTGCGGTCGCCGAGCCGGCGGCTTTGCGCGCCCCCGGGCGGGAGGTCGATGCATGCACGCTACGCGAGCATCGCGCCGGCGATATGGGCTGGATCGTCTCGCGCCAGGGGGCGCTCTACGCGGAGGAATACGGTTGGACGACCGAATACGAAGCGCTCGCGGCCGAGATCGTTGCGCATTTCCTCAAGAACTTCGATCGCGCACGCGAGCGCTGCTGGATCGCCGAGCGGGACGGCGCCGGGGTTGGTGCGGTGATGATCGTCCGGCAATCCGATACCGTCGCGAAACTGCGGCTCCTGCACGTCGAACAGGCGGTGCGCGGGCTCGGGATCGGCAAGCGGCTGGTCGACGAGTGCGTCCGCTTCTCGCGCGCTGCCGGCTACCGGAAGATCACGCTGTGGACGCAGTCGAATCTGCTCGCCGCGCGTCACGTCTATAAAGCCGCAGGGTTCACGTGTGTGGCGCAGGAGCCACACCGCCGCTTCGGCAAAGACCTCGTCGCCGAGACCTGGGAGCTCGCGCTCTAGGTGTCGTCAAGGGCAGGCCCGGTCGTGCTGGGACCCGGTTTGATAACTGATCGCGCAAAGAGCGCCGGGAAACCCATTTCGCGCCGAGACCGGTATTCTCCGCGCCCTTTGCGCGAGAAATCAGCCTGCGGCGCGTGACTAGTCAGGCGTCTCTGCTCGCCAAAGCGGCATAGAGAGCGGCGCGCCGATAGAGAGAGGGACGTGAGCGCAAGATTCTGATCGATCGGTAGCCCGCGTCATAGAACAATCTGGTCAGCCTCGTCTGCGAAACCGGATAAGGGACCCAGCGATTCGCGGCATCAGCATCGTATTCGACGATCAGAAAGTAGCGCGGTGATTTCATTCGCGGTTCGCATGCGCGGATGAATGCCGCGTGGCCCTGCACGTAGTGCAGCGAGTTGGCCATCAGAATGCCGTCCAGATCCGCGAATGGCCATAGCTGTGGGTTCAGGAAATCCCCCTGGTGGGTCGTGATGCTGACGCTCTGGTGCACCGGCGGAATCTTGCGGAGCGCAGAGCCATCAATGTCCGTCGCATGGATGGCACTACCGGGCGCGAGCAGGTCCGCGAGCGCGAGTGTAAACGTCCCTGTGCCACAGCCCAGATCGGCCCACGTCGTCGGTCCAAGCGCTCCAACGCCACTGTCGGCGAGCATCTCGATCGCATCTCGCTGTCGCACTCCGCGATCATAAAGTGACGTCGTCCTCTGATATAACAACCGAGGTTATCGGCACCTCGGGAGGTCATCATGGCGACGCTCACACACTGCCGTTGGCTTCATTATTAGGGGATGAAAATCAGATCCCGCGTGTCGCACGGCAAACTGACGGCAGCCGCACTCGTGCTCGCCTGCGGCGTGCTCAGCGCCCAGGAGATCGGCTGGTTCTCTTACGGTCGCGACACTGAGGGCACGCGCTACTCCCCCGCCGCCGAAATCACGCGCCAAAACGTCGCCCGGCTCGAGCTTGCGTGGACCTATCGCACTGGCGAATCCGAGCCGCGCTTTGCGACGAAGAAGCCGACGTCGTTTGAAACAACCCCGCTATTCTTCGACGGGACGATGTACGTCGGCACACCGCTCGGACGCGTCATTGCTCTCGACCCGGCGACCGGTCGCGAGCGTTGGGTGTTCGATCCGGAGATCAAGCGCGACGTCACCTACGGCGATTTCGCGAGCCGCGGCGTCTCGTCGTGGTTCGACGCGTCGGCACCGGCGGACGCGATGTGCAAACGGCGGATCTTCATCGCGACCGCGCAGTCACAGCTGATCGCCATCGACGCACGCACCGGACGTCGCTGCACAGGATTCGGGCGCGACGGGATCGTCGATCTCACGACCGGACTGCGCATCCCGCCGTTCGAGCCGCAGGCCTATTCGATGACGTCGCCGCCGGTGGTCGTCAACGGCCTGGTGATCACCGGATCGTCGATCGCCGACAACAGCCGGCCGACGATTGCGAGCGGCGAAGTGCGCGCCTTCGACGCGCGCACCGGAGCGCTGAAGTGGAGCTGGGATCCGATCCCGCAGGACCCGAAAGATCCGGCGTTCGGTCAATGGCGCGGCGTGATGGCGAACAAGACCGGTGGTGCAAACGCCTGGTCCGTGCTCGCAGCCGATGCCGAGCGCGACCTCGTCTACGTGCCGACCGGCAGCGCCGCGCCGGACTACTACGGCGGACTCCGGCTCGGCGACAACCGGTACGCCAACTCGATCGTGGCGCTGAGAGCGTCGACTGGCCAAGTGGTATGGGCATTTCAGACCATCCACCACGATTTGTGGGATTACGACAACGCGTCGCCGCCCGCGCTCGTCACCGTGATGCGCAACGGCTTGCGCGTGCCCGCGGTTCTGCAGGCCAACAAGAACGGGATGCTCTACGTTCTCGATCGCGACACAGGTGAACCGGTATTCCCGATCGAAGAGCGGCCCGTGCCGGCGAGCGACATTCCGGGCGAGGAGGCCTCGCGCACGCAGCCGTTCACATCGCTCACACCGCCACTCAGTCCGCATCGCTTGTCCGTCGACGATGCGTGGGGACTTACCGACGAAGATCGCGCGTCGTGCCGGGCGCAACTCGAAGGCCTGCGTAACGAAGGCATCTTCACACCGCCGAGCGTGAAAGGCACGCTGGTGATGCCGTCGAACATCGGCGGTGCGCACTGGGGAGGGCTGGCGGTCGATGTCGAGCGCCAGATCGCGGTGGTGCCGGTGAACCGCATCCCGGCGATGGTGCAACTCCTGCCGCGAGAGACTGTGAAGATCGAGGAGTCGAGGCGCGAGGACCGAAGGCTCGGCCGCGAGTACGAATACAACATGATGGAAGGGACGCCGTACGTGATGCGCCGACGGATCCTCGTGAGCCCTTCAGGTCTACCGTGCTCGCCTCCTCCCTTCGGCGCGCTCGTCGCGATCGATCTCAAGACCGGCGCGCGGGCATGGGAGGTGCCGCTCGGCGCCATCACGCAGCGGATCGGCTCCGAAGGGTCGACTGATTTCAAGCCGATCCCCGGTTCGCCGAATCTCGGCGGACCGATCGTCACCGCCGGAGGACTTGTGTTTATTGGTGCGGCGCTCGATCGCCAGCTGCACGCGTACGACATCGAGACCGGCCGCGAGCTGTGGCACGGATCGCTGCCGGCGAGCGCCAAGGCGACGCCAATGAGCTATCGGCTCGCGTCGGGCGATCAGTATGTCGCGGTCACGGTCGGCGGCGGCGGGGCGTTTGGGCCGGGCGACTATGTTGTGGCGTTCAAGCTGGGGCGGTGAGAAAGAAGCGAGGTCCCACGCGAGAAGCAATGCGCTGAGCCGACCTCACGGGTGCGAACGATCCTTCCAATTGAGAATGATGGTAATCGGCGGCGTCGGCACGTCGTCGGTGGCGATCATCAGGAAGCGCTGGCCTTCCTTGTCCACAACATACTGCTGCCGCGAAATCGCCGAGAATGGCGACAGCCGCGTTTTGAACAACCGAACCGGTTTGCCGATATTTGAGGGACCCGCCGCCGTTCCCATCGGTACTGCCATGAGGTACCCATCCGGGGCGATGTAGAACAATTCGCGACCGTCGCTCCGCCATCGCGGCTGACTGCCGCCGGCGGTTGACACGGGCTGCCTCTCGCCGCCCTCCGGGAACGGTTGGATGTAGATGGCGGGACGGCCCGACTGATCCGAATCGTACGCGACCCATTTGCCGTCCGGCGAGAATTGACCGTCGCGTTCATCGGACGGCCCCTGGGCAACTGGGAATGGCGTCTTGTTCCCCTGCATCGGTAGAGCCCAGAGATCTGTCGTCGCGGATTGCTGATCGAACTGCTTGTAGAGAATGAACCGTCCATCCACCGACCAATCGCACACGATCCGAGGGCCAGTGCTCAGCGGCAGGATCTCGTCCGGTGCACGGCCGTCGAGTTGTCTGATCGCAAGCCCGCCGACGTTGTCCACGAGCGTGTTGAAAACGAGTTTCCTCCTGTCGGGAGACCACAAGGGCATTGAGTCGATTCCCGGGTTTACCGTCAACCGAACGAAGTCACCCTCGCGCGTCAGGTCCAGCGACCACAAGTCGATGTTGTTGTTCCGATCCGTGCGCTGCACGACGACGAACCGGTCATCGCGCGAGAGGGATGGATTGGACATGGCCATGCCCTCTTCGCCGACCGAGCCGAGCTCTTTGCCGGACCGATTGAACCAGCGCAATTGGCGAGCGAGCGGCATGGCGTTGCGGTATGCCACGTGCCCCGCCGCGGATACAGAGAAGGAGGAAGCAAAGAGTGCGGGACGGACGTCCTCCGCTACCCGTGTCGCCTGACCGCTTACTTGCAGTGTCGTGGTGCTGAATGGTTGGGCGAACAATGTAGTGCCGCGAACGAACCAGAGACGACCACTCGCGTACATGGCTGGCCAGTCTGTGTCCAGGACTTTGTGAATCCTTTCGCGGTCAAGCTCTCCGACGTATACACCGGCAGGCTCTCCGCCGCGCGCGACATAAAACACGTAGTGCCGTCCGTCGGGAAGAAACTGCGGCAGACGCGTCGCCAGCTCCGGCGTGCGTGGTGGAGTCACTGGAGTCGCCGTGCCGCCAGCAGACGCAATGCGCAACACCGCACTGTTGTCGCTGCGCACGAACAGAATCGTGTTGTCGGCGTTCCACGTTCCACCCGCCGGGGTAATGACATTGGTAAGCGAATTGACCTGTCCACCGTCGATGTCGAGGACCTTCAGCCGATTGTTGGTGAAGAATCCAATCGACCGGCCGTCGGGCGACCAGAACGGATAAAGGCCCACTTCGGTTCCCGCCAACGGACGGATGGTCGTCGAGTTCAGCTGTCGGAGCCACAGTTGTGGGCCGGCCGAGCCGTCGGCGTTGTAGACGATCGAGCTTCCGTCGGGCGAGAGCGCAAACGATGATGGCCGTTGTGTCGGCGGCGTCGAAATCTCGAGACGTAGTTCGGGCGGTTCGGCCGGCACTCGTCGCGAAATCGCAACCGCCGATCCGATGGCCACGGCGGCAAGCGCGAGGATCCACAGCATCCGTTCGCGCCATGCTACCGGGCCGCGTGGACCGACGAC
>Ga0310885_10000169_pt1 | contig 14214 bp, 12 predicted proteins | sample T60D2metaG_FD_203445 | JGI IMG/M metagenome (GOLD analysis project Ga0310885, IMG submission 203445) | Lab incubated soil microbial communities from West Virginia University Organic Research Farm, Morgantown, WV, United States - T60D2 | ecosystem: Environmental > Terrestrial > Soil >...
GTTCCCGCACACCAAGATGGCGACGGCGCTGGCGCAGGGCGCCGAGCGAATCGCCGCGGGTGCGAATGCCAAGGTCTACGCGGACGCGCTGAATCACGACAGCATCGCCGCGCTGCAGTATACCGGGGGCACGACCGGCGTCGCGAAGGGCGCCACGCTCACGCACGGCAACCTGGTCGCCAACACGATGCAGGGCCTCGAGATGTGGAAGCCATTCCTTCGCTTCGGCAACGAAGTGATGCTGACCGCGTTGCCGCTGTACCACATCTTCGCGTTCACCGCGAACCTGATGATCTTCTATCTCGCCGGCGGCCGGAACCTGCTCGTACCGAGCCCGCGGCCGCTGTCGAACTTGAAGACGGTGATGCTGAGCGAGCCGATCACATGGTTCACCGGCGTCAACACGCTCTTCGCGGGCTTGATGCACGAGCCGTGGTTCAAGGAGAAAACGAACTGGTCGCTGCGCGGATCGGTCGCCGGCGGCATGGCGCTCGTACCGGTGATCGGCGAGCGTTGGGAAGCGATGACCAGGACGCCGATCTACCAGGGCTACGGTCTGACCGAAACATCGCCGGTCGCGACGCTCAATCCCTTCCAGCGTCCGAAGCGGGAGGCGATCGGCGTGCCGGTGCCCTCGACCGACGTGCGCTTCGTCGATAGCGAAGGCCGCGACGTGGCGTTCGGAGAGGTTGGCGAGCTCTGGGTGAAGGGCCCGCAGGTGATGACGGGCTACTGGCAGCGTCCCGACGACACCGCGAAGGTGTTGCGCGACGGCTGGCTCGCCACCGGCGACATCGCGAAGATGGACGAGGACGGCTACATCCAGATCGTCGATCGCAAGAAGGACATGATTCTCGTCAGCGGCTTCAACGTCTATCCGAACGAAGTGGAAGCCGTGCTCGCCACGCACCCCGCCGTCGCCGACACCGCCGTCGTCGGCGTGCCGGACGATGAATGCGGCGAGATCGTGGTGGCGTTCGTGACGAAGAAGGATCCGTCGGTGACCGAAGATGCGATCCGCCAGCACGCGCGGCAATCGCTGACCGGTTACAAGGTCCCGCGCATCGTCGTCTTCAAGGACGACCTGCCGAAGTCGAACGTCGGCAAAGTGCTGCGAAAGGATCTGAGGGACGAGGCGCAGCGCGCGTATCTGGAGAGGAAAAAGACGGGAGCCGGGAACCGGGAGCCGGGAACCACGACGCGTGGATAATCTTTGTCATTCGCTGGTCGGCATGGCGCTTAGCCGTGCCGGGTTGAACAAACGGACCGCGCTCGCCACGAGCACCCTCGTCATCGCCAACAACCTGCCCGACATCGACGTCGGCGTGTTCGCGACCAGCACGCTGGCGATGTCGTTCCGCCGCGGCTGGACGCACGGCGTCCTCGCGCAGGCGACGCTGCCGATCGTCCTGACCGGCGCGATGCTTCTCTACGATCGCTATCGACAGAAGGCATCGCCCGGCGATCGCGTCAACGCGGGGCAGATCCTCCTGCTGTCGTACATCGGCGTGCTGCTGCACGTCTTCATGGACTTCACCAACAGTTACGGCGTCCGCCTGCTGATGCCGTTCTCCGATCGCTGGTTCTACGGCGACGCGTTGTACATCGTCGATCCCTGGCTCTATCTCGTGCTCGGCGTGGGATGGTTGCTTGCGAAACGCAATCCGCGCGCGGCTCGCATCGGCGTCGCGCTGGCCGCGATCTATGTCGTGGCCATGCTTGCCTCCAACCTGATCGCGAGGCGCGAAGTGGCCAATGGCATCGTGCGTGCCGGCCGTCCGGCCGAGACGCGTTTCATGGTGACGCCGGTTGTCGTCAACCCGTTCCGCCGTGAAGTGGTGATCGACTTCGGCGATCGGTACGAGAAGGGCAATCTCTGGTTCGATCCCATGCCGCATTTCCGTCCGGCGGGCTTCGGCATCGACAAGGGATTCGAGCTGCCAGAGGTGCAGCAGGCTCTGCAGTCGCCGCTGGCGCGCAGCTATCTCCGCTGGTCCCGGTTTCCGTTCATCCAGGTCAATCCGGCCGACGGCAGCGTGTTGATCAACGACTATCGCTACGCCAACGTCGGCCCGTATGGGTGGTCGTCGGTCAAGCTTCAGTAAGATAGCTACATGCGTTTAGCCGCCGCGGTGCTGGCCGCCTTCGTCGTCCTGCCGTCAGCGGTGTCCGCGTGGGGCTTCGAAGCCCACAAGTTCATCGCCGATCGCATGATCGCGCTGCTGCCGGCGGAGTTGAAGCCGCTCTTCGAGAAGCGCCGTGATTTCATCGTCGAGCGCGCGATCGATCCCGACATCTGGCGCACCGTGGGTTGGGAAGAGGAGCCGCCGAATCACTTCCTCGATATGGATTTTGCGGCTTTCGGACCTTATCCGTTCGAGGCACTGCCGCGCGATTACGACAAGGCCGTGCAGAAGTTCGGCAAGGACGTGATCCACACGCAGGGGTTGCTGCCGTGGCGCGCGCAAGAGTTCTACGGCCGGCTGCAGCGCGAGTTCGAATCGCTCAAGCAGAAGGAAATCCCCGGATACGCGCCCGACAACATCGTGCTCTACGCGGCCGTGCTCACGCATTACGTGTCCGATGGTCACGTGCCGCTTCATGCCGTCGTGAACTACAACGGCCAGCTGACGAACCAAACAGGGCTGCACTCGCGGTGGGAAGCCGAGCTGTTCGAACGCAACCGCGGCAAATTGAAGATTGCGCCGGTGCCGATCAAGCCGGTGATGAATCCGCGCGACTTCATGTTCGACACGCTGTTGGCAAGCAACCGCGCATCGGCCAATGTTCTGGAGTCGGACGTGAAGGCCGCCTTGGGCCGCGAGTTCTATGACGACGCCTACTTCGAGGCATTCGGGCAGGGGACGCTCCCTGTCCTCGAGAAGCGGCTCAACGAATCGATCGCGTCAGTGGCGGCGATGATTACCGGCGCCTGGGAAAGCGCGGGTAGACCGGCCGTACCCACCGAGCTGCCGCGAACCCCGCGAAGAATTCGACGTCCAAACCCATAATGAATGTTTACCTGGTGGCCGTTGGTCCCGAGCGGTACGAGTGCTATTACGAGGCGGCGGAGCAGGAAGAGACGGACGAGCCGGTTGAAGGGCGCGGCTTCTTCGCTCGGATGCGCGCGAAGTTCAACGACCAGTTGAAGGACGCCGAGCGCGCGCGGCACCAGAAGGCGATCGAAGAGCCCAGGACATTTCTCGGCCGCATGAACAAGCGCAGCATGCGCTGGATCGCGGAGCGCATCGCCGAGCAGCGACTGCTGTGGCACCTGCGCAAGGTCGACACGGCGACGCTGCACGCGTCGGCCGATCTGCCGGCCGTCGAGGCCGAGACGATCATGCGCGCCAACCTCAAGTGGGATGCCGACCATCATCGCAATCGGCTCATCCTGCACACCCTGGCGTTGATTGCCGCGGTGCCGGTCGCGCTGGTGCCCGGTCCGAACATCCTCGGCTATCTCTTCACGTTCACCGTGGTCGGCCACTTTCTCGCGTGGCGCGGCGCGGTGAGGGGGCTGCATCAAATCGCGTGGACGGTCGCGCCAAACCCGGCGCTGTCCGACCTGCGGCGCGCATTTTCGCTCGACGCCGATGCCCGCCACCGCATGATTTCCGACGTCGCGCATCGCCTTCACATGCCCAGGATGGCGCGTTTCGTCGAGCAGATGGCGGCGCCGACCTAAGCAGAAGCAGTGATATTCTCGAAAACGTGACGCTCGGCGAGTTGGCCCGTCGCTTGGAATGCCCGGTCGAGGGTGATGCCGCCATCGAGATTCGCCGCGTGGCGAAAATCGAGGAGGCCGGCCCCGGCGATCTGACGTTTCTCGCCAATCCCAAATACGCCTCGAAGCTGGCCACCACCAGGGCCAGCGCGGTGATCATGAACGGCGAAGCGATCGCTGCACCGTGCGCGGTGATTCGCAGCACGTCCCCATACCTGACGTTCGCGCGCGCCGCGCAGGTGTTGTCGCCCGACACGCCGCCCGCGGCCGGCGTGCATTCGCTGGCGTCCGTGGCGGCGGGTGCCACCGTCGATCCCACAGCGACCATCGGTGCGTTTGCGGTGATCGGAGCGGGCGCGACGATCGGCGCTCGTACCATCATTCATCCCCACGTGGTCATCGGCGACGGCACGACGATCGGCCCCGACTGTATCCTGCACGGGCACGTCTCAATCCGCGAGCGCTGCACGATCGGCGCGCGGGTGATCGTCCAGAACGGCGCGGTGATCGGGAGCGACGGCTACGGCTTCGCGCAGCGCGCCGACGGCTCACACGAAAAAATTCCGCAGACGGCTCCGGTCGTGATCGAAGACGACGTCGAGATCGGCGCGAACACGACGATCGATCGGCCGGCGGTGGGCGAGACGCGGATCAAGGCCGGCACCAAGATCGACAACCTGGTGCAGATCGGCCACGGCGTCGTGCTCGGCAGGAACGTCCTGCTCGCCGCGCAAGTCGGCATCGCCGGCAGCACGGTGCTCGGCGACAGCGTTCAATTCGGCGGCCAGGTTGGTGTTGGCGGCCATTTGACGATCGGCGATCGCGTGAAAGCCGTCGGTCAGTCGGGCATTACCAACTCGGTGGATGCCGACGAATTCGTGTCGGGCTATCCGGCGATCCCGAACAGTGAATGGAAGCGATCGTCGGTGGTGTTCCGCAAGCTGCCCGAGATGCGAAGGCAGCTTCGCGCCCTCGAAGAACGGTTACGGGCGCTCGAAGAAACAAAGAAGAAAGAATAACGAATAACAAAATGAAGAAACTCTCGATCTTGTTGCTGGTTGTGGTCGCTGCCGCGGTCGCGATCTGGTACGTGCCGCTGCAGGCGGCGGTTCGGCCGCCGAAGCTCGCCTATCAACGGCTCGTCCTGCCGAACGGCATGGTCGTCATCCTGCACCAGGACAAGTCGACGCCGATCGTGCACGTCGAGTTGTGGTATCACGTCGGCTCGAAGAACGAAAAGCCGGGCCGCACCGGCTTCGCGCATTTCTTCGAGCACCTGATGTTCAAGGGCTCGCGCAACGTCGAGCCCGAGCAGCACACCTCAATCATCGCGTCGGTGGGCGGGCAGGCGAACGCCTACACCAACGAGGACACGACGGTGTTCTGGCAGACGATCCCCGCGCAGTACCTGCCGCTGGTGCTGTGGATGGAAGCGGATCGCATGGCGTCGCTGCGCATCGACCAGAAGACGTTCGTCACCGAGCGCGAAGTGGTCAAGGAAGAGCGCCGGATGCGCATCGAGAATCCGCCGTTCGGGCTGCTCAACGAGCTGATCACCTTCAACGCCTATGACGTGCATCCCTACAAGCATCCGGTCATCGGCAGCATGACCGACCTGAACGCCGCCACGATCGACGACGTGCGCGACTTCTACAGGACCTACTACGTGCCGGAAAACGCGACGCTGATGATCGTCGGCGATTTCGACACCGACACGGTGACCAGCCTGCTGAACCAGTATTTCGCGCGCGTGCCGAAGGCCGAGAAGCCGGTGCCCCGCGACATTCCGGTGGAGCCGCAGCACACCAAGGAAAAGCGCGTCACCCTCGAGCAGCCGTGGCCGCTGCCGGCCATCATCGTGACGTATCACGTGCCGTACAACGGTCATCCGGACTCGTATCCGATGTTCGTGATGTCGAAGACACTGTCGGACGGGCAGACCTCGCGCATCTATCGAAAGCTGGTCTACGAGAGCGGGCTGGCGCTCACCGCGTTCGGCAGCAGCAGCTTCCTCGAGCAGCCAGGTGTGTTCTCGGCGGTCGCGCTCGTCAACCCTGGCAAGTCGCCGGATGAAGTCGAGAAGGCGCTGATCGCGGAGTTCGACAAGCTCAAGACCGCCGGCATCACCGAGCGCGAGCTGCAGCGCGCCAAGAACCAGTTCGCGCGCGACTACGTGGTCAGCCGGCTCTCGATCAAAGAGAAAGCGTCGCAGCTGGGTCACGCCGAAGTCATTCAGAAAGACATGGCGTCGGCCGACGGCGAGTTCGACACGTTCCTGAAGGTGTCGCTCGACGATGTGAAGCGCGTGGCGCAGAAGTATTTCGTGCCGGAAGGCCGCATGGTCATGCGCATCATGCCCCGCGGCGGAGTGGTGGAGAAGTGACGTCCAAAACGGTTCTTGCGATCGTACTGTTCGGGGCGCTGACCGGCCTGGTCGCGTCGAGCCCTGACTTGACCGAGCGCGTCGCCAACGAGTTCAAGCAGCGGGTCACCGGCAAGGCGTCGAGCGAGCGCGCGCGATCCGAAGCGCAGACGCGGGTCGAATGGCCACGCGACAATCCACCGCGGCCGCTGCCGGCGCGGCCGGTGACGTTCCCGCCCTACGAAATCCGCAAGCTCGCCAACGGCATGCAAGTCGTGCTGGTCAGCCAGAACGAGCAGCCGGTGGTGAGCGTGCGCATGATCGTCCGCGCCGGCGCCGCGCACGATCCGAAGGGCAAGCACGGGCTTGCGATGCTGACCGCGACGCTGCTCGATCAGGGCGCGGGCACGAAAAGCGCCGGGCAGATCGCCGAGACGATCGACTTCATCGGCGGCGTGCTCGGCACCGGCGCCGGCAACGATTTGAGCTACGTCAATGCCGTCGTGATGAAGGACAGCTACGACATCGCGCTCGATCTGATGGCCGACGTCGTGCAGCGACCGACGTTCGCGCCCGAAGAGATCGAGCGGCAGCGGCAGCAGGCCGTGTCGGCATTGAAAGTCGCGGCGGAAGATCCCGAATCGATCGCCGATCGTGTCATCGGTCGCCTGATCTACGGCTTCCATCCCTACGGGATGCCCGGGGCGGGCACCAACGAATCGCTGACCGGACTGACCCGGGCCGACTTCGTCGACTTCCACAAGAAGTACTTCGTGCCCAACAACGCGTTGATCGCCGTGGTCGGCGACATCGGCGCCGCCGAAGCGATGGCCGGCCTCGAGAAACATTTCGGCGCGTGGAAGGCCGCGGAGGTGCCCGCGCTCGCGGTGACCGAACCGCCCGATGCGACGCGCCGCGTGATCGTGATCGACAAGAAGGACGCCGTGCAAACGGAGATTCGCGTCGGCCACATCGCGATTCCGCGCAAGCACAACGACTTCGAGGCGGTGGATCAGGCCGTGAAGATCCTGGGCGGCGAAGGCGCGAACCGGCTCCAGCAGGTGCTGCGATCGCAGAAGCAGCTGACCTACGGCGCCTCGGCCGATCTCGACACGTTCAAGTGGGCGGGTGCCGTGATCGCGGAGACCGATACGCAGACGTCGAGCACCGCGGAAGCGCTTCGCGTCGTCGTCGATGAGTTCACGCGGCTGCAGCGCGAGCGCGTCAGCGACGGCGAGCTCGAAGGGGCGCAGGACTACATGGTCGGCCACTTCCCGCTGACGATCGAGGTGCCGGACGCCATTGCGACGCAGGTGCTCAATCAGTTGTTCTACGAGCTTCCGGTGGACGACCTGCCCCGCTATCGCGAGCGGATTCTCAAGGTCACGCCCGACGAGATTCAGCGCGTCGCCCGCTGGTTCATCCGCCCGTCGCAGTTGTCGGTCGTGCTGGTGGGCGATGCCGACAAGTTCGTGAACGATCTCAAGGGCGTCGGCTTCGCCAACTACGAGCGGATCCCGATCGAGCAAATCGACTTGCTGTCGCCCGATCTGATGAAGCGCGCCGGAGCACCGAGGCCCTGACCCGGATTCTGCTGTCGTGCGGCGAGGCTTCCGGAGATTTGTACGCGGGCGCGCTGGTCGACGCGCTGCGGCGCCGCGAGCCTGATGTCGACGTGTTCGGCCTTGGCGGCGATCGCTTCGCGGCAGCCGGGGGGAGGTTGATCGGCGATTATCACGCGCTGTCGGTAACCGGCCTGACCGAAGCGCTGAGCGTGGTGCCGCGATCGTTCGCGATGCTGCGCAAGCTCACGAAGACCGCCCGCGAACAGCAGCCGCACGCGCTCGTGGTCATCGATTTCCCCGATTTCAACTTCCGGTTGATGCGCTTGATCAGGAAGCAGGGCATCCCGGTGATCTATTACGTCAGCCCGCAGCTGTGGGCGTGGCGCCCGGCCCGCATCAAGCTGATGAAGCGCAGCGTCGATCGCGTGCTGCCGATCTTTCCGTTCGAAGAGGCGATCTACCAGAAGGCAAGGATCGACGTGCGGTTTGTCGGCCATCCGCTGATTGATCTCGCCCGGCCGAGCCTGACGCGCGAGGCGTTCCTGAAGAAGCTGAATCTCGATCCGTCGAAGCGCGTGCTGGCGCTGCTGCCGGGCAGCCGCAAGAACGAGCTCGAGCGGCTCGCGCCGGTGATCGCCAAGGCGGTTCCGGCGATCGCCGCGCAAGTGCCGAATCTGCAGTTCGTCGTCGCTCGCGCGCCAAATCTCAACGATGGATTGTTCGAGCCGTTTGGATTGAGCGGCGTCACGCTGCGCATCGCCGACGTGCAAACCGACGATGTGCTGAATGCGTGTGATGCCGTGGTGACGGCGTCAGGCACCGCCACGGTGCAGAGCGCGCTGCACGGCAAGCCGATGGTCGTGCTCTACAAGCTGTCGCCGACGACGTATCGGCTCGGCAAGGGGCTCGCCAGGGTCGACATGTACGCGATGGTCAACCTGATCGCCGGCCGGCGCATCGTCATCGAGCTGATCCAGGACGACTGCACGCCGGAAGCGGTGACGAGCGAGGCCGTCCGCATCCTCACCGATCAGCCGTATCGAGTCGAGATGATCGCCGCGCTCGACGACGTGCGGCAGAAACTCGGCGGGCCAGGCGCGAGCGATCGCGCCGCGGAGGCGGTTCTCGATGTCGTACACTCGTCGGATGTGCCGTAGTCTTCTCGCCGTTTTCTTCATCACGCTCTTCAGTCTCGCCGCGGACGCGACGACGGTGGTGCCGCTCAGCTTCGAGCAGCTGGTCAACGCATCGCAGTCGGTGGTGTACGGCCGTGTCGCCGACGTCCGCGCGCAATGGACCGCCGATCGCCGTTTCATCGAGAGCGTGGTGACGGTCGAGATCCTGCGCGGCATGAAGGGCAGCGCGGGCGAGTCGATCGCGTTTACGGTGCCGGGCGGACAGGTCGGGCGGTACCTGAACGTGATTCCGGGCGCGCCGAGCTTTGCGCCGGGCGATCTCGCGGTCTTCTTTCTGACCGCGCAGGGACCGCGGCTGCCCGTCACGACCGGACTTACGCAAGGCATCTATCGCGTCCAGCGCGATATCTCGTCAGGAGAAATGCTCGTAGTGCCGCCCGTGATTGACGTTGCCGGCCGCGTCGTGCGCGGCGATGTGCGCAGAAAGCCGGTGTCGTTGTCGGCTTTCGAAGGCACGGTAAGGGCAGTGGCAGGCGCGCGATGAGGCGGTGCGTCGCGGTCACGCTGACCGTTCTCCTGACAATCGGATCGTCGTCGCCGCTGGCGTATCTCAAGCTTGGCGCGATGGTCAACGGGCGCGTCATCGACGCGACGTGGAACCAGGTGCCGATCGGTTATTTCATTTCCGATCGCCCCGGCGGCGGCGTCTCGGCGATCGATCTCAGGGGAGCGGTGGAGCGCGCGGCGGCGACGTGGTCGCGCGTGGAATCCGCCAACGTGCGATTCACATTCCAGGGCATGACGTCGGCGGCGGCCGAAGGCTTCGACGGCCAGACGACGCTGGGTTTCATCGATCGCCCCGATCTCGATCGCGTGCTCGGCGCCACGAGCTTCCTGATCGATACGACGTCGGGCGCGATCGCCGAAGCCGATATTTTTTTCAACAGCCGGTTTGCGTTCTCGGTGGCGGCAAATGGCCAGCCGGATCGCGTCGATCTCGAGTCGGTGGTGTTGCACGAGCTCGGACACCTTCTCGGGCTGGGTCATTCCGCCATCGGCGAGACCGAGCGCAACGCCACCGGCAGCCGCCGCGTGATCGGCAGCGGCGCCGTGATGTTTCCGATTGCGCACAGCTCCGGCGCGACCGCCGATCGCGTGCTGCAGGCCGACGACATCGCGGGAATTTCCGATCTCTATCCGGGCCGGGCGCCGCTCGACACCGGCGGCATCGTCGGACGCGTGACCAAGAACGGCGCCGGCGTCACCGGCGCGCACGTCGTCGCGTTCAATCCCGAGACCGGCATTCTCGTCGGCAATTTCACGCTGAATTCGCAGGGCGAGTTCGTCATTGCGAGGTTGCCGCCAGGCCCCTACATCCTGCGGGTCGAGCCGCTTGACGATGCGGATCCCGACAGTTTCTTTCCGGCGGCGATTGACACCGATTTCCGCGTGACCTATGCGCCGCGGATGGTCGTCGCACCGCACGGCGGATCATCGCCATCGATCGAGATTCGAGTGCAAGCGAAATGATTGCGGCGCTCGTCGCATTGGCACTGATCGCCGGCGCGCCGATCATCGCGTCCGCTCAAGCGGCTCCATCGTTACGCACGCATCAATTCACGGTTGGCGGCGGCGTGGTGTGGTCGGGCGGGTACGACATCGGCGATGCGACCGCGAGCCTTCGCGGCAACGGCCCCGGAGCGACGCCGCTCGATGTCACCCTGTTCACGGCGGAGTCCCGCATCACGCCGGCCACCTCACCGGAATTGCAGGCCGGCTTCGCCGCGACCGAACGCCTGGCAGTGGAGTTTGGACTGGCGTTCACACGGCCGCATATCGGCGTCGAGATCAGCGGCGACGCCGAGGCGCCGTCCCAGGAATTGCCGGGGGAGCGACTCCAGCAATACGTGATCGGCGGAGGCGTCACGTGGCAGGTGCCGATTCGGATGGGCGCGCGCATGGCGCCCTTCGTGTCGGGAGGCGCGGCCTTCCTCCGCCAGCTGCATGAAGATCGCACGATGGCCGAGACCGGGCAGATTTACTATGCCGGTGGCGGCGCCCGATACTGGCTGCGCGGCGGGCACGGCGCGGGCCGCGCCTATGGAGTGCGCGGCGATGCGCGAGTGAACTTCCGCAGGAAGGGCATCGACTTCGAGGACAAGATGCGCATCTATCCGACCTTCTCCGTATCGATGTTCGTTGGCTTCTGACTTTGCCGTTCAACTCGCCGGTGTGTCGGCCAGCCGTGGCGGACGCCGCGTGCTGGAGGACGTGTCGATTGCGATCGGCGCGGGTGAAGTCGTCGCCCTCGTCGGACGAAGCGGATCGGGAAAGACCACGCTCCTTCGGCTCATCAATCGCCTGATCGAGCCGGACCAGGGCGACGTGATCGTCGACGGTCGATCGACCAGCGCGTGGGATCCGATCGCGCTGCGCCGTAACACCGGCTACGTCATCCAGGATGCCGGCCTCTTTCCACACATGACGGTCGCGTCCAACATCGCGATCGTGCCGCGGCTCCTGCAGTGGCCCGGCGCGAAAGTGATCGCGCGCGTCGACGAGTTGTTGACGATGGTCGGCCTGGCGCCGGCGACCTACCGCGATCGATGGCCCGACGAATTGTCGGGTGGAGAGCGCCAGCGCGTCGGCCTGGCGCGAGCCCTCGCCGCGGATCCGAGCCTGCTGCTGATGGACGAGCCATTCGGCGCGCTCGATCCGATCACGCGTTCGGAGCTGCACGTCGAATTCAAGCGGCTTCAGGCGGCACTGCGGCGCGCCGTCGTCCTCGTCACGCACGACATGGCGGAAGCGTTCGCGCTCGGCGATCGTGTTGCGGTGCTCTTCGAGGGACGGATTGTCGCGTGCGACACGCCGGCGGTTGTGCGAACTTCCTCCGATCCGCGGGTCGCCGCGCTGGTGGCGCCCACCTCCGCCAAGGCTACGGTGGGTCAAACGCGACCTGTCCCGCCGAAGCTCCAGGGGAGCGAAGGCGGATGAGCGCGCTCATCGACTTCATTGCCTCGCATCGCGCTGAATTCATCGCGCGGCTTGGCGAGCACGTGGTGCTGGTGCTGGCATCGACGGCGATTGCGGCGGCGCTCGGCATTCCGCTCGGCATCCTGGCGGCGCGGAAGCCGTCGCTCGCGAAACCGATCGTCGCGCTTGCGAACCTGGCGCAAACGATTCCAAGCCTGGCCCTGTTCGGTTTCCTGATTCCACTTCCGTTCATCGGCGGCATCGGCACGCGCACCGCGCTCGTCGCCCTCACGGTCTATGCCATCCTGCCGGTGCTGCGCGGAACGATTACGGGCATTCAAGGTGTGCCCGCGACGGTGATCGAATGCGCGGTCGCGATGGGCCTCACGTCTCGGCAGGTGCTGACGCAGGTTGAATGGCCGCTCGCATTACCGTCGATCGTGTCCGGCCTTCGCGTCGCAGTGGTGATCGGCGTCGGCACGGCCACCATCGCGTCGGCAATCGGGGCAGGGGGACTCGGTGACTACATTTTCCGCGGCCTCGCGATGGTCGACTCGACGGTGATTCTGGCCGGCGCGGTTCCGGCGGCGCTGCTGGCGATCGCAGGCGATGCCGCGCTGGCGCTGGCCGGCCGCATCGCCGATCCTCGACGACGATCGAGAAGCGCCGTGGCCGCGTTAGCGGCGATGCTGATCGTGTCGACCGCGGGGGCGCTGTGGGCCTCCGGTCTTGCCGCCCGCCGCGACATCATCGTCGGCTCGAAGAACTTCACCGAGCAGATCGTGCTCGGCGAGATCGTCGCGCAGGTGATCGAGCGGCAGGGGCTGAACGTCGAACGGCGATTCAATCTCGGCGGGACCGCGATTGCGCACCAGGCGTTGATCAGCGGCGGCATCGACACCTATGTCGAGTATTCAGGCACGTCCCTGACCGCGATCTTCAACCTGCCGCCATCCACCGACTCGAGCGTCGTGTTCGAGCAGGTTCGCGATCGTTACGCGGCGCTTGGCGTGACCGCACTGCCGCGGCTTGGCTTCAACAACACCTTCGCGATCCTCGTCAGGGCGGAGGACGCCGAGCGCCTTGGACTCAAGACGATCGGCGATCTCAACAAGTTTGCCGGCGCGCGGGCCGGATTCGGCTACGAGTTTCTCGAGCGCCCCGATGGCTTCAAAGGACTGACCGTCGCGTATGGCCTGCAGCTCGCCGGTCAGCCGCGGACCATGGATCTCAATCTGATCTATCGCGCGGTTGCGGCGAAGGAGATCGACGTCACCGCGGGTGACGTCACGAGTGGCCAGATCGAAGCGCAACATCTCGTCGTCCTGGAGGACGATCGTCATTATTTCCCCGTCTACGACGCCGTGCCGCTGGTCCGCGCCACGCTGTTGCTGAAGCATCCCGAGATTGGCGAGGCGTTACGCCGACTGGAGGGCGCGATGTCCGCCGCCGAGATGCGCCGGTTGAATTACGCCGTTGACGGCGAGAAACAGGACCCTTTCCAGGTCGTCAGGGCATTCCTTGATAAACTGGAAACGTTGTATGCCAAGCCTTGATACCTTCAAAACCCGCACATCATTAACCGTCGGCGCTGACACCGTCAGCATCTACAGCCTGCCCGCGCTCGAGCGCGAGTTTCCGGGCGTCGCCAGGCTGCCGTTCTCACTGAAAATCCTGCTCGAGAACCTGCTGCGACGCGAAGACAACGCGTTCGTCAAGCCGGCGGACATTCGCGCCCTGGCGTCGTGGAGCCCGAAGGCCATCGTGCAGACGGAAATGTCCTTCATGCCGGCGCGCGTGCTGCTGCAGGACTTCACCGGCGTGCCCTGTGTCGTTGACCTGGCCGCGATGCGCGATGGCATCGTCGCGCTTGGCGGCGATCCGGAGAAGGTCAACCCGCTGCAGCCGGTCGAGCTCGTCATCGATCACTCGGTACAGGTCGATCATTTCGGCACGGCCAGCGCGCTCGGGCTCAACGCCGATCTCGAATATCACCGCAATCGCGAACGCTACGTGTTCCTCCGCTGGGGGCAGACCGCGTTCCGCAACTTTCGCGTCGTGCCGCCAGAAACCGGCATCGTGCACCAGGTCAACATCGAATATCTCGCCCGCGTGGTGTGCCGCGAAGACGCGCCCGGCGGCGCGATCGCGTATCCCGACACGGTCTTCGGCACCGACTCGCACACGACGATGGTGAATGGCCTGGGCGTGGTGGGATGGGGCGTCGGCGGCATCGAAGCGGAGGCCGCGATGCTCGGCCAGCCAAGCTCGATGCTGATTCCTCCGGTGCTGGGCTATCGCTTGAAGGGCAAACTGCCTGAAGGCGCGACCGCGACCGATCTGGTGCTGACGATCACCGAAGCGCTTCGCAAGAAGGGCGTCGTCGGCAAGTTTGTCGAGTTTTTCGGCCCCGGTCTCGCCAACCTGACGATTGCCGATCGCGTTACG
>Ga0310885_10000171_pt1 | contig 14180 bp, 5 predicted proteins | sample T60D2metaG_FD_203445 | JGI IMG/M metagenome (GOLD analysis project Ga0310885, IMG submission 203445) | Lab incubated soil microbial communities from West Virginia University Organic Research Farm, Morgantown, WV, United States - T60D2 | ecosystem: Environmental > Terrestrial > Soil >...
TGATTGGCGTGATCGCGCTGGTCGGATACTTCCTTCCGGTCGCGCATGAAGCATCGCGCAGCGCAGACTTCAACCAGCCGCCCGATCAGGTGTTCGCACTCATCGCGGATCCCAACTCTTACAAGAGTTGGTGGGACGGTGCGGAAGTAAAAACAGAAATTGTCGAGCGCGTGCCGCCAACGAAGCTCGTGACCAAGATCGTCGGCGAAACGCAGTTCGGCGGGACCTGGACGTTCGACATTGCGCCGACGCCGAACGGATCGCGTCTGACGATCACCGAGCGCGGCGAGATCTACAACGTAATCTTCCGCACGCTCGCGAAGTACGCGTTTGGATATACCGGCACAATGGAGAGCTTCCTGGAAGCCGTCAAGAAGAAACTAAACTGAAACTTAAAACTCAACTGAAACTTAAAACTCAACTGCCAACCGCCAACTGGCAAACTGCCAACTGTCTGTGTACATAAGAAAGGCCCGAGAGTTCATCCCCCGGGCCTTCCTGGTCTTCAATTGCCGTTAGAAGTTGAGACGCGCGCCAAACCGCAGAATGCGCGGGCTGAGATTCGACCCGAGCACCTTGAACGTCGTCGCGGCGGCATTGCGTTCGCGAGTGATTTCCGTCGCGCTGTTCATCACGTTGAACAGGTCGGCGATCAACTGTACCGAGCCGCGGCTGCCGAACCTGACGCTCTTCGACGCGCGCAGGTCGAGGTTCCACAACGTCGCGAACCGGTTGCTGTCGAGCTCCGGATTCAGCAGAATGCGAACGCTGCCCTCGCGGCCGAGCGCGGCGTTACGGTAGTACGGGTAGGGCGTGCCCTGCTTGCCGAACAGGTTGCCGGCCAGCTCGATGCCCCACGCCGCCTGGTAAGCGCCGTTCAGGTTGAAGTTCCAACGCTGGTTGATGAACACGTCGCCCGAGCCGCTGCCCGCGCTTCGCGGCGCCCACTGTCCGCCATCCTGCAGCGGGAACGTGTCGCTGACCGTCGGGTTGCCGTTTTCGTTGACCGGCACCGCCATGTCGTAGTGCTCCTGCGGGTTGTTCCACGCGCCCGCGACGCGCGCCATCCAGCGGTTGGACATGCGCTTGGTGAGCGACATCTCCACGCCGTTGAAGGTGGTCGCGTAGTCGTCGAAATTGGTCAGGAAGCGGCCGCCGCCGTTGGCCGCCACCAGCGCCGCATTCGGCTGGAACAACGGGATGTTATACACCACGCCATCCGACGTCGTGCCGGTCAGAGGAGCAATCGACTCCCAGTTCGCGGTCTCCACGCCGATGAACGGGAACATCGGGTGATTGGTGACGCGGGTCTGGGTGTAGTTCACCGACAGCCCGAGGTCGGGGATGAGCTCGCGATCGAATCCGAGAATGAACCCCATGCTGGTCGGGGCCTTGAAGTCCGGATCGATGCGGTTCGCTGACGCCACCGAGGTCGGGTTCGAGGTATTGAAGCCGTTGCCCGATGCGATCAGCGGCAGGTCGACGCGGACCTCACCGGTCTGCGCGAGATGGTCGCCGTTGGCGTCCACCCACGGATACTCGACAAAGCCGGCGGCCGAGCTGGGGTTGGCGTAGCCGACATACGTGCCGACCGCCGTCAGCTGTCCAGCGTTACGGCTGAAGCTGGCGCGCAGGAGAGTCTTGCCGTCGCTGCTCAACGCGTAGGTCATGCCGACGCGCGGCGAGATGTTCTTCCACGTGAACGGCGCGTCGTAACCAGAGAAATTGATTCCGGGCACCAGAGCCGGGAACGCCGAGTTCGGCTGGTTCTCCGCTGCCAGCGCCTGGCCCGATTGATCATCGTACCGCACGCCGAGATCCAGCGTGACGCGGCCGAGCGCGATGCTGTCGCCCAGATACGCATTGATGTACCTGGCGCGGTTGGTGCCGGCACCTTCGCGGTAGACGCGGGCGCGGAAGTCGGTCGCCGAATTCTCGTAGGCGACGATGCCGTTGCCCGGGTAGAGCGTCTGCGAGTAGATGTCAGTCCGCCGCCAGCCCACGCCGAACTTGAAGTCGTGGCTCTTTCCGCCGAGCGTCCGGTAGGCGTTGCCGTCCACGTTGACGGTGTGCTGCGGACGGCGGTTGTTGTTGAAGCTGGTCGAGCCAAAGGTCTGGCCGAGGACCGCGCTGATGCCCATCTGATCACTGGCCGGTCCGATCGAACTCAATGAGAACCCGGTGTTGTAGTAGGCGTACTTGCCGGTGATGAACAGGCTGTTCGAGAAGACGCGGTTGTTTTCGATCTTCCACAGGCCGTGGAACGGGTTGTCGGTGTAGTAGTTGCCCTGGTTCCAGCGCGCCGAGGTCGGCTCGAAGAGCGCGGCGCCCGGGGCACGGCCTTCCTTGATCTTGTCGCCGTTGAAGAACAGGAAATTGATCATGTCCTTCGACGTGGCCTGCCAGTTGAACTTCGCGTTGTACGTCTTCAGGACCGTGCGGTCGGTGCCACGCGCCGCCTGGCGATACAAGCGGATGTCCTGGTTGGCGATCGATCCCCAGAAGAACAACTTGTCCTTCAGAATCGGTCCGCCGACGTCGACTCCCATTTCCGAGATCTGCTGGTTGTGGTCGGCCGTTTCCGGCGTCACACCACGCGCAGCCAGTTCGTCGGGCAGGTTGGTGGCTTCGAGGCTCTCGTCGGTGATGTAGCCGCGCGCCGTGCCGCGTACCTGGTTCGTGCCGCGCTTGACGACGAAGTTGAGGCCGACGCCGCCGGTCGCCTGCTTGATGTCGTTGCCGCCGGTTGAAATCTGGATTTCATCGAAGGCGTCGTAATCGAAGTACGTCGGTGACGCACCCGCCGTGGCCATATCCGTGATTGGCACACCGTCCATGGTCCACACGGCGTCACCCTGACGGCCGCCCTTGGAGACGAACGAGGCCTGCTGGCCGGTTTCGTTGCCGGCAATGTTCACGCGATCCACCGTGACACCGGGAACCGTGCGCAGCAGCGCCCATGGGTCACGCGAGTTCGGAACCCGGCTCAGCTCGTCCTGCGTGAAATTGGTCGCGGTGCCCATGGCCGTCGCATCGACGATCGGCGACTGGCCGGTGACCAGCACTGACTCCGCCACCGCCGCGACGCCAAGCGCCAGCGGCAAGGCCACATTCTGACCGACCGCAACGACCACACCATCGCGGACGAGGTTTTGGAATCCCTGCAGGGACACCGTTACTTTGTAGGTGCCCGGCGGTACGGCCACGAATCGAAACTGACCGTCGGATTCAGTCACGAAGACGCGACTCGGTCCCTGGCCCTCGAGCGTCACGGTCGCACCGGGAAGCGCGCCACCTTGCTGGTCTTTCACTGCCCCGGAGATCACGCCGTTCTGCACCTGTGCGGACGCGGCTCCAACCGTCGCGACACACATCAGAGCAACCAACCAAGATCGAACTGTCATCAATATCCTCCTGAAGAAAACCGCCCCAGTGGGTTGGCGCCAGTCACGATTCGGCGCAATTTCACACCTGGTTAATGCGGTTCCGACCCGGATGCAGCAGCTTCTGTGCCACTGGTTTGGACCCAGCGGGACCGGCCGTTTCCTGTGTTTTTTGCCCCGGATTGCTCTGGTCGAGCCTCGGATTCAATGACGCGTAGAAAGGCATCCAAAAAATCGAATTCCTGGCCGGTATTCGGCTGCAGCCGTTACCAGTGAGCGCTGATGCCGACACGACCCACGCGCGGAGCGACGATGCCACTCACCGTATTCGCATTGGCTGCCGCCTGCTGACGGTTAATCGCCAGCACCGTGCCCGCGTTCGTCAGGTTGAACACGTCGAATGCCGGGACGATCCTGACCGTGCCGATGCGAAACGTGCGATCGATGCGCACGTCGATCGTGTGCAGATTGTCGTAGCGCACCGCGCCCATCGGATCGAGTTGCACTTGCGCGGTGCCGCCGCCATTGGCACGGTCGGGCGTCAAAATCGACTGTGGGAAAGGGAAGCCCTGGCGACCCAAATAATTCGCTGCCACGTTGATATCGAACGGGATCCGAACACGGCCATTCAGTTTCATGAGCCACTTGGAATTCTGAAACACATTGCCGATGCCGCTGCCCTCCGATTCCGGGGCGTACTGGAAATCACCCGGGCACGTTTCGGCGTCGCACGTCGGATCTTCGAGCGCCGCAGTGCCAAAGTGTTCGACCGCGTTGTTGTACGCGTAGCTCGCATTCATCGACCAACGTCCGGCGGTGCGCCTCCTGAAGGTGAGCTCGAACCCGTTGAAGTTGCGATGGCGATCGCGACGGTTCGTGTATGCATTGGTCGACGGCAACTGGCTGGTCGGCTCGTAGTAGGTAATGGGTTCGCAGCGGGCGCCGGCGGGACACCCCGTCGGGGCGTAATTGACCGCGCGATAGTTCATGCTGGTCCACGCATCGCGATCGTTCCAGATGAAGCGGTCGTACTTGCGCCAGATGTAGCTGCCGCCGATGGTCGCGTGTGATCCGATGAGACGATCGAAGCCGAGGATGAATTCCCGCGTGCGATCGGCTTTTATTTCCGGATCGACGCGGGTCGGCGACGTCGTGCTGGCCGGATGCTCCGGGTCGTAGTCGACGCTCTTGCTTAGAAACGGCACCGACGTGTTGACCTCGCCCGGCTGGACGAATTCATCGCGGTTGACGTCGGTCCAGGGATAGCGAACGAACACCGCGCCGGTCGCGGCGAGCTGGCTCGAGAGCTGGCCTGGCGCCATCTGGCCGTAGTAAGTCGCCAGCGACGCCGAGAGCACGGTCTGGCCGTCGCCCTTGAGATCGTACGTGACGCCGGCTCGCGGCGATATCTCGGTCCACACCACGAGCGCATCCGCGCCCTGGAAATCGATGGCGGGCAGCAATCGCGGAAAGAACGGGTTCTCGATCACGCGCGTCGGCTCGGCGGAATCATCCTGGCGATCGAGACGCATGCCGAGGTTGATGGTCAGGCGGTTGCGGGAGTAGTTGTCCTGCAGGTAAACGGCGTGCGTATCCAAATGCGATTCGGAATTTTGATCGCGCCAGAGGTCGGCGGCGGTGGCGACGCCATTGGTGAACAGCGCGTCGATGAAGCCGCCGCGATGGTTCAGGATCGTCGAGTGTGAATTGCGCCAGCGATAGCCGAACTTCAGCGAGTGGTCGCCGCCAATGCGCGCCGGCAGGAACAAAGTGCTGACGACGTCGAAACTATTGGTCGGCCGCAGAAACGTCGAGCCCTGGAACGAGCGGCCCCACTTCTGCGTGGTCGTTTCCTGGCGCGCCTGTACGTCATGCAATCCGTCGTCATGAAAGTCGAGCGCGAAGTTGTTGCCGAGGTGGGCCGTCATCACATCAACCAGCCACCGATCGCTGATCACATGCTGGTCCGCAATCTTCCAGAAGGGATTGGGACCCGTCAGCCAGCCGAAGGCGCCAAGCGCGCTGGACACGGCCTTCTGGCGATAGGTGGTTTCGATGGGCCGGGTATCGCTCGCGTCACGAGCGTTCCGCACTTTTTCCGCCCAGGTATTCTGCAGGTTGAACTGGTTGTTGCTGAAGGGGGCCCACGTGATCTTCCAGTTGTAGTTGTTGAGCGTGGTCAAATCGGATTCAAGGCAACTGCGGAGCAGCGCTCCGTCGCTCGTGGCCGGGTCCAATGCTGCGCAGGCCGGATCGCTCTTATAGAAGCCGACGACGCCGGTGGTGATGGCTTGCGTCGCGTAACTGCCCCAGAACCATGCCCTGCCTGCCTTGACCGGACCGCCGGCGTCGAACCCGTAATCGCGGATGTTGTCGATCGGCGCGCCGGCGCCGGCGCCCTGAGCTTGCAGCGTGTCGCTGATGTTGTCGTCTTCAAGCGCTTCGTCGGTGACGAGGAAGCGGGCGTTGCCCTTGTGCTGATCGGTCCCGCTCCTGGTCACGAGGTTGATGCCGACGCCGCCGGTCTGCTGCGTCACGTCCGCGCCGCCCGTGGTGACCTGCATCTCCGCCAGCATGTCGAAGTCGTAATAGATCGGCGACGCGCCGGTCGCGACCATGTCCGTGATGTCGACGCCGTCAATCGACCACTTGTTATTGCCCGTGCTGTCGCCGCGGGAGACGTAGTTTGACTGCTGACCTGACTGGTTTCCGCCGACGTTGACCCGATCCATCACGATGCCGGGAGTGCGCTCGAGCATCACCCAGGGGTCGCGTGCTGACGGGATGTTCTGCAGCGCTTCGAGGTCGAAGGTCGTCGTCGTGCCCGCCTCGCGCGAATCGACGAGCGGACTGCCGTCGGTCACCGTGATGGCTTCTTGCACGGTCGAGAGCTCCAGGGTCGCGTTGACCTGGGCGCGGAAGCCAATCGTCACGCGGATGTCCTGGAAGGAGACCGCGCGAAAGCCGGTAAGTTCGAACGTGACTGAGTAGGTGCCAATCGGCAATTCCGGGATGCGGTAGGTGCCCACTGCGGACGTCACCGCCACGCGCGGCTTGAACAGCCTGGGGCTGTCGACGGTGACGGTGGTCCCTGGCAGCAGCGCGCCGGACGTGTCCGCGGCGCGTCCGTAAATCTCGCCCGTTTGCTGCTGTGCCAGGGACCTCGCCGGTCCCACGAACACGAGCAACAACGTCGCGAAAACGATCGTTCTCGACGCCATTTTCAAGATTCTCCCCGTTTGAACGGTCGTCCAACAATACCCGATGGAACCGTTCACTTTGTAGACTCGTCTACAAAGCAGGCGGTCAGGCGGTCAGGCCGTCAGGCCATCAGGCCATCAGGCCATCAGGCCATCAGGCCATCAGGCAGTCAGGAGCCATGGGTCGAAACTTTCTCGGTGAATTCGAACAACGCGTGCTGCTGGCGATTCTTCGCTGCGATGCGAAGGCGTATCCGATCGAGATCAGAAAAGAGATCGCGCGCGCGTCCGGACACGATCCGTCGCGCGGCGCGTTCTACACCACGCTCGATCGACTCGAAGCCAAACAGCTCGTGCGATGGACCGCCGAAGGCGGCGATGCGGGACGCGACGGCTTGCCGCAACGCAAGTTCACGGTGACGGCCGCGGGCGTCAAGGCGCTTCGGGCATCGAGAAAGGCCCTGCTCGAACTCTGGCAGGGCCTTGACGACATTCTGAGCGAAGCATGAACAGGGAACAGGGAACAGGGATCGGGGATCAGGGGGGACCGCCTCGCTTAGCGGACTGGATCCTCAAGCGCATCTTGCCCGTCGGCAAACGCGGCGAGAGCATTCTCGGAGATCTCCACGAGGAATACGCCCTGATCCCTGGTCCCCGATCCCTGATCCCTGCGCTTTGGTACTGGGGACAGACGATTCGCTTGACGCTGCGCTACGCGGCGAGCCGCTCTCCTCAACAGTCGTTGACGTATCGAAGGAGTAACTCCATGTGGCTCGATCTGAGCGGCGACCTGCGCACGGCGTTTCGCATGCTGCAGCGGAATCCAGGCACTTCGTCATTGATCGTCGCGACGCTCGCGCTCGCGATCGGCGCCGCGACGATCGGGTTTGCGTTTGCGGATCTCGCGCTGTTCCGCGGGTTGCCCGTCGACGACAACTCGAAGGTCGTCACGATCTTCGCGTCGGATACGCACGGCTCCACGTTTCGAGGGCGCACCTCGGCCCCGGATCTTCTCGACTACCGCGCGCGCGCCAGCACACTCGAGCATCTATCGGGCATGCGCGGGGGCCGCGCCGCGCTGATCAGGAACGGCCAGTCGCTGACGCTGTCGGTCAACTACGTCACGGCCAACGTGTTTGCTGCGATGGGGCAGACGCCGCTCCTCGGCCGCGCCTTTCGAGAGGGTGATGACGTTGCGGGCGCCGTGCCCGTCGCCGTGCTCGCGCATCACTATTGGCGTGACGAGATGGACAGCCGGCCCGATGCGATCGGACGTACGCTGCAAATCGGCCGCGAGATCGTGACCGTGGTCGGCGTGCTCAAGCCGGACATGGAGTTCGGCAATCTCGCCGACATTGATCTGTGGCTGCCGCAGCAGCTGAACCCGGATGGCCCGCGCGATCTCAGAAGCTTGCGCTTCATCGGCCGCTTGCGCGCGGGCGTCACGTTCGATCAGGCCGCCGCCGAAATGGCGGCGATCGGCGACGCGCTGGCGAGCGAATATCCGCTGACCAATGGCGGCTGGAAGATCCGGCTGATGCCGATCCGCGCGATCACCGGCGGCGACGGCTTCTGGGTCGTCATCTTCCTGTTCATGTTTTCGATGGGCCTGCTCATCGCCATCGCGACGGCCAACGTCTCGAACCTGATCATGGTCCGCGCCGCCGCCCGCGCCCGCGAGCTGGCGGTGCGCACCGCGATGGGCGCGAAAGGCGGGCGGCTGTTCAGGCAATTCCTCGTCGAAGGCTTCGTCCTTGCGGCGATCGGCGCGCTGCTGTCGGTGCCGGCCTCGTGGACGGCGTTGCAGCTGCTCGTGTCTGTGGAGCCAGTATTCAGGCAGATCGTGATCGATGAACACGAGCTCGCCTTCGTCGCCTCGCTCGCGCTCGTCTGTCCCGTCGTGTTCTCGCTGGCGTCGTTGCGCTTGATCGTGCGCCCCGATTTGCGCGAAGTGCTGGCCACGCAAGGCGGCCGCGGCTCGACCGCGAAAATGCGCGGCCGTGGCGCGCTCGTCGTGGCGCAGGTGGCACTGGCCGTCGTCATGCTCACGGCGTCGAGCCTGGCGGCGAAGAGCGTTCGCGCCGCGTTCGGCCGGCCGCTGGGCTTGACCATCGATCGGCTGGTGATCTTTGGGATGGAGTTCAACGAGGCGTTATATCCGGATCCGCCCAGTGCCCGGGCTGCGGCCGATGCCACGCGCGAGGCGTTCGCGGCAATGCCCGGTGTCACCAGCGCGACGGCGGTGAACGCGCTGCCCGTGCTTGGCGATTTCGGCCCGATCGCGATCACGGTCGACGATCGAGACGCGGCTCCAGGCGAGCCGACGCCGCTGGCCGTCGTCACCGGCGCCCGCCCGGATGCGGCCGCGACGTTGGGCGTCGGCCTTCGCGGCGGCCGGTGGTGGACCGAGGGGAGCACGAACGAGGCGGTGATCAGTCAGACGACGGCGATGCGCTACTTCGACGGCGTCGATCGCGCGGTCGGCCGTCACTTCTCGTTCCAGTCCGATGACACGCGCCTCGTCTTCCAGGTGATCGGCGTCTCGACCGATGTTGCCAGCACCGATCGCACGTCGCAGGCGCCCGCGCGGGTGTGGGTTCCCATGCCGCCGTCGACGCGACGGATGACCTTCATCATCGCAGGACAGAATCCCGCCGCGCTCGCGAGCGGCGTTCGCGGTGTCGCCGCGTCAGTGGCGCCGGCAGTCCCGATCGAGGATCTGCGAACCTTCACCGAGGCGATGCAGCGTGCCCAGGCGACCGACTATGCGATCATCGCGACGCTGGGCGGTTTCGCGTTCGTCGCGTTGTTGCTGGCGAGCGCGGGCCTGTTCGGCGTGGTGTCCTTTTCGGTGTCGCAACGCACCGCGGAGTTCGGCACGCGCATGGCGCTTGGCGCGTCGGCCGGCGCCGTGGTCGGGCTGGTGGCCCGCCAATCTGTTCGTTTTCTCGTCATGGGTCTGTCAGTCGGACTCGCGGGCGGCGTGGCGGTCGGCATTGCGATGCGGGATATGTTGTTTGGCACCTCGCCTGCGGATCCGGCGACGCTCGCGGGTGTCACGGCGCTGCTCATCATCGTGTCGTTGCTCGCGACGGCGTGGCCCGCATGGCGCGCATCACGAATTGATCCCGTTATTGCGCTGCGTACTGAGTAGCCGCGGAGACGCGGAGGCGCGGAGAATTGTTTTGCAAACGCCATTGCCGCTAAGCAGCACTGGCGTTTACAAGGATTTGCTCCGTGTCTCCGCGCCTCCGTGGCTAACGTACGTGACGGGCGTATAATCTTCGCCTTGGCGACCCATACTTTGCTGCGGCAATTCGCATTATTCACATTCATCACTGCGTTCAATCTCATTAGCAGCGCGCAGCAGCCGACCTTCCGCTCGGGCGTTCGCCTCGTCAACGTGAGCGTGATCGCCCACGACAACGCCGGTCAGCCCGTGAAGAACCTGGCCGCCGCCGACTTCCGGATTTACGAGGACGGCAAGGAACAAAAGATCGAAGTCTTCGCGATCGAAGCCGATCGCCTGGCGCCGACGCCGAGTGCGGCGTCATCACCCACACCCTCGACACCGGGCGTCTTCTCGAATCGTCTCGCTGAGCGGCCTTCCGGCGGCGTCACGGTCATCCTGTTCGACCGCCTGAACTCGACCTGGGAAGATCAAAAGAGCGCGCGCGATCAAATCCTGAAGCTGCTCGCGAATATCCGGTCCTCCGACCGCGTCGCGCTGTACGTGCTCGAGTCCGACACCATCACCGTGCTGCACGACTTCACCAGCGACTCCGGTCGGCTGATCGCGGTGCTCAATCGTTTTCTGGGCACGACGTCGGTGGAGTTGTCGCGATCGGAAGAGAGAGCGCCGGACTTCGCGAGGAGCGGGGTCGCCTCGGAAGACGCGGACACCGAGGCGTGGCTGGCCCGCACGACGATGATGGTGGCGGAGATGTATTTGCGGCGCCGCGCCGAGCTGACCACCGACGCCCTCGAGAGCATCGCCAATCATCTCGCCGGCATTCCCGGACGGAAGAACCTGGTCTGGGTCTCGGGTGCGTTCCCGTTCGTGATCCCCAGCGATCACGGCCCGCAGATCATGAATAAGGAAGTCAATCGCGCCACCCGCGCGATCAACAGCGCTGATGTGGCGGTCTATCCCGTCGACATCCGCGGCTTGATCGGCGCGTTCGTGAATCCGAGCGCGGCCACGGCTCCCGTCACCCGGGGCGCCGCGCCGACGGCGCCGGTCTTCACGACGATGGCGTATACGCATCCGAATCAGGACACGATGCGCACGATCGCCGAGGCGACTGGTGGCCGCGTCTATCTGAATACGAATGCGATTGGCGAGGCGATCCGCAAGGCCATCGATGATTCACGTGTGTCGTATGTCCTCGGCTACTACTCGTCCCGTCCTGACAGCGACAACAGATTCCGCAACATCAACGTCAAGGTCAACCGCAGCGGCGTCGAGCTCCGTCATCGCAAGGGCTATCTCGCGGCGCCCGTCGCCGTAGGCAATTCGCGAGCGCGGCTCGCCGCGCTCGGCCGCGTGATGCTGAGCCCGATCGAGGCCTCGGGCATCAGCCTCACGGCGGAAGTCGCGCGCGCCAGGAACGAGGGAACGATTGTCGTTCGCATCGATCCGCAATCGTTGACGTGGGAGCAGAAGCAGGATGTGCGCGAGGCCGCGATCGACGTCGTGATCGCGCAGAGCGTCCCCGGCGGAAAGTATTTCACGATCAAGGAGACGACGGTGCGCCTGACCGCCGATCCGGAGCGCTATCAGCAGATGATCGAGGACGGGCTGACGTTGTCGAGCAACTTCACGGCATTGCCGGATGCCTACCGACTGCACGTCGTCGTGTCCGACGTTGCGTCACAGTCGGTAGGCTCCTTGATCATCCCGCTTAAGAAGTAACTACCTTACCAGTCAAACTTCACGCCGAACTTCGCGATGCGCGGTCCGAGGACTGTGGTCGCCTTTTCGAAGGCCGCGCCCGAACGCCAGTTGATGTTGACGTTGGTGTTCGAGTTCATCGCGTTGAACAGGTCGAAGAACAATCCGAGCTTCGCGCGATCGGCGGCGAAGCGCAGCTGCTTCTCGACCCGGAAGTCGAGCACGCTGACGGTGTCCTGGCGGCGCGTGCCGATCGGCTCGACCAGCACGACCTGCGAGGCGCTGTAGTTGAACGCCGCGGAGATGAAGCGCCCGTACGGCGCGCCGCTCTGCATCTTCAGCACCGGCGTCACGCGCAGGCCCCAGCCGGCGTCCACCGTGCCGGAGAACTTCGCGTTCCAGTTCGTGTAGACGTTGTGGGTCAGCTCGTTCGGCGTCAGCGGGTAGCTGCCGAAGTGCGAGAACGAGCCGCCCGGCACCGCGGTGCCGATGCGGTTGTTGAAGTAGAGATTGCCGAACTCATCGCTCCACGTGTACGAGAACGACGAGTTCATCGACCAGCGCGCGCCGTAGCGCTTGTTGGCCGACACTTCGATCGTCTTGTAGGTGCCCTGGTAACCGGGGACTGTCTCCGTCACCTGGTTCGCGGGCCGGGTGATGTCGTCGAGATTCAGGCCGCTGAAGTTCGGTCCGTTGTCTGCCGTGGTGGCGGCATTGCCGTCCGGACCCGGGTCGACGATCGAGACCGGGATCGTGTAGTTGGAGAAGCGGCGCGCGGCGTTGAGGCGTTCCCAGCCGTCGCTGTCCTTCTTCCACACGAAGCCGGCGCGCAGGCCGAGGTCCGAGAGCACGGCGCGCTCCATGAAGAACGACGCTTCATCGCTGTGCGGATTGACGAGGTTGGGATCGATGACCGCGCCCGCGGTGCCGCCGGCGCGCGCCACCTCCACGCCCTGCTCGCCCGACTGGAAGACGCGATCGCCGTTCAGGTCGGTCCAGTTGTAGTCCACGTACTGATCGCTCGAGTTCGGGTTGACCGAGTCGGCGAGGTTGACGCCGGGGTTGAAGTAGAAGCGGCCCCAGTTGGCCTTGAGCACCGTCTTGCCGTCGCCGCTCAGGTCATACGTGGCGCCGAAGCGCGGCACGATGTGATTGAACGTCTTCACCGACGAGATCTCGGCGAAGGTGCGTTCAACCGGATTGAACCGCGACACCGGGACCGACTGCGCCGGCAGGTGCACGCGATAGCGATCGAAGCGCGCGCCGACGTTCAGGGTCAGGCGATCGATGGTCCACGTGTCGGTGACGAACACACTGGTCGTCGCCAGGCCGTTCTGCGAGCTGGTGCCGCTGTTGTAGAGCCGTACGATGGTCGGGGCGCCGCTGCTCAGGAAGTGAATCACGCTGTCCGAGTAGCCGGACGGCCACAGGATGTTGCCCGACTCGTCGAGGTACTCGGCGCCAAGCTTGACGTTGTGCGAGCCGCCCGCGAAGCGATCACGGAACAGGTTCAGCGCACCGGTGTACTGATTGCGGCGCCGCTTGTTCAGCCAGTGACGGCCGCCGCCGACGATCTCGTTCGTGACGACGTCTTCGTACCGAGTCGCTTCGGTGTTGCTGTCGAGGCCGAAGTTGTAGCCGAACTGCCCGGCGCGGAACTCCGCGAACATGTTCTGCGTCAGCGTGCCGTTCCACTCGCCCTTGTAGACCCAGCTCGGCGACGCTTGCAGTACCGTGGAGTCGGCGGTGATGTGCACCGGTGCGCCGAGGCGATTGCTGCTGTCGGTGCGGTGCGGCTGCTGCTTGGTGCCGTGCTGGAGATAGCCGATAAACTTGTTCGACTGATTCACCTGGTAGGTCGCCTTGCCGGTGTAGTTGAACAGTTTCGTGTCGAACGGCGTCCCGTCCTGAATGACGCCGGCCGGCGGCGCCGCCACCGAGTTCTGCTGATTCAAGTACGAGAAGTGTCCCCACATGCGGTCTCGGATGACCGGACCGCCGATGCCGAGGTTGAGGTTCTTGTAGCTGGCGAGGCGGTTGCCATCAGGCCTGATGGTGCGTCCGTTGGCCGGCTCGCCGGGCACCAGGTACTGTTCGGGATCGAGATTGCGGCTCTGGATGTCGCCGTTCTCGTAGTCGTAATAGAGGCTGACCGAGGGACGGTTGCCGCCGCTCTTGCCGACGAATTGCGTCAGCACGCCGGGGTTCGGCATCTCGGCGGAGTTGGCGGCCGCGCCGATGAAGACTTCCTCGAACGAGCCATAATCGAGATAGAAGCCCGCTGCCGCGGTGCCTTCCGTGGTGTTGATGCCTTCGATCAGCGGACGGTTCTGGCCTGAGTAGCCGTAGGAGAAATAGGTCGTCTGCGTGCCGGCAGTGCTGCCGCCGACGTCGATGCGATTCAACGTCACCGACGGCGTCGTCGACAGCAGTGACCACATGTCGCGCGCGTTCGGAATCGACGACAGCATCTGCTGGTCGTAGTTGGTCTGGATGCGCGTCGCGCTGGTGTCGATGACCGGCGACTGGCCGCTGACCGTCACCGTTTCCTGCAGCGTCGCGACGTTCATGCTGACGTTGACCTGCGCGTTGAAGCCGAGCGTGATGCGGATCCCGTCACGCACGCTCGATTGGAAGCCGGCGAGCTCGAAGGCCAGGCGGTATTCGCCCGGGGGCACCGAGGGGAAGCGATAGATGCCCGCT
>Ga0310885_10000204_pt1 | contig 13433 bp, 11 predicted proteins | sample T60D2metaG_FD_203445 | JGI IMG/M metagenome (GOLD analysis project Ga0310885, IMG submission 203445) | Lab incubated soil microbial communities from West Virginia University Organic Research Farm, Morgantown, WV, United States - T60D2 | ecosystem: Environmental > Terrestrial > Soil >...
TCGCATCGACAGCCGACCTGCGTGCGTTGGATGATCGCGGCGTCGCGGCGGCGATCATCGGGATGGCGTTGTACACAGGCGCCCTGGACCCGTGGCAAACCGCGGAGGAATTCAGCGAATGAGCGTCATCGAACGGGAGACGTCCGAGACCCGCGTCAGACTCGAGCTCGTTCGCGGCGAAGGACGCGCGACGATCGCGACCGGGCTGCGGTTCCTCGATCACATGATGACGACGCTCGCGCGTTACTCGCGCCTCGATCTCTCACTGGAGGCGACCGGCGACCTCAAACATCATCTCATCGAGGACGTGGGGATCGCGTTCGGCGCTGCGCTCGCGGACCTCACGCCGCCGACGTGTGCACGTTACGGTCACCGCGTCGTGCCCATGGACGACGCGCTCGTCGAAGTCGCGGTGGACCTTGGTGGCCGGCCATACTATCGTGGGCCGGTTCCGAGCTCCCTGTACGACCACTGGTTTCGCTCGTTCACGGATCACGCGCGGGCAACGGTGCACGTCCACGTGGCGCGCGGCCGCGATCGTCATCACGTGGTCGAAGCCGCGTTCAAGGCGCTCGGCATGGCGCTGCACGATGCCCTCATCGATTCGGGAGTCGTGTTCAGCACCAAGGGCGCCGTACGATGGTGATGCGATGATCACGCGGCGAGTGATCGTCTGTCTCGACGTGAAGGGCGGTCGCGTCGTGAAAGGCGTGCAGTTCGAGTCACTCCGCGATGTCGGAGACCCGGTCGTGCTCGCGGAGCGTTACGAAGCCGCCGGCGCCGACGAGATCGTGTATCTCGACATCTCGGCCAGCGCGGAAGAGCGTGCAACGTTGCTCGACCTCGCGCGCCGGACGGCCGAGCGGCTATTCGTTCCGCTGACGATCGGTGGAGGCATTCGATCCGCGGACGACGTGGCGCGCGCACTCCGCGCCGGCGCCGACAAGGTCGGGATCAACACCGCGGCTGTCGAGACGCCCGAGGTTTTGTCCGAGTGTGCGGAACGATTCGGCTCGCAGTGCGTGGTCGCCAGCATTGACGCCAAGTGGGACGGTGACCACTGGCGTGTCTACACGCGCGGCGGGCGTATGCCGACACCGCTCGACGCTGTCGTCTGGGCCGCTGAGTGTGTGCGCCGGGGTGCTGGCGAGATCCTGCTCACGAGCATCGATCGCGACGGCGCGCGGAACGGGTACGATCTCCCGCTCACGGCCACCATCGCGGAGGCGGTCAACGTACCGGTGATCGCAAGCGGCGGCGCCGGGTCGGCTGCGGACGTTTGCGACGCCATCACACGCGGGCGGGCCGACGCGGCATTGGTGGCTGGCATCGTGCACGACGGCCTGACGACGGTGCAGGAGATCAAGCAGGCCATGCTCGCCACCAACATTCCAGTTCGGATCGCATGACGCAGACCCCTCCGGTGCAGCAATCGACGCTCCTGCAAGCCGTCGAGCAGCTCGTACGCCTAACGGGTCAGGTGGCCCTCCGTCATTACCGGACGGGTCTGGATGTCGAGACCAAACGCGACGGGAGTCCGGTGACGGTCGCGGACCGGGCAGCCGAGGAGGCCGCCCGGTCTTGGATTACCGAGCGGTTTCCAGGGGATGCCATCCTCGGCGAGGAGTTCGGCGCTGTCGGCGACGAACGTGCGCGGCGCTGGATCATCGACCCGATCGATGGCACGAAGACGTTCGTGCGCGGAGTTCCGCTCTGGGGCACGCTCGTCGGCGTGACGCGGGGAGAGGAGGTGCTCGCCGGCGCGGTGTACTGCCCGGCCGTCGATGAGACGGTCGTCGCCGCGGTGGGCGAGGGATGCTGGTGGAACGGTTCGCGGTGTCGCGTATCCGACTGCCGGGAGCTTGCGAGGGCGACGGTGCTCGTCACAGCAGCCCAGTTCCCGAACCAGCCCGACCGTGCCGCTCGCTGGCGAGCGATCGCCGCCGAAGCCGCGGTCGCCCGAACGTGGGGCGACTGTTACGGCTACCTCCTCGTGGCCACCGGTCGTGCGGAGCTCATGGTCGACAATCTCATGTCCCCGTGGGATGCGGCAGCCCTGGTTCCAGTCATCCGCGAGGCGGGCGGAGAGTTCAGCGACTGGAACGGCCGCATCACGGCTTTTGGCGACGGCGCGATGGCGACGAATGCCGCGCTCGCGGCTGAGGCTCGCGCACGTCTCGGCGTCCCGTGGCCCGATGCCGGGACGGCAGTGCCGGAAAGTGCCGATGCCTAACGCCATCGCGCTCGACCTGTCGTCGCTCGACTTCGCGAAGGGCGGGGGCGTCGTGTCCGTCGTCGTCCAGGACGCGACCTCGGGCGCAGTCCTGATGACGGCGTACGCGGACCGTGAGGCGCTCGAGCGAACACTCGACAGCGGCGAGATGCACTTCCGCTCGCGCTCGCGAGGGCTGTGGCACAAGGGCGCGACGAGCGGCAATACGCAACGCGTCGTGTCACTGGAGGCCGACTGTGACGGCGACGCCGTGCTCGCGCGCGTCGTCGCAGCGGGACCGGCATGTCACACCGGCACGGTGTCCTGCTTTCCGTCGACGTCGGCGGCAGCGGACGTTCTCTCCGAGCTCGACGCGACGGTCGCTGCGCGTCTCCAGCCTAACGAGCCAGCGCTTTCGGGAGAGCCCGCCGCGCCGAGCTACACGCAGCGACTCGCGAGCGACCGGAACCTTCGTCTCAAGAAGCTGGGCGAGGAGTGCGCCGAGCTCGTGACCGCGTGCGCGGACGGCGATCGTGAACGCGCTGTCGAGGAAGCGTCGGACCTGCTGTACCACACACTCGTGGCGCTCCACGCCGTCGGCGGGACGCTCGACGACGTCAGACGCGTGCTCGCCGCCCGTCGCCGCGGGTAAGCCGCTGCCCGAGTCGCGCTAGAAACCCTTCAGCGCTCGTGCCGACAGGCGCAGTGAATCGCCAACATAGGCGAATCGGATGTTGCGGATGTACTGACGCGCGACACGCTGCACGTCCTCCGGCGTCACCTCGCGCAGTTCATCCACGAACAGATCGGCGACACGGAAGTCGCCGCGGAATAGCTGCGCGCGCGCGAGAAAGTTCGCCTGCTCGGCGTTCGTCTCGTTGTTCAGGAAGTACTCGGTGATGAACTGCTGCACCAGCCGCTCCAATGCTTCACGGTCGATCGTTCCCTGCTGAAGCGCAGTCACCTGTTGGCGCATCAGCGCCAGCGTCGTGTCTGGCGAAACGGTCGTGACGTACAAGCCGCCTGACGCGATGGCCCGCTCCACGAAGGGTGCATCCACGGCGTACGTCAAATTCCGGCGGGAGCGGATCTCGGCGAAGAGTTGTCCGGAGAGTACCGCCGCTGCGATCCGGAGCGCCTGGTAATCCTTGCTTCCTGCCGGCGGGCCGAGGTAGTACCCGAGGACGTAGTTCGTCGGCAGTGCGCGTGGCTCGATGGCGAAACCCGTCGCCCGTGCCGGCACTGTATCGGGGAGCGTCCAGTGGTAGCTGCCCGCTGGAAGTTTCGCCAGAGTGCGCGTGATCAGTCGCTCCACGCGGGATCGCGCGACGTTACCAACGATGACGACGAGCATGCGCGACTTCACGAACTGCTCGGTGTGGTACCGCTTGAGGTCTGCGACGTGCAGCCGCTCCAGCGATCGCTCCGTACCGACCGTCGGGCGCGCGTACGGATGGCCCGAGAACGCGAAGCTGTCTGCGATGAACGACACCAGCGCATCGGGACTATCGCCTCGCTGGCGGATACCAGCGAGAAGTTGCTCCCGAACGAGCGTGACCTGTGCCGAGTCGAACGTCGGATGCATGAGGCGGCTCGCCAGCACCGACCACGTCGAGTCGAATCCGTCACGCGTCGCGCGAAGCCCGAACATCGTCCAGTCGGTTTCGGCGTCGACGACGATCGAGCTCCCGAGTCGCGACAACATCGTGCGCACGCGCTCGCCGGGATACTCGCGTGTTCCGCGATCCGACGCCTCCAGCAGCAACGGCTCGATGCCGGCGTTGGCCTCCGTCGTCTGCCTAACGCCGCCGAGGAGGTAGACGTTGGCCGCAACGATATCGTTCGCGGGTGTGAGGCGGTGAACGACCCGCACGCCGCCGACCTCGTAGCTCGTGGTCAGACTGTCGTGCAGCGTCGCCTTCGTCCGCGATGGTGTCGGCAGTGCGCTGCCGGATGCCTGGGCGGTGGCTGCGCTGGCGAGCGTCACGACCGCGACGGCGGTTGCCACAGCGACTTTGAACACCGTCATGAGGAGCCGCGTCACTGCGCCACCCCTCTCGGCAGGAGATCGGCCGTCGTCAGCGCGATGGACTGGCGAGCCTCGGCAGGAATCACGACGCCGGTCACGCGCGGCTTTCCGACGATGTACTTCGCCGCGTAACCGCGAAGGTCCACCAGACTCTGCTTCGCCATATTGTCCACATACCCCATGTAGTACTCGAGGTCGGCCACGCTCCACCAGAAGCCGATCGTCTGACTGAAGCCCGAGGCCCGCTCTCGCCCGAACGCCGAGCTCACGGTGCGTTGGGCCTTCACGGCTTCGAGCGCTTCCTTCGAGAAATAACCCGGCTCCGTGAACCGCTGGATCTCCGCTTCCAGTGCGGCGAGCGCGCTCTTGAGCTTGTCCGGCGTCGTCTGGCCACTGATCGTGATCGGCCCGACGTGGTCGAGCGTGTAGTAATTCACGCCGATCGACTGCCACAGGCCCGTATCGACCAGGCGCTTCTGCAGCGTCGAGTTGGGCTGATTGAGCACGTCGGAGAATACGTCCGCGGAGTACGTGGCCTTCGGGTCCTGCCGGACGCTCGGGCCCTGCCACTGGATGAGCACCGTCACGGCGCCGACCGGCTGCTCGATGATGAGCGCGTCGCTCTTCTGCAGCGCCGGGATTTCGGGGATGGGATCGGCCGCGAACGGGTCCGCGCCACGGGGCCAGTCGCCGTAGGTCTTGTCGGCGAGTGCGAAGACGCTATCCGGGTTCACATCGCCGGTGACGATGAGCACGGAGTTGTTAGGCACGTAATACTTGCGCTGGATCTCGCGCATCTTCGCTGGTGTCACCGTCAGGATGACGTCGCGGTCGCCGATGACGTTCTTGCGGCTCCATTGCCCCGGGTAGAGCCGCTTACTGATCTCCGCCTGCAGCTTGAAGAAGGGATTCGACTCGTTGCGGTCATATTCCCCGATGACCACTTGCCGCTCACGCTCGATCTCCTCTTTCAGAAACAGCGGCGTGCGCAACGCGTCCGCGATGGACTGCAGCCCGCCGGCAAGGCTGTCGGCCGGAAGCGTCATGTAGTAGGCGACGCGCTCCTCATCGGTTCGACCGTTGAACACGGCACCGAGCTCGGCGGCCCGATCGATGAACTGATCCGGCTCGGGCAGGCGCTCGTTCGCCTTGAAGAACATGTGCTCGTACATGTGCGCCAGGCCCGCATACTCCGGTGTCTGCGTGAACGAGCCGTTCTTCACGTCGATCTCGACCGTCGCGAGAGGGACACCGTGATTCTCGACCACGATGACTTCGAGGCCGTTGGCGAGGATGCGTCGCTTGATGATCTTCTCGAGCTCCGCCCGTTGCCCATACACCGGGGCAGCCGTCAGAGCCAGAGCGAGCGCCGCCGCGTGCAACCACTGCCCGCGGGGTCTGTTCGATCGAAGAATGCGCAGAATGGGACTATCCTCTCGGGCAGCGCTCGCTGGCGCCCCTGGCTGAGCGGTTCAACAATGTCTCCCGGTTGCTGGCGAGATCACATCGCCACGGATTTCTTTCTACTTCCATGCCTTTCACTCAATCCGCCGATGCCGCAACTCGCCTCGGCGACCGGATAGACCTGGCGCGACTCAAGCGGAGCGAACCGCTAGCGCCATACACCACCTTCCGTATCGGGGGTCCGGCCGACCTCTTCTACGATGCCACCTCGGCCGATGATCTGGCAAACGCGGTCATCGCCGCGCGTGAAACCGGCATCTCGTACTTCGTCCTCGGCCTCGGCGCCAACATCCTGATTGGCGACGGGGGCTTTCGCGGCCTCGTTATTCGGAACGCTGCTCGACACGTTCGTTTTGACGAAGAGGGCAGGGTGTGGTGCGAGAGTGGCGTCATCATGCGCGACCTGATCTTGGAATCCGTCCGACGCGGTTGGTCCGGCCTTGAACATTACGTCGGCATCCCGAGCACCGTCGGGGGCGCCGTCTGGCAGAATCTGCACTTTCTCTCGCCAGCGCCCGAACGTGAGCGAACCATGTTCATCGAAGAAGTGTTCGAGTCCGCCGACTTTCTCGACGAGCGCGGCGGCCGACATCTGGTCGACAAGGCGTACATGCAGTTCGGGTACGACACCAGCGTGCTCCATCAAGGGCACGACGTTGCCCTGTCGGTGACGTTCCGGCTCACACGCGGTGACACCGGCACGATGCATCGCATCATGCAGGAGAACCTGAGCTGGCGCGGGGCGCGTCACCCCTGGCTCGAAATTCATCCGAGTGCGGGTTCGATCTTCAAGAAGATCGAAGGCGTCGGGGCAGGCCGCCTGATCGACCAGTGCGGCCTCAAAGGCTTTCGCATGGGCGACGCGCAGATCTCCCACATTCACGCGAACATCATGGTGAACCTCGGCTGCGCTACCGCGCGTGACGTGCGAGCACTCATCGCACATGCGCAGCGGTGCGTCGAGCAGAAGTTCAACCAGCGACTGGAGCCCGAAATCGGTTTCATCGGGGAGTTCTAAGCCGTCATCACGCCGGGCACTTCAGAGGATCTGTCCGAGACCCGCGATGAATTTCCACGATTGATGTCGATCGGTCGCGCGCGCGACCCCAATGCTGACGGCGCCACCGAAAAATCGAAGTCGAAAATCCACGCTTGTCTTGATGCCGTCGGTAGGCCGCGACACCGGCATTCCCGGAATGCCGGTCGGGAATCCCAGCACGGGAGTACCGACCGTTCCCAGACGCGCGATGGCGGATCGAGCAGCGTCATTGGTGGCGTCCGCCCAGCCGCTCTGGGCTCCGAACGAGATTGTTGGTGCGATTCCCGGAAGAACCAGACGGCCCAGGCGTAGTGGCGCCCGCCAGAGTGGGAACGGATACATCGCCAGCCCGCGAAGTATCACTGCCTGGTTGCCCGCAAATTCCTTGTAGCCGTATCCCGGCAGATTCTGGTTTTCGCCGAGCTCGAACAGTTGCTGAGGTGGCATCGAGTCGCCCGTGAGGGCGCCCGCGTCCAGCTGCGCTGCGTAGAGAAATGGACCGAACGCGCGACGACCCACCAGGCGGAGCTCCGCGCGCTGCCACGCGAGGTCCCCTGACGCCGCCTGTCCCTGCAGCACGACGCCAATACCCGGTCGGACGAACGCCCCGTTCACTTCGGGATGGAGTTCGATCTTGATCGTCGCCGTGCGATATCGGCCGGCATCGACGCCTCTGTTGAACCGAAATCCGGAGTCGCCGGCCGCCAGTGGTCCGCGCGTTTCGTGAACGAACGCGTATCGGTCGGAGCCCACACCCGCTTCGAGTCGAACGCGAGCGTCTCGCCGCCGAGTGAGGAACCATGTGAAGCCGGCGACGGCCAGGTGACGATCGACGTAGTCGTAGTCGTCGATCGAGAAGAGCGCCCCCAGCGTCGATCCGCTGTCGAACGGCTCACGAAAGTCGTTGGTCAGGTCGAGCGAGTGGCTGACGCGAGCGATCGGCCACAGCCGCCCCGTCTGTCGTTCGACGGATGCGCGGCCGCGCGTCGTTCGCTCTGCCCATGCCCAGCCCAGGTTGCCGCGGACGACAATGCCCGGCGCCGCATCACGCAGCTTCGCCTCGACGCCGAGACCGGTGAACGCGCCTTCGATGCGATTGTAATGGGCGAGATCGGATGCCTCCTGAAAGCGCAGGCGGACGAGCGGGCGGCCGGTGGCGCGCCACACGTCGGGGGCCACATCGATGAAGTCATCCGCTTGCGCGGTCCCCGTCAGCTCACCGAGATCGCGCGTCCAGCCGGCGAAACGATCGATGCTGTCGGCCGGCGCAAACGTTAGGCGATGGGGCATCAGGCGAAGCGTGTCGTACCCGGCTCCACCTCGGGCATCTGCCGCGACCGAGTCGCCACCTAACGATGCCTGTCGGGTGGCCGAGTCGGCTGGCTGTGTTCGTACCGTCATCTGCCGGAATCGCGACACGACGCGGAACACGGCACGCTGGTCGCCGAGCAGCGAGATCGCCGCATGTGCTTCGACCCGCTGCGACGTCGGCAGCCAGTACCGCTGCTCGAACTCGCCGTTCTCGATCTCCACGTATGCGATCGCTTCCACCTGCGACGCGAGCAGACGCGTTCGAGTCCTGCGCCTCGGCCCGAGCGTCACGAAGGAGCCGCGCATGCGAACGATCTGCGCGCGTTGTTCGTCCAGCTCGACATCGCCGCGAAAGACCGCGGTCCGTTGCGTCAGCTGCTCGTTCGACGGTTCCACGTGGATGCGAACAATCGGGATGTCACGTCCTCCAGGACGGATCGTCGCGACGGTGTCACCGCCCGAGAACCGGTAGACGCGTTCCCGGTCTTCTGAGAACGGATGCACGGCAAACGTCGTGTCACCGCGCCGCCGGCGTTGTGCTCGGCGACGGGCCGAGCTGTCTGGCTGTCCGAACAACAGCGTGATGCGATTCCCGTAAAGCACCGGGATGGTCCACGCCTGGCGGAACATACCGACGGCCGACACGGTGAAGCCGACGGATTGCGATCGATACCCAATGACGCGCTGCTCGTAGCGCCCGCTTCGGTCCCACTGCACTGCGCTCTCGACTTGCTCGATCGTGAACGTCTGTTCGGAGCCGTCGGGCTGCCGCGCGATGAACGCCATCTCGCTCTCGACGCGTGCCTGGTAGGCGAGCAGCGAATCCGGAACGCGTCGGTTCGCCGTGACCGCTCGCAGGACGAGTGCGCGCACGGCGGGACTGGCGTAGGTGGAATCCTGCGACGGCGCGCCGATCTGTACGAGCGCTGCAACCAGAAGCGCGACCATGGTAACCCTGTTACCCCGTCTGTTCGGCCGATCTTTCTTCGCGCCGCGTGACGATGACGGACGCCGCAATACCGGCCCCCAGAATGAACGCGACGATTCCGAGCAGGTAGAAGTTGAAGCTCGGTCCGACCACCTCTTTGAGCCATTCCGCCGCCAGCATTTTCACGCCGACTAGTCCGAGAATCGCTGCGAGCGAGACCTTGAGGTACCGGAACTTCGCGATGGCGCCGGCAAGGGCGAAATACAGAGACCGAAGACCGAGAATCGCGAAAACGTTGCTCGTGAAGACGATGAACGAATCGGTCGTGATCGCGAAGATCGCCGGAATGGAGTCGACGGCGAAGATGAGATCTGTCGTCTCAACCAGTACGAGGGCCACGGCAAGCGGTGTCAACATCAGGCGGCCACCATCGCGGATCATGAAGTGCGATTCACGATAATCGTTGCACACCGGAAATAGCCGACGCAGCAGACGCATCACCACGGCCTCGTCGGGATCAGCCGCTTCATCCGTCTTCGACCACAGCATCTTCAACGCGGTGTAGACGAGGAAGACGCCGAACACATAGAGAATCCAGTGGTAGCGCGACACGAGCTGCGCGCCGAGACCGATCATGGTGCCCCGCATCACGAGCGCGCCGAGAATACCCCAGAACAGGACGCGATGCTGGTACTTCGGTGGGACGCGCAGGTGCTCGAAGATCATCGCGATCACGAACACGTTGTCGGCGCTCAGCGAGACTTCGATGATGTACCCGGTGAAGAACTTCACCGCGGCGAGACGCCCATCGTTGATCACGCCGTCGACGCGATCGACGTGCTGGCCGAGCCCGAGCCAGTGATTCTCGTACGCGAAGTACACGAACACGTCGAACAGCACCGCCAGCCCCAGCACGGCGACGGTAAAGGTCAACGCCTCCTTCACCGAGACGACGCGGGCCTTCCGGTTCAGAACGCCCAGGTCGAGCGCAAGCACGAGGAGGATGAAGACGAGAAACCCTCCCCAGATCCAGATCACCGAGTCGATCGGCCACCTCCTATCGTGGAACGCGCCAGCGCACGCTCCGGGTTATCGAGTGCCGGCGTCCTGGAAACCCACGCACCGCGTCAAGCGTCTGCCGCCGAACGTATGAGGTCAGGCCGACGAAATGATGCCCGTGTCGGCTGCGGTGGAGACACCCCACGAATCCCTTGCAACGTGTCGGACGCGCCACGACTCGGTCGACCAATGGCGCCGGCTGCGACGCCTACTTGCGCGGGTGGATCGCTGACCCCTCTGACACCGCCAGCGTCTCCGCACGCTCCGTCGCATCGGTCCATGCTTCTAATGCGTGCTCCAGCGCCGCCTTGGCCTCGTCAAGCTCGGCGCCCAGACGATTAGCAGACGCCGCGCCAGCGCCAGTCGTATAGAGCTCCGGATCTGCGAGCGCCGACGTCAGCGACGCGATCGTCTGCTCGAGCTGCGCGATCCGCCGTTCCGCGTCCTCCGCGTCACGTTGCGCCTTCTTGAGCGCATCACGCTGGCCCCGCGTGTTCGTGTCCCGTCGCTGCACGGTCTGCCGCTCACGCATGCGGTGCACTACCGCTTCCTCCGCCGCCTTCACTTGCGCCGCATGCGCACGTTCGGCGCTCACCACCTCCCACTCGCTGAAGCTTCCGTCGAACGACGTGATATGTGTGTCATGAAGCACCCACACTCGATCCGCGAGCGCACGGAGCAGCGCACGGTCATGGCTCACGATGATGACGGTGCCTTCGTAGCGTTCGATCGCATCCTCCAACGCCTCGATGGATTCGACGTCGAGGTGGTTCGTGGGCTCGTCGAGAATGAGCAGATTCGCGCGGGCGAGCATCATCATCGCGAGCGCAACGCGAGCACGCTCGCCCCCTGACAACGAATCGGCGCGACGTAGCACCTCGTCGCCGGAGAATCCGAATCGGCCGAGGTGTCCCTGGATCTGACCACGCTCCCACGTGGGGCGGAGGTCGAGAATGATGTCGTAGAGGATCCGGTCGATCGGGACCTGCGTCAGGTCCTGCCGGTAATAGGCGACCGTGATCGAGTTTCCGAGGCGGACCGTACCTACGGCGGGCTCGAGCTCACCCAGCATCGTGCGCAGCAAGGTGGACTTGCCCGAGCCGTTGGGACCGATGAGGCCAAGCCGGTCCCCCCGGCGTACGCTGGCGGTGAGCTTGTCGATCAGCACGCGACTCCCGATCGCGATCCGTGCGTTTTCGGCCACGGCTACGAGATCGCCGCCGCGAGCGGCAGCGTCGAACCGAATCGCCATGATGGCGCCACCCACTTCGTCGGGCGGCGGGCTCAGCCGAGGCAACCGCTCGAGCCGCTTGCGCCGACCCTTTGCCTGCTTGGTGTTCTGACCAGCGATGTTGCGCCGGATATAATCCTGTTCGCCCGCGATCTGGCGCTGCTGCTTGTCGAACGCGCGCTGCTGCGTGAGGCGTCGCTCCACCCGCTGGTGCACGAAGGCCTCGTAGCCGCCGACGTACGTCACCGTCGTGCAATTCTCGACGTGCAACGTGTGATCGATGACGTTCGCGAGGAACGCACGGTCGTGGCTAATGAGGAGCACCGTCGCACTCGTACCGCGAAGGTAGCTCTCGAGCCAATCGGTCGTTTCGAGGTCGAGGTGGTTCGTAGGCTCGTCGAGCAGCAGCACGTCGGCTGGCGCGACGAGCTGACGCGCGAGGCCGACGCGACCGCGCTCGCCCCCGCTCAGGGTTTCGAGCCGTTTCGATCGCGCATCGGTCGGATCGAAGCCCAGGCCGTGCAGGACCGCGTCGACCCGCGCAGTGACCTCGTACCCGCCCTCGCGCTCGAAGCGCTCCAGATCGTGTGCATACCTGTCGAGCATCTGCGGCGTCGCTGCCTCTCCGAGCTCACCGATACGCGTAGACTGGTCGCTGAGCGACTGCTCGAGGTCCAGCAGGTGGTCAAACGCCCCCGCAACGGCTTGCCATACCGTTGTCGCACTACCGAAGTCGCGATGCTGTTCCAGTAGTGTGATGCGAGTGCCAGGTGAGCGAATGACGGCCCCACGCGTGGGCTCCAGCATACCCGTGACCAGATTGAAGAGCGTGGTCTTCCCGGTCCCGTTCCGTCCGACGATGCCCCACTTTTCACCAGCGGTCACGGTAAACGTCACGTCCCGCAAAATGGTCGTGTCGCCGAACTCCACCGCGACGCCTGACATGGCGATCTGTGTCATCCGCTGATCACCCCTGCAGCCAGGTTCGCCACTCCGACTCGGCGAGACCAATCGTGAGTCGGTGTGCGAATCGCGTGAGTGGGATGCGCAGCAGCAGTGGGTCGTCGGCAAGCTTCTCGAGCCACCGTTCTTCACTGTACTGTGCGTGCCCGTATCCCGACTCATGGTACCGCTTGGAGTTTCGATCGACGAGCGCACTCACACCGAACTTCTGCGCGAATCGCTTCAGCTCACCCGGGGACGCGGCGCGCTCCGTGAGATCCACGAAATGCGTCTTCACGCGTCGCTCGGCAAAGAACCGAAGTGCTTTGCGGGTGTCCGCATTTCTTTTCACGCCGAAGATTTGAACGTGGACTTCCACAATCGCTTGGGACGCCGAGAATAATGGGACTGCAAAACCGGCGAGCGAGGTCGTCGGCGTGACGGGAAATCTACCGCGATGGTGAGGCATACCTACTCCGCGGCCTGGTGGCTCCCCGGACCCCACGCCAGGACGATCTGGGGGCGCTTCTTCAGGCGCACGCCACTGCTGAACACGCGCGTCGAGCGCTGGGACACCGACGATGGTGACTTCCTCGACATCGTGCGGCTCGACGCAGAACCCGGACGGCCACACCTGCTGATGCTCCACGGGCTCGAGGGCGCACCGCGATCGCACTATGTACGCGGACTGTTTCTCGAGGCCGCGCGGCGTGGCTGGGCTGCTGACCTTCTGATCTTTCGCGGGTGCGGTGGCGAGCTCAATCGAGCCGCGCGGTTCTATCACTCGGGCGATACCGGTGACATCGGCGTGGTCGCGAGGCGTCTACTGGCCACGGATCCGAATGCACCCTTCGTCTTCGCCGGCGTTTCGCTTGGCGGAAATGTGCTGCTCAAATGGCTGGGAGAGCTTGGGGAGTCAGTACCTGAACGCGTCGTTGCGGCGGCGGCCGTCTCTGTGCCATTCGATCTGGCGCGCGCGTCTCGCCACATCGACCGCGGTTTTTCGCGCGTGTATCAGCACCACTTTCTGCGGTCGCTCCGACGGAAGGCGCTCGCGAAGCTCGAACAGCACCCCGATTTGATGTCGCGGCGGCGTCTTCACAGCGCCCGAACCATTTACGATTTCGATGATGCCGTGACCGCGCCCGTTCATGGTTTCGCGGATGCCTCTGATTATTACCAGCGTTCGAGTTCGATTCGCTTTCTCTCCAGTATTCG
>Ga0310885_10000226_pt1 | contig 12648 bp, 11 predicted proteins | sample T60D2metaG_FD_203445 | JGI IMG/M metagenome (GOLD analysis project Ga0310885, IMG submission 203445) | Lab incubated soil microbial communities from West Virginia University Organic Research Farm, Morgantown, WV, United States - T60D2 | ecosystem: Environmental > Terrestrial > Soil >...
AAGCGGATGCTGAAAGAGAAGCCGGCGATTGCCGGTCTCGCGGCGCCCGGCATGCCGCAGGGATCGCCCGGCATGGAGCAGGGCGTGAAGGAACCGTACGACGTGATCGCGTTCAAGAAGGACGGCACGTCAACGGTCTTCGCGAAGCATAAGTAAACCGATCGAAGGCGCGCGCTCAGGCGCGCGTCTTCTCCAGCCGGCGCAGGTAGCGCAGTAATCCCGCGTTCAACGCGAAACACGCCAGGCTCGCCAGCGCCGCGGGCCACACGATCGAATCATCGCCGCCGAGATACGCGTTCATTGTCGCCGTCAGCAGCCACAACTGCAGGACGACGAGCATCAGTACGAACGCCAGCATGCCCTGCACGATGGGCGTGCGTTGCGCGCGCGAGAACGTGCGTGGGGCCATCACACGCTCCTGGTCTCGATCCCGGTGGCGTAAATGTCGCTGCCCCGCACCTCGAGGAGAATCCGCGGCAGCGGCCGCGGCGGCGGTCCGGCGATGACCCGGCCGGTGCGCAGGTCGAACACGCCTTCGTGACAGGGGCAATGGAACACACCCGCATCAGGTTTCGGGATCACGGCGCATGACAGGTGCGTGCATTTCTGGCTGAAGGCCACGAACTCCGATTCGGCGACGCGGACGAGCACGGATGTGTCGTGCGGGTTCGGATACTCGAAGACCAGCGAGCCGCCAACCGGGATGTCCGAGGTTGAGGCGATGCGGCGCCCGGCCGGCGCTTCAGCGCGGCCGCGCCGCCAGCTCTGGCCCGCGATCCACAACTGGCCGATCACGAAGGCAAAACTCGTCAGCGTGAGGAACTTCACGAAGTCGCGCCGCTCGACATCCTGATCCTGCGGCCAGTCGATCGGAAAGTCCCGCCGCCATGCCGGTTGCTCGCTCGCCGGCCGGCCGTCCGGCGGAAGGCTGATCGTGTCGGATTCGGAAAGTGGGGTCGCCATCAGATCTCCACGTGATCGAAAACATCCTGACCGGGCCGCGTGTCGAGAACGGCGGTGACGTCAAGGCCGGGCGCGAGGCGCACGAACTGGCGCGGCGCCATCACGAACACTCGCGTCGTGATCGTCTGTTGCCCGAACTGAAAGCGATTGATCGGCTCCGACATCGGGCGCAGCAGCGCAATCTCCTCGGCGCTCCCGTAGAACAACGCCTGGCTCGGGCACACCGTGGCGCACATCGGCTTCTTGCCGACGCTGGTGCGGTCGTAACACATGTCGCACTTCATCATCAGCTTGCGATCCTCGTAGACTTCGGGCACGCCGAACGGACAGGCCACCACGCAGTTGCCGCACGCGATGCAGCGCGGCTTTCTCGCCGACTGGACGACGCCGTCGGCGGTGCGCTTGATGGCATCGGCCGGGCACACTTCAGCGCACGTCGGTTGCTCGCAGTGCATGCACACGACCGGCACGGTCTGCACGCTGTTCGCGCGATCGATGTAATCGAGATGAATCATCGATTCGCCGCGATGCGTGTCGCATTCACTGCACGCCTGGACGCACGACTGGCAGCCGATGCACCGGCTCGGGTCGATGAAGAAGTGCAGGTGCTCGGGTTTCATTGTTGCGGCTCCAGCGCGGCATCGTAGGACGGCGGCCCGTCGGCCCGGCGCACGCGGCACGCGCACACCTTGTATTGGGGAATCTTGCTGATCGGATCCTGCGCGGCCACGGTCAGCTGGTTGGCGCTCTTCTTGCCCGCCCAGTGATACGGGATGAACACCGTGTCGGGGCGGATGGTGTTGACCACCATTGCGCGCACGGTCATCGTTCCTCGGCGCGTCTCGGCGACGACCCAGTCGCGATCGGAGATGCCCAACGACGCGGCAAGCCTGGGGTGCAATTCGAGGCGCGGCTCCGGATATTGATTGACCAGCGGACCGATACGGCGTGTCTGCGTGCCCGACAGGAACTGGCTGACGACGCGGCCGGTGGTGAGGAAGGTCGGAAACTCATCGCTCACATCGTCCGCCGGCACACGGTAATCGGCGACGTTGAACCGGGCGCGGCCATCGGGAAAATAAAACGGTCCCGCGCCTTTCGCGATCGGGTTGTAACTGCCGGGCTCGAACAATCGTGGCGTGCCTGGATGATCGGCAATCGGCTCACCGGTCTTCGGGTCGTTGGCGTAACAGGGCCAGAACACGCCCATCTCGCGCTCGATTTTTTCGTAGGTCACGCCCGAGTAATCCGCGACGCCGCCTTTGCTCGCGATGCGCAGCTCTTCGAAGATCGCGCGCGGTTCCGTGAACGTGAAGCCGTGCGGACGGCCGAGTGCCGCCGCGATGTCCTGGATGATGCGCCAGTCCTGGCGCGCCTCGCCCGGACAGTCGACCGCCTTGTTGATCTTGATGATGCGGCCTTCGACCTGCGTGACCGTGCCTTCGTCTTCCTCGTGCAGGCTGCCGGGCAGGACCATGTCGGCGTGAAGGGCGGTGTCGTTGAGGAAGAAATCGATCGCGACGTAGAACTCGAGCTTCTCGAGGCAGCGCGTGACGAACGAGTTGTCGGGCAGCGACACCTTCGGGTTGAAACAAATCGAGATCAGGCCCTTGATTTCACCGGCATCAATCTTCCGGAACATCTCGTAGGCGTCGACCCCGGGCCCCGGCAACTCGCGCTCGTCGATGCCCCAGACACCCGCAATGTACTTGCGATGTTCGGGATTGGAGATGTCGCGCAATCCGGGCAACTGATCGCACTTCTGGCCGTGCTCGCGGCCGCCCTGGCCGTTGGCCTGGCCGACGATGGTGCCGTAGCCGCAGTGCGGTCGGCCAATGCGGCCGGTGGCCAGCACCAGGTTGATCGAGCCGAGCACGTTCTGCACGCCGTTCGAGTGATGCTCGATGCCGCGCGCATGCAGCATGAATCCTGATGGCGAGCGGCCCCACAGCGCCGCGGCTTTCTCGATCGACGCCGCCGGCACGCCGGTCGTCGCCGCGGTCTTGTCGAGCGTCCACTGCGAGCAGTACTCGGCAACCTGATCGAAGCCGGTGGTGTGGGCGTCGATGAACGCGCGATCGATCCAGCCGTTGCCGATCATCAGCTGCAGCACGCCGGCAAACAGCGCCGCGTCACGGCCGGGGCGCACCGGGAGAAACAGATCGCAGGTGCGGGCGATCGGCGTCAGGCGCGGATCCTGGATGATGATCTTCGCGCCCTGCTCGCGGGCCTGCCACAGGTAGTTGGTGGTGATCGGCGAGCACTCGGCGACGTTCGAGCCGGCGACCCAGATCACCGCGCTGCCGATCATGTCGGCCCACGGGTTAGTGACGCCGGCGCTGACCATGCAGAGCCGGCCGTTGTAGTCGATGAACGGCGTCTTGAGGCAGACGCGCGCGAACTTGCCGAGCAGATAGGTCTTCTCCGTCGTCAGGCTGGCGCCGCTGAGCACGCCGATCGATCCCGCGCCGTGGGCGGACTGGAGCCGCGCGATCTCAGAGGCCACGCGTGCGATCGCGTCTTCGTACGGCATCTCGGCGAATCCGCCGGGCGCGGACGGATCGCGCCGCAGCGCCGTGAGCAGCCGATCGGGATGCGAGCCTTGCAGGTATCGCTTGACGCCCTTCGGGCAGAGCATGCCTCGATTGAACGGGAACTCTTCCCACGGTTCGAAGCCGATCACCTGGTTATCGCGAACCTTGAGTTGAATGCCGCACTGTTGTCCGCAGAAGCAGCAGTGCGTCTTGACCAGCGTCTCCGGCTCGACGCTCGTCGACAGCCGCGTGCCGGTCATCGCCGACAGGTGCGGGCCGAATCGGTTGATGATCGCGAGCTCGTCTACGGGGATCGTTGCCACAGCGCTCCTTGGGCGAGCCCGAACAGTGCGCGGCGGCACTTCGGGCAGACCTCCTGATAATGACCACCCTGCGCGAGCTCGTACGCGAACCCGAGCTCGCGTTCGACGGTGGTGAGATCGCGGACCATCATCGCGGGCGCGAATGGTTGATTGCATCGCCGGCACATCGCCTGCTCACCGCGTGCGCCGAGATCCTGGTAGAAACCCACACCTAGCTGCGCGGGCCTCTGGAAGATGTGAAACAGCTTGCCGAACGGCAGCCACACCAGCGTGACGATCACCGTGATCGCGTGCAGCAGGGCGAGGAATTCGTAGCCGTAACCTCGCATCCACGTATAACTCGCCGTCAGCATCAGCCCTGTGACGCTGATGGCAAACAACAACAGCAGCGGCAGGATGTCCTGCGCGAACTGCTGCGTGGCCGCGGCGCCGTGATCGATCATGCGGCGCCGGAACGCGAGCATGACACCGGCAATGACCAGGAACGACGCCCACACCAGACCGTGGAAGATCAGAAACGCGAGCAGCGAATCAACCGGAAAATCCTGGACCGGAAGGCCGAACACGAACGTGCGATACCGGTCGATGCGATCCGGCACCGTTTCGAAGTGAACCCATCCCCAGACCAGCGGGAACGTGATCGCGGCGGCGATGATGCAGCCCCACATGATCAGCCAGTGCGCGACACCGCGCAGCCGCGATCGCATGAAGATGAACCGGTTGCCGGCGACGTCAACAGCGCCGCGGCGCCCGAGCCGCGCGAGATTGCCGGCGATGCCGCCGTCACGAAACGCCTGCCAGCCGCGCTTCCAATACATCCGCGTCGGCGGGCGCTCGAGCCACATCGCATAGCGGTAACTGATACCGAACGTGGCAAACAGCGTCGCGAACGTGTATCCGACCAGCGCCGCATCGAAGTGCGCGAGATTCCGCGATCCGACGACGATCGCCGCCGCCAGCAGCGCCGTCACCGCGGCGGCCCAGGCGCCGGCGCGGATCCGATCGACGGACTGCCGATCCGCGGCCGACAGGCCGGCGCGCCACGACACGTCGGCGGGATGGAAGACGCGCTGGTTGGCCGCGCGCAACACCAGCGCCGTGATCGACAGTAGAAGGAAACCCGGCCATGTCACACCCAAGTTGTCGCGGAAGGTGCCGAGAAGCAGCGGCGGAAAGAAGCCGCCAAGGCCGCCAAGCGCGCCGACCAGGCCGGTCACGGTTCCGGTGTCGCGCGGGAACCGTTCGGGGACGAGCTTGAACACCGCGCCGTTCCCGAGTCCGAGAAGCGCCGCGCACGCCAGCGCGCCCACCGTGAACGGAATCATCGACGGCCACGCGAGCAGCGGCGAGAAGATCGCCACGCCGCCGAAGACCCATGACAGCACTTGCGCGCCGCCGATGCGATCGGCGAGCCACCCGCCGATCGGGCGCGTCAGTGTTGCCAGGACGACGAAGCCCGCCGCGCGGAATCCCGCATCACCTGGTGTGAGACCGAACTGCGATCGCAAGAGCGTCGGCAGATAGATCGAGAAGGCGACGAAGCCGCCGAAGGTCAGGAAGTAGAACGCGCCGAGCCACCAGGCGATCGGCTCTGACCGCAGCACGCGAAGCATGGCGCCGACGCCGGCGGGCCGCGCCGCATTGGGAGCGTTTCGAGCCAGGGCAAAAAAGATCACGGCCCAGACCGCGAGCCCGATGGCGACGCCCTGGAACACCGCCGCCCATCCGAACGCGCCGGCCGCCACCGCGCCGCCGAACACCGCGAGCGATTGGCCCAACAGGCCGAGGCCAAATACACCGAGCGCCGTGCCCTGAATCGCCGCGGGCGTCCAGCGGGACACGAACGCGGCGCCGATCGAAAACGACGATCCGGCGAGGCCGATGAAAAACGCCGATGCGACCAGCGACGTGTAACTCGAAGTCAGCGACACGACCCACGCCGCGACGGCAGACACGAGCAGAAGCGCCGTGAACATTGCGCGGCCGCCAAAGCGATCGGTGAGCATGCCCATCGGCAGGCGCGCAAGCGAGCCGAGCAGCACCGGTACGGCAACAAGTAGCGCGGTTTGCGAAGCCGATAGTTGATAGAGATCGGCGAAGACCGGCGCCAACCCGCCGACCAGCCCCCAGGCCGCGAATGACACCGCGAATGAGATCGTCGCGAGAGTAAGAGCGCGCCAGTTCATCTGTAGCTCAGGACCGATCGCACGGGCTCGATTATCACGGAACGCACCGCCGCGCGCTGTCCAATGATGCATGCTGTGCGGATGGGCACCATTCCATCCGCCGAGGCCCTGCGCCTCGTCGATCTGATCGCGCCGGCCGAGCGCGGTATCGCCAGCCGCGTGCTCGCCAAAACCAGCGGCGGCAACGTGACCCTGTTCGCGTTCGATCGCGGCGAGGGTTTGAGCGAGCACACGACGCCGTTCGATGCGCTCGCGCTGGTCGTCGACGGATCACTGACGATGACGATCGGCGGGCAGCCGGTCGTCGCGGCCGCCGGCACGATCGTCAGGCTGCCGGCGAATGTTCCACATGCCGTCGATGCCGTGGAATCGGCGCGCATGCTGCTGATCATGCTGCGCGATACGAAGGGGTGACGGCGACGATTGGGCGCTACCACAGCAGCAGCGCCCCGGCGCCGGCAGCGGCCATGGCCACGAGCGCGACGCCGGCCTGCCAGCCGAAGCGCCGCGTGCCGATGGCGAACGCGATGATCGCCTTCATGATCGAGTTGGCAATGATGCCCATGAGGATCGCGCGGCACGCCGTCTCGATCGCAATCCCCGTGGCCACGCTGCGTGTCATCGACAACGTCAGCGCATCGACGTCGGTCAATCCGAGCACAAAGCCCGTCGCCATCAAGCCCGCGTCGCCGACCCACTGGCGCACGTAATAGACGACGTAGAGCACGACCTGGAACAACAGCGTCAGTTCGACCGCGCTTTTCAGCTGAAGAGGATTCGTCACGCCGCCGCCCTCAGCGCGCGAACCGCGCAACGATCGCCAGCCGAGCGCAACCGCCGCAAGTCCGGCGATGAATGGCGCGGCAAGATAGCGCGCCAGCACCGGCAGCAGCGTCGCGTCGAGGACCGCGACCGCGACCGCGACGCGCAGAAACAGCACCGTGCTGGCGGCGACCGCGCCCGTCGCCAGCGGCGCATCCTGCTGTTGGTGCGTCTTGCTCAGGCGCGCGAAATTCAAGGTGACGCTCGTCGACGACACGAGCCCGCCCAGGAGTCCGGTCAGCGGATATCCCGCCGCTCCGCTCAGGCGCTGCGCGATGAAGCCGACGAAGCTCATGCCCGAAAACAGCAGCACGAGCATCCACAGATCGCGCGGTTTGATCCCCGGGCCCGGACCGAACGGTCCCTCGGGCAGCAGCGGCAGGATCACGATCGACATCACCGCGAACCGCGCCGCCGCGACCATCGTCGGCTCATCGAGTCGCGCGACCAGCCCATGCAGCCGCGGTTTTTCGGCGAGCAGCAACACCGTGATCGTCGTCAGCGCCGCCGAGAGGCGAAGTTGGCCAAGACCGGCAAGGATGCCGGCGCCGATCACGACGAGCGCCGCGACTTCCGTGGTCGCGTCGATATCGTTCTTGCTGGCGCGGACGTAGCCCGCGACGACGAGCGCGAGCGCGCCGGAGACGAGCAGCGCCGCGGGAATCGGCAGGCCGGACTCAGTGAGGTAGCCGGCGATGCCGGCCAATGTCCCGAGCAGCGTGAACGTCCTGATGCCGCCCAGCCGGGCGTCGGGCCCCGACGCATGTCCGGACCGCTGGCGCTCGACACCGACTGCGGCGCCGCCAAGAATGGCGACGATCAGCGCGACCATGTTGTCGAAGTCGAAACTCACCTTCGGCAGGATATCGCGACCGGACCGGACCACTCGAGATCCACTGTTACGCCGCGTGCCGCCCCGGCGCGTCCGATGCGCGAAGCGCGGCGTACAACGCGTCCCTGAGAGCGATATCACGCGGGTCTCCTGATAGCCTCGCCCCCATGCGGTTCATGACATACGCATAGCCCACACCAGCGGCCGGATCGGCGAAGCCCATTGAGCCTCCCGCGCCCGGCGAACCAAACGAGCTGGCGCTGCCGAACGGCAATGCGGCGCTTGGCTTCATGAAGCCGAGCGAGAATTGCACCTCTCCCTTCAGGCACTCATCGAAGAATCCGCGCGCTGGAGGAATCGCCGGGGCCGCCAGCAGTTCGAGCGTCTTCGGCAGCAGCCCCAGTTCCCTTCCGCCGGCCGCGAACACGCTGTAGGCGCGTGCCAGGCCGCGCGCCGTTGTCACGGCGCCGCCGGACGGCGCCTCGAGGTTGCGCGCGTAAATCCGATCGGGATCCGTGTAGACCGACGCGCCGGGATTCACGATCAGCGCGCGGTAGATATTGGAGCGATGGTTCAACGTGTCGAGCGCCAGGCGGAGCGGAAATCCGGTCAGCATCGAGAGCAATGCCGGCGCGGTCATCGTTGCCAGGCGGGAATTCGGAATGTCGTCCGGAAGGTTGATGTAGGTGTCGATGCCGAGAGGCGTGGCGATCTCGTCCTGGAAAAACCGGCCCAGGCTGCGGCGCCGCGGATCGACTCGACGCAGCAGCTCGCCTTCGTAGAATCCCAGGCTCATCGCATGGTAGGCCTGGCGCGTGCCCGGCTCCCACGCAGGTTTCTGGCGCGCCAGAATGACGGCGAGTCGATCGAGATCGGCGACCACGCTGCGATCGACCGGCTCATCGATCGCAAACAATCCGGCCTGGTGCGCCAGCAGCTGCCGCACCGTAATTCGCTCCTTGCCCTGTTGCGCGAACTCGGGCCAGTAGGTGCAGACGCGTTCTTCGTAATCGAGCCAGCCGCGCGAGTGCGCGATCGCCAGCGTCATCGCCGCCAGGCCTTTGGTGGCCGAATGCACGACCACCATCGTGTCGCGCTTCCAGGGCTCGCCGGTTTGCTGGTTGCGGATGCCACCCCAGACGTCGATGACCTCTCTGCCACCCTGATAGGCGCAGCAAGCGCCGCCAAGCTCGCGGCGTCGGGCGAAGTTGTCGGCGAATGCGGCGCGCACGGATTGGAATCCGTCGGCGACGAATCCGCTTATCTGGGGTGATGGAAATCTGGACATACTGCCTCCAGATCTTCGAGAGGCAAATCACATGCCTTGCAGATTCGGCCTGTTTGATTCAGGCCGGCGGTTCGAGTGGGGAAATCCTTCGCACCGCCTGGGGAAATAACCACTCCAGCATCGGGCCGACGCGCTCGGACCACGCCTGCTCTGAATGCGTCGCGCCTTCGTACTCGGCGTAATGCAGATCGCCGCCTTCAACGAATCCCAGGCCGACCAACGCCGCTTTCAGGAGCCGGGCATCATCGAGACCGCGCCTGCCCTCCCCCGTACCCATGTCGACCCACAATCGCGATTTGGGTTTCGATCGCACTTCGCGAATCGTTTTCAGGATCGCTTTTCGATCCCACCACACCGACGGCGAGAGCGCGGCGACGCGGCCGAACACCGCCGGGTGACTGAAGCCAAGGTGCAGGGAGACGAGGCCGCCGAGCGACGAGCCGGCAATGCCGGTGCTCTCGCGATTGGTGTGCGTGCGATAAGTGCCGTCGACGAGCGGTTTCAGCTCCTCGATGATCATGCGGCCGTAGTCGTCGGCATGGCCGCCGCCAAGCTTGTGATCCGCGGTCGGCGTGTATTCATCCAGGCGCATCTCGCCGGTGTTGTAGATGCCGACGATGATCAGCGGCGCGATGCGGCCCGCCTCGATCAACTCCGTTGCGGTCTCGCCGACCTTCCAGTGCTCGCCCTTTTGAAACGCCGTCTCCGGCTCGAACAAGTTCTGCCCATCATGCATATACAAAACGGGGTAGCGCCGCGAACCCTCGTGAAGAACCTTCGTCGAGAACGTCTGCGCAGAACCCTCGTGCAGAACCTCCTCATAACCGGGGGGGAGCCAGACGAGCACGTCCCGATCGTGTTCGAGATATTCAGAGTGAAATTGTTCGTGACGGCGGAGCTGGCTATCGGACGAGTGCATCTGCGGGTGCTCTCAGTATAGGCTTCGGGGGTGCGTCCCTTTGCGCCCTTGGACCGATGACTCGCGACCACCATAAGTGGTTTTCCCGCTCGCTGAACCGCGACATGGAGCTGCTGGCGTTCGGTCACGCCGGCCCGCCGGTGATCGTGTTCCCGACCTCGATGGGCGCGTTCTTCGAGTACGAGGATCGCGGCATGATCATGGCGCTCGCCGAGAAGCTGGAGCAGGGGAAGCTCCGGCTGTTCTGCCTCTCGTCGGTCGACAGCGAGAGCTGGTACTGCAAGAAGATCCATCCGCGGCATCGCGTCGAGCGGCACCTGCACTATGAGGACTACGTGCTGAACGAAGCGGTCCCGCTCATCAAGCACCTGACGCGCCAGGACGCGATCGGCGTCACCGGCTGCAGTTTCGGCGCCTATCACGCGATGTCGCTGGCCCTTCGCAATCCCTACGTCTTCAACTGGTGCGTGACGATGGGCGGCGCGTTCGACGTGTCGCAGTTCCTCGACGGCTACTTCGACGAAGACTGCTATTTCCTGAACCCGCCGTCGTTCCTGCCGAACCTGGCCGACCCGTATTACCTGGATCAATTCCGGCGCAACAAGTGGGTCCTGGTCACCGGCGATCACGACATCTGCCGCGCCCCCAACGAACAGTTCTCGGCGCTGCTCCGGGCCAAGGGGATCCACCACAGCCTGCACGTCTGGAACGACTCGAAACACGACTGGCCGTACTGGCGGCCGATGGCGGCTGCTTACCTCCCATGATTGAGATAGAGTGCTGAACGTGAAGAAGATTGGTGTCCTCTTCGGCATGGAGAACACGTTCCCCGCGGCGCTGGTCGAGCGCATCAACGGGATGAACGTGGCGGGAATCACCGCCGAATTCGTGCAGATCGGCGATGTGCGGATGGCGGAAGGCTGCGGCTACGACGTCATCGTCGATCGCATCTCGCACGACATCCCGTTCTACCGCGCCTGGCTCAAGAACTCGGCGCTCTGCGGCACCAAGGTGATCAACAACCCCTTCTGGTGGAGCGCCGACGACAAGTTCTTCAACTACGCGCTGGCGACCAAGCTCGGCGTCGCGATTCCGCCGACGGCGCTCCTGCCGCACAAGGAACATCCCACCGGCACGACCGAGCGGTCGATGCGCAACCTGCACTACCCGCTCGATTGGGAATCGATCTTCGAGTACGTCGGCTTCCCCGCGTTCCTGAAGCCGTTCGACGGCGGCGGCTGGCGCGACGTCTACAAGATCAACAACCGCGAGGAGTTTTTCAGCGCCTACGATCAGACGCGCACGCTCTGCATGACGCTGCAACGCGCCGTGAACTTCAAGGAGTACTTCCGCTGCTACGTCGTCGGGCAGGAGCAGGTGCACATCATGCCCTACGATCCGCGCGCGCCGTTCCACGAGCGCTACGTGCGGACTCCTCCCGAGTATCCGAAGGAGCTGCTCGCGCGCGTGAAGAAGGATGCGCAGACGTTGTGCCGGGCGCTCGGCTACGACCTCAACACCGTCGAGTTCGCGTGCGAGGACGGCATTCCCTACGCGATCGACTTCATGAATCCCGCGCCCGATGCGGATCTGCATTCCGTCGGGCAGGAGAACTTCGACTGGATCGTCAAGGCGGTCGCTGAACTGGCCGTGAAGAAGGCGACCGAGCCCGCCGCGGCCGCGACCTATCGCTGGGACGCTTTTCTTCGTGGGTAAATGAAGCCTTCCTTCTCGATCGGGATCGAAGAGGAATACCAGACCATCGATCCGACCAGCTTCGATCTGCGCTCGCACATCAACGCCGAGATCATCTCGAAGGGCAAGCGGCAGCTGGACGAGCGCATCAAGGCCGAGATGCACCAGTCGGTGGTGGAGGTCGGCACCGGCGTCTGCCGCAACATGAGGGAAGCGCGCGCCGACATCCTCAACCTGCGCCGCGCCATGGTGAAGCTGGCGCGGGAAAACGGCCTGGTGCTGTGCGCCGGCGCGACGCACCCGTTCGCCGACTGGCGCGAGCAGGACATCTATCCTGATGAGCGCTACCTGCAGGTCGTCGAAGACATGCAGCTCGTCGCGCGATCGAATTTGATCTTCGGGCTGCACGTGCACATCGGCATCGAGGATCGCGAAGTGGCGATCCACCTGATGAACCAGATGCGCTACTTCCTGCCGCATCTGCTCGCGTTGTCCGCGAACTCGCCGTTCTGGATCGGCCTCAAGACCGGCCTCAAGTCGTATCGCTGCAAGGTGTTCGACAAGTTTCCGCGCACCAACATTCCCGACACGTTCACGAGCTGGGCCGACTACGAGAGCTTCGTCAACCTGCTGGTCAAGACCAACAGCATGGACAACGCCAAGAAGATCTGGTGGGACGTGCGGCCGCACCCGTTCTTCTCCACCGTCGAAGTGCGGATTTGCGACATCCCGATGCGCGCCGACGAATCGCTCGCTCTCGCCGCGCTGATCCAGGCGACGATGGCGAAGTTGTACAAGCTGCATTCGCGCAACCAGGGCTTCCGCATGTACAGCCGCGCGCTGATCATGGAGAACAAGTGGCGCGCCGCGCGCTACGGGCTCGAAGGCAAGCTGATCGACTTCGGCCGCGAGCAGGAATGCCCCGCCAAGGAGCTGATGCTCGAGTATCTCGACTTCGTCGACGACGTCCTCGACGAGCTCGATAGCCGCACGGAAGTGGAATACATCCGCACCATCCTGGAACGGGGCAACGGCGCCGAGCGACAACTCGAGGTTTTTGCGAAGACCCGCGACCTGAAGCAGGTC
>Ga0310885_10000231_pt1 | contig 12587 bp, 11 predicted proteins | sample T60D2metaG_FD_203445 | JGI IMG/M metagenome (GOLD analysis project Ga0310885, IMG submission 203445) | Lab incubated soil microbial communities from West Virginia University Organic Research Farm, Morgantown, WV, United States - T60D2 | ecosystem: Environmental > Terrestrial > Soil >...
CCTTGCCGTCGGTTTTCATCGCGGTCGAAAGGCCGAGTGCCGCTTCACGGAAGCTCCAGATTGCCTGCTGCTTCTGCGGATCGAGCACCTGCCGCATCTGCCGCGGCTTCTGTGACTGCAGATCGCCCTCGACCGCGGTCATGCGCGCCATCAGCTCGTCAATCGAGTCGCCGTAGAACTCGACGCAGAGCAGCGACGATCCATCGGCGCTAATCATCGCGCGACGCTGAGTATCGAGGGCCTGATGGCTCTTGGCGTGCGATAGGATGAAGTCGTCCATCACCTCGACCGCTGACGGTCCGTGCTTCAGGATCGCCGGCGTCGCGCCGAGCGCATCGAGCAGCTCGTCGAACTCGATCGTGAGCACCGATTTCTGTTTCGGCAGCGGCACCAGCTTGATCTTCGCGTCGACGATAAAGCCGAGCGTGCCTTCGGAGCCGATCATGATGCGCGTCAGGTCGACGGGCAGCGACGGATCGACAAATGCGTCCAGGTTATAGCCGCCGACGCGGCGAAGCACTTTCGGAAAGCGGCGTTCGATCTCATCGGCGTGGCGCCTGCCGAGCTCCGGAATAGCCCGATAGGCGCGTGCTTCGATGCCGTCGCCGGCGATGGCATCGGCCTGGTGGCGATCGAGCGGCCGGAAATGCGCGAGCGAGCCGTCCGACAGCACCACTCGCTGCTCGAGCACGTGATCGATGGTCTTGCCGTAGAGCACCGACCTGGCGCCGCTCGAGTTGTTGGCCATCATGCCGCCGACGGTGGCGCGGCTCGCCGACGACACATCGGGCGCGAATCGCAGGTTGTGCGGGCGTAACGCCGCATTCAGCTCGTCGAGTACGACGCCGGGCTCGACGCGTGCCCATCGCTCGTCGGGATTAATCTCGAGGACGCGATTCAGGTGCTTCGAAGTGTCGAGAACGATCCCCGACCCGATCGACTGCCCGGCCTGAGACGTGCCGCCCCCTCGCGGCGTAATCGGGACGCCGTGCTGTGCGGCGAGTGCGATCGCGCGTATCACCGCTTCCGGTGATCGCGGGATGACGACGCCGAGCGGCTCGATCTGATAGACGCTGGCATCGGTCGAATAGAGCGCGCGCGAGACCTTGTCGAAGCGCACTTCACCGTCAATTGCGCGCTCCAGCTCCCATTGCAGCGACAGGGTCATTCGTTACTGACTTTTGCCGCGGGCGGCGATCGGCCAGACTGCTTCGACACGATCGCCGCGCAGGGCGTAAATGGCATCGTACAGGTTGACCGTTGGATCGATATGCGGCGGGATGAATTCAACCCGGTCGCCGACCCTCAGATCGCGCGAGGCGTTGGTCACGTCGAGCCGGCCATGCTCGTCGCCGGCCCATCCGTACGTCGCGCCGTCGATACCGACCGGTTGGGGCGTGAACGGACGATCGGTGGAGAACGCCTTGTAGCCGCCGTCGACGATCGCCATCCCTGCCGGCCTCGACACGACCGTCGTCACCACCGTCAGCGAATTCTTGAAGTCGCGGTAGTCGGATCCCCCGGGCCCGCCGATCATGCCGTATTCCATGTCCATGAACACGAAGCTGCCCGGCTGCAGTTCGGTGATGCCGGGATTCTCGGAGTCGAATCGATAGGTGCCCGTCGAGCCGCCGGTGACGAGCGGGCACGGAATGCCGGTGCGCTCGAGCATCGCCTTCGTCTCGACCGCCTTGCCCATCGTGGTCGTGGTGCGGGCTGATCGCGCGTCGAAGGGGGTGGTGTGCGCGGCCGCGCCGTCGTAGGACTGCAGTCCGACGAAGGTCACGTTCAGTAATTTGTCGATCAGTTGCGCCAATTCAACGGCCGGCTGGCCAGGTGTGATGCCCGTGCGGCCGAAGAATAGATCGACCGCCAGCTTGATTGGTTCGTTGCGCGTGCCGGCGGCATCGTTGATGTCGCGAACGTTCTGCTCGTTGTCGACGACGAAGATTGTGTCGGGCGCCTTGTTCGCCAGCGCCACCGCGCGCGCGATCTTGTCGCGGCCGATCACCGCTGTCGTGACGAGCAGCCCGGGGATCCCGAATTCGGCGAATACCTCCGCCTCGCTCAACCGCGCCGCGCAGCAGCCGATCGCCCCCGCCCGGAGCAGTGCCTTCGCGACCTCGGGACACTTGTGCGTCTTGCCGTGCGGCCGAAAGGCCTTGTTGCGGGCCTTCAGGTGCGCCGCCATCTTGTTGATGTTGTCTTCGAAGGCGTCGAGATCGAGCAGGAGGGCAGGTGTGGGAATATCGGCGCGCAGTTTCGCCTTGGTCGCTCCGCTCCAGTGCATCGGAACGCCGATGCTAACACTGATCAACCGTCGTTCGGACGATCGTTCTGACGTACGTTTGGCCGTACGTTCGGCCGTACGTTGGAACGTACGTCGGAACGTACGTTGGAACGACCGTCACTTATTTTTCCCAATCGAACTCGAGCCGATTGTTCCTCAGCAGGTCACGAGCCGTGCCCGGCAATACATTTGCGCGCCGCGCGTCCTCGATGGCGCGCTGCATCAAGGTGCGGAACCGCTTTACGCTCGAGTCCAGGTCGGCGTAGTAGCCGGGGCAACCGGCGCCGGCGTCGCTCGGCATGGCGCGGGGCACGAGCATCGCAAACCAGGGGCGATCGTAATTGCCGGGAATCGGCGACTTGTAGCACTGCTCGCGGTAGCGCTTCCATCCGGCGTCGATATCGGCGGCGCCCTGCGCGAGCTGGCCGATGCGCCCGCGCAGTTGTTCGTCGCCTTGTTGCTGCTGGCGATCGCTCTCCGATCCCCGCGACCGCGACTGGATGTCACTTAGGCCGCGTGCCGTGCCGAGATTGGTCTGCCGGCCCTCGAGGAGGTCGCGGGCATGATCGATGGCCACGCCGAAGTTCAGTCCTTCGGCGTTTTTGTAGCCCAACGTCGTGATGGCGATCACCGAACCGTTGCGATCGAGCATCGGGCCGCCGCTGTTTCCGGGGTTGGCCGCCGCGTCGGTCTGGACCAGCGTCGCGCCGCCGCTCGTGCGTAGGCCGCTGACGATGCCTCGCGACACGCTGTTTTGCAGCGTACCAAGCGCCGATCCAATGACGACGATTTCCTGGCCGGGTCTGAGCGACTGCGCGCTGCCCATCGGTATCACCGCCTGCGACGCCGACGGGATCCCGACCTTGAGGATCGCGATGTCGAACGCCGGCGCCCGTCTCTCGACGCGCGCGTTCAGGGTCGTGCCATCGCTTTTGCGGAGGGTGACATAGCCGTCGTTCTCCACGACGTGCACGTTCGTAATCACCGTGTCGTGCCGGACGAAGAAGCCGCTGCCGCGCCCCCCTGTCGTTTCGATCAGCACGACCGCCGGCATCACGCGATCGACCATTTCTTCGGTCGACGCCGAAGCTGACAATGGAACCGGCGCTGCCGCCTCGGGTGCGGCGTCGGCTTCCCGCGACGGCGGCGGCGCATCCGTCGAATTCGCGGCTGCGGCGTCCCATGCGCGCGCTTCCGGTGACGTGGCGGGCTGCCGGGGCGTGTCGCCGGCTTCGGCGCCTTCATCGTCTTGCGCGATTTGTTCGGTTGGTGGCGCGGCAGGCGCGGGCCGCAGGAAGAGCCAATAACCTGCGCCGCCGATTGCCAGCGCACCAACGAGGAGTGCGATCTTCGCCGGTGATCGGCGGTGTGTCTCGTCGGGAGCAGCCGGAGCGACCGAGGACGACTCAGCTGGAAGCCCGGATCCGCATCGGCACTCTGTGACGTTGCGGGGAACCCGCCGCCCGCACGATGGGCAGACCCTGCTGAACCCGGTGTGGTCGTGGTCAGGCTGAGTCATAATGAAGGACTGAACCACCGGTGAAGCAGCCTCACATCCGTAACTTTTCCATCATTGCGCACATCGACCACGGGAAATCGACGCTGGCCGATCGCTTCCTTGAAATCACGGGCGCCTTGCAGGCCCGCGAAATGTCCGCCCAGGTGCTCGACAGCATGGACCTCGAGCGCGAGCGCGGCATCACGATCAAGGCGCACCCCGTCCGGCTCACTTACGAAGCATCGGACGGAAAGACCTATGTCCTTAATCTGATCGACACGCCAGGCCACGTCGACTTCAGTTATGAGGTGACGAGGTCCCTTGCTGCGTGCGAAGGCGCGCTGTTGCTCATCGATGCATCACAGGGCGTCGAAGCGCAAACGCTAGCCAATGCCTATCTCGCGGTGGAGAACAACCTCGAGATCATCCCGGTCATCAACAAGATCGATCTGCCATCGGCGCAGCCGGACGAGGCGAAGCGCCAGCTCGAAGACATCATCGGTCTCGACAGCGACGGAGCGATCCTCGCCAGCGGCAAGGACGGCCGCGGCGTCAAGGAGATCCTCGAAGCCGTCGTGCACCGGCTGCCGCCGCCTGAAGGGGATCCGGACGCGCCGCTGAAGGCGTTGATCTTCGATTCCTGGTACGACTCATATCGCGGCGTCGTCATCGTCGTCCGGGTGCTCGAAGGCACGGTCCGCAACGCGATGAAGGTCACGTTGATGAATACGGCGCAGGATCACGAAGTCGAGTCGCTCGGCGTGTTTTCGCCGAAGGCGGTGCCCGTCGAGCAACTCGGCCCGGGCGAGGTCGGCTTTATCGCGTGCGGCATCAAGGTCGTGGCCGACGCGCAGATTGGCGACACCGTCACCGAAACCCATCGTCCGACCGCGCAGCCGTTCCCCGGGTTCAAGGAGCTCAAGCCGATGGTGTTCGCCGGCTTGTATCCGGTGGAGAGCCATCAGTACGCCGAGCTGCGCGAATCGCTCGAGAAGCTGCGCCTCAACGATGCGTCGTTCTTCTTCGAGCCCGAGACGTCGGTCGCCCTGGGTTTCGGGTTCCGCTGTGGATTCCTCGGCCTGCTGCACATGGAGATCGTGCAGGAGCGGCTCGAGCGCGAATTCAACATGGACCTGGTCACGACGGCGCCGGGCGTGCTCTACCGCGTCACCAGGACCGACGGCGAAGTGATCGAGATCGATTCGCCCGCCAAGCTGCCTGAAACCGGCCACATCGACCGGATCGAGGAGCCGGTGATCACCGCGATGATCCTGACGCCGGCCGAATTCGTCGGCGTGATCCTGCAGCTCTGCCAGGACAAGCGCGGCGTGCAGAAGGCGCTCGAGTTCAAGGCTGCCGATCGCGTGCTGATCTCCTACGAGCTGCCGTTCAACGAGGTCGTGCTCGACTTCTATGACAAGCTGAAGACGATCTCGAGAGGCTATGCCTCGCTCGACTATCACGTCACGGGTTACTGGGACTCGCCGCTCGTCAAGCTCGACATCCTCGTCAACGGCGAGCCGGTCGATGCGTTGTCGATCATCGTCCACCGCGACCGGGCGTATGATCGCGGCCGACAGCTGGCCGCGAAGATGCGCGAGCTGATTCCGCGGCAGATGTTCGAGGTCGCGATCCAGGCGGCGATCGGCGCGCGCATCATCGCGCGCGAATCGGTCAAAGCGCTGCGCAAGAACGTGCTCGCCAAGTGTTACGGCGGCGACATCTCGCGCAAGCGCAAGCTGCTCGAAAAGCAGAAGGAAGGCAAGAAGCGCATGAAGCGCGTCGGCACGGTGGAAATCCCGCAGGAGGCCTTCCTCGCCGTGCTGAAGATTGGTGACGAATAATGGCTGACGCGACGTTCCACAAGTCCACCGCGCGCGAATATTTCGAATCGATCGTCGTTGCCGTGGTCCTCGCGTTGTTCGTGCGCACGTTCATCTTCCAGGCCTTCAAGATCCCGACCGGATCGATGAAGCCGAATCTGCTCGTCGGCGATCACCTGCTCGTCAACAAGTTCATCTTCGCGCCGGCGGCGAGCGCCATCGAGCGCGCGCTGCTGCCGATGCGCCAGATCCGCCGCGGCGACATCATCGTGTTCAAGTTTCCCGAGGAGCCTGATCGCGACTTCATCAAGCGGACGATTGGCCTGCCCGGCGACACCATCGAGTTGAAGAACCAGACCGTGTTCGTGAACGGCCAGCCGCTCGTCGAGCCGTACGCGCACTACCTGTTTCCGCCCGCCGATGAAACGCAGACCGACGGCTTCGACCTGCGCCGGAAGTACGGCCCCGTCACGGTGCCCGAAGGCCACTATTTCATGATGGGCGACAACCGGGACGACTCCCAGGACAGCCGGTTTTGGGGGTTCCTGCCCGAGTCCTATGTGAAGGGGCGTGCACTATTCATTTACTGGTCGTTTGATGTCCCGGACGACGGATCGGGCGGCGGTTTTGCGCCCCGCTGGGGGAGGCTATTCCACCAGATTCATTGACCGAAAAGATGGAATAGCATGAAGACCATCATCAAGATTGTCGTCTCGCTGTTCGTGATCACCTGCATGTTCAATGCGGGGCGATCCGCGGTCAACAACTACTCGTTCGAGGACGCGGTCCACGAAGGCCTGCTGTTCGAGCCGAACGCCAGCGACGAGAAGATCGTCGACATGGTGATGAAGCTGGCGCGGGATTATGACGTGCCGCTCGATCCGAACGATATCCAGATTCGCAGCCGCGGCCAGGACCTGTCGGTGAACATGTCCTACACGGAGACGGTGGTGCTTGTGCCCGGCGTATTCGAGCGTGAGTGGACGTTCGAGCCGTCGACGTCGACGCGGCTGTTAGGCAAGGGTGGCCTGCGCAAGTAGGCGCGCTGTTTCCGCTTCAGTGGCGGACTTGAATCCCTCGTCCTTCAGCCCGCCCAGGTTGCTCCGCACGTTGGCGGCGGCTCCGGCCGCCGCAGCGCTGAGCAGGCCAATCGCGACGCCGACGTCGCTTTCCGCCGATCGATTGCCGTAGTTGGCGACGACGCGCGCGTGGACGAGCGCCTCGGCGCACGCCCGGAGCGTTTCGAGCGGGATCTCGGTGGCGCCGCGCAGCGCCGACTGAATGGCGCTGGTGCGCGCTATTTTTTCTTCATCGGTTGCTTTCGCCATCCGATAGGCGGCCATCACCGCGTCGAACGAGGCGGCGTCAGCGTCGGCGAGATCGGTAAGCCTCGAGGTGATTGGCTCGATCGCGGCACGGGCCTTCGCGAGCGCGGCTTTCTCATCGTCGGTGTTGCTTTTCGATTTCGCGAGTCCCGCCACCATCACGAGCAACGAGGTTCCCATCGCGCCGGCAATCGCCGCCGCGGTGCCGCCGCCCGGCGTGGGATCGGGACTGGCAAGCGCCCGCAGGAGGTCCGACAGGGTCATCGACGCGAAGTTGGGGACCAGGTGCTGATTTTTAGCGTTTTCCATAGGCCGTTTGTTCGGTTTTTCTGTCACGTCGTCTAACATCTGGTTCCGACTTAGCAATTCGCTGCAAATCAGCACCTGGTCCCCTCTTAGCGTTCGATCTCGACGCCAAGAATCGGGGTCAGACCCCAAGGTAAGCGACGCGGCCGCGTTTGATGACTTGCTTGATCACCGGGCCGCCGACACGGATCAGGTCGGTCAACATCCCGGAGACGATTACGGCATCGAGCTGCTTGCCGGTTTCGAGGCTGCCGATCGAATCCTGCCGATCGATTGACACCGCGGCATTCAGGGTAGCGCCAATCAGCGCTTCCTCGAGCGTCATGTTCATGGCGAAGCAGGCGAGCGACATTACGAAAGGCATCGACGTCGTAAAGCCGCCGCCGGGATTGAGATCGGTGGCGAGCGCCACCGCCGTGCCCTGCTCGATCAGCATCCTCGCCGGCGCGTAGCGTCCAAGTTTCAGAAAAAACGCCGCCGCCGGCAGCAGCGTGGCCACAACGTTCTTCTCCGCAAGCAGTTTGGCATGTGGTTCGTCGATGAAGATCAGATGATCTGCGGATCGCGCGCCGACTTCGGCGGCGACCCGCGATCCACCGCTCAGGGCAAGCTCATCGGCATGGATACGCGGCTTCATTCCGTGCCGTGTGCCGGCCTCGAGGATGTCCCGCGACTCTTCGGGCGTGAAGACGCCCTGCTCGCAGAACACGTCGCACCACTCGGCGAGCCCCTCTTCGGCGACCGCCGGGATCATCACGTCGACGATCGCGCGCACGTACGCGCCGCGGTCGTGCCGGAACTCCACGGGTATTTCGTGGGCCCCCATGAACGTTGCGGTGACATCGATCGGCTGGCCCGCCGCCACCGTGCGGATCGCACGGAGGATCTTCTGCTCGGAGGCGAGCCCAAGGCCGTACCCGCTTTTCGCTTCGGCCGTGGTGGTGCCAAACGACAGCATCTCGGCGAGCCGCGCCCGCGCGCCTTCGATCAATTCATGCTCGCTCGCAAACCGCGTCGCGCTCACCGTCTTGACGATGCCGCCGCCTGAGGCGGCGATGTCGGCATAGCTGGCGCCGGCCAGGCGGCGCCGCAATTCATCACGGCGATCGCCGGCGAACACCAGATGAGTGTGCGGATCCACGAAGCCGGGTACGACCGTGCAGCCGGCGGCGTCGATGACCTGGGCGTGCGGCGCGAGCGTGATCGCGCTCCTGGCATCGTGCGCGGAGCCGACGAAGACGATGCGACCTTCGAGTCCCGCGATCGAGGCGTTCGGCAGCGCCGAAATCTCGCGCTGTTCGGCGCCGCGCCGCGGACCCGGTCCCGCGCATGTGGCGACGAGATCGGCGTTGTCGATCAGGAGATCGGCGAACACCTGTCCAGATTAGACCAGTTTCGCGAGCGCCTGCTCGCGATCGATGCCGGCGATCCTGATCCGCTTCGAGCGAGAGCGTTCGCCGGAGACGATCGTGATGTCGCGTTTGGGAATGCGAAGGGCTTTGGCGATGAGCGCGATGAGCTCGTCGTTGGCGGCGCCGTCGACCGGCGCGGACGCGAGCCTGACGAGGAGAGCGCCGTCGCGCAGGCCGGCGAATCCGCTGCGTCCCGCGCGCGGGGCCACGCGAACTTCAAGATCCACCGATTTATCCTAAGGGCAAGAGAATCGGTGGACCGTCGTCGTCGGTGGATTAGCTGCCCGTATCCGCCTTGGGCGGCGCGATCGCCTGAGGGCCGATCGGCTGCGCCGTTGGCAGCTCCTGCGGGCGCGGGCGGTGCAACAGGACTCGCTCGTCGCGGGAGCGGGCGTCCTGGTCGCGGATGAATTCCAGTGTCGAGTTGAGCGTCCGGATCAGCGACTCGATGTCGTTTTCGACTTCACGACGTTTCATGCGCAGCCCTTCGATTTCGCGCTGGATGTCTTCGAGCCGCGCTTGCGCCTTCTGCAGGATCAGATCGCGCTGTCCCTCGGCGTCGCGAATGATCAAGCTGGCCTCGTTCTGCGCGTGCTCCTTGACGTCGTCGGCATGCTTCTGCGCGGTCAGCAGCGTGTTGCGCAGGTTGCGCTCCTGGCCGCGGTGTTCGGCGAGCACGGCGTCGAGCTTGGTGACGTCCTGGCGGAGCTTGTCGTTCTCGCGCAGCGCGTTCTCGTAGTCGTCGGAGACGGAAAGCAGGAAGGACTGCACTTCGCCGCGGTCGTAGCCGCGCATCACGGTGTTGAAACGCTGCTGCCTCAGATCAAGGGGTGTGACCTTCATGCGTAATACCTCTCTCCGAATATCGCCGTCCCGACGCGCACCATTGTCGCGCCTTCCGCGATCGCCACTTCGAAGTCGTGGCTCATGCCCATCGACAGTTCACGCAACCGATCGGCGGCGGCGCCGCCCTCGACCAACCCGTCACGCAGCGCGCGCAGCCGGGCGAACCACGGCCGAGCGTCCTCCGGATTTTCGGCCAGCGGCGGCAGTAACATCAGGCCCTTGAGCCGGGCGGCCGTGCAGTCTCCGGCGGCCTCGACGATCGCCGGAACCGCGTCCACCGACGCGCCGTATTTGGTGTCTTCCAGGGCCAGATCGACCTGGATCAACACGTCAACGGTGCGTCCCGCGTCTGCGGCCCCTTGATCGACCCGCTTCAGCAGGTCGACACTGTCGATCGCGTGAATCGCGCCGGCTGCGGCCGCGGCTTTTCTCGCCTTGTTCGATTGCAGGTGGCCGATGAGGTGCCACCGCAATCTGGTATCGGCGGACTGTGCAATTTTCTGCAGGGCTTCCTGGACCTTGTTCTCGCCAAAGTCGATTTGCCCGGCGTCGGCGGCGGCCCTGATGGCCTCGATGGGATGGGTCTTGGAGACGGCGATCAGCCGGACGTCTTCCGGCTTACGCCCGGCGCGCCTGGCCGCGTCCGCGATTCGATCACGGACGCGCGCCAAGTTTGCGGGAATGTGCTGATACAAAAGGAACCTGCCACATTTTTACGGATTTTGTAATTACGCGTCCCGAAAAAATGTGGCAGGTTCCTTTTTCACTTTTTCAGCTGCGCGATCATCCCTTTCGCCTGCGTGGCGTACTGGCCATCGGGCGCCAGCTTCACGTAGGTTTCGAACTCGGTGACCGCTTCGGTCAGCTTGCCCTCGTTCAAGAGCGCCATGCCGAGCTGATAGTGCGCATCTGAATGCGAGGCGTTGATCTTGATCGTCTCTTCGAACTTCGCCTTCGCTTCGGCGATCTTGCCCTGGTTCCAAAGGATGATGCCCTGGTTGAACGTCGCGTCCGCGCTGCCGGAACCGCCGCCGGAGGCCGCCTTCGCGCTCATCGCCGCGGCTTCGTCGAACCGCTTCTGGTTGTTGTAGAGCGTGGACAGCGCATTGAGGGCCTCAGCGTAGTCGGCCTTTATCTCGATCGCCTTCTTCCACGCTTCTTCCGCGGCCTTCTCGTCCTTCTTCGCCATCAGCGCGACGCCGATGTTGAACTGGCAGTCGAAGCAGGCCGGTGAAATGACCAGCGCGGCCTGGAACTTTTCGATCGCCGCGTCGTGCTGGCCGGCGCGGCTCGCGGTAACGCCTTCTTCGAACGCCTTCTTCAGTTCGGCTGCTTTGGCCGTGTCATTGGCGGCCGTCGTCGGCGCCAGGACGATGGTCATCTCCGACACCTTGCCGAGGGCGACCCGGGTGTCGTTACCGGCCGAGCCGATCTTGGGGTCGCTCGCCGTGACGCGGTACATGCCCGAGGCCGTCAGGAGCTGGACGAATTCGCCCTTTTTGTCGGTCTTGGTCGTGAACTTCCGCCCCGAGCCGTCGGTCGATTCGACGGTGATCGCGACGTTGGGGATTGGCTGCTGCTTGGCGTCGATCACCTTGCCGCGGATCATCGTCGACTGGGCCAGCGCCGGCGCGGCAATCGACAGCGCGATCAGGACCGCAGTCAGACGTGCAGTAAGCATTTGTCTCATAGGAGTGTCGTCCTCGCCATATCAGTGTAAGTCAGCTTGCGAAAAACCGGGTGATCGCCTCGGGGTTCTGGGTCACGGGCGCCGGTGGAAACGAGTCGAGGAAGCGGCGGCCGTATGCCATCGTGCGCAGCCGTGGATCCAGGACCGCCAGGACCCCGCGATCGGTGCGGTGGCGGATCAGGCGTCCGAGCCCCTGCAGCATCGCGAGAATCGCCAGCGGCACCTGATAGTCCTGGAAGGCGTCGCCCCCCTCGGCGTTGATGGCCTCGATGCGCGCCGCCGTGATGGGATCGCCGGGTGAGGCGAACGGCAGCTTGTCGATGATTACGCAACTCAGCTGTTCGCCGACGACATCGACCCCCTGCCAAAAGGACGAGGTCGCAAACAGCACGGCGTTCGGGGTCGAGCGGAATTGCGCGAGCAACGTGCCGCGGGGGGCCGTGCCCTGCACGATCACCGGATATGGCAGATCAGGCTCGACGAGATCGCGGACCGTTCTGAGCATCGCGTAGCTCGTGAACAGCACGAACGCCCGGCCCTCCGTCCTGATCAGCAAGTCGCGGACTTCCCGGGCCACGGCCTCGGCGTAGTGTGGGGATTTGGGCGGCGGCATCTGCTTGGGCAGATACAGGATAGCCTGCTCGCTGAAATCGAATTCCGATTGCACGCGGACGCAATCGGCGTCGGACACGCCGAGGCGGCCCTTGACGTAGTCGAACGACCCCGCCACCGTCAGCGTCGCGGACGTCATGATCGTCGCGCGCATCCGGTTGAAGAGCATCTCGTTGATGATGTGCGACACGTCGATCGGCGCCGCGCGCAGGAACACCCCGCGATTGCGCGTCTCGAGGAAATAGACGAACGACGGGTTCGCCGCTTCGAGCAGGAACGTGAGATGGTCGCGCAATTCCGCCGCGCGGCGCGCCAGGGTCGCGGCGTCTTCGTTGACCTGCGCGCCGGCTTCGTCGCTGCCGGCCTTCTTCCGCATCGCGTCGTCAAGGCTGCCGAGCGCGGCGATCAGGCCCAGCCCGTCGTCCAGGACATCGCCGAACCAGCCGGGACCGATGCGCAGGCGCTCCTCGAATCCGCCGCGCGCATGACGCGCAGTCTGTAAGGCGCCGAAGAACGTCAGCGAATGATCGTCGACGCGCGTCACCGCGTGCCGCAGATCCGAATCGAAGTCCTCGATCATTCCGAGGTTCAGGGCGCGCTCCGAATCGCGCACGAGATCGCTGATGCGATAGTTGCTGACGGCGATGCCGAAGTACTGCGTCGCGACGTCCTCGAGGTGATGCGCCTCGTCGATGATCGCGTGGTGGCACTCGGGGATCACCTCGCCGTAGGTGCTTTGGCGCACCGAGGCATCCGCGCAGAGCAGGTGATGATTGACGATCACC
>Ga0310885_10000233_pt1 | contig 12576 bp, 9 predicted proteins | sample T60D2metaG_FD_203445 | JGI IMG/M metagenome (GOLD analysis project Ga0310885, IMG submission 203445) | Lab incubated soil microbial communities from West Virginia University Organic Research Farm, Morgantown, WV, United States - T60D2 | ecosystem: Environmental > Terrestrial > Soil >...
TCTGCGTCGCGCCGATCAACGTTGCGGCACGTGAAGCGGGAAAATTCGTCGTCGCAATGTAGGCGGCGCCGACCAGCGCGAATACGCCACCGGCGCCTTGCAGGAAGCGGCCGATACTCGCCAGTTGACCGTTGCCGGTGGCAAACATCAGCGCACCGATCCCGACGGTCGCAGCGCCGAGCGGGACGACCTTGCGAGGGCCGAGCCCGTCCATCGCGGCTCCGGCCACGAGACTGAATGGCGAATACCCGTAGTAGAACAGACCGACCATCGAGGCGACGGCGGTCGCCGTCATCCCGAATGCATCCGAAAGCTGCGGCATCATGACGGCCGGAGCCGATCGCAACGTGTACTGATAGAAGTAGTACATCGCCGTGATCAGCCACGCCACCGCCGCCGTTCTCAGCTGCTGATTCACGGATGTCGCCTCCGACCGGCTGCCGACCGCGATCCTGCTTCAGCACAGAACGATCGAAACCGCCTGGGAGTACGCAGATCCGCCGCCAGCGATTGGGCGGCAATTGATGTGCCGGACGGGTTCCCAGATCATGCCTGGTTCAACCGCGGAAATACGAAGCGTTTGACAGAGAATCCGGCGGGACCGACGGTTATTCGGCGGAATTGACCTCCGCCGGGCCGGAGATCCTCCCGAATATCGGAGGCGACGACAGCCTGGTCACGACGACGGCTTCGGGGCACGAGAAACGCGGATCAGTGGGTCTTGGATGCCGATGCTGGCAGGTAGAAATCATCCTGCATCCAGGTGTGGTCCTTCATGTAGCCCTTGCCCTTGAGGAACTCCTCAATCTGCGTTCGCTTCGGTTCTTCGTTGTTGTGTTCGATCGCCATCGATCCGACCCTGTATTGATCGAAAGGGAACCCGCGAAGTGCCTCGAGTTCCGCCCCCTCGATGTCGAGACTCATGAAATGAATGAATGAAGGGGCATTGGCTCGCTGCAGGATGCTGCCGAGCGTCACCGTCGTCAGCTCGACCGTCTTTGCGTCCTTCACAACATCTTTATAGCGATCGAGGTGATCCGAAATTCCGCCCAGCTCGCCGGCGACGGCAAACTGCACCTTGTGTCCGCCTTCAGCGTCGACGGCTTCTTTAAACATCTGGCAGGTGCGTCCCTGCATGTTTGATGGAAACGGATCGATGCAGATGCCTTTCCACCCTCGCTGCTCGAGCGCCCAGCTATTCGAGTTGAGGAAGCCGTCGGCCGAGCCGACATCGAGGAAGTACCCGTTGGTGACGCCGGGAAACACTTTCTCCGCTACCCAGCGATCCTGACCGATCTGCGAAGGAAACTTCAGGAGGCCGAGTCTTTCCTTGACGCTGATCTCGAAGTTGTGCCGCTGCAGGATCTGGCAGCACATCTGGTTCAGTTGAAACGAGCGGCCGACACGCATCCCGAAATACCCGGCGGCCGTCGAGACGCACAGGATCACGAGCGCGGCTACGGCCAACTGAACCAGTCGCTTACGCATCCGATCATTTTACGCGGAGTGAACTGGCGAACTGCGCGCGAAGACTATTTTCGTTCCGCGATCCAGATGTCAGCTTCTTCGTGTACGGCGCCGTAGTAGATCGTCCGGCCGTCACGGCTGATGGAAAACACATCGTTGGTCGGAGGGCCGGGCAACTGCACCGGAACCACTGATCGCTGACGCGTGACGGAATCGACGATGACGAGATCGGGATGCTGTCCGGCCGTGAAATAGACAACGCGACGGCCGTCCGGAAGCCAGCGCACGCCAAACGCTTCTTCGGTCGCAATCGTGGTTGTCACCTGCGACTGAAGATCGTACACACCGATCGCGTACGAGCGACCGCTTGCGGAAACGAGAGGACCGCAGAGACGGGCGCCGTCCTTCGACCACGATGTCGCGAAGAAATATCCTGTGCCCGATTTCGTGCCGGGAAGAAGTGCCGGTTCAGCGCCACCGGAGAGCGGCACCGAAAACACTCCGCCTGCCGAGAACGTGCCCGAGAAGACGACCCTGTCGTCGATGGGTGAAGCAACGGGATAGGCACCGCCGCCAGGGATCGATCCGAGCTTGCGAAGGTTGCTGCCGTCAGCACGAACGGCCCAGACGCCCCACGCGCCATCACGATTCGAATAGAAGACGATCGTCTGACCGTCATGCGCGAAGACCGGAGCGCGATCGCGCGGCGTGTCATCGGTCACGTGACGTATTCCCTTGCCGTCCGCGCTCCCGACGAAGATATCCTCCTGCAACTCGCCAATGCTGAAGTACGCGATCTGGGCACCGTCCGGGGATGAGTCGCTTGGAATTCGGACGTTGTTCGATCGATCGAGCACCACCGGGACACCGGCACGGTCGGTTCGCGGATCGAACGGAATCGCCACGGGATTTACTGATGCGATACGTGAACGGAACGCGAGGCGCTTTCCGTCCCTGGAGAATCGCGGCTCGGTGGCGCGTGCCTGGACACCGGTCGTGACCGCCAGGGGCGCACCGGCAACACGACCACTCGCCTGATCAACCGCGATTCGCCACAGGTTCATGGCACCACCGCGGTCGCTCGAGAAATAGACGAACCTGCCGTCTGTCGACCACACCGGAGACCAGTCGAGCGCCGCATCCTGCGTCACCGGCACACGTGCACCACCGGATGCGGAAACCGTAAAGATGTCGCGCTGTCCGCCGTTGTTGCTCCAGTAGGCGACGCGATCGCCGGATGGCGACCACGACGGTTGAATCGCATCACCGTCCACAATCTGCTTTGGCGCGCCGCCACGCAGCTCGACGATAAACAGCGCGCTCGTCGTCTGTCTCGATGAAGGATCCCGTACTTCTTCCGTCGAAAACGCGATCTTCGTTCCATCAGGCGACCACGCCGGGTCGAAACCGGTGTCGGTCAGGCGTCGAACGGATTCTCCGGTAGCACCGGCAATGAAAATTCCTCCATCGTCGTCGGACTCGTGAAATGCGATGAGTGACCCGTCGGGTGAGTATGCGGGACTGCCTTCGTTGCGCTTGGGATCGTTGACGATCGGTGTCGCATTCCTGCCGCCGACCCGCTGCGCATAGATGTCCCAACTCTCGTTGACATAGATCGCGTACGCCACCGTGGCGCCGTCAGGGGAGAGCGTCGGGGACGCCTCGACGCCCGCTGCCTCCGTGAGCCGCGTGAAGTGCTGCCAGGGGAGTTCCGGCTCATGTGCTACTGGCCGGTAAAACCAGACTGCCACGGCGGCGGCGAGTGACGCGAGCGCGATCGCCCATGGCAGCCACGCAAGTCGTCTCGGAACAGCTGACGCGCGCTCGGCGCCCTCGACCCGCATCGCTGCACCGGTCGACATCGTCGCCAACGTCTCGAGCGCGAATGCCAGATCGTTTGCTGATTGAAAACGCAGCTCCGGCGTTTTCTCGAGGCAGCGGCGAACGATCCGATCCACGCCTGGAGAAATCGCGAGACGTGCGGCGTCCAGTTCGGGAGGTTCTTTGGTCAGAATCGCCGTCATCGTATCGGCGGCGGTCTCCGCCTTGAACGCGCGCTCGCCGCTGAGCATCTCGTACAAGAGAGCGCCAAACGCGAAAATGTCGGCCCGATGATCGACGGCCAGTCCTCGCACTTGCTCGGGCGCCATGTAAGCGAAGGTCCCGAGCACCATCCCGGCGTTGGTCAGCCTTCCGCCGGCACGCGTCTCGTCGGTCGGCGTCGGCTCCATCGGCTTCGCCAGCCCGAAATCCAGAATCTTGACGTGGTCGTCCCGCGTGATCATCACGTTCTCGGGCTTGAGATCGCGATGAACGATTCCACGCGCGTGTGCGGCAGCGATGCCTCGTGCGATTTGCAGTGCATACGCGATCGCGCGGCGCTGCGGGAGCGGCCCCTGCTCGAGCCGCGCCCGTAGAGTCTCTCCGTCAATCAGCTCGCTGACGACGTAGGCGAGACCATCATGTTCCCCGAACTCATAGATGGAGACGATGTTGGGGTGCGAGAGCCTTGCGACACTCAGCGCCTCACGCTCGAATCGCGCGCGAGCTTCGGCGGTGGAGGCGAGTTTGGGCGAAAGGACCTTGAGGGCGACGTCCCGTTGCAGCTTGGCGTCGTGTGCCCGGTACACTTCGCCCATGCCGCCTGCCCCGAGCGAGCCGACGATCTCATACGCCCACACGCGTGAACCGACGGCGAGTGACATCGCCCCGGGAGCATAACACCTCCGGCGGAATGGAGGATTCGACTGCCGCGGGCGGCTCCCGAATCAAGAGTCAAGCCTTTCTACAACAAGCACTTGATTCGCTTCCACACGCGATTGAGCGGTCGGGTACGGGCTCTGCTTTGCCACCTGAGGCGCGTTTGCTCCGAATGGATCGCCGATGATTACGAAACTATTCCTCGCAGGATGTCTGATGGGCTTTTGCGTGACTATCCACGCGAGTGGCGTGACCTGGGCCCTCGGTCGAATCAAGCGACATCCGGAATATCCAAGGTTCTGGGCGGGCACCTGGCTGTTTATTCTCGTGGCAGCCTGGATTGTGATGATGCATCTCGTCGAGATCGTCGTCTGGGCCGTGTTCTATTTCGCGGACGGCGCAATGCCTGCACTCCAGACGGCCGTTTATTTCAGCGCAGTGACTTACACGACCACGGGATATGGCGATCTCGTGCTGCCACCGGAATGGCGCCTGGTTGGCGCGATTGAAGCGCTCACCGGAATTCTGATGTGTGGATGGTCAACTGCCTTCTTCCTCACAGTCGGCAGCCGGCTTTATGAGCCTCGGCAGGGAACGGCGGCGCAACGATGAGCACATCTTTCTCGCTCAGGCCGTCGATCAACTGGCTTCTGGCATTCATTCCAATTTCTCTCGCGCTCGAATACGCGCATGCGCCCGATCCCGTGCTCTTTTTCTCGGCGGCCATCGCGATCGTTCCAATCGCACGGCTCATCGTCCTTTCGACCGAACAGATCGCGACGCGCACGGGAGACGCGATCGGCGGTCTGCTGAATGCGACCTTTGGCAACGCGCCGGAGTTGATCATCGCGATGGTCGCACTGAAGGCGGGGTTTTTCGACATGGTGCGCGCTTCGATCATCGGATCGATCCTCGCCAACCTGATGCTCGCAACCGGCGTCGCGTTTTTTCTCGGCGGCCTGCGCCAGCACACCCAGGAATACAACTCCGGAGCTGCGCGGCTTTACAGCTCGATGATGTTGATCTCGGCGGTCAGTCTTGGTGTGCCCAGCGCGTTCAACCGGTTCTTCTCACCGGAAGGCACCATTCACGAAGAAAAGCTCGTCAATCTCGGCACGGCATTCGTACTGCTCGCGGCATATGTGCTTTACCTCGTGTTCCTCTTGAAGACGCATCCCGACTACTTCAAGAGCGTGACGGTCAGTGAAGTGGAACACGGGCACGAAGGACCGCAGTGGAGCGTCGGACGCGCCGTCGGCAGTCTGGTCGGCGCGTCGGTTCTCGCCGCCTGGATGAGCGAGATCCTCGTGGGAGCAGCCGAAGGGACAGGCAAGGCGCTCGGCATGTCGGAGGTGTTCATCGGGATCGTGTTTCTTGCGGTTATCGGGGGGGCCGCAGAAAGCGGCTCCGCCATCGCGATGGCACGCAAGAACAAGCTGGATTTAACCATCGGCATTGCCATGGGCAGCAGTATCCAGATCGCGCTCTTCGTCGCGCCAGTTCTCGTGCTCTTGAGCGGATGGGTGGCCCCTCAGCCGTTGGAGCTGTCGTTCAGCCGCGCGGAAATTGGGACGTTATTCCTGGGTGTCCTGATTGCGGCGATCGTGGCGGGAGATGGGCGATCGAACTGGTACAAGGGCGTGCAATTGATGCTCGTTTACGCGATGATCGCCATCCTCTTCTATTTCCTTCCGGCGGCCGCTCACTAATCGTTCGACGACGCTACTGACCGGCCCGAAACGGCGCGAAGTCACTCCAGATCTGCTGAATCAACTTGGGATCGACGACGCGGGTGTCTGCTTTGTCGGGTTCCTTCTGGGAATAGAGCATGAGTTTGACGCTTGCGCACTCGGGACCAAGTGCGGCGGGATCGAATATGTATAAGCCTTCGACGACGGTGTTGGTGTCCGAGACGTTCTGTTCCAACTTGAACGGATGGATCGGCGTGACCTCCGAATCGCCGCAGAACGCCTTGAGGCGCGAGAATCCTGATTTGAATCGCTTGATCGCGGGAATCGCCATACCCTGCGTCTGCGCCGCTCCTCTCGCGACTTTCGTCCAGAACCCTTCTTCGAACTTCGGCGTCACCCGAATCATGAGTACGGGTGGAACGTCGGCCACGTATTCCGACCAGTTGGCGAAATCCATTTGCGGCCGCAGGAGCGCCGGTCCGGTGTCCTCTGCCCGTCTGCCTCGGTCGTTGCGATCCCGTTTGCTGGCCTGTTCGGCCTGATACTGTGCCCCATATACCAATACCGGCGTGATGAAGCCGATGTCGAAGTCGGTTGAGGCCATCTGATACGGGTTCAGGCTGCCTGCGCGGCGCTGCACGATCTCCTTCAGGGCATCGGGCGGGAATGACCCGGCAGGTTCGACTGGCAAATGGCCGGCATCTGGCGCCGTCACATCCTTGACCTTCTGTGCAGCCGCGACAACCTCGCACGCGTCCTCGGCACGAATGACCTTCAAGTCGCCGCGGGCTGTCGCATCTCTCTCGTCAACCACCGAGGTGATACCGAGCAGGGCACCATCAGCGGTGAATACCGGACCACCGGCGCCGCCAATCGCGAGCCTGAAGTCGGATTCGATCGCGTGAGGCCCGACATGCAACACGACCCCCGGTGTCATGCCTTTGTGCTGACGGAGCGGCGCCGCGATCGCGTAGATCTCCTGCCGTTCAATCACCGGCCGGGAGGCGGGTTGTCCGCATTTCATGTCGACGGGACGCAGCGACTCAACGGTCTTCGGATCCACTCTCACCAGAGCCACGTCACGTTCAGCGTTCGTTGCCAGAACACGTCCCGCAACTTTGACAGCTGGCGTGAGCTGCACTTCCACGGCCGTCGCGGTTCCGACAGCACGCTGACTTGTGACGATGAGGCCGTTGGCGTCGATGAGGAACCCGGACGCATGCGTCGTCGGCGTCCAGATCCCAAACACGCTGTCGTGCCACGGCATCAGCAGCAATGCGGGGTCTGATTCGATGGCAGACGACACGGTTGCCGTTGACGAGGTGGCAGCGCCGATCTCGGCGTTCGTTGTCGTCAACTCCAGATCCAGAGTACGGCCGGCGGCGACGTCGATGATCTGCATCCATTCGTACGACTTGCCCTGAAAGGCAACCGGTTTGTCCGATTCAACCGTGTAGTTGCCCGGACGCAGGGTCACTTCGGCCGTGCCATCAAGAGCGGTGATGACGCGACGCGGGGGCGCACTGGCCGGGTTGTCGCTGATGAGCAGCACGTGACGCGGGATGGGTATCGCCTTCTGGTCCGCGTCGACGATCGCCACTTTGATATGGAGTGAGCCGGTCGCCTGCGGTGCCGGCGACTGCGGGATCGTCATGACGAGGATCGTGAGCAAAGAAGCGATGAGGTTCATTGGAATTTGGCCGATCCCGGCCCGCAGAGTTCATTGTACCCGCGCGAGACGGGGCGACAACTCACCCTGTTGAGCCACTTCCGGCGACAGAGTTGCAGGCAATCCTGGAGGAGGCACATCCATGGCAAAAAAGACCACCAGCGCAAGGAAGTCGACCTCTAGAAAACGCGCCGCGAAACGTGAGCTGATCTCGCCGCGTAGCGACAAGAGATATGTGAGACGAGGGGCACGCGGACAGTTTACGGAATCAGACGACGTTGGCCGATCGCTGGCGAGCGATCGACGGCGAGCAAGCAAGGCGAAGGCAAAGAAGGGTCAAGGAGACCGCGGCGATCGCTGAGGCTATTCCGTTCGTAGCGCCGTCATCGGATCGATCGTGGCGGCGCGCCGGGCGGGCAGGTACCCCGCAACAAGCGAAGCGGCGATCAAGATCGCGGCAAAGCCGATCGAGATACGTGGATCGCCGGATGCGATGCCGAGAAGCCCCGCTTGCATCAAACGGCTGAGCGCCATCGCGAGAACTAAGCCGATCGCCGCTCCGGTCAGCGTCATGCGGAGCGCCTGCCCGACCGCTAATCCCACAACGTCGCGCGCCGATGCGCCAAGCGCGATGCGGATGCCGATCTCGTGGCGCCGCTGCGCAACGAAATACGTGAGCAGCGCGTAGAGGCCTACCGTGGCGAGCAAGAGCGCGATGGCCGCAAACGTGGCCATGATCGCCGCCAGGTACTGCAGCCCAATCGTCCGCTCGTGAAGTGCACGACGCATCGTCATCACATCGAACACGGGTTGGTCCGGATCGATATTCAGCAAGGCGCGTCGCGCCGTTGGCGCGATTGCTGTCGGCTCACCATCAGTGCGGACGACAAGGCATAGGTAATCACTCGGCGATTGTCCGAACGGCCGATACAGTGCGGGTGTATTTCGACGGTTGAACCAGTCATGAATCACATCGCCCGAAACACCAACGACCGTCAACCACGGACCACTTCGGAGCTTCATCCGCCGGCCTATCGGATCCTCGTTGGGCCAGAATTTCCTCGCCATTGATTCGGAGACAATAACCACCGGTTGCGTATCCTCGCGATCGGCAGTGCTGAAGTGGCGGCCGCGCACAATCGGAATGCGCAGCGCGGAAAAGTACTCGCTTGTGATCGTGCGGTAATCGACAGACGGCAAATTGTTGGGATCGGCAGGAGGGTGGCCGTCGATTTCAATGGCGCGCGACGAGCTCGATCCGCTCGTCGGCATGTTGTTGATCGCCGCAACCTGCTCAACCCCGGCAACCTGTCGAAACGCCTCGATCGTCCTGGTGACGAACTGGCGCCGTGCGCTGTCGTCGGGATACCCGCGATCGGGGAGTATGAGCTTCATCGTGAGAAGACCATCGGGGTCGTATCCCTGTGGTCCGTTGAGGAATTTATACGTGCCGGCGACACCCAGTCCCGCTGCGACGAGCAGTGGCAGGGCGATGGCGATCTCGACAACCACGATCGCGCGACGAACCATGTGACGCCCGGTCGATGTGCGGCCACCTTCTTTCAGCGTTTCGATCACCGACGATCGGGCTGACTGCAGCGCTGGCAGCAGCCCGAAGATGCAGGCAGTGGCAAACGCGATCCCGATGGTAAAGATGACCAGTCGAAGGTCCGGACCGAGCGACTCGAATCCGGGCACGAACCGCAGAATGTTCGCGGGCATGCTGATGCGCAGGGCGTAAAGACTGAGCCAGGCAAATCCCAACGCGGGTGGAACCGCGATCAGCGCAAGGAGCGCGCTTTCAATCAACGACTCGCGCGCGATGCGGCCGCGCGTCGCGCCAAGCGCGATTCGCACGCCCGTTTCATGCCGACGCTCCGACGCACGGGCGAGCAAGAGGTTGGCAATGTTCGCGCACGCGATAAGGAGCACGATGAAGGCCGACGCCTGCCATAACGACAGCAGCGGGCCGGTGCCTTCGTCGAGCATGCCGCGGGTCAACGTGTAGACACGCACGCCATGATCACGGTTCGCTTGCGGATATTCGCGCGCGAGCCGCGCGGCGATGAGCGACAGCTCCGACTGCACGCCTTCGAGCGTGCCTCCGCCGCGGATGCGTCCGATGGGAGTGACGTAACGTGCCGTGCGGCTTGGAGGTGTTTTGGGATCGAATGCAACCGGCGCCCAGATTTGAGAGCCGTCAGGAAAGGCAAATCGCGGCGGCATGATCCCGACGATCTGGTGCGGCTCGCCGTCGAGAATAATCGCCCGTCCAATCACCGACCGATCAGCATCAAAGCGCCGCTTCCACAATGCATCACTGATGATCACGACGTGATGACGACCAAACGTCTCGTCGTCGCGGACGAACGTTCGGCCGAGCGCCGGTCGCGCGCTCAATGCTTCGAAGAAGCCGCTGGTCACCCGAAATCCCGGAAGCCGTTCGGGATTGCCTCGATCGACCAGGTTCGCGTCCCACCACACGTAGCCCGACAGAAAATCGAGCGTGTGCGCCTCCGCCCGCCAATCGAAAAAATTCGCCGGCGCGACAGCCTCTTTCTTGAATTCCTGATGCGGGCCCGTCTCCGACAGGAGCACAACTGAGTCGGGATCGTCGAGCGGATAGGGACGGAGGACCAGGCGATCGATCAGGTTGAAGATGGCAGCGTTTGCGCCGAGGCCCAGCGCCAGCGTTGACGCGACGGTGAATGTGAGAAGGGGACGATTCAGAAGTGCGCGGAAACTGTGCCGAATCTCTTTGAGCAGGTCGGACATGAGCGCGTCTCCGCAGGCGGTCGCCGGGTAACCGCCTATATTACGGAGGCGCGAAGACTATCGTTCAGAAGAATTTACCGATTGCGACCGTCGTAGCCGTCGTGCCTTCACCGAAATATCACGGTTGGACCGGATTCCTTCATTACAAACGCGTGCTTTCAGGCGATATTCGTTTCTGCACATTGCCGGAGTATGAACATGACAAGCACACAAAACCTTCTGTTGTGGGTACCCAGGATTGCCGGATTACTGGTGGCGACGTTCCTCGCACTCTTTGCCCTTGATGCGTTCAACGAGACCAGCTCGTTTGTGGGCGCGCTGCCAACATTTGCGATCCATCTCATTCCTTCGCTACTCGTCTTGATGGTCGTCGCCATCGCATGGAGGTTCGAGTGGATCGGCGCGATCGCATTCATCGCACTCGCGGTGCTGTATGCCGTGATGGCACGCGGCCGTCTCGATTGGATTGCCGTCATTTCCGGCCCGTTGGTCTTAGTCGGCGTGTTGTTTCTCGTGAGTTGGCGCCAACACGCGAATCTCCATGCCTGGAGTGGAGGGAGCGGTCGCGGACCGTCGTAGCATTCGCGGTGCGGCGCTGAGGGCAATTCCGTAGAGCGCCAGCGCCGCAAACAGCGTCTGCGGATGACCCTGCGGAAAATCAATCGACACGAGCTTCGCGCCGGTAATGAACAAGAGTGGGTACACAAGCCAGCCGGCCTCGCGACCTGAGTGACATCGCGCAGCTAACGCAAGTACAAGCGTAGCGATCACGAGCGCACCGGTCCGTATCGTCGCCAATAGAGGGCCGCCAATGTGCCAGCCTTCTGGTAGCGCGAGCATCACCAGCGCAATAGACGTGCCGGTGGCGGTGTATGCGGCCAGGGTGATTAAGAGGCAACGCAGAACGCTCGCAGAATTGCGCCACGATTCAATCGGTTTCGTTAGGGAAAGAAACGTCACCAATGCGACGGCCACGAGCGGCAGAATCGACCTGAGAGGAATAGCGGGGCGCTCGATCGAGGTGGACCACAATCCGAGCGTGGCATACAGGATCAGGCCTGAAGCGACCGCCGCGGCAATCACATAAACGGATGACTGCAGCCACAGCGCCAGGCGGCGGGTGCGGTGTGCGAGGACGGCGGCGACGATGGCGGCGACCGCATACACGACCGACCCACGCGAGTACCCGAGACAGAGGGCGACTCCAACAAGGGCAAACAGCTGCGCCAGCTGCGCGTAAAAGAAGAAGTTCCTGACGTAGCGATGTCGATCGACGAAGAAGAACGCGACTATGTAGCCGGCCGCCGCCAGAACAACGCTCGCCACGCCAATAACCAGTACGTTCGAAGTGCTGTCGCGAATGAGCGCAATCGCGCCGCCAAACGCGACGACCAGCACGGCGATTGACTGCGCCACCTCAAACGGAATGACCGGTCGGCCGATCACGAGCGTCCGGATTGCGAAGCTGCCCAGATAACTCACCAGCATCAACATCTGCACTATTAGCGCGGTGCCGACCTCGCCCTGCACCGCGGCGCGAGCGGATGCGATGAGCAGCATCGCGTCGGCGATCACCGCACTCGGCCATCGAAGCAACGTCCAATCGCGCGTATAGCCAAGCCACAACGTCGCAACTCCAACGGCGATTGCGAGGACGGTATAGGAGAGCCAGTCACCAGTTCCAATCGCGAGGCCGACGGCGGAGACCATCGCGCCGATCGTCGCGACCCACGCCAACCCCTGAAGCTGGCGTAACGATGAAAGTACATACGCACCTGCCGCTAACGCGCCGAGGAGGGCGGCGCTTTGCGCCGGCGGGACAACCTCGAATCGAAGAGTCGCTTCCCACACCAGCGGATAACCGATGAGCGCGGCCGTCAGCGCGTGCGCGAAGGCATCGAGTTGTGCGCCACGGCCCGCGGCCCGCGACGCGAGGAGCAGCCAGGGCGCGCCGTAGAGGATTCCGAGTCCGACGCCGGCCGAGGCGGTCAGCACACGCGATTCGGTAAGGGCGCGCAACAGATAGGCGCCACCGAGCACGACCAGGGTGCGCCCGGCAAGGGCAAGCCAGTGTTGAACGCGTATCGGCTGAACGTCGCCAATGGGGGCAACGTCGGAGTCATCGGGCGGCGGCCTCCCCGACGACGCCCGCCGCTCGGCAAGACTGAGGCATTGCTCGAGAATGGCAACGCGGTCGGTAAGATATTCGACTCGCGACTCTAGCCGGGCGAGGCGATCCTTCATGAATCCCTCCCAAGCCGCCTGCCGGAAACC
>Ga0310885_10000241_pt1 | contig 12449 bp, 7 predicted proteins | sample T60D2metaG_FD_203445 | JGI IMG/M metagenome (GOLD analysis project Ga0310885, IMG submission 203445) | Lab incubated soil microbial communities from West Virginia University Organic Research Farm, Morgantown, WV, United States - T60D2 | ecosystem: Environmental > Terrestrial > Soil >...
CTGCCGCGCACGCGCTCGGTGATCGTCGGCGTCGCCCTGCTGACCATCGTCAACCTCTTCATCGTTTCGCTGGCGGGGTTCGGGGCGGTCCATCACATGGAGTCGACCGAGTTCTGCGGCCAGACGTGTCATACGACGATGGAGCCGGAGTGGAAGGCGCATCAAGCGAGCCCGCACTCGAAGGTGGCATGCGTCAAGTGCCATGTCGGCCCCGGGGCGGCCGGCTTCGTCGAAGCCAAGGCGGCCGGCACCCGCCAGTTGTGGCACGTCATCATCAACAACGTGCAAGCGCCCGTTGAGGCGCCGGTTCACTCGATGCCACCCGCGCGCGAAACCTGTTTTGGTTGCCACTCGGGCGCAGGACACCAGGGCGATCGCCTGAAGGTGGTCCGCGATTATGCCGACGATGAAACCGCCACGGAAACCGCGACAACGTTACAGATGAAGGTCGGCGGCGTGAAGCCCGCCAGCGGCATTCACTGGCACATCGCTCAGCAGATCGAGTACATCGCGACCGATCGCGAGCGCCAGACCATTCCCTATGTGAAGTTCACCGACGGCAACGGCAAAGTGAAGGAGTACGCGGCCGACGGCGTCACCAAGGAGCAGCTGGCGCAGGGCGAGCGGCGATCGATGGACTGCATGGATTGCCACAACCGCCCGGCACACACGTTCGATCCCTCGCCGGAGCGGGCAGTTGATGTCGCTATTGCCAACGGCAGCCTGCCGCGCACGCTGCCCTTCGCACGACGCGAAGCGGTCGCCGCGCTGAAGGACGAGTACGCCTCAGGCGACGAGGCCCAGCGTGGTATCGACGCGCGGCTGCGCAAGGCGTTTGCCTCGCACGCCAGTGATCCCGCGCTCGCGCGGACGGTCAGCGCCGTGCAGGACATCTACGCGCGAAACGTGTTTCCGGCCATGAAGGTGAAGTGGGCCACCTACCCGAACAACATCGGCCATACGTTCTTCAACGGCTGCTTCCGTTGTCACGACGACAATCACAAGGCCAGCGATGGCTCGGTGATCAAACAGGATTGTGAGAGCTGTCATGCGATGCCCTAAACCTGTCACGCTTCTCTGCTTCTCCACACTCCTGCTTTTTACAGGGGCGCTTACGGCTGCCCTGAAACAGCCCGTCATCGTCGAGGCGCGCGAAGCGGCAGACGGCGGAGAGCAAGCGACCGCGAAACCGGCCGCACCTGCCACACCAGCACCGGCCCAGGCGAAACCAGCGGCGCCCGCTCCGGCAGCGCCCGCACAGGCTCCAGCAACGCCGCCACCCGGATACGTGGGATCGGAAACGTGCGCCACCTGCCATACCGGCTACGACTCGTCGATCAACGCCACGAAGCATGGCTTTACGTCACACCCGGGCACGCCGATGGCCAAGCTTGGTTGCGAGTCGTGTCACGGCCCTGGCGAAGCGCACATGAACGATCCGGAGAAGGTGAAGCCGACGCAGCTCAACAAGATCAGCGCCAAGGCCGTCAACGCGGTCTGCACCACGTGCCACAACAAGGGCGAGCATGCGCAGTGGAAAGGCAGCCAGCACGAAGCGCGCAACGTGTCGTGCATCAGCTGCCACAGCATCCACAAGCCGATGTCGACGACGTCGCAGTTGAAGGCGATGAACCAGCAGGGCACGTGCATCACCTGTCATCGCGACAAGGTGGCGAAGCTCGACAAATCGGGCCACATGCCGGTGCGCGAAGGCAAGATGGAGTGCTCGTCGTGCCACAACCCGCACGGTTCGACCAACGTCAAGTTGCTGAAGACCGGCAACACGGTCAACGAGTCCTGCACCTCCTGCCACGCCGAGAAACGCGGACCGTGGCTGTTCGAACATGCCGGCATCAACGGCGAGGCCTGCTCGACCTGCCACGACCCACACGGCTCGAGCAACGATCGCATGCTGGTCGCCAAGCTGCCGTTCCTCTGCCAGCGGTGCCACAACCACATGAAGCATCCGTCGACCATCTACGACAACAAGGTGACGCAGAGCAGTAACCGCCTGTTCAGTCGCAGTTGCGTCACCTGTCACTCGGCGATCCACGGATCGAACCATCCGTCCGGATCGACGTTCCTGAGGCAGTAGGAGGCGATCATGCGTCACACATCGGCACTGACCTTCGCCCTTCTCCTCGCCGCGGCCCCTGCCTTCGCGCAGGACCCGCCATCGATTCCGGCGCCAACGGACCCGGTCTCAATCGGCCGCAGCGAATTCACCGGCAAGTGGTACGGCACGGTCGACCTCGGCGCCCGCGTCACCTCGATCGACGGTGACGAAGCGCGCGCGCAGCGCTATCGCGATCTGCGGTCGGGCGTGTATGCCAATAACGCCGTGTTCGGCAGGCGCACGCAGGACTTCGCGTTCGAAGGCCAGGCCTGGAACATCGGCTACCGCGATCAGCGCTACATGCTGGATTTCCAGAAACCCGGCCGCCTGAGCGCCTCGTTCCTCTACGATCAAATTCCGCTGTGGATCAGCCACGACACGCGGACGCTCTACTCCGAGACCCAGCCGGGCGTGTTCCGTCTCGAGGACTCGATGCAGCAGGCGCTGCAGGCCAAGACCACGACGCTGCATTCCTACGAAGACCAAGCGGTGCAGTTCGACCTCAGGACGATGCGCAAGATCGGCGAGGCCGACGTCAACTTCAACGCCACGCCCAACACCGCCATCACCGTCTATATCAAGAACACGAATCGCGACGGTCACATCCCCTACGGCGGCACCTTCGGATTCAGCAACGCCGTCGAGATCCCGATGCCGCTCGACCACCGCACGACCGACCTGAAGACGGCGCTCGAATGGTCGAACGACAAGGGCATGCTTCGCTTCGGCTGGGACGGTTCCACCTTCGAGAACAACATCACCAGCATCGTGTGGGACAACCCGCTGGTCTACGGCCCCGACGCGTCCGGCGCGCCGAGCCAGGGCCGGCATTCGGCCTGGCCCGACAACACCTTGACGTATCTCCACGGCACCGGGGCGTTCAACATCCCCGGCAACGGACGCGTCACCGCCTATGCCGCGTTCGGACAGGGCCGCAATACCACCGACCTGCTGCCGCACACGATCAACACCGGGCTTGCGTCGCCGCCGCTCTCCAGGACCAACGCGGAAGCGGAAAGCCAGATGACGATCATGAACTTCACCGCCGCGATGCGGCCGGCGTCGAAGTTGTACCTGAACGCGCGTTACCGCTACGCGGACGTGGACATCCAGACCCCGGAGTTCCGGCGTGACAACGGTCAGGTGAGCTACGACTCGAGCCTCAAGACCTCGGCAGACCCCTCCGAGTACCACAGCGTCAAGCGCTCGACCTTTGATGTCGACGCGGCCTTCTCGGTGGCGCCCTATACCTCGCTGAAGGCCGGCTACAGCCAGCAGGGCACCGATTACACGCATCGCATCTGGGAATCGACGAGCGAAGACGTGTTCCGCGTCTCGCTCGATTCAACCGGCGCCCAGCGCTTCATGCTGCGCGCGCTCTACGAGAATCGCCAGCGCACCGGCGACGGCTTCAACGCGCATGCGCTCGAAGCGGTCGGCGAGCTGCCGACGATGCGGCATTTCGACATCGCCGATCGGGATCGCGACCGCTTCACCTTCATCGGCACAGCCATGGTCAGCTCGATCCTCGAGGTCAACGCCTCCGCGGGCATCGGCCGCGACACCTATTCCGACAGCCAGCACGGCTTGCAGATGTTCGATTCTGATCAGTATTCGGTGGGCGCCAACCTCGCACCGGACGATCGCTATAGCCTGACCGCGAGCTACGGCTGGGAGAATTACAAGTCCACCCAGCGATCCAGGAACGCGGGCGACGACCTGCAGTTCGTCGACCCGAAGCGCGACTGGACCACCGACTACACAGGCAAGGTCAACTTCTTCGAGGCCGGCTTCGACATCAGCGCGATCGAGCGGACGCTGATCCGCATCACCGGCGACTGGAACAAGTCGAACGACACCTATCTCTATGGACTGGTCACGGGTTCGCCGCTGGCCGTTCCCGAACAGCTGCCGCCGGTCAAGAACGAGCTGCTGCGCGCCGAGATCGATCTCTCGTACGAGCTGGCCGCCAACCTGCGCCTGGGCGTGGCCTACTGGTTCGACGACTACAAGGTCGAGGACTTCGCGCTCGGATCAGAGACGATCTCCGGCATCGCCTTCCCGCCCGTGCAGGAGGGCGAGCAGGCGCCGTCAACCAACGCGCTGCTGCTCGGCTATCAGTACCGTCCGTACACCGCGCACGTCGGCTTCGTCCGGCTCACCTACGCTTGGTGAGTACCGCTCGGCCCTGAATCGCCGCTCGATTCCCTCTCGCCGCTCCTTGATCGAGCAGGGGGGCGCCTCAGATGACGATTGCCCGACGCCTGATCGTACTGCTCGCCGTACCGCTCGTCGCGTTGGCCGGTCTCGGTGCGCTGACACGGTCGCAACTGGCTGCGATCGAAACCCAAAGCCGCTTCGTCGCGGACCTGCAGGTACCCAGTCTCGCCACGCTCGGCAACATCTCGCGCACATTTGCGGAACTGCGAGTCCACGCCAGGAATCATCTGCTCGCCACCAGCGACACGGAGCGCCGGGACGTCCGCGCGATGTTCGAGCGGGACGAGCTGGAGTTGGACCGGCTGCTCGATCACTACGAGCGCAACCTGATCTCCGAGGATCGGGATCGCCGCCTGCTGGCCGGCTATCGCGCGCAACACGGCGAATGGCTGAATCGGGTGACGCAGATCATGACGTTGTCGGACGAGGGGCGTCACGCCGAAGCGAGCGACGTGCTGCGAGGCACGGCGATGCTGGAAATCGGCGAGCGCCTCAGCAACGCCTCGGTCGAATGGATCCGACTGAACGAGGATCTCGCGTACTCCGCGAGCCGGACCGCAGTGGACTCGATCACCATGGCGCGAGCGCGGATCCTGGCCGCGAACGTCGCGGCCATTCTGCTGACGGGCGTGCTGGGGTTTCTCACCTTTCGGCGAATCGTGAAGCCAATCCAGGCCCTCAACACCTCGGTCCGGGCGATTGCCGCGGGGAACTACGGCCAGGCGGTGCCATTCACGAGCGCGACCGACGAGACCGGCGGGTTGGCGCGCTCGGTCGGCGTCCTCAAACAAGGCGCTGAACGGACCTCGCAGCTGCTGCAGCAGACGCAGGAGCAGGCACGTCAACTGGAAACGCAGTCCGTGGAGCTCGTCGGCGCCAGGCGCAAGGCCGAAGAGGCCACCGAAATGAAATCGATGTTCCTCGCCAACATGAGCCACGAGATCCGCACGCCGATGAACGCGATCATCGGCCTCTCCCACCTCGCGCTCAGGACGCCGCTCTCGCCAAAGCAACGCGACTACGTGAGCAAGGTGCACAACGCCGGCACATCGCTGCTCGCCGTGATCAACGACATCCTCGACTTTTCGAAAATCGAGGCCGGCCGGATCGATATCGAGAGCACGACGTTTGAGTTGGATGAGCTGATCGGCTCCGTCACGACGCTGACCGCGCAGAAGGCCCACGACAAGGGCCTCGAGTTCCTCGCGCACGTGGCGCCAGGCATCCCCGATCACCTGGTCGGCGATCCGCTGCGTCTTGGCCAGGTCCTGACCAATCTCGTCAACAACGCGGTGAAGTTCACCGAGCGCGGCGAGATTCGCCTCGACATCGAACTGATCGAGCGCACCGGAGAGAAGGTGCAACTCAAGTGCTCGGTGCGCGACACCGGCGTCGGCCTGTCGCCGGAGCAATCGGCGAAGTTGTTTCAGCCGTTCACGCAGGCCGACATGTCGACCACGCGCACGCATGGCGGCACGGGCCTCGGCCTGACGATCTCCCGTCATCTGGTCGACCTGATGGGCGGACGCATCTGGCTCGAAAGCGAGCCCGGTGTGGGAACGACGTTCTTCTTCACGGTGTGGGCCGGCGTGGGCGCGGCGCCGGGCCAGGGACGGATCGTTCCGGAACAACTGGCGCGGCTGCGCATCCTCGTGGTCGACGACAATGCCTCCGCGCGCGAGATCCTGGAGGAGCCGCTCGTCGCCATCGCCAGTCGTGTCGACGCCGTCGGATCCGGCAAGCAGGCGATCACCGCGGTTCGGGCGCACGACGCCACCGATCCCTACGACATCGTCTTCATGGACTGGCGCATGCCGGGCATGGACGGCCTGCAGGCCAGCCGGCAGATCAAGAGCGACGAGACGCTCACGCATCGGCCCGCGATCGTCCTGGTCACGGCGTTCGGGCGCGAAGAAGTGCGCGAGGAAGCCGAGCGGCTGCAGCTCGATGGGTTCCTCCTGAAACCGGTGACGAAGTCCATGATCGTCGACACGCTGGTCACCCTCTTTGCCGGCGGCGGCGATGATGCCGGCCGCGGGGACGGCGGCGAAGACTCATCGCTGCTGCGCGGGGCGCGCATCCTCGTGACCGAGGATAACGAGATCAACCAGCAGATCGCCGTCGAGTTGCTCGAAGGCGCCGGCGCGATCGTCACCGTCGCCAACAACGGCCGCGAAGCGGTCAAGCGGCTGGCAGGGCCAGGCCCGCCGCCATTCGACGTCGTGATGATGGATCTGCAAATGCCGGTGATGGACGGCTATCAGGCAACGGCGACGCTGCGTGCCGACCCGCGCCTGGCGGGGCTGCCGATCATCGCGATGACCGCGCATGCCACGCTGGAGGAGCGACAGCGGTGTCTCGACGCGGGCATGAACGATCACGTCGCCAAGCCGATCGATCCGGAGGCCTTGTTCGCCACGGTTCGCCGTTTCTACAAACCCGTCGAGGGCGCGCCCGGACCGGATCCGCCGGCGGTTGCGCCGCCGCGCGAGGTCCTGCCGGCGATCGCCGGCCTCGACACGAACGATGGCCTCGCTCGAGTCGGCGGCAATCGGACGCTCTACGTGAAACTCCTTCGCCAGTTCGCCGATCAACAGGGCGCGGCGCACGAGCAGGTCGCCGATGCGCTCGCGGCCGGGGATTATGCGCTTGCGGAGCGACTGGCCCACAGTCTCAGGGGCGTGGCCGGCAGCATTGGCGCCGCCGGCGTGCAGTCGGCGGCAGCCACACTTGAACGCGCGATTCGCGATCGCTCCGATGCCGGTGAAGTCGAGCGCGCCCGGCGGAGCGCCGGCGATGTGCTCGCGCCTGTGACGACGGCGATCCGGGCCGCGCTCGGTACGACGGCGTCGAATAGCCCAGCGTCATCTCAACCTGCGATTGCGGCGAGCCCGGATCGATCTCGCGAGGCGGCGGCGCAGCTTGCCACACTATTGTCGGGCTCGGATCCATCCGCGAGCGACTTCATCGATGCCAACCGTAGCGCGCTCAGCCCGCTGTTCGACACCGAGGGTTGGGCCGCATTCCAAGCGCGCGTCAATGGCTACGCCTTTGCCGACGCACAGCAACAACTCGCGCACGCCCTCGCAACATTTGAAGGGAGCCGCTGACGTGAAGGATCTGTCCGACAGTCGTGTTCTGATCGTCGATGACGTGAAGACCAACATCGACATCCTCGTCGAGGCGTTGCGCGGCGACTACAAGCTGGGCGTCGCGCTCGATGGCGAAGCCGCGCTCCGCGACATCGACAGGAACCCGCCGGACCTGGTGCTCCTCGATATCGTGATGCCCGGCATCGACGGCTACGAAGTCTGCCGCCGGCTCCGCGCGCAGGAGGCGACGCGCGAGCTGCCGATCATGTTCTTGAGCTCCCTCGAAGACATCCAGAACAAGACCCGGGGGTTCGAGCTCGGCGCCAATGACTACGTGACCAAGCCGTTCGAGCTGCTCGAGGTGAAGGCCCGCGTCCGATCGCTGCTCAAGGCGAGGGCGTATGCCGAGGCGATTCGCGAAGCGCTGGCCCGCGATCTCAGCATCGCGCGCGAGATCCAGATGGGCATCCTGCCGGCGGACCTCGCCGACGTCACCAGCGGCAGCGGGCTCGACGTGCATGCGATCATGGAGCCGGCGCAGAGGATTGGCGGCGACCTGTATGAAGTGCTCCGCGCTTCAGACGACCGCATGGTCGTCGCATTAGGCGACGTATCGGGGAAGGGCGTCCCGGCCGCGCTGTTCATGGCCGTCGCCGTCACGATCCTCCGCACGCTGGCGCGGCACCTCGACAACCCCGCCGAGATTCTCTCGCGTCTCAACGATCAGCTCGCGCAGCAAAACCCGCGCGGCATGTTCGTCACGATGCAATGCCTGGTGTTCGACCTCGAGCACGGCCGCGTGTCATGTGCGGGCGCCGGACATCACCCGCTGGTGCGGCTCTCGCCCGGCCGCCCGCCACGCCTGGCGTGTCCGTCTTCAGGCCGGCCGCTCGGGCTGATGTGGGCGAATCCGATCGAGCGCGACACCTTCCCGCTCGAGGCGGGCGACACCTTGGTGCTGTTTTCCGATGGCGTGTCGGAAGCGATGAACGCTGCCGAGGATTTCTACGGCGACGAACGGCTGGTGACCGCGCTCGACGCGAGCGCTGGGACGTCGGCCGCCGACACGGTCTCGACGGTGCTGGCTGACGTACAAAGGTTCGTCGCCGGCGCGAAACAATCGGATGACATCACCGTCCTGGCCGCGCGCTATGCGCCCGCGAAAGACTGACCAATGCTCCTCTACAACAAGGCATCGATGATCGGATAGCCCCAGATGAGACCGAGCGCGATCGAAACACCGCCGACGACCAGTGCGACGCTGCGCGCCAGCACGGGATGAGCGCCGAGGCGCGCGATCGGCCAACCCAGAAGTCCCGACAGCACGGCCATCGCCGCGGTTGATCCCGCACCAAACATCAGCAGATAACCCAACCGCGTCATCGTTGACGGCAGCGTGGTGACGACGACGGCGATCAACGCGCCACTCCCCGCCAGTCCGTGAACGGCTCCCACCAGGAATGGCCGTCCGAGCGTCCATCGATCCACACGCGATGAAGACGACGAGCCCGGCGGGCGATGCGTGTGCGTCGGACCCGCGGGCACCCTGCGTGCGCCTTGGTAAATCGCGCGCATACCGAAGCCGATCAACAGCAGCACCACGCAGAGCTGTAGCACCGTCGTCGCGATCGGCGGCATCTCAGCCTGCAACGCCAGCAGGAGTGCGCCGGCGATAAACAGCGTCAGGGTGTGCCCCAGTCCCCAGAATGCGCCGAGCCATGCGGCCCTCGCGCTGCTACGCTCGCCGGTCATCAACGTTGAAATAGCGGCCAGGTGATCGGGCTCGAGCGCGTGCCTCATGCCAAGCAGCGCGCCGAGTCCGGCGCCGGCGCCGAACGACTCCACACTCGCCGGAAGGATCCAGTAAGTCGCCAACGTGCACGCGAGCCCGAGCAGAAGCCAACGCACGTCAGCAGTTCGCGTGTGAAGGAGCTCGACGGGCTGGCCGTGAGGAGTGTTGCGATACGCGTCAGCCCAGGCTTCTTTCCGTGTCTCGAGCGCGCTCGGATCCGCCAACCCCTTCCTGGCGACCAGCGTCTCGAGCGCGGCCAGCCAGTGTTCGTAATATCGAGAACCATCGTCAGGCTCACCGCGTCTCGCAGCAGCCTGGAGTTGATCCGAAAGAGCGGCGGCCCATTCTTTCCAGGTGTAATGCCCTTGCTCTGACAGCTTGACCGCGAGCGCGAAGGCTTGTGCCTGCCACGGCTCGGCGAAGACCGGCCCGCCTTCGTCACGCGGCAATCGCGGCAATTCGGAAAGGCGATCGGGCGCAATCGCCAGATCAGACTCGTTCAAGATAGTCATCCCACATGTCGAGATGCACCGAGTCATGCGGCGAGGCCTGCGGTCCCCACAGCTCTCTCGCGGTGAAGCGCACCGAGTAGACGTGCTGACGCTTCTCGCCTTGAAAGTGCGCGTTGGTGTCGGGGAACACATGGACGCCGTGATCGCGAGTCACGACGCCGGCCTTGCCGCGCGCGTATCTGGGCAGCCGAGTATGTCCGGTCGGATGGATGTTGCGGGCGCGAACATGCTGGCCGACCTTGAACAACGGTCGAACTTTTGGATCAACGCTCGATGGCAATCCGCGGCTCAGCCAACGGGCGGATGTCGCCAGCGTCAGCACGGGCGTCTCAATGCGCGATCCGGCAGCCGCCTTTCCGCTCTTCAGTTCCTCCGGCGTGACGAAACCGTATTTCACGACGTCGTTTTCGAGTCTGCTGAACCAGCGCTCGTAATAGCTCATTCGCAGGTAATCAACCGGCGGCAGGATCTCGAGCCCATACCGGGAGGTATCGAGGTTCCACTTGCGCCAGGCACGCATCGCGCGAGTGAGCGCGTCAACGCGGCCTTCCCAGGCCGCGTGGAAGACCGGTTCGTCCTTCTCATGCTGGACGGGACCCATGCCGTGCTGCCCGCCCATGTCGTGGACGCCGTTCATGACTTCCCTCCTGATTCAGGAAGCGTGACCTTCGCGACGCCAACCATCGCATCGCGCGTGACGAGAGCGGCTAGTTGATCTTCGCTCATCCGCTCGGTGCCGCCGGGACGCTCGGGCAGCACGATGTAGCGCAGCTCCGCGGTGCTGTCCCAGACGCGCACCTCGACGTCGTCCGCGACATGGGTTCCAAACTCTTTGAGGATGCCGCGCGGATCGATGACCGCTCTGGATCGGTACGGCGCCGACTTGTACCAGACTGGCGGCAGACCGAGCACCGGCCATGGATAACAGGAGCAGAGCGTGCAGACAACCAGGTTGTGGACCTTGGGTGTGTTCTCGACGACCAGCATGTGCTCGCCCTGGCCGCTGGTATAGCCAAGTTCGGCGATCGCCGCCGGCGCGTTCTCGATCAGACGCTTCTTGTAAGCCGGATCGACCCATGCCCGCGCGACGACGCGGGCCCCGTTGCGCGGGCCGACTTTGTGCTCCATCGTGTCGATGAGCGCATCGAGAGCCGCGCGATCGACGAGCCCCTTCTCGACGAGAAGCGATTCGAGCGACTTGACCCGCAGCGTGAGATCAGAAGGGACGGCCTGGTGCGCGTCACCCTGGATCGGCGCGACACTATCTGCCTGCGCGCGGTCAGTCGTCGCGGCTGCGCCGGCGGCCGTCACGGCGGCCTTCAAGAAACTGCGGCGGGTGCCGTCCATCGGATGCGCCTCCCCTTGATGGCGCGATTATTACACGGTGCCGCGCGCGGCCGTGAATCGCCGAATTTCTCCCGGCTGCTGGCCGCATCCATTCCAGCGAGTCGCGCGGCGCGTCTCGATCCGGTTCAAACGCTTCGCCAAGACTGATTTGCCTGAGATCCAGGCAATCTCGTTGGCGAAGCCCAGGGAACCGCCCACCGAAGCGGCGAAGCCGCGAAGGTGGGCTGATAAATGCGGCTAATCAACTTCTTACCGGATAAGCGGCGGCCACCCTTCGCTCGTTCCTGCATCTCAGCACGAGCTACGGGTGGTAGAACGCAAGAACTGCAGCGGCGAAGCAGCGGAGAGGTGGCAGCGGTTCACACGGTTGACATCGGTGTCTACTGATTCTCTCCACTATCCGCGAGGAATGACGATTGCTCGAGAAGGCAGCGTGCCAAGAGAACCCCAGCGGATCGTGTACATCCTGAAGAACAACTCATATCGGCCGCGTTACTACACGGGTCGAACATCGAACCTGTCCGCGCGGCTCGATGAGCACAACGCGGGCCTGTGCCACTCCACTGCGGAATTCCGGCCGTGGCACGTCGACGTAATTATCAAGTTCGCGGACGAGCGGCGAGCCTTCGCATTCGAGAGGTATTTGAAATCCGGCTCTGGTTCATCGTTCGCTGAAAGACACCTTCGCTAGGCAGCGGCATTCAGTCGAAGCTCGCGGTCACGCTGTGGCGAACTAACGCTGATTGGATCGCACGATCTCGGCGAAGCGCGCGAGGGACCAGGCTTCGCGAAGCACAACTGCTTCGCGGCTGAGATTGAAATCCGGGCTCCGCCAGGACGATCACCCGGTTTCAGCGATCCGCGCGCGAAGGCTCGCGCGCGGGTCGCTCCATCTCACGCCGCCCGCGTGGCCCGTCGATCGCACAGATCGCGTGCGGCGTCACGCCAGTCCGGATATCTGAACTGGAATCCGGACTCGACCAGTCGCGCCGGAACGACGCGGCGGCTCTTGAGGATCAGCTCCGTCTCCGTGCGCATGATGATTGCTCCGATCTCGAGCATCCATCTGGCCGCCGGCAAACCGAATGGCGCGCCACACTCTTCGCGGAGCACGCGCATGAATTCGTCGTTCGGCAGCGGGTTCGGCGCGGCCACATTGACGACGCCGGCGATGTCATCGCGATCGATCAGGAATTGAACCGCGGCGACGAAGTCGTCTTCGTGAATCCATGAAATGAACTGCCGGCCGTCGGCGGCGCGGCCGCCGAGCCCGCGCCGCGCGAGCCCGCGCAGCGTATCGAAGATGCCGCCGCGATCCGGGCTCATCGTCATCGCCGACCGGAGCGCGACCTTCCTGGTGTGCGGCGCGA
>Ga0310885_10000244_pt1 | contig 12350 bp, 10 predicted proteins | sample T60D2metaG_FD_203445 | JGI IMG/M metagenome (GOLD analysis project Ga0310885, IMG submission 203445) | Lab incubated soil microbial communities from West Virginia University Organic Research Farm, Morgantown, WV, United States - T60D2 | ecosystem: Environmental > Terrestrial > Soil >...
CTCTGATTCCACGATTGATTATGATATAAAATGTACTACCTGCGGCAACATGGGAGTCATACATGACAAAACTCAATGTTATTCCTGTTATTTTAGACTTCAAAAGTAATTACACGGTGGGACAGCTTCCAGAATTAGTTCTGATTTAAAGCTCGGTTAGGTTCGTAGTAACTTAATCAGATTATCAATGCGTTAGGTTGGATAAAATTGCTCGACCTATCTACTAATATGTGATTGGGGAGCTAGTTTCATTCTCCTACCAAACCAGAGATGTGAGGTTCCCTTGAAAGATTTCATTTGTAGCAATTTCATCCCTGTAATTTTTTCTATTTTTGTTAATCCAGCCAAGTCAATACAATAATCTTTCGCTTCAATAACAATAAATTCTAGATTTTCATCCCTTACTGTAACGTGATTATATTTTAGTAAATCACTTGATACGACGGTGTGTAGTATCCAATAAACGCATTCGTCGATTTCTATTTGCATTAATCCCATTATCTTAGAATTTTGATTTCTTTTAAGAAATTAGATAATTTCAATTAGAAAAAATAACAATAAAAATTATTCGAAAAAAATATGTAATATTTTGTATAGTAAAATAACAAATTTTCACAAAAAAATAGCATAACAATTATCAGAGGTAAGTCACTGATAAGCATCGGCATTATTTGAAATTGATAATAGATGTCATTTTCCAGGCACGAGGTAGTGTTATTATCTTCTTTTTGATCTAGATCTATATTTATTTAATCTTAATATTATGATACCTGCTATACCCCATAGAGATGCAGAGATGAGATACTCATGAAAAATCCAAACTATGCCACCGCCTATAGCAAAGCATACTCCCAAAATTCCGAGTAGTTGTTTTCTTTTTACCAAAACTGATTAACCTCTACAAGCCAGTTATTTGATATTTTGAATTATCCTCTAATTAAAGAATTGTATAAAAAATTACTTAATTCTTGTTCCGGTTATTATTTTTTCGGATCTTGATTATCCTCAAAACTGCTATGAGTGTGTGGGAATTTTCACATCTGTTTAGTATTGATTTTTCATTGGCCATTACACTAGCCAGAGTAATTTCAGTCAATTAACTCATTAGCAATGCAGAATCTGCTAGCAGGTATGGATCAATGAAAAAATGTAATATGGTATAAAAATATAGAGGATAATACTACAAAAAATAATCTACTGTAGAAATTCAAGGAGCTAATGGATCTTGTGACATGATGCGGATATTTCACTTTCTCTTACATTATTATTGCATTTTTCTTTATCCACGCTGCAAATTTTAACACTAATTCCATCTTTGCCTTCACCTTTAGCGCAAAATTGAAGATCTGGTGTCTCATCTGCATAAACTGACACCATGTTCAAGATGATAATTGTTATTATGAGGGAAAAGATGGGAGATATTCGCAGAATGCCATTCATTATTTTCATTTAGGTATCAGGATATTTAAGCTAAACTCTATAAGTTTAATTTTTATAGTCCCCTTAATAGATACCGCTTATTATCATTTCGCTCTTTTGAGTTTTCATATGAAAGTTACCAATTAGATATGAATAAATCAGAAGAGAACAATTGTCATTATTAGTAGATGGATTAACTGATTAAGATTCAGCTCTTTTGACTAGTATCGCAAATTCATTCTCAAGTTGATGTACATATTTTTATCATACTAATTAAATTATATTTAGTAGGCTTTTTCTGTCTGTCTATCTCATAGTTGAGATGGATGCACATACTAACGAGTAGGACCGTGTCAACTCTCCTGGATGTCACACTAATCGATCGTTTAGTTTGGCAAGTACATTCAATCAAGTTTTTGTTCTTTTTAAAAACTTGGGCTTCTCAAAAACTTACATTTTTGAATAATAGGTTAAAATTCAGAACATAATGTAAGATCCTTGCACTACCTCAAATAGCCACACGATGACGAGTATTTTCAATTTCAGTAATTATTGATGAGAACATTCTACATTTTAGTGCCAAATATTAAATAATTCACATATATCAAGATTTAAGTATGTCATGGTGTTTGAGAATCATTTTTATTATTTTCCCAGTCATTGTATCTATACTAGTAACTATAACGCCTATAAATTACTTAAATCGATAATGCTAGACTGGAAACATAGGGGTTAAACAATTTAGTAAGATTCTAACATAAGAATCGTTCCTTTACTTTTATACTGTATTGTTAATTTTGAACTGTGCGTTTACTCAGGATCGGATAATCGTCAGAATTCTACTCAGAGAGCTTAAAGGTCTATGTGTTCCTCGGCAAAATATGCCCGATAAGAATGGATTTACGTACAAAAGGAGAAGTATCTTCACTGAATTTTCATGGAATTTCACTGAGTGTCCTAGTTACGTTGAGAAGAATGCCTCATCAAGATTGGATTAAAAATTGTAGAAGTTTAAAATGGATGAGAAATAATTTCAATAGATTATCATGTACAACCTAAGTAAGACTAGAAAATACAAATGATGAACGATTTTCTGTCTTCTGACAGAACTATGTTAAGTCAATTTTAAATTTTGAATTGTGGGTCTTACCCATAAGAGGATAGCTAGATAAAAATGATTTCAGGAGAAAAATTAGATGCTGTAAGGAACCTGTATTTATCGGGAATTGGTGAAGAATTCATTGCTATGCAGGTAGATTTGGAGATTCCTATTGTAATAAAGATTCTGAAAGAACTTGGTATTTATAGACCAGAGAAAAAAGAGAATATTGGCTCTCATGCGAATTTATGAACGTTACAAACCTATTTCGGTATTGTTACTCTACCAAAGTATGATTTGACGTATGGGCGATACATGTAGTAAAGAATCAATCCACTAATAATTAATGTAGTAATATTTACAATATCTCCTATCGATAAAATGCTGAAGATTATGGTTATTATTGAGAGTATTACAGTTGTTAACCAAGCCCACTGCTTAGAGTCATACATGCTCCAAGCCAAGCAAAACCATGCTCCACCCAATGCAATTGATACTAATGCAATAATATAGATTATACTAAGAATCGTACCGCTTACTCCAGAACTAATCTGAGGGTGTAGCTGATTCACCTCAGTCAGGTTAGTAATATTACGAAGTTGCGAGGTTATAATAGTTGGAATAAAATATATGGTAATCAAACCGCCAACCAGAAGAATAATTCCGTTAACTATTGCCAGGATTGTTACAATCTTAATAACAGATGGTAGACTACCCCGCATTCTATTTAGCTATCCTCTGTACGCACGACTATATGATAAATAGTTTTACCAGATATCGTTAATCACTCTTTGAAGTTCAAAGTTCCAAGTCCATGTCGCTGGATATTTAAGTTTACAAATGAATAATATTTCAGACACGTTTATATCGAAAAGAACAGCAAGATTCCACTCATATTGAGCTATTCAAGTTCAATTGCTTCACAATACAGACCTAAATTGTCAAGAACTGAATTGTGTGCTGTAGTTTATTGCATCATCATTACCTCTTCTATTTCCCTCAACCTTGAACCTAATTTAATGAATAACGTATTTGGACAGCCGGTACGTCACACAGTTGTTCCATTTATAGGCGTAAATATGAAAGGGCTGTACACTAGTACAATCCATAACAACCATTCCTCTATTCCTTTCCCAGATAACTATTACATCAATAGCTTTAAGTTGATCACTGCTGCGGGGATGAATCATATTCGATATGTATTATATTGGGAAGCATATGAAAAGGATCCTGTATCCTTTATAAATGAGATACAAACGGTAGCCTCACTTGCAGATAAATCAGGATTACATGTTATTTATGACAATCACCAATTCCATACTTCAAGCTGGCTGGATCCTCTAAAGGGATCCGGATTTCCACCTTCACTTTTTAACGATAATGTAAGTTATCCCTATGGATCAGGCGGATCACCGGATTATCCTCCTGCAATTAATTGGTGGGGTAAATGGTGGAATCATACTATAACCGACGACAAAGGCATAGATGGATGGAAACTTCAGATAAGTTTCCTCAAAAAAGTGATAAAAACAGTAGAAAATCATAGTAGTACATTAGGTTATGAGATCCTCAATGAACCTCAGATCCACAGTGTGGACCAATGGGAGAAAATTGGCGAGTATAATTCTTTGGTGACTCACGAGCTCAGGAAACTAACCAACAAGACATTAATCTTAGATATGACAATACCGTTTGAGCTTATTAATGCGAAGGTAAACATGACATTAGGTAACATAGCAAAGATGTTACCAGCAGATAAAAATAATACAGTTTTCAAGATTTCCATATACGGACTGCCTACCCCAAGGAGTTATGCAGAACAAAAATTAAATTTACTTACAGCATTAACTAGTGCAGTTGGAATCCCATTATACGTTGGTGAATGGAACGATGTTTCACGTGAGGAACATATTAGTCTTCACGGAAAGACTTTTGATGAAATAAATCAAAACATCAGTAATCTGAACCAAACTAGTGCAAACATAATGATAAAAAAATTCAAAGACATTGGCGTTTGGGGCTGGGCTTTCTGGAATTGGTATTATTTTCCCGATTCTACACCTGATTTTAACCTTATAACAGTTAACCCAACAGGAGCAATGATTACAACAAAGTATTTCGATATCCTGAAGCAGGCTATTGGTAATTCATAGGGTAAACGAAATCTAAATTCAATTACATCTGAATTAGAAGTCTAGAATAGTTTTTCAAATCACAAATTCGAGACAGATTTTGATTCCAATAATTATATTTATTAATAAATTTTAAAAATTTAAGGTAAATTTAATGGAAATAAAATTGGGGAGAGAGTCTTTATACCCCTATCTCTCTTGCAAGTTTCACAAGTTTTTTACCGTCTTCCGTTAAACTGTTGAATACCTTATTCTTAACGCTCTTTCGGGATACGAGACCACGTTTTTGCGCCTTAAGCAGCTGCTTATGTCCGTATCCGTACGCACCCAACTTATTTAACAATTCTCTAGTTGGATATCCTTTTCCAGTTCCAATAGTCTTCAACAGCCTCACTAGGGCTTTTTCCTCTACAAGTACTTTTAACAATCTTGCTTCTTTCATCGCTCACTATATTATATGACTAAATATATAATCGTTACTTATTACAAGATACAAAATGCTGTTTTTTTAATACCAAAGTAAACCTATAACACCTCAAAATACGGAAAAAACAACAGGATTCCATAATATTTCAAATTGCGTAATCCAAACGTTCTATTTTATTATACGTTAAGCCTACAAGTAAAGTTAATAATTAAATAAGCTTAAGCTAGCAAAAATTATTGAAATCAAATTCACTCGAAGCGAGGACAAATTATAATGAAATAGAGTCTTTAGGTAAACTTGAATGATTTTATTATAGCGGGGATTTTATGAGATCCGGTGGCATTTAGTAAAATCAATTCCTACTGATATAACCGAGTAACCCATTAATGCCATGTCATTGAAAGTTGTATAAGAAAATGGCCAATAATAAATAAGATCTCACACGTTTTGTATATATTCCCAACAGGTTCAAATGGAGTTATTTTGTCACTTGTAGAACCATTTTTGAAATTTGTGCTTATAATCAATCCAGGCAACAATTGAAATTGAGTATAGATAGCAAGTCCTAAATTTAATGAACAGAACCTTCTTGATAATTCTGTCTATTAAACAGAGTTGAACATAAGTTTCTTATAAAGCGGAAACTCAAAGACTCTCGTTTAAGGTATTCAAATCATGACATTCCGTTGAAGAGTTCATCTTTAATTCCCGTATACTAATCCGCTTCAATTTCCTTTGGCGAGTCATGCCTGAATCGCTGTCTACCATCTCCTTATTTCTGCTCTTCTCCCTAGGCTAGCAGGTCTCAATACGCTTTCGTTGTCTTAAACTCAAATCGCCATATAAAAAAGCAAGTAACTATGTACTTCATGTGCATGTCGTTGCACCTTCAATTTACGATTGTACTGTTATCCACGTTTGCAGTCATCATTCTTTGTTCCGGCATTTTGAGTAATTCTCAGATAATAGCTTTAGGCGATGTTCAGGATTTTTCCATTGCGGCAGTTGGAGACTGGGGTTGTAACCCCAATACGGCCAAGACAATTGCAGAAATTGTAAATAGTGGACCTTCATTGGTTATCGGTTTGGGTGATAATTCCTATGAACTAACAGGTGATTGTTGGTTGAATATGATACAGCCAATTTCGAAGATAATTCACACCGCCTTTGGGAATCATGATGCTTCTCCGGATTTAGTAAATCAATATTTGAAATACTTTAAGTTAGTAAAAACATTTTACTCATTTAATTTTAAGAATATCCACTTTGTTACGATAGATACGAATGCTCCGTTAGATATTAATTCAGAACAATATAAATTTGTCAAGAACGACCTAGAAAAGGCTTCCTCCAACAAAAGCATTGGCTGGATAATTCCTTTTTTTCATATTCCAGCATACACGACTCCCTCTGGTGAGAGAATTCTATCATTATTTCCAACAGAACCGTTTGCAGTCACCTCATATGATCTCTTAAGGAATACATACCAACCATTATTCGACAAATACAGAATTAATATAGTCCTCCAAGCACACGCGCATAATTACCAGAGAAGTTACCCTATTTTGTTCAATCAAAGCAGTCCCTCAAATCCCGTAATTACGAATAAAGATAGTAACTCTTACCATAGTCCTAAGGGAGAAATTTTTCTAACAGTTGGAACTGGGGGAAGGAGCTTGCATCAGTTTTTAGTAAACAAACCGACATATGTTATTACAGAAGAGGACACCAAGCATGGCTTTCTAAGTCTCAAATTCACAAATAACGGTACATCAGTCAGAGGGACATTTTACCCCAATGAAAGTATAAACCCAGAAGACAATTTTACGATTGAGAAGTGATCTGCATTTTCTGCCTACGCCACATAATACTTCTCATAGAATTGAGTAACTAAGCTAATAAAAGCATTGTCGATAGTGTTTTCTATCGCATCGCTGAATACAAATAATGAAGTCCGTATAAAGTGTATGCTAATAATAAACAAAAAGAAATATGAAAGGTCGGTACTCCGGTATTGGTACTTAGTCGACTATAATGTCAGATGGCTTCTTAATTTTCTCTTTTCCCTTCAATTCGGTTCTACGAGTTACGAAGAACCAAATGACCAGAGGTATACTTATGGCAGCAGCAAAGTACCACCCGTTTTCTATTCCATGAAACATGTATATCACCTCCCTAGTTTCGGGTTTGTCTGGATCCTTATTAGTGACGTCCGTGAGATTGGAAAACTCCAAAGATTACTGGAATAATATCTAGGAACCTGGTGTCGTACCATTAATTCTAATAATGATCCGCTTGACAATGTTGTTAATTATTGGTTGCTGGTATACTATAGACATTGATTAACTTTGTTATTTGAAAATAGAACAAGTCGTTTGTTGCCAGGTAACTTTGGTCCCGATTTAAAGGGAATTCAATTCTAGTACATTTTGTCACTAGGAAATTAGAACAAAATACATACATAGATGTTAAAAGCATCTGTTTTTGACGTAAGATGATTACAGGAAGCAGATATAGAAATGCACCTGCATATATTATGATATTATGATATGCATTGCAGTATTATCAATATCTTTGTTGATTATATAATTGGAAAACAATTTAGACCTGCTTGCATACCCAGGGATAAACAAGGATAAGTTTGGCATATCGGAAGTCTATTCTACAGCTAAGAAGGGAGACTTGGTTTTTTAATTCTAGTCGCCCTATTGATGGCCAGTTCAATCCCAATAAGGCAAATATAACAAAGTACTCCGATGGCAATTGGCATCTTGAACCGGGAATAACAAGAATGCTAGTTTTCACACAAAGCTCCTAAATTAGAATAAATAACTAAACCGGATCTTGTTAAAATCGAATCTATCAAGAAGAATCGGTTTTCAGCAATCGAAAAGACATGATAAAAACCGCAAAGATAACGCCAGCACTAACCAGAAAAGTAGTAGCTCCAACCAGACTATACAAGAGTCCTCCCGTAGTTAACCCAATTATGCTAGCGACACCTCCAAAACTACCTGCAAGACCCTGTACTGCGCCTTGATGTGTTGTTCCTGCCCTCCTTGACAATATGGACATAAAAGAAGGCCACATTAATCCGTTACCAAGTGCAAATAGTATCACAGCGACGTAGATGAGAAGGATATTATTTGATACAAACAAAATAAAGTTAGTGCCCAAAATTAGGCTGCCAATAATCACTAATTTTTCCTCAGAAAATTTTTTTAAAGCCTTACGTAATACAGGTCCTTGGACGAATACCATGATTGCGCTTAGAACTGCATAAAATATTCCCAGCTGCGTGACTGACCACCCTAGCTCCGAGGCTGCGTGAGCAGGAAATGATGCATAGTATATATTAAATCCGAGAAAAATCAAAAAATACAATACGAGCAGAAACGAAATATGCTTTAGCTTGAACACATCCCTGAACTCAAGTTTTTTAGCGTTTACTGTCTCAGTTTCACCATAGCATTCTTTGCATTCCTGGGCAAAGACCTTTCTAATACTTCCCGCTTCTTCCGGAACCAACATCTCAGCAATTGGTCGCTTGGACTCTTTTAACATGACGCCTATTAGGATTAACGTGACTGCGGATAGGATCATTGCTGCTAGAACAGGTAATATATGTCCGTAAAGACTAGCCCCTAAAATCCCCGCCAATGCTGGCCCCACTATGAATCCAAGATTAGACGATATTGCCATTTTTCCAAAGTTCCTACTTCTGTTTTCATTTGTTGATAAATCAGCAAGATAGGCGTTGGCTACAGAAATGTTTCCACCAGTAATCCCGTCTATAGCTCTAGCAAGAAATAATACAAGTAACGGAAGGGTTAAAACAAAAGTTCCAACTATAACAGAGTTAATTGTGAAAACAGTTTCAATAGGCAGAAACAATGCTATTAGAAATAGAATCCAACCAGCTAAGGTACCAGCATTACTTATTAGGAGAACCTTCTTTCTACCAAATGTATCAGACCACCTCCCTAACACAGGAGCACCAATAAGTTGAAAAGCGGAATATGTTGCGGACAACACACCATAAACTATAGCATTGCCTCCAAAATCCTTTACCAAAAAGACTAGGAATGGTAAAACTATGCTAAAACCTAGCGTTCCCATAAAATTTACTAACAATATTGGAAAAATACGAGTAGTTTTTTCTACATTTGTCATCAGTTAAGTAGAAAATAAGGGTCACAATTAAAATATTTATCATTTGGTTTTGCTTGACTCATACTAAATCGATTCTCAATCAATTACAAATGTGCAAGATGTAAATACACATGTTTATTATATACCATCGCGATGAATAATGAAATGAGATTAAATGCAGGCCAATTCCATTTAGACTAACTTAAGCCTTCTGCAAAAATCTATGAAATTATTTTCTGTTGGGCAGGAAATTTAGGATTTTATAAAATGAATCATCACAAATGAAAAAAATTTTTTCTTAAAATTTGTTACTGTTCTCATACATAAGATCTTAATCATGAAAGAGCGCAAAGCTCTTAGTTCGATTGCCTCAGTTTAGATAAACTATAAAATCAAAAAGGCTTATTTAAATTTCTGAAGAATCTTTTTCTCAAATTTCTCTAGCGACTCTATTTCATTAGTTGGATCCAAGTTCACAATGACATAATCAATACCAACCGTCCTAAACAAATCTATCTGTCTATACACTTCTTCAGGGGTCCCATATATGGCAAATTCTCTGATTTGCTCTTCAGGTATTCCATTCAATATTTCTTGTACCCTATTTTTTGCTTCGTCTGGATCATCATTGATTATGACTGTGCATAGTTTAGTCTTTAAAACAGAATTATAATCTCTTCCAACCGTTTTGCAATGTTCACGTAATGCCGTTAATTTGCGATTTATTGTTTCCACAGAACCTATCAGATTGCAAGCATCAGCATATTTTGCAACAATCTTTAGTGTTCTTTTCTCTCCACCGCCGCCGATTAGGATTGGAGGTGCAGGCTTCTGGATTGGTTTAGGATTACAATATGCATTGCGGATCTGATAATACTTGCCATTGAACGAGCAAGTTGGTTCCTTTGTCCACATCTTCCGGATGATTTGTACTGCCTCTTCGAGGCGATTCAATCTTTCTTGATATGAAGGAAAAGGACTAGTGATTCCATATGCTATTGATTCTTGCTCATTCCAAGCTGCTCCTATTCCCATGAACAATCTTCCTTTACTTAGTACATCAAGTGTAGCTCCTATCTTGGCCAATACCGATGGATGTCGATAAATAACCCCTGTTACAAGCGTGCCTAGCTTTATTTTTGAAGTCAAGCCGGCAAGTGTGGATAAAGTAGTCCATCCCTCAAGTAATGGATCTTGGGGGGAACCTATTATTTGGAGCTGCTGAAGGTGATCCATTACCCAAAAGGAATCAAAACCAGCGTTCTCTGCTTTAATAACGAGATTCTTTAGACTCTCAATAATCAGAGACGAATCTTCAAGGAAATCGAAATTAAAATTGGGATGTTGTAGTCCAAATTGCATTTGAGATCTATTAATCATTGGATCGTTACCTAATAAATCAATCTATCAAAAGCAAGTAAGGTCTGTATCTTGGTTTATTATAATTTAATTTATACAATCCCATATCGATAAGCTGGCCGGCCAGTTCCTTATTTCAAAAATATCGCCAGAAAATACAAAATTAGTCTAAAACTATTATTTCCAGCGAATTAAAGTATAAACTTTGTCAGTAGAAATGTGCATCTCAGTTAATTTTTCCTAGTTGTAAAAGATGAATCAAGATTTAACGCGGTCTTGTATTAGAGTTTCTTGTTCTTTAAACGATATTTAAATAAGACTCTAATATTTTTCAAGTTTACATTACGTTTTAACGATCGAAAGTAGCGCACTGGCAATAAATCTCTACAAGTCAAGGAACGAGATTACTTTAAAAGTAATTTGGAAATTTAATTAAATAATAAAACAGGATATAAAATCACTATTCTCTTTCCAAAAAACTAAAATAACTTTGAGAGATTGTTAATACATGACTGTTACGAAGGAGCCGAATCTGCTTTTTGTTTACATGATATTATCCATCCTATTATTATCTATTGTTTCCTGTGAGTTATCACTAACATATGTTTACGGGAAGTCTGATAAGAGTTCTGATAATGGAGGTGGCGGATCTAGTGATGGTGGCGGTGATGGAAGTCATGACAGTGGAAAACACAAAGGCAGTGACAAGGGCAAAGGGAAGGGTGGTGATGGTGGCGGATCTGGTGATGGTGGCGGATCTGGTGATGGTGGCGGATCTGGTGATGGTGGCGGATCTGGTGATGGTGGCGGATCTGGTGATGGTGGCGGATCCAACACTAAAAATAAAGGAACAAATAAAAATAACGGAGATACCTTGCTCTCTCAAGCAGAAAAGCAAACATTCGAAAAAAAATACGGGAATAAAGTATCCTACGTTGCAATCGGAGATTTAAATAACAAAACCAGTTTTGATCCAGATAAGGTAACGCTAACTGTTGGATCTAAAGTCGTCTGGCTCAATAAAGATAATTTAGATCATACAATTACCTTAGAAGCTAAATCCAAATCCAAATATCCGTTGTTAAACTCCCTCATCCTACCTAATGGAATGGTTGATTATGAGTTTCAATCTGCAGGAACGTATTCTTACTCCGATGTCGATAATCCTCAAGTAAAGGGAATCATCACTATAGTGGAGGATACTGGTAAATAAATCCACTAAAAGATTTATGGACACCTAGTGCGATGGCAAGTTTGTTTCCTCAATTTCCGTGGTAAATTCTTATTAATATTTAATATTATGAACCATATGACAAAAAGGTACCTAATAATTTTGTCAGCTATCGTACATTCGTAAAACACACATCAATGTTTGAAACTTTCTTGTTTAGTCCTATATGAAGGGATTATTTGACAAATCAGTATTTAATGCGGTAAACATTGTGTCTAAAAATAAACATATTAAATCGCAACTTACTGGAAGTAGAAAATAAAAAAATTATTAGAACATTACTGTCATTTGGAATACTTCTGAGTTTTATTATTTCTTTCTTAAGGCGCTCTCCTTAATAAGGAAGCTCACTGTCCATCAAATGGATAAAAAGATTCAACTCTTGCAAAGTTTACACAATACTCGCAGATAGGTTAATTCAAGTGTGGATTTACTTTTTTTTCGTTTCCGTAATCAGAGAGGATAAATCTTGCTTTTAAATGACGCTATTTCTGAAATTGTAAATTAACTAAAAGACTTTATTGGTTACTT
>Ga0310885_10000245_pt1 | contig 12335 bp, 8 predicted proteins | sample T60D2metaG_FD_203445 | JGI IMG/M metagenome (GOLD analysis project Ga0310885, IMG submission 203445) | Lab incubated soil microbial communities from West Virginia University Organic Research Farm, Morgantown, WV, United States - T60D2 | ecosystem: Environmental > Terrestrial > Soil >...
GAGAAGCCTCGAGTGCCCAATCCCGAAGTCTAGGCATCACCGTCAATAGCGGCTTCACGGAACTCAACGATGGCACGTCCCGAGAGTTTGATTCCTGGCAATTGCTATTTCACGGTGCATTTTTACGACAACGATCTGGTGTTGCCGATCGTCGACACGCTGATTTACGTCGGCCAGGAGCACGACGAGGAACATCAACGTCTCTGGCTCTTCAAGGAGCCTGAAAGCCCGCCCCCTCCAGGTGATGGTGAGCTCGCACTAGCGCGACCGCCCCGATCTCGCGGCTCAGCGCCATGCCGCGATCGTGCCAACCGCGGGCTTCGACGGGCATCGATGAGCCGAGCGCCTCGGCAGCTGCCAGGAGGGCACGGGCCAGCAACAGGCGGTCGGCTCTGCGCTCGGCATCGGCGAAAATCTGGCGGAATACCCGCGCGGCGCGCGCGATCCGGCCCTCGGCGGCGTCACGTTCGGCACGGATGATCATCGCCATACCGTGGAATGCCGGATAGAACCTTGGCATCCCAGAGCCAATCTGCCCGCGTCGAACGAGGGTGAAGCCAATGCGGGCACTCGGTGAACGGCGAACCCGTTTGTGCAGCCGCAGGCGCACGTGATCGAGCAGGAGCCGCCCTTCCGCGATCTCTGGCCCGACGTCGGTATAGTGCATGAAACGCGGAACGGCGGCCAGCGCCTCGAGCTCCCTCTCGGCCACCTCCCAGTCGTGGGCATACGCGGCGCACCGCCCGCGCCCCAGTCGAACCCCGATCTCCGAGAGATGCGGATAGTAGACATCCCCGGTCTCAGTGACCAGCGAGTCGAGATACTTGGTGATTCGTTGCAGCTGTTTGCGCGCCTCGTCGAACTCACCGGCAACGGCGAGCACTTCGGCACAGCCCGAGACGGCGGCCATGATTTCGTGGTGCGTGCCCGGGCCTCGAGCAAACAGCGCGAGTGCCCTTTCACACCAGACCCGGGCACGTGGCGTATCGCCCAGATGCAGCAAAGCGAACCCAAGATGCGCAGACGTCTGCGCCCGCAGATGCAGTTCGCCGATGTCTTCGAGCTCGGTGACGACGGTCCTGGCCAACTCCGCCGTACGCATCCAAGCTCCCTCCCTCACGAGAATCCGCACCTCGGTCGCACTGCACAGCGCCAGGAGATAACGCGACCCAGTTCGGTTGGCGGCCGCCCTGGCATCGCGAAGGTTTGCGTGCGCCGCCTTGAAGTTGGTTTGCGTCAGCCACTTGTAGATGCGATGGATCAGCGTCTCGCACAGGAGTGCGTCATCCCGGCACCGTGCCGCCAGATTCATGCCGCGGTAGAAGAAACCTCGAGCCTTGGTGTCGCAGACGAATAGATGCAGCAGTCCGAGTGACGTATAGGCGCGGCCGACCTCGCCAGCCAGAGCCCGCTCCTCCACAGTGGTTGGCCCGAATGACCTTGGGAGTCGAGACAGCACTCGCCACGGAAGGTCGTCGCATTGGAACAGCACCGGCAATGCCAGGCCGGGGTTGACCACACGCCGTCCGGCGCGCCTGATGGCCCGTCGCAGGATATCGTCCGCCTGTGCCAACCGCCCGGTCTTCGATAGCGTGTCGCCGATTCGCCGGCGCAGGCGCACTTCGTCGCCCGGACCGTGCGCGAGCCGCAACGCCTGCTCGTATTCCGTCAATGCGCGCGAATAGCTGGCGGACAGGAACGCGACGTCGGCAAGCCTCTCGTGCAGGGTCATCGCGAACGCCGGCTCGGCGGCTTCGTCGGTAAGCGCGATGGCGCGTTCGTAGCACACCATGGCCAGATCCGTGCTGTACCCGGCTTGGGCGCGTACCGCCGCATCGGCATTGAGGGCCCGCGCACGCGGATCGCTTCCATGCCACGCGTGATGAGCAGACGCGTATACCGCGTCGTCATCGGTGAGGCCCGTGGCCTCGAGTGCTCGAAGGACTCGGACGTGGAGCGCCCGGCGACGATCCTCCGGGATCCGCGCATACACCCATTCGCGAATCCCATCGTGAGCGATGCGGTAACCGTCGATCACATGCCGCCGCATGAATTGCCGGCTGATTAGCAGCCGTGCCGCCTCCTCGAAGGCCTCATCGCTCTGCTCAACCGCCGCCTGCAGCAAGCCGCCCACCACCGGGCGCGCTGCAACCGCGGCCGCCGTCAACACCGCCATCGATGACGATGGCAGGGCCAGGACGCGCTCGGCGATAACCTCGTCGACCGAGCCGGGAATCTGCAGTCGCCCGAGTTCGACGTCGCCCATCGTGGCGCCAGTCTCGACTGCCGCCACTCCCCGCTCCACCAGCGCGCGCAGGACTTCTTCGACGAAGAACGGACGGCCCGACGTCGCGCCGTGAAGCCGGTCGCTCAAGACCGCCGGTAACTCGTCGATGCCCAGCATCGATGCCGCAAGCGATGCCACCTCGCTCCGACTGAGCGTGCCGAGCTGCAGCAGCTCGAGGTGGCCTTCGGCCTCCGCAAGATCGATGAACCGGTGGCCCGGCGCTCGCACGCCCGCGTCTGGCCACGCCTCGCGGGCGGCACCGACAAATGCGATCCGGACGCGTGTGGACGAGAGCTCTGCCACGAGCAGACGGAGCACTTCAAGCAGCGCCGGCCTGGCCCACTGCAGATCGCCGACCGAGAGCACGAAGGGTACGCGCTCGGCCGCGGCGACGAGGAATCCGGCACATCGGTTCAGAAGCCGCTCGCGCTCGGCGGCGGGCGAACCTGCCGGTTGTGCGGTGGGCCACCTGCGACCGGAATCGATCGACGGGTCCACACGTACGAGATCGGGGCCATACGCCTGCAGCAGGTCCGCCGCATCGGCGCCGTCCAGAAGGTGCACGAGTTGCCGAAGGGCCTCACCCAGCGGCCCAAGCTCGGCTTCGTCCGTTTCGTAACAGTCGCACTCGACGAAAGCGAAGCCGGCAAACTGCACGCGATGTCTCAGCTCGCGAACAATCCGCGACTTGCCCGCGCCGGCATCGCCCACGACGCAGATGGCGCCGATATCCACGGCCTCCTCGACGACGCGTCGCCGGACAAAGGACAGAAGCCGATCGAATTCCGTCTTCCTGCCAACGAACGCGCTCGAAAGAACGTAGCTCTGCCGGGTCTCGTCGGTCTGCAGGGCGAATTGCTGGCTGCTGCCCGTGTTGATGGCGTCGATGACGGCATTCGCACCAGAGAATCGGGCCGCCGGGGACGGATCGGTCAGGCGCAACACGATGGCGTTGAGCCACGACGGCACCCGGTCATCCACCGCCAGGGCCACTCCACGTCCGGAATCGGACTGAAGGCCAGGCGTGGCCGAGGCGCCGGGCATCTGACCGTAGAGAAGGCGGTACAACGTGATGCCAAGCGAATAGAGGTCGGCCCGCCGGTCGACGGCAGAACTGCCCTGCAGCAATTCCGGCGCCATGAATCCTGGCGTGCCGCACAAATCGAGCCCGCCAACAGCCTGGACCAACTCGGCGATGCCGAAATCCAGCACTTTAATGGTGCCGTCGGCCGTCACCATGATGTTCGACGGCTTCACGTCGAAGTGGATAATCCGGCGGCTATGAATGAACGCCAGCGCCCGGCACACGGCCACGATCGGTTCGAGCACGTCACGCCAGCCGGCGCCACCGATCGCCGATTCGAGATCGACACCGTCGACGTGCTCCATCGTGAAGAAGCAGAGGCCGGTTTTGTCCTGCGTATCGAAGTCGTAGACGGGAGTGAGATTCGGATGGGTCAGCTGCGCCAGCAGACCGAACTCCGCACGGAAGCGGCGCAGCGCCTCATGGTCCGGAAGTGCGGCACCGAGGATCTTCAACGCCGTCGGGCGATCGGGGTGGATGGTGTCGCGCACGCGGTACACGGCGCCCATGCCGCCCTGCCCCAAACGTCGTTCGACCTGATACCGGCCGGCGAGGACCGATCCCTCGGCGATGGCGGCACGAACGAAGGCCTCGGCGCTCGTGCGTGTCGGCGCATGGGCGCGTGCGAGCTGTGACGCCTCGATCGAGGTTCGCGTCGGATCGTTGCCCCTCTCGGACCCCGGGTCACCCACGAGGATGCTCGCCAGGCATGGCACACGATTCTACCGGCGCAGCGGCCTGGAGTTGTATGAAAGATCGGCCGACTGCTGCAAGTGCTTCACGAAGTTCAACCAATTGAAGACTTGGTTCCAATAGCCGCTGTTCTGGTCCACCACCCTTTTCCCACCGCCCTCAGCAGGTTGTAAGTAACTGAAAGCGGGCGCGGTTACCTGCCAGTCGCGTAGTGCTTGAAGATTCGGCGAACGATCGCCGCGCGTTCTGGATCGAGCATCAGGCTTTGGCGCATCGCGCGCGGTGTGTTCAGATAAGCGACCACGCTTCTTTAGGAGAGAGCAGTAGCTTCCGAGAAGGATTGGCTTTATGGCTTGGACTAAATAGACAGGCCAATTACGTGGAAATCGCCAATGAGCTGCTTGATCGAGTGGACTCGTTTCTCGATGAAGCAAGGCAAGCCTTTCCTCGTCGTGTTAAGCCTTACAAAGTGTCTCCAAGCAGTTTTGAGGGATAGAACCATCTCTGGTCGGCGTTGTGATCTTCCACTCTTCCGCACACGTCGGGAGTCGGACCAACGTAGAAGCCCGGAAGCCCAACATTCTCGGCCGTGTTTCAGCTGAGCTTCAGGCCAGCCGCCGAACGCCCATGAACAAGAAGGACGACGGACCCCGCCGAAGCCAGCGTGCCTGTGATGCTTGAAAGTCGCGGCCGCATAGACGACATTACGCAGTAGACGGCGACCATCGCGGCAGCGATCGCGCAACCAATCGCGATGACGCGCGTGACGATTGATAAGCGCTCCGCGCTGTCCTTCTGATCTCGCATTGCGCTCTACTGGTCGAAGCCAGGTACGGATCGCAGGTGGCTCATCCACGTCAGCGCCGCGACGGAGAGAGACCATGAAACAAGCGCTCATCACCCTGATCATCTGGGCCACTGCCGCCTCAGCGCAGGCGGGCTTTGGTCCGGCGACGCAACGCGATCGAACGGCAGCCGGATCGAGAGTCTACAAGCTCGAGGAGCTCACCTGGCCCCAGATTGATGCATTCGATCGCGAGCGGACGCTCTTCATTCTCCCGATGGGGATGGTCGAACAACATGGCCCTCATCTTCCCGTCGGTGCCGACACCATTGGTGTCTCGTACGAAGCGAACGCCGTTGCAACGCGTGTAAGCCAGGCGCTGCCAGGCTGGAACGTCATCATGATGCCTGGCATCAACTACGGCAACAGCGGCGCGAACCGGTTGGGCGACCTGCCGATTCACCCGGGCACGTACGGCATCCGACAGTCGACGCTCCGATCACTGGTGGCGGATGTTGGCGCACAGATCGCACAGAACGGTTTCAAGTGGATTTTTGTCATGAACGGCCACGGCGCGCCCACGCACAACATCGCGATCAACGAAGCGTGCGACTTTGTTAGCGAGACGTTTCGAGTGACGATGCTGCACCTGACGGGTCTGTTCGGAGGCGACGCGGCCATTCAATCCAGCGGTGACAAGATCCGGGCCAAGTACTTTCGGGCCGATGAGCGAGCGTCCTTCGGAATGGATGTGCATGCTGGCGTCAGTGAAACGTCACAGATGCTCGCCGTCCGCCCCGATCTGGTCCGGCCCGTCTTCAAGTCGCTCCCGAGCCAGGCGGGACGTTCTTTGGAGGAGTTGCGCCAGATCGCGACCAGGCCCGGTTGGCAGGGCTATCTATCGTCGCCTGCCAGGGCGACAGCCGCGTACGGCCGAGCGATCAAAGAGTGGTGGATCGACGGGTTCACCGCCTTGATGTTGCGCGCCGTGCGAGGGGAGAACATGTTCGTCCATGCCCGTGTGCCGGAATCGGTGCCTCCAGCTGTCGCGCCTGTTCTCGAGAAGGAACTGGCGAATGAGGCTGCGTTCGGAGTCAAGCTCGAGAACTGGCTGGTGCAGCGCCCGAAGCGGTAACGCGCGGCAGATTATTGCGGATTCACCTGTTACGCGGTCGCTTCGAGCGCTTCAATTCGCTTGATCCACTCGACGATGCGGTTCCAACTGGCGCTCTTCAGGTCCACCATCCTTCGCTCGCCACACTGCGCAGAGCGAGCTTCGGATGGCAAGCCAACCTTCCCTCTGGATCCGCGCGAAGGACCTCCACACACAGCGAGCTGAAAATGAGCGGATTGGCGAAGGATGTCCACCGTAGCGCGCAGCGCGAAGGTGGACTGTTGGCAAGCCAACCAATGCGGTGCGCACCAACTCCAAGTTCCTGATTCTAAAGAGCTGAAATCGGCGACCCAGTCACTCGCCACTTCGCGACCAGGCACGAGTTGAGCCCCTGCGGTTACAATCTCGCCGATGGCCACAATCAATCGCCGCATAGCTGCTTCAATCGACGGTGACTTCGTCGTCTTTATTATCGGCGCACGTTTCAACCGATGGTGGAAGCTGCCCAGGTATCTTTGGTTCTTGTCCACCATGTCAAAGATGCTCGCAGAGGTCGCTGCGGATCCCAAGAGCGGCTTTCTCGGATGGGAGCCTCTGGGCCTCACGACGAATGTGCAGTACTGGCGATCGTTTGAACACCTGACCGCGTATTCTCGCAACCGCGATCAGACCCACTACCCATACTGGGTGAAGTTCAACAAGGAGATCGGCTCGAACGGCGACATCGGAATCTGGCACGAGACCTTCCTCGTCCGCGCGGGCGAGTACGAATGCATCTACAACAGCATGCCGTTGCGAGGCCTTGCGAAAGCTTCCAAACACCTCGATGCCACAGGGCCCGCACGCAGCGCTATGGGACGACTGGGGCGCACGGATGGCAGCGACGCCGCCGTTGCTTCCGATTGAACCAAGCACGGTGACGCGAGAGCTGTGCGCCCATGCTAGTAGTGATAGACGCCGCAGTGTTGAGCGAGGTGGTTGGCAGGGCCGTCGGGAGGATCGCAGGTCCTAGACTCCGACGCCTGTGTCGCACGCCCATCACGGCTGACGGCAACGACGTATGACAGCGTAAATCGTTGAGCGGTCCGGACTTCCAACAGCAGTTCGGTGTCTCGCGGCCCAGTACGGTCATCCGATGTGAAGCGACGGAGCCAGCATGACGATTCGGCGGACCTTTGTCCTCTCAAAGTTGCGCCGTTGCGGTGCCTGTCTCCTCGCCTTGGGCCTGGTCGCGATCGCTTGGACGGTTTCGGGCGACCACCAGGTCACTCAGCCGTCTGTGCGCGACGCTCGTCAAATCAGGCGTTCCGAGCCACCCGATTCCGCAGCGCGACAGCGCTTCCTGGCAATGTTCGCCCGGGCGTATTTTCCGGGACGAACGGGCCAACTCCTGATCGTGCCGCGTGAAGGCGACTTCATCACACGGGCTGACGCGAACGTCGAGTACATGCACGGGTCGCCCTGGTCCTATGACGTCTCGATTCCGCTGATGTTTGCGGGCCCTGCGGTGACAACCGGTGTGTTCTCGGGCCCAGCCGCGCAGCAGGACGTCGCGCCGACGCTTGCGGCGGCGCTTGGCGTGCAGATGCCCCCAACAACGACGGGCCGCATTTTACCGGTTTTACGGCGGGGCGCTGCTCGACCGCGAGTGGTGATGTTGCTCGTCCTGGATGGTATGCGCCGGGATTACTTCGATCGCTACGCCGCGTCCATGCCAACGCTGACCGCTCTGCGTCAGCAGAGTGCCTGGTTCACTCAGGCGCGGGTGAACGTTGTGCCCTCCAACACCGCAGTGGGGCACTCGACGATCTCGACAGGCGCCGATCCTCGCGTGCACGGAATCACCGGCGTCAGCGTGTACGATCGCATTCACGGACGGCGCGACGACCTGTTCGCTGGAGGACTGCCGCGCGATCTGATGGCATTGACGCTGGCAGACGTCTGGCAGCTTGCGACGGCTGGTCGCGCGATCGTGCTGGCACAGGGTAGCATCGACCGAGCCGCGACGCCGCTCGCGGGGCATGGCGCGTGTCAGTTGAATGGAGCGCCAGTCGTGCTTGCCAGCTACGATCAACAGACGGGCAACTGGACCACGAACCCCAATTGCTTCCGGCTGCCTGCGTACCTGAAGGATCGAAATGCCAGCGCACTGTGGCAGGCTGACAGCGAGTGGATGAGCCACAGCATCGACTCGGCTGCCGCTGTGCGCTATTCGGCTCTGTTTCCGGCATTCGAAGCCGATGCGATGACGGCGATGATTGAGCGCGAGCCAGTGGGCGCCGACAACGTCGCGGATCTCATTCTGCTGAACTACAAGGGCGCGGATTTCGTGGGCCATAAGTACGGTCCGGATTCGAGCGAGCTCCGGGTCACTCTCGGCGAGATGGACCGTCATTTGGCGCGAATGCTGCGAGCGCTAGAGGCGAAGGTTGGTAATAACTATCTTCTCGCGGTGACCGCGGACCATGGCATGCCGTCGGAACCGTCGTCGCCGGACCGCCGACACTTTGCGCAGTCGATCGTAGACCTGTTGCACGAGAAGTTTGATCCTGAGGCGAAGCAGCTGATTACATCCTTCGAACCGGAAAACAGCCAAATGTTCGTCGATGAGGACCGGCTGTCGGCTCTTCGTCTGACGTTGCGCGATCTGGCGCGCTTTCTCGAATCACAGCCGTTCCTTTTCGCGGTTTTCACACACGACGAGGTGCGGCTTGCGGCTAACGCGGCGAAGTGACGCCGCTGCGCCGGCACTCGACGTTTGCCCGTACATCAAAGCCATTCGCTGAAACGTCCCGCGACGAACCGGCCGAAGCAGGCGGTCTACCTGACGCAGCCAGGCCGCGATCTGGTTCCAACCGCCGAACGTTAGGTCCACCATCCTTCGCTCATGAATGCAGGCGAAGGATGCCCACCATAGCGCCGAAGGCGCGACGGTGGGCCCCCACCGACACGACATGAGCTTCGGATGGCAGGCCACGTCAGCAAGTTCTGCCATACCGTCCACGCGACCGGCCCGCAGTTCTTGCAATGGTCTCGCGGCTCGCCAGCGCTTTCAGACTGATTTCGCGAGTTCCTCGATCGGCAGATGCCTTGAGTCACAAGGCGGCATGCCACTCCCTCAGACTATCGTCTACGTTCTCAAGAGCGAGGCAAGCCCGACCCGCTACTACACTGCCTCACATCGAACCTTGTGGGACGGCTCGACGCCCATAATACCGGTCGCGTGTCTCACACGGCCGACGGCAGGCCGTGGATCATCGACGTCGTTGTGGAGTTCGCTGACGAGCGACGAGCTATCGCGTTTGAGAAGTATCTGAAATCAGGGTCGGGCTGTGCGTTCGCGCAGCGTCATTTCAGATAGTGCAAGTCTTCTTCCGGAATCATCAGTACGCCGCTCGCCTTGCCTGTCGAAACGCGGGGCCCACAGCTCCGCCGATGATGCGAAGTGCCTGGGTTCCCCAGAAGAGCGGCACGCCGTAGCCGGCAATCGCGCCCGGCAGGCCCCCGGGAGCGCCGAGGCATAGCAGAAGGTAAAGCATGGTGGCGACCACACCGACCAGCCCACCCTGCAGGACGGCGCGATAAGTGACATGCCGGAACAACCAGCCGCTGACGATCGCTGCGATGACAAGACAGCCGGCCGGGACCGCGACGAGGAACACGGTCGTGTCGGTCGACCCCTCGAGGAACGGACTGCCGAACACCAGTCCGATCGGTGTCAGTAGCACGACCAGCAAGACTTCCAACAGCACTGCGCCGCCGACGATTCGCGCCCAACTGATCCGCGCCGGTGCCGTGGGAAGGGGCGGTGAAGAAACCTGGCTGCTCATAAGAGGCGATATCCTACTGCAGTTGCACGCGACTCTTAACCCGTCGTCAGGGACAGCACAATCTGATCCAGTTGGGATCCAAGGTCGCGGCCTTAGTTAGAGTCGGCGAATCCATTCGGAGCTACGGGCGACGACAGTTTCTGCTGCAGTAGAATCTCGGCGCAGGAGAGCTCATGCGAATCTCCATTGTCGTTATCACTCTCGCGGCGACGGGGCTCTCAGCCCAAACACCACGCGCTGCGCAGCAGGAGATCGATCGCGTTGCCGCGTTCGCGCGGCTCTATGGGGTGGTCAGGTACTTCTACCCTGGCGACGCCGGAGTCACTGTCGATTGGAACCGGTTCGCTGTCCACGGCGTCGCGCGAGTCCGGCGCGCAACCGACACGGCTACCCTTGAAACCGCGCTGCGCGAGCTCTTCACACCGCTCGGTCCTGGTATCGAGATCGGCCGGAGCCTGTCCCCGGTGCCCGCGGTCGGAGCTGTCGATCCAACACTGATCGCATGGCGCTACACCGGGCCGGGAGGCATCAGCCTCGCCGCCAGTCCGTACACCGCCGGTCGCACGAACCGCGCCGCCGCGCCTACACCCTTGAATCCGAACGCGTTCACAGCGTTCGCCCAGGTGATGCAGGCGGCTCCGCACCAGGGAAAGACCATCCGACTTCGCGCACGCGTGCGCGTGACCAATCCCGAGGCGGGCGCCGCGGGACTATGGCTGCGCGTCGATCGGCCAAACCAGGCGGTGGGTTTCTTCGACAACATGCAGGATCGACCCGTCCGGAGCGCCGAGTGGCGCGAGTACGAGATCCAGGGGCCGGTCGCAGGGGACGCGATCAGCATCGTCGGCGGATTACTGACGAACGGCGCCGTCACCGCGGAGTACGACGACTTCGAGCTCGCAGTGCTCGATGGCGCGACCTGGATCACTATTCCGATGCCGAATGCAGGCTTCGAGAAAGTCGGGAGCAGCCCGGTACCCGAGTCATGGCAGCGCATGGGCTCCGCGCCTTCGCCGCGCGTCACCGTCGAATCCGTCGGTGCCGCCGAAGGCACGCGCTTCCTGCGCGTCACCGCGGTTCCGTCAGGAACGGGCACTACATCGGCGGCCGCGAAAGTCGCAGGCGCCGCCCCGCGCAATGCATATAGTGACGTCGATTTGGGATCAGGACTGAAGGCGCGTGTGCGGCTGTCGCTCACCGATGCGGAGGCACGCACTCCAGGTCCGGCGCTCGATGTCTTGATAGCAGCGGTCGTCGCCACGTCCAACCCGCAGGGACGTTCGGAGGTGGACGTGCGCCTCGCCGACGTAGTGGTTGCGTGGAACGTGCTGCGGCATTTCTATCCGTACTGGACGGAAACCGCGGTGGATTGGGACTCGCGGCTGCAACCGCAGCTTGCCCTCGCGGCCAACGCGGTCGATCGCAGCACACACCGCGACGCGCTGCGGCAGCTGCTCGCCGATGCTCGCGATGGTCATGGCAACGTCGTGGACTCCGCGGCCAACGAACGCCGCGCCCTGCTGCCCCTCCAGCTCTCCGTCATCGAGGGCCGCGTCGTCGTGACAGGAAGCATGGTGCCCGAGCAGGTTCCGGTCGGCTCGATCGTGAACGCCCTGGGCGGCAAGCCTGCAGCGGATCGGCTCGACGAAGGCATGCGACTCAATTCCGGCACGCCCCAGTGGCGACAGACGCGCGCCCTGCGCGACATGGTGGGATGCACGCGCGACGTTGGGATCACCGTAAGCCTTCAACTGCCAGCGGAGCCGGCACGCGAGGTTGTCGTGCCCTGCAACGCGACACAGCTGGCGCCCGAACCACGCCCGAACGCGGTGGCCGAAGCGGGGCCGGGTATCTGGTATGTCGATCTGACGCGCGTCAGTGTGGCGCAGCTGACGCCCACCCTGCCGTCGCTCGCTTTAGCCAAGGGCATCGTGTTCGATATGCGCGGCTACCCGACCGATGCAGGCATGTTTATCCTGCGGCATCTGATCGAGGCACCAGAGAGCGACCGATGGATGCACGTCCCTCGGATCGTCGGTCCCTTTGGTCAGGTCGAGAGCTGGCAGTCAGTTGGGTGGAATCTACAGCCAGCCACCCCGCAGCTTCCCGCGCGCCGCGTGTTTCTCACGGACGGCCGCGCAATTAGCTACGCGGAATCGGTAATGGGGTACGTGAAGGACCGGAAGCTGGCCACGATCATCGGAGGCCCCACGGCCGGCACAAACGGCAACATCGTCACCTTCACCACGCCCGGCGGGTTCGCTATCACATTCACGGGTATGCGCGTCACCGGCCACGATGGACGCGCGCAACACCACATGGTCGGCATCGCGCCCGACATCAGACTCGATCCGACCCTGGCTGGTGTACGCACTCGACGTGATGAGCTGCTCGAGCGGGCACTCGCGCAACTTCAGAATCCGTAATTGCCCGCCCCGATTGCTAACGACTGAGATCAACAACCCACACTGTCTTTGAACCGGCCTCTAAGGCCCCGTCACGTAATGTCTCAATTTCGATTGGCTTTGACGAGAGTCAGAATC
>Ga0310885_10000252_pt1 | contig 12182 bp, 10 predicted proteins | sample T60D2metaG_FD_203445 | JGI IMG/M metagenome (GOLD analysis project Ga0310885, IMG submission 203445) | Lab incubated soil microbial communities from West Virginia University Organic Research Farm, Morgantown, WV, United States - T60D2 | ecosystem: Environmental > Terrestrial > Soil >...
CAACCCCGGCGTCATGGACGAATCCGCGATCAGGCGCCTGCGGCCGGTGTCGGCATCGATGGGACTGATGCTCGAGAACGTGTCGGAGCGGCTCTGCGAGCCGGGCGGGCCGCACTGGGGGTCGCCCGACAAGCGACCGGCGGTACGCCTCGCGACGCTGCGCGCCGCCGGCGAGCTCGCGGTGCCCTTCACCACGGGACTTCTGGTCGGCATCGGCGAGACACGCCGCGAGATCGTCGAATCGCTGCTCGCGCTGCGGGCGATCCACGATCGGTACGGTCACATCCAGGAGCTGATCATCCAGAACTTCCGCGCCAAAGCCGATACGCCCATGGCGAAAGTGGCTGACGCGGGTCTCGAGCTCCACCGGTGGGCGATCGCGACGGCGAGGCTCATTTTCGGGCCCGCCATGTCGATCCAGGCGCCGCCGAACCTGCGGAGCGGCGAGCTGCCGCAGCTCGTCGCAGCAGGCGTGAACGACTGGGGCGGCGTGTCGCCGGTGACGCCGGACCACGTCAACCCGGAGGCATCCTGGCCGGACCTCGGCGACCTGGCGCTGGAGACCCGCGCCGCCGGCCGCGAGCTCGTCGAGCGACTCGCAATCGTTCCCGCCTACGCGCGCTCGCCCGAGCGCTGGGTCGATGCTGGTCTCCGGCCGCGCGTAGAGCGGCTCCGCGATACCCAGGGCCTTGCGCGCAGCGACGATTGGTACGCGGGATCGCTCGCGCCGCCCCCGGCCGCGGCGGCGCACTGGTTCCGGGTGACCGGGCCACTCCCGGACGCGATCGCCGACGCGCTCGCCGCCGCCCACGATGGCGTCGGGCTCGACGAAGCCGCGATCGCGGTGCTCTTCCGGGCTCGAGGCGATGAACTCGCCGCAGTGCTCACGGCGGCCGACGACCTGCGCCGCGAAGTCGTGGGCGACGGCGTGAGCTATGTCGTCAATCGCAACATCAACTACACGAACATCTGCACCTATCACTGCGGGTTCTGCGCCTTCTCGAAGGGTCGCAGCGCCCGGAGCCTGCGCGGACCCGGCTATCTGCTCCCGCTCGACGAGATCGGGGCGCGGACCCGGGAGGCCTGGGAGCGGGGGGCGACCGAGGTCTGCCTGCAGGGCGGCATCCATCCGTCGTTTACCGGTGAGACCTACCTCGACATCGTCGCTGCTGTGAAGCAGGCGGCGCCGCGCATCCACGTGCATGCGTTCTCACCGCTCGAAGTCAGCCACGGCGCGCGCACGCTCGGTCTGTCGCTCGAGGCCTTCCTGCGACGGCTGGCGGCGCAGGGCCTCTCGACGCTGCCCGGCACGGCAGCCGAGATCCTCGACGACGACGTGCGCGCGGTGCTGTGTCCCGACAAGCTCCGCACGGCCGAATGGCTCGAGGTCATGGAGACCGCGCACCGGGTGGGCTTGAGGAGCACTGCGACCATCATGTTCGGCCATGTGGACGGGTACGAGCACTGGGCGCGGCACCTGGTCCGTGTACGCGATCTGCAGCAGCGCACCGGCGGCTTCACCGAGTTCGTCCCCCTGCCCTTCGTGCATATGGAAGCGCCGCTCTGGCGTCAGGGTCGTGCACGCTCGGGCCCGGTCTTCCGCGAGGCGCTGCTCATGCATGCCATCGCCCGCATGGCGCTGCACCCCTGGATCAAGCATGTCCAGACGTCATGGGTAAAGATGGGCCCGGACGGTGCCGCGCTCGCGCTGCGTGCGGGCGTCGATGACCTGGGCGGCACGCTGATGAACGAGTCGATCACGCGTGCGGCGGGCGGGGCAAACGGGCAGGAAATGACGGTGGATCGCCTTCACGCGCTGGCCGCCGTTGTCGGGCGTCGTCCGTGGCAACGCACGACGCTCTACCGCGTCGCGGACCCGCGCGATGCCCTTGGTGCGCACGCCACGCAGGACTGGCTCGCCGGGCACGCCGGCGGTGCCGAGCTTGCCCAGGGACTGCATTGAGCACGGCCAGCGATCGCCCGATGCTCGCCGTGCTCGGCGGTACCGGGCAGTTGGGCGGCGCGCTTGCGCGGCGCTGGGCACGGGCGGGCTACCCGGTGATCCTCGGGTCGCGGGACGCGAGCCGCGCCGCCGACGCGGCGGCGGGCCTGGCCGCGGAGTGCGGGGTCCCCGTGCGCGGGCTCGCAAATCGCGCGGCAGCGGCGGCCGCCGACATCGTGGTGGTAACCGTGCCCTGGGCGACGCAACAGGCCGTGCTCGAGGACATCCGTCCGGCCGCGACCGGCAAGCTCGTGGTCGACACCACCGTGCCGCTCGTGCCGCCCCGGGTGATGCGTGTGCAATTGCCGGCCGAAGGCAGCGCCGCGGTGCGGGCTCAGCAGATACTGGGTCCGGAGGTGACGGTCGTCTCGGCGTTTCACAACGTCGCGGCGCACAAGCTCGCGCTCGACGAGCCCGTGGATTGCGACGTGCTCGTGTTCGGCGACCAGAAGGAGGCGCGCGCGCGCGTCGTGGCCCTTGCCGCCGCTGCGGGTCTGCGCGGGCTGCATGCCGGCGCGCTCGCGAACTCCGCGGCGGCCGAGGCGCTCACCTCGGTCCTGATCTTCATCAATAAGACGTATGCCGTGGACGGCGCCGGTCTGCGCATCACGGGCGAGCTGCGCGCCGGCGCGTGACGGCAAGCTGCGGAGGATCCTGCACATGAGACAGCTTTCCGGGCTCGACTACGCGTTCCTGCAGCTCGAACGCGGCAACAACTATATGCACGTGGCCGGGCTCGGGATCTACGACCCTTCCACCGCCCCCGGCGGCAAGGTTCGCTTCAAGGACATCCTGCGGTTCTTCTCGGCGCGCATCGAGCACGTTCCGCATTTCCGGCGCCGGCTCGTCACCGTGCCATGGGAGCTCGACCGCCCGTGGTGGGTCGAGGACGCGGACCTCGATGTCGAATTCCACGTGCGACACATCGCGCTGCCGCAGCCCGGCGACTGGCGCCAGCTCTGCATCCAGGTGGCGCGCCTGCACTCCCGGCCTCTCGATCGCAGCAAGCCGCTTTGGGAGGCGTACGTGATCGAGGGGCTCCACAACGTGCCGGGCGTGCCGCCGGGTAGCTTCGCGCTCTACACCAAGGTGCATCACGCGCTGATCGATGGCGAAGCGGGAGCCGAGCTCACGCGCGCGCTTCATTCGCTGTCGGCAGAGGACGTCGAGGCGGAGGACGGCGCGGTCGTGACGGTCCGCGTCGCCGACCGCGAGCCGTCTACGATCGAGATCTACTCGCGGGCGATTGTCAGCAACCTGCAGAAGCTGCCGGAGCTGGCGCGTTTCTCGCTCGATGCCGCGACGCGAGTCGCGGGTCTCGGCGCCGGCGTCGCGCAGCGGCTGGCAGGCGACCCGGCCCAGCTGCGCGAGAAGCTCGCCGCGCTCATGTCGGGCGATCTCACATCGACGCTGCCGCGACTGCCGCCCGCCACGCGCTTCTCGGGGCCGGTGACGGCGCATCGCGTGTTCGAGGCCGTCGGCGTGCCCGTCGCCGAACTCAGGGAGATCCGCCGGAAGGTCGGCGACGCGACCATCAACGACCTGTTCCTGACCATCGTCGGCGGTGCGCTCAACCGCTATCTTGGAGCACGAGGCGAGCTGCCGGCAACCTCCATCGTCGCGGGAGTGCCGATGACGGTGCGGGGCGCCGAGAAGACGCAGGAGGGCAACCGTGTCGGCATGACTCTGATGCCGGTGCATTCCGAGATCGCCGACCCGCTCGAGAGGCTCGCCGCGATCAGGGCGGACGCTGCCACGGCAAAGCGAGTCAGCGGCGCGCTCGGCAAGGACCTGGCCATGAACGCGCTCGAGCACCTGCCGACGCCGCTGGCCGACGTCGTACTGCGGAACATCCGCCTGCCCAGGCTCTCGCTCATCGTCTCGAACGTCCGCGGCCCGGACGCAACGCTGTATATGGCCGGGGCGCGCCTGGTGGCGTACGCGCCGATCAGCATCGTGGTCGACGGGATCGGGCTCAACTGCACGGGCTTCAGCTACGCGGGGACGCTATGGATCTGCGCGGTATCCTGCCGCGAGATGCTGCCGGACCCGGAGGTCTTCGCCACATGCCTGCGCGAGGCCTTCGCCGACCTGGCCCGCGGAGCCGACGTTCACGATCAGCGCCGCGTCACGGAGCGCGAGCCACTGCGACTCGAGCCCACCGTGGTCGTTCGCGGAGCCGCAACGAACAAGGGCGCGCGCCGGCGCAAGGGCGACGGTAGACGCGGGACGCGTGCGCCCACGACCAACGCCCGGCTCAGTCACTGACCGCGTCGTCGGCGCGCAGTCGCATGCGTACACGGGACTGCATGCCGGGGGGCCTGCGCGCTGCGCTGCGCGAGCTCTTCGATGACCGGGTCGACGATGTCGAGGTGATCGAGAATTCCTGGTACGCGCGCCTGCACCGCGGCGCCCGGGCAACCACGCGGCGCAATCGCATCCTTTTGCCTGGGCCGGCGAGCGAGTTCTTCGACGACCCGGCCCTGGTGCTGCACGAGTATTTCCATGTGCTCCGGCAATGGAACCGCGGCCGGCTGAGCGTCGCGCGCTATCTCGCGGAGTGGGTTCGCCACGGCTACTGGTCGAACCGCTATGAGCGACAGGCACGGCGCTTCGTCGCCCTGCGCCTCCCCGCCCTGCGGAAACACCTGGCCCGGAATTTCCATACAATGCGCGACCCGGAGACCCCTGATGCGGCCCGCTGAATCCTTCGACGTCATCGTGATCGGCGGCGGCCACGCCGGCACCGAGGCCGCGCTCGCCTCGGCGCGTCTAGGCGCGCGAACGCTGCTGCTCACGCAGAACGTCGAGACGCTCGGGCAGATGAGCTGCAACCCCGCGATCGGGGGCATCGGCAAGGGGCATCTGGTCCGGGAAATCGACGCGCTCGGCGGGGTCATGGCGCGCGCCGCCGACCGCGCAGGCATCCAGTTCCGAACGCTGAACGCGAGCAAGGGACCGGCCGTGCGCGCGACCCGTGCGCAAGCGGACCGGCAGCTCTACCGCCGCGCGATCCGCGCCGCTCTCGAGAACCAGCCGAACCTCTCGATCTTTCAGCAGGAAGTCGCCGACCTCGCGCTCGAGGGCACGCAGGTCGCCGGCGTCGTAACGGCTTCCGGCGTCGCGTTTGCCGCCCGCGCGGTCGTGCTCACGGTCGGCACCTTTCTCGCGGGCCGGATCCACGTCGGTCTCACCCAGCACGCCGGCGGGCGCGCTGGCGATCCGCCCTCCAACCGCCTGGCGGCCCGGCTGCGTGAGCTGATGCCGCGCACCGGCCGGCTCAAGACCGGCACGCCGCCACGGATCGACGGACGCAGCATCGACTACTCGGGTCTGGTCGTGCAGCCGGGCGACACGCCCACCCCGATATTCTCCTTCGTCGGGCGACGAGCTGAGCACCCCCGCCAGGTTGCATGTCACATCACGGCAACCAACGAGCTGACGCACGAGGTCATACGGGCGGCCACCGACCGATCGCCGATGTTCACAGGGGTGATCGAGGGCGTGGGCCCGAGATATTGCCCCTCCGTCGAGGACAAAATCGTCCGGTTCCCGGACCGGGGCTCGCACCAGATATTCATCGAGCCCGAGGGGCTCGAAACGCACGAGGTGTATCCGAACGGCATCTCGACCAGCCTGCCCTACGACGTGCAGGTCGAGTTCGTGCGCAGCATCCGCGGGTTCGAGCGGGCGCACATCACGCGGCCGGGCTATGCGATCGAGTACGACTTCTTCGATCCGCGTGATCTGGAACCTTCGCTCCAGACGCGCGCCGTGCGCGGGCTCTACTTCGCCGGCCAGATCAACGGCACGACGGGTTACGAGGAAGCGGCGGCCCAGGGCATCGTCGCGGGCATCAATGCCGCGCGCGCCGGGCGGGGCCTCCCGCCGTGGTGGCCGCGTCGCAGCGAAGCCTACATAGGCGTGCTGATCGACGATCTGATCACGCGCGGCGCGACCGAGCCCTACCGCATGTTCACGAGCCGGGCCGAGTACCGGCTCTCGTTGCGGGAGGACAACGCGGATCTGCGTCTGACCCCAGTGGCGCGCGAGATCGGGCTGATCGACGATGAGCGCTGGTCGCTGTTCGAGCGCAAACGCGCGGCGGTCGCTGCCGAAAGCGGCCGGCTGGGCCGCGCCTGGATCCGTCCCGGTGAGCCGGCGGCGGCCGAGCTCGAGACGCGGATTTGTCTGGTCCTGACGCGTGAGCAAACCGCGCTCGAGCTGTTGCGCCGGCCGGAGCTGAGTCATGCCGCGCTGTCCGCCGCCCTGGCCGTCGACCCGGCGCTCCCTGTGTTCGACCCAGCGTGGTTGCTTGATGAGCGGCTCGCCGAGCAGGTGCCGCTCGCACTCGAGGTCGACGCCCGCTACGCGGGCTACGTCGAGCGTCAGCGCGAGGAAATCGAGCGCCAGCGGCGCTTCGAGGACACCGTTCTGCCGGCCTGGCTCGATTTCACGACGGTCCGGGGTCTCTCGAACGAGGTTCGCCAGCGACTGCTTGAGCTGCGGCCCGCGACGCTCGGACAGGCGGCCCGCATCCCGGGCGTCACGCCGGCGGCCGTGTCGCTGCTGCTCGTGCATCTGAAGCGCGGGGCGCCGGCCGGGACGAAGCCCCGGCGCGCGGGCTGACGCCGGATGCCGGCGCGGCCGCTACGAATCGCCTGGCGGTCGATCCCTGCGCTGCTCGCCGCCGTTCTGCTCGCCTGCGGCGATGGCGGCGCGCCCGAGTCGAAAGGCAAGGGGTCCGACGGGCAAGCGGCCATCGACGTCACGACGCTTCGCCGCGGCAACGGACCGGAGCCCGATTCACTCGACCCGCAGCGCGCACGGACGGACTCCTCGCTCAACGTCATCCGCGATCTGTTCGAGGGCCTGACCGCCGTCGGCGGCGATGGCAAGCCCGTGGCCGCGGCCGCGGAATCGTGGACGGTCTCTGCCGATGGCCGCGAATACCGGTTCCGGCTCCGTGAGGGGCTGCGCTGGTCGAATGGTGACCCGCTGGTGGCCGGCGATTTCGTCGTCGGCATGCGCCGGCTGGTCGATCCGGCGACGGCGTCGCAATACGCGCAGATCCTCGAGCCCGTCGTCAACGCCGCCGCGATCGTCCGGGGTGAGCGACCACCATCCGAGCTCGGCGTAGTGGCCCCCGATGCCCGCACGGTGATCGTGCGCCTCGTCAATCCGGCGCCTTACCTGCTCGGGCTCATGGCGCACCCGAGCACCTCTCCGGCCCACTCACCCTCGCTCGCAACCCACGGCGAGCGGTTTGCCCAGCCAGGACGGCTCGTGGGCAACGGCGCCTTTGTGCTCGAGGAGTGGGTCGTTGGATCGCACATCGGCGTACGGCGCAACCCCAACTACTGGAACGATCCGCGCACCAGGCTCGATCGCGTGCGCTTCTTCCATACCAACGACCCGAGTACCGAGTTCCGCCAGTACCGAGCTGGCCAGCTCGACGTGACCTACGTCGTCCCGGCGGAGCAGTTCGCCTGGATCCAGGAGAACCTGGCCACGGAGCTTCACATCTCGCCGCAGCTATCCACCTACTACTATGGTTTCAACCTTTCGCGTCCGCCGTTCAAGGACCAGCCGGGGCTCAGGCGTGCGTTGTCACTGGTGATCGACCGCGAGCGCCTCACCAGCGCAGTTACCGGCCTCGGCGAGGTGCCTGCATACGGATGGGTACCGCAGGGGGTGTCCGGGTACACGCCGCAGCAGTTCGATTACGCGCCGCTGTCCTACGACGAGCGGATCCGTGAAGCTCGCGCGCTCTATCAAGCAGCCGGCTATTCCGACGAGAGGCCGCTCGAGGTGGAGATCCGCTACAACACGGGCGAAGCGCACAACCGGATTGCAGTGGCGATCGCCGCCATGTGGAAGGAAGCACTCGGGGTCAAGACCTCGCTATATGCGGAGGAGTTTCGCGCGCTGCTGGCCTCGATCCAGGCGCGCACCGAGACCGAGATCTTCCGCTCCAGCTGGATCGGTGATTTCGACGATGCCTACTCCTTCGCGCAACTGCTGCAGAGCGACTTCGGCATCAATCTCACCGGTTACTCGAATCCGCGGTATGACGCCCTGCTCGCTGAGGCCGTCGTCCAGGCCGACACGGCCCGGCGCCGCGCCCTGCTCGAAGAGGCGGAGCGCTTGATGCTGGCCGATCACCCGTTACTCCCGATCTATTTCTACGTCAGCAAGCACCTCATCAAGCCCCATGTCCACGGATGGTCGGACAACGTCGTCAACATCCAGTACAGCCGCAGCCTCAGCCTCGGTAGCGACCAGTGAGCAGCTGTTCACAGTTCACGTTTGACAATGGCGGCGGGGGTTGAGACCGGCGCCCGGCGCCGTCACCATTGCCGCACCCCGTTGGAAGGTCGATTCATGGGCTGGTTTATCATCTTTGCAGCTAGCGTTTTCGCGCTGTATTTCTGGCGCGAGTACAAGGTGCAGCAGCGCGACATGCAGAGCGCGCAGGCGCCGCACCGGACCGGCGAGCGTCAAATCGGCCAGGTCATGACCCTGACCGACGCGATCCGCGGTGGATCCGGAAAGGCCGTGCTCGGCAACCGCAGCTGGGCACTGCGCGGCCCGGACGTTCCCGCCGGCACCCGCGTGCGGGTCACCGGGGTTGACGGCAGCGTGCTGATCGTCGACCGTCTGCCCGGCTGAGCCGGCCGGCACTGAGATCCCTCAATCGTGTGCCGCCACCCGGTCAGACGGGAGGCGCCTCATGTCGGGATTCTTCGACCACCGCGTGACCGGGATCGACGGCGCGCCCGATCTTCTGGACCCGCTGCGTGGTCAGGTCGTGCTTGCGGTCAACGTGGCAAGCCAGTGCGGGTACACGCCGCAGTATGCGGGTCTCGAGCAGCTGCAGCGGGAGCTCGCCGGCGAGCGCTTTACGGTGGTCGGTTTTCCCTGCAACCAGTTCGGCGCCCAGGAGCCCGGCGCCGAGCAGCAGATCCGCGAGTTCTGCTCGACCCGCTTCGGAGTCAGCTTCCCGCTATCGGCGAAGATCGAGGTCAATGGCGCCGGCCGGCTGACCTCGCCCGCCAACGGCTGTCCCGGTGACATCGAATGGAATTTCGAGAAGTTCCTGATCGGCCGCGACGGGCGTATGCGCGGCCGTTATCCGTCCGCAACCGAGCCGCAGGACAAGGGTCTGCTCGCGGACATCGCCGAGGCGCTGTAGCCGATCAGGGGCCGGTCACCAGGTCGTATTCGGCGTTCACGTTCGCGCTGAACTTCATGTCCCCGGCCTGGTACGTCGCCTCGGGCGCCATCTTGGCATCCGCCGCCAGCATTGCCTGGCGATACATCGGCATCGGCGGCGCGCTGCCCGAGGCAGAGAGGCTGCGCACGGCGCCGAGTTTTGCGCCGGCGGCCCGCGCCAGCGCCTCGGCGTTCAGCCGCGCATCCTCGACCGCTTTCGTCATCGCCTCGCGCTCGAGATCCTTGCGACGGCTCGAGTCGAGCATCGGATCGCCGACCTGATTCACGCCGGCGTCCACGGCCCGTTCCAGGAGCGCGCCCAGCTTGTCGAGATCTTTGAGCTCGACCTCGACCTGGCGGCTGACCACGTAGCCAAGAAGCACTCGCTCGCGATCGTTCTCGTTCCAGCGGTACTCCGGCTGGACCTGGACGCGAGTCGCGTTCACCTGCTTCGGATCGATCTTGAGCTCGCGCGCCAGCGCGAGCACGCGGTCCACCGTCGCCGCGACCTCGGCGCGTGCTGCCTCCATCGTCGGCTTGCGCGACTCGACGCCGAGTGTGACGCGGGCGATGTCCGGCTCGGCGCTCACTTCCGCCATGCCGCTCACGGTCACCGTCCGGGGCCGCGGCTCCTCTGCCATCGCACCCACTGCATACAGGCACGATGCAATGACGACACCCGCCAGCCAGATCCCTTGCCTCGACATCATCTGCCACTCCTCGGGGTCGCTTCGACCCGGCGGCGCCCGGTCGGGCACCGTTCCAGTACACGTGTACGCGCAGTCTAGGACATCGGGGTCAAATCGACGCCGGTGGCACTTTTCATTAACATTCCCGCTCTTAGGCCCGGAGAAGGCCGACTACCCGAGGGCCCCGTGATGAGTTCGAGATCGGTCGCGATCGCGCTGACGTCCCTGATCGCGATACCGAGCGGAGCGCAGGCCGGGGACACCAAGCGCGGCGCCGAGCTCGGCTACACCTGTCACGGCTGTCATGGCATCGAGAACTACAAGAACGCCTTCCCTGTCTACAGCGTCCCGAAGCTGGGGGGCCAGCACGCGGCTTACCTGGTCGTGGCGCTCAAGGCCTACGCGAGCAAGGAGCGTGGTCACGCCACCATGCACGCACATGCGTCGAGCCTGAGCGAGGCGGACATGGCCGACGTCGCGGCCTATCTCGCGGGTGCCGAGGTGACGACGGGTGGGCACCCCGTGGGTACCGCGCCCAAGGCAAGTCACACCTGTGTCGCATGTCACGGCAACGACGGCATCGGGATCCTCGCGGAGTATCCGAGCCTCACCGGTCAGCATGCCGATTATCTGGAGGAGTCGCTGCGTGCGTACCGGTCGGGGCAACGCAAGAACGCGGTGATGGCCGGCATGACGGCCGCGCTCACGGACGAGGACATCGATGCCCTCGCGCGGTATTACTCGTCGCAGCAGCCGGCCCTCTGCTCCACCGACGAGATCCGCGACGACGGTCGCTGCGAGTAGATGCCGTTCGCTGTCCCGGTCGGCAACGGGGTCTACCGCATCGACACCGAGTACCTGCGGCCGGGCCTGGCCGCGAGCCACCTCGTGGTGGACGACGGACACGCGGCGTTTGTCGATACGGGCGCGGCGCCCGCCCATCCACGGCTGATGCAGGCGCTCACCGAACTGGGTCTTGCGCCCGACCAGGTCGACTACGTGTTCCTTACCCACGTGCACCTGGATCACGCCGGCGGCGCCGGACAGCTCATGCGGGCGTTGCCCCGGGCGCGCGCCGTGCTGCACCCGCGTGGCGCGCCGCACATGGTCGATCCCGCCAAGCTGATCGCGGGCACGGTGGCCGTCTACGGCGACACGATGTACCGGGAGCTCTATGGAGAGATCGTGCCGGTGGCGGCGGAGCGGATGATCCTGGCAAACGACGGCGATCGAATCGCACTCGGCTCACGGACCTTCGAGCTGCTCGACACCCCCGGGCACGCGCGTCATCATTACTGTGCGCACGACCTCGATCACGACGACATCTTCAGCGGCGACACCTTCGGGATCTCATACCGCGACTTCGACACCGCCGCGGGCGCGTTCATATTTCCGACCACGACCCCGGTACAGTTCGACCCGGCGGCGCTGCACTCGTCGGTGGACCGGCTCATGGCGCGACGACCGCGGCGCATGGTGCTCACGCATTTCGGACCGGTCGGCGACCTCGAGCGGTTGAGCGGCGACCTGCACGCGGATATCGACGAGTTCGTGGCTGTCGCCAGGAGACACGCCGGCGTACCCGAAAGGGCCGACCGGATCGCCGAAGACGTGTTTACGTACCTGAGCGCGCGCCTCGACTCGCACGGTTTCGCCGGGGATGAGGAGCTGCGGCATCAGCTGCTCGATCCCGACGTCCGTCTCAATACGCAGGGGCTCGAGGTCTGGCTGGCACGCGCCTGACAGGGCGCCACTTGGAGGAACCCGGGATGAAGACGTTCAAGGCCCTGCGCATTCATCGTGATGACGGCCGCATCCAGGCGCGGTTCGACGACATCGGGCTCGACGATCTTTCGCCAGGTGAAGTCGTCGTGCGGGTCGGCTGGTCGGGCATCAACTACAAGGACGCGCTTGCTGCGACCGGCACCTCGCCGATCCTGAGGCGCTATCCGCTGGTCGGCGGCATCGATTTCGCGGGCGAGGTCGTGAGCTCAACGGACGCCCGCTACACCCCTGGCCAGAAGGTGCTCGTTACCGGTTGCGGGCTCTCGGAAACGCACGACGGCGGATACGCTGAGTACGCCCGTGTCGCTGGTGATTGGCTCATCGAACTGCCTGCGGGCATGAGCGAACGCGAGGCGATGACGCTCGGCACCGCTGGTTTCACCGCCGCGCTCGCCATCCACCGGATGGAGCAGAACGCGCAGCGACCGGACGGCGGCCCGATCGTCGTGACCGGAGCCAGCGGTGGCGTCGGCAGCATCGCGGTCAACATG
>Ga0310885_10000258_pt1 | contig 12087 bp, 11 predicted proteins | sample T60D2metaG_FD_203445 | JGI IMG/M metagenome (GOLD analysis project Ga0310885, IMG submission 203445) | Lab incubated soil microbial communities from West Virginia University Organic Research Farm, Morgantown, WV, United States - T60D2 | ecosystem: Environmental > Terrestrial > Soil >...
TCGGGACCCGACCGAAGATGCACAAGGAGCCGTTGGTGTTCGAGGAAGTTCACCCCACGCAGCGGAGCTACAAGTAACTGAGGTGCCTGGGGTGCCTAAGGTGCCTGGGGTGCCTAAGTGCACTTAGGAAAAGACTGATGAGAGTGAACCTTAGAGTGTGGCGGCAAGCCGGCCCCGATCAGGCCGGCCGCCTCGTGGACTACGCCGCCGACAACGTGCATCCCGACATGTCCTTCCTCGAGATGCTCGACGTCGTCAACGAATCGCTGATCAAGAAGGGCGACGATCCGATCGCGTTCGACTCGGATTGCCGCGAGGGCATCTGCGGCAGCTGCGGCCTGGTGATCGACGGCATCGCGCACGGCCCCGACAAGGGCGCCACGACCTGCCAGGTGCACATGCGCCGCTTCAGGAGCGGCGAGACGATCACGATCGAGCCGTTCCGCGCCAGGGGCTTCCCGATCATCAAGGACCTCGTCGTCGATCGATCCGCGTTCGATCGCATCATCGCCGCGGGCGGATACGTATCGATGAACGCCGGCGGCGCCCCGGACGCCAACAGCCTGCCGATTCCCAAGAACGTCGCCGATCAGGCGATGGATTCGGCGCAGTGCATCGGCTGCGGCGCCTGCGTGGCCGCGTGCAAGAACGCGGCGGCGCACCTCTTCACGTCAGCAAAGATCACGCACCTGGGCCTGTTGCCGCAGGGCGAGTCAGAACGTGGCCGTCGGGTAGTGCGGATGGTCGAGCAGATGGACGCCGAAGGCTTCGGCAGTTGCTCGAACGAAGCGGAATGCGAAGCAGTGTGCCCCAAGGAGATCTCGATTTCCAACATCGCGCGGATGCATCGCGAGTACCTGAAGGCTGCGCTCCGCTAGCAGGGGCGGCGACGCGCGCAAGATCCGAACGGCCCGGTCGGTAATTCCGCCCGGGCCGTCTTGTTCTAGCGGATCGTGACGGTCACTCTAGCCTGGCCACTGTTCCCTGCCGCATCCCAGGCCCGCACGTCGATCACGTTGGTCTTGGCGCTGTTGGGCACCTTCCAGCCGCATGAGAATGGCGCAGCCGTGTCGGTGCAGCGCAGCGAGCCGTTGACGAAGAACTCCACGCGGCTGACGCCGACGTCGTCGCTCGCGGTCGTTTCAATGGTGACGGTCGCGCGCCTGGCGACCGTTGAACCATTCGCCGGCGCGGTGACGGCGACAACCGGCGCGACAGTGTCTGCCGGAGACGCAGGTGGAGGCGGCGCCGGCGGCGCGCCGCCGGTGGCGGCCAGCGCATCCACGCGACCGTAGCCGTATTCGGGATCGAAGCCCGGCGCACCCAGGTCGACGGCAGTCGTCGTCATCAGACTCGCGGCTTCCGTGGCCGACCATCCTCGCGATCGCAACAACGCACCAACGCCGGCCACGTGCGGCGCTGCCATCGAGGTGCCGTCCAACCACAGGTATCCGGACGGATCGCACAGCGAGCAGCTGCCGGTCGGGACCGAGGAACGAATTCCAACACCGGGTGCGGCGATGTCCACTTGAGGACCGGTGGAGGAAAAGCTTGCGCGCATCTCGAGCGAATCCACGGCGGCCACCGCCAGCACGCCGTCGTAGGCCGCGGGGTAGCCGACGGAGTTGCAGCAGCCATTGTTGCCTGCCGACGCCACCACCAGGACGCCCGCAGCCTCCGCCCGCTCAACCGCGTCGGCCACCGCCTGGCTCCCGTTCGTGGCGCCGAGGCTCATGTTGATGACGTGCATGCCGTTCTTGACGGCCCAATCGATGCCCATCGCCACGCTGGACCACGAACCAGATCCCGCGCTGTCCAGTACCTTCACCGCGTAGACCGTGGCCTCGGGCGCAACGCCAATCACGCCGATACCGTTTTGCCGCGCGGCGATGATGCCGCCAACGTGCGTGCCGTGGCCATGGTCGTCAAACGGCTGCTGCGAACCGTTCACGTAGTTGACGCCATACACGCAGCCGCCGGCTAGATCCTGATGCCCGCAATCGATGCCCGTATCGATCACCGCGACCTTCACGCCGGCGCCGCCCTGGCCGGCTACAAGGGTGGTGGCATTCGGCGCTCCGCCCCAGATGGCCTCGGCGTTGATCTGATTGACGCCGTATTCGAGCGCTTCCACATCGATGGAAACGGCGTCAGGCGGGTCGTCCTCGACGTACCGGACAAACGGCAAGTGACGCAGCCGCTCGGCGTCGCCGGTCACGGCGATGGCGCTACTGATGCCGATGATGCCGCGCACGGTCGCGGCCTGCGCCGGCAGTTCTCTCGCCGCAACAGCGACGTCGGTGACGCCAACGATAAGACGCTGCTGCGCATGGGCAGCGACGCTGAAAAAGGAAAGAGCGACGGCGAGGACTGACACCCGCATGACCATTCGCTTGGCACTCCGGGGGGCACCAAGCCTTCAGCAATGCGTATGCCGGACGGTTGCGCTGGGCTTTCGCAGGTATCGTCGCCCAGCGCTTACGATCTTGTTAGTCTAAACGCCGATTACGTCGACCAGTTCCTTTACGGCTCCGGCTGACTTGTTAAAGGCGGTTTGCTCGTCGGCCGTCAGCTTGATCTGGATGATCTGCTCCACGCCCTTCGCGCCCAGCTTGACCGGCACGCCCACGAACAGGTCGTTGACGCCGTATTCACCCTTCAGGAACACCGAGCACGGCATGATCTTGTGCTGGTCCTTCAGGATCGCTTCGACCATTAGTGCGGCGGAGGCTCCCGGCGCATACCAGGCGCTCGTGCCGACCAGCTTCGTGATCTCGGCGCCGCCGTTGGCAGTGCGCTCACAGATCGCCTTGATGCGCTCCGCCGACATCAGCTCGGTAATCGGAATACCTGCCACCGTTGTGAAGCGCGGCAGCGGCACCATCGTGTCGCCGTGGCCGCCCAGGACGAATGACGAGACGTTTTCGACCGACACGTTCAATTCCATCGCGATGAACGTGCTCATCCGTGCCGAATCCAGCACGCCGGCCATTCCGATCACGCGCTCGCGCGGGAACTTGCTCAGGCGATACACCGCCTGCGACATCGCGTCGAGCGGATTGGCCACCGGGACAATGATGCAGTTCGGCGAGTACTTCACGATCTCGGACGTGACGTCCTGCATGATCTTGTAGTTCACGTTCAGCAGGTCGTCGCGGCTCATGCCGGGCTTGCGCGGCATGCCCGAGGTGATGACGACGACGTCGGAGTTGGCGCTTTCGGAAAAATCCTTGGTGCCGACGCCAATCACGCGCGACGCGGAGCCTTCGATCGGGCACGACTCGTAAATGTCGAGCGCGACGCCGGCCGCTTTCGTATCTGCGATGTCAACGACAACGACGTCAGCCAGCTCTTTCTGCGCGATCGCACGCGCGACTGTTGCGCCGACATTTCCCGCACCGCCAACCACTGTCACTTTCCGATTCATCATTCACTCCGTTAGGTCAGATTCCCTGCGTCACGCGCGACCTTGTTCCCGATGATCCACAGTTTCTGTGGAAAACCTTGTGGAAAAGAGCGTGTGAACGCCATGTATCGCACTTCTTTCCGAACAAATCAGCGGATTGCACCATCCGTGGTGCGTCACTGACGTGTCGAACACGCTATTATATTCACTCCTCATTTCGGATTCCCTACATGCTCATTGTTATCGCCGACGATTTACCAAAGACCGCAGTCGAACTCCTCAAAGCCGAAGGCTGGACCGTTGATGCGAAATCAGGTCGATCACCAGAGGAACTTTCAAAAGATTTAGCCGACGCCGACGCGCTCGTCGTGCGCAGCGCCACGAAAGTCACGCCGGACATCATTGCCGCCGGCAAGAAGCTGAGGGCCATCGCGCGCGCCGGCACCGGTGTCGACAATGTCAACGTCGAAGCTGCCAGCGCACGCGGCATCGTCGTCATGAACGCGCCGGGCGCGAACAGCATCAGCGTCGCTGAGCTCGCCATGGCCCAGCTCTTGTCACTGGCGAGAAAACTTCCCGCCGCGGATGCCTCGATGAAACAGGGCAAGTGGGACAAGAAGAGTTTCCTCGGCGAGGAAGTGCGCGGAAAAGTGCTCGGACTTGCGGGTTTGGGACGCATCGGCCAGGAAGTCGCGCGCCGCGCCCAGTCGTTCGAGATGACGGTCATCGCCCACGACCCGTTCATCGCGTCGAATATCGCTGCCGACCTCAACATCGAGCTCGTGTCGATGGACGATCTCTGCGCCCGCGCCGACTATCTGTCGCTCCACATGCCTGCGACGGCGCAGACCAGGCACACCTTCAACGCCGAACGCCTGGCCAGGTGCAAAAAGGGACTGAAGCTGATTAACACCGCCCGCGGCGAGCTGATTGACGAGGCCGCGCTGATCGAGGCGATCAAGAGTGGCCACATCGGTGGCGCAGCGCTGGATGTGTTCACGGCCGAACCGACGACGGACCACACACTTCAGCAGCTGCCGCAGGTCGTCGCCAGCCCGCATATCGCGGCATCCACGAAGGAAGGCCAGGAATTGGTCGGCGTGGAAACGGCGTCGGCGTTGCGCGATTTCCTGAAAACCGGCGTGATTCGTAACGCGGTTAACTTTCCTTCAATCGCCCCGGAAGAGTTCCAGAAGATTCAGCCGTACGTCGAGCTGGCCAGACAGCTGGGCTCACTGGTTGGTCAAATGGGCGAAGCACGAATCGAGGGCCTGAGCGTTCGCTATTACGGCGAGCTTGCTTCCGGCACGCACCCGCTCCTCGTCAACGCGGCGCTCGTCGGGTTGTTCAAGGCTATCCTCAACGACACGGTGACGGAAGTGAACGCACGCGCGGTCGCGAAAGCCCGTGGTATCGAGCTGACCGAGTCATCCAGCACCCGCGGCCGCACGTTCCGCAGCCTGCTGTCGCTGAAGCTCACGACCAGCGCCGGCGATCGTCATGTGGAGGGCACGGTTGTGCCCGGCTTCGGCCCACGCCTGATCCTGCTGAACGGCGTGCCGCTCGATGCGCAGCTGCCCGGCACGACACTCCTGTTCATGAACAACGACCAGCCCGGCGTCGTCGGCCAGATCGGCACGATCCTGGGCAAGCACGACGTCAACATCGCGAACTTCGGCCTGGGGCGCAGCGAGAGCGGCGCCGTTGCGGCCGTCAACGTCGACGAGCCTGCGGACAAGAAGATCGACGAAGCGGTGATGAGGGAAATACGCGCACTGAAGCCGGTGAAGAACGCCTGGCTCGTGCGAGTGTAGAGGCGGGTCTTTAGACCCGCCTGCAGGCGCGTCTGAAGACGCGCCTCTACGGCAGCCTTAGCGTCTGCGTCACACCGGACGCATCGACGAGCGTGATCGACTGTTCGTCGAGGCGGATGACGCTGTGACCGTTCGACAGCTTATCCCCCGCCTTCGCGAAGACCATCGCTCCGTTGTCGATGACAATTGCCGTCAACACGACGACACCGTTCTCGGTGTTCGAGGCAATCCCTGACAACCTGAAGTTCGGCGCCGGCGGCGCGAGCGGCATCGCCGGCAACGCCACGGCCGCTGGCGTTTCATTGCCATGCAGCTGGTGATCGCGGATCGTCGCGGTGCGCGCAGCATAGACGAATGGATTTCTCCCGCGGCGTGGCAGCGGCGGTTCCGCCATTCGCTCGCGCAGTCTTTCCGCGTGCGGCACCGGAGCCGCGTCCGTGGATCGCGTGGTGATCGAGCTGCGCGGCGATTGCGCGGGCGGAGGGTCGTGCGTCAACGTCGCGCCGATCCAGCCGGCGGCGAGCGCCGCTGAAACCATCACGCCGATCGACCGCGTGGTGAGGGTGACTGCCATTACAGATTTAGGACTACAGGATACGCAATCACGACCCCGGAAACCACGCCCCGCGTGCGCCGATCACCGCAATACCCTGTGGTATGATTCGTCGTGCACCCCAATTCGGTCGAGCGTCTGCCATTCACGCTGACTGAATCGTCGGTCCTCGCTGTCATCCCCGCGAGGTTCCGCTCCACCCGTCTCCCCGGAAAAATTCTCGCGAACATCGCCGGCAAGCCGATGATCGAGCACGTGTATCGGCGCGCCGCGGCGGCGTCGCGGGTGCACGCGGTGATCGTCGCGACCGATGACGAGCGCATCGCCACCGCTGTGCGGGCGTTTGGCGGCGCCGCGTTGATGACGCGCGCCGACCACGTCAGCGGCACCGATCGGATCGCCGAGGTCGTCAGCGCCCTGCCCTGCCGCGCCGTCGTCAACGTGCAGGGCGACGAGCCCTTGATCGAATCCGAAACGATCGATGCGGCCATCGCACCGCTGCTCGCCGACACCTCGGTCGAGATGAGCACGTTGAGCCGGCCGTTCCAGAGCCTCGAAGAGTTCAAGAGTCCTCACGTCGTGAAAGTCGTCACCAACCTCGAAGGCGACGCCCTGTATTTTTCGCGCTCGCCCATCCCCCACCACCGCTCGGAAGGCCTGCCGGCAGGCGCGCGTGCGCATGTGGGGCTATATGTATATCGGCGGGAAACCCTGCTGAAGTTAGCCGGGACCCCCGCCGTTCCGCTGGAAATCGAGGAGTCGCTGGAACAGCTGCGCGCCCTCGCCCTTGGCGTCCGTATCCGTGTCGTCGAAACCCGGCACGCCGGCGCCGGCGTGGATACCCCCGAAGACCTCGAACGTGTTCGCCAAACGATGTTGATTTCTACCCGGACCTGATACCGCCAATGGAAAACAGCGTGCGCCAAACGAAATACATCTTTGTGACCGGCGGCGTGGTGTCGTCGCTCGGCAAGGGCCTGGCCGCGGCGTCGATCGGCGCCCTGCTCGAAGGCCATGGCTACAAGGTCACCCTGCAGAAGTTCGATCCGTACATCAACGTCGACCCGGGCACGATGAGCCCGTATCAGCACGGCGAGGTGTATGTCACGGATGACGGCGCCGAGACGGACCTCGACCTGGGCCACTACGAGCGGTTCACGAGCATGACCGCGACGCGGAACAGCAACTGGACGACCGGCAAGATCTACATGTCGGTGATCCAGAAAGAGCGGCGCGGCGATTACCTCGGCCGCACCGTGCAGGTGATTCCGCACATCACCAACGAGATCAAGGATTGCATCCGCCAGGTGGGACGCGATGCGGACGTCGTGCTCGTCGAAATCGGCGGCACGGTCGGCGACATCGAGAGCCTGCCGTTCCTCGAAGCCATTCGCCAGTTCCGCCAGGACGTCGGGCGCGACAACACGATCTACGTGCACCTGACGCTGGTGCCGTACATCGGCGCCGCCGGCGAGCTGAAGACCAAGCCTACACAGCACAGCGTGCGCGACCTGCGGTCGATCGGTATCCAACCCGACATTCTGCTGTGCCGCACCGATCGCATCCTGGCGCGCGACATCAAGCAGAAGATCGCGTTGTTCTGCGACGTCAACGAGGAAGCGGTGATTACGGCGCGGGACGTCCAGACGATCTACGAAGTCCCGCTCGCGCTCCGCGACGAGGGCCTCGACTCGGTGATCCTCAAATACCTGCACCTGCCGCCGAACGAATCGCACATGCAGCCGTGGGAGGAGCTCGTTCATCGGATCAAGAACCCCGAAGACGAGATCACCATTCACGTCGTCGGCAAGTACACGGGCTACGAGGATTCCTATAAGTCGCTGAACGAGGCGCTGTATCACGGCGGCTTCGCGAACCGCGTGCGCATCAACATCCAGTGGGTCGAGTCCGAAGCCCTCGAGCAGGAAGGCGGCGCGCGCCTGCTCGACGGCTCGGTCGGCATCCTCGTGCCCGGCGGATTCGGATCGCGCGGCACGCGCGGCATGATGAAGGCCTCCGAGTACGCGCGGCAGCACGGCATCCCCTTCTTCGGCATCTGCTACGGGTTCCAGTGGGCGACGGTCGAATACGCCCGCAACGTGTGCGGGCTCGACGGCGCCGATTCGACGGAAGTCGATGAGGCCGCTCCGCACAAGGTGATCTACAAGCTGCGCGACCTGCTCGGCGTCGACGAACTGGGCGGCACCATGCGCCTCGGCCGCTATGCGTGCGATCTCGCGTCCGGATCGCTGGCGCGCAAGATTTACGGCACCGACCTGATCCACGAGCGTCATCGGCATCGCTTCGAGTTCAACTGCCTCTACGAGCCCGCGCTCGCCGAGAAAGGCATGCGCATCTCGGGCCGATCGCCCGACGGAAAATTCGTCGAGATCGCGGAGCTGCCGAGCCACCCCTGGTTCGTCGCGGTGCAGTTCCATCCGGAATTCCAGTCGCGCCCGTTGAAGCCGCATCCGCTGTTTGCGAGCTTCGTCGAGGCGTCGAAGCGGCGAAAACAGGGAGCGCACGACCAGGCCGCTGTCCGCGTCAGCAAGAGTGAGGCGTAAGTGCAGTCAGTGACGCCCGTTTCGGCGGGCGCCGTGTCTTTCGGCACCGGCCACCCGCTCGCGTTCATCCTTGGGCCGTGTGTCATCGAGAGCGAGGGACACGCGATAGAGATTGCCGTCGCGATCGCGGATATCGCGAAGCGTGTCGGCGTGCCGGTCGTCTTCAAAGCGTCCTTCGACAAGGCGAATCGCACGTCGATCACGTCATATCGCGGCCCGGGTCTCCAGGAAGGCGTGCGCGTGCTCGGCAAGGTCAAGGAGCGCACCGGCCTGCCCATTCTCACCGACATCCACGATGCGAGTCAGGCCGCGCCCGCCGCGAAGGTCGCCGACATCCTGCAGATCCCCGCGTTTCTGTCCCGGCAGACTGATCTCATCGTCGCCGCCGCGAAAACCGGCCGCGTCGTCAACATCAAGAAGGGCCAGTTCCTCGCGCCGAAGGACATGAAACACGCGATCGCGAAGGTCACCGACAGCGGCAACACGAGAGTGATCGTGACCGAGCGCGGCGCCTCCTTCGGCTACAACAATCTCGTGGTCGATCCGCGATCGTTCCCGATGCTTCGCGCGCTCGGCTACCCCGTCGTCTTCGATGTCACGCACAGCCTGCAGCTGCCCGGGGCCGGCGACGGCGTCACCGCGGGCCTTGCCGAGTACCTCGAGCCGATGGCGCAGGCCGGTGTGGCCGCGGGCGTCGACGGCGTGTTCATGGAAGTGCACGAGGAGCCCAGCCGCGCCAGGAGCGACGCCGCCAACGCTCTCAAGCTCGATCGCCTCGAGCCCCTCCTCCGCCGCCTGGTCGCCCTTGATAAGATCGTCCGCAATGCCTGATCTCACGCTCGCCCGCAAGGTCCTGCAGACCGAGGCGGCCGCGGTGCTCGCGCTCGTCGACCGCCTCGACGATCGCTTCGCCGAAGCGGTGTCGCTGATCGTCCGCTGCAAGGGCCGCGTCATCGTCACGGGCATGGGCAAGTCCGGCATCATTTGCCGCAAGCTGGCGGCGACTCTGGCGAGCACAGGAACGCCGGCGTTCTTCCTGCATCCCGCCGAGGCCGTGCACGGCGATCTGGGCGTGATCCAGTCGGACGATGTCGTCATCGCGATGTCGTACAGCGGCGAGACCGAAGAGCTCACCCGCGTGCTCGAGACGCTGAAACGAATCGGCGCGGTGCTGATCGCGATGACCGGCGCGACCAAATCCACGCTCGCGCAAGCGGCGAACGTCGCCCTCGATTGCAGCGTGTCCGAAGAAGCGTGCCCGATGAACCTGGTGCCGACGGCGAGCACGACCGCCGCCCTGGCGATGGGCGACGCGCTCGCGATGACGGTACTCGTCGAGAAGGGCTTCAAGCCTGAAGACTTCGCCAACCTTCATCCCGGCGGCAAACTCGGCAAGCGGTTGATGCGCGTCGAGCAGCTGATGCACGGCGGCGATTCGCTGCCGGTCGTGCAGCTGCACACCGCGATGAAGGACGTGATCTACGAGATGTCACGCAAGGGCCTCGGCATGACGTCGGTCGTCGAAAAGGACGGCCGGCTCGCCGGCATCATCACCGACGGCGACCTGCGGCGAAAGATGGGGGTCACGCCGAACATCAGCGAGTTGACCGCCCGCGATGTCATGACCCCGAACCCGGTCGCGATTCCACACTCGACGATGGCGGTTGAGGCGCTGGCGATGATGGAACAGCGCAAGATCACGTCGATCGTGGTGATCGACGCCGATCGCCGCGTCGAGGGTGTCGTGCACCTGCACGACCTCTGGCGCACGGAAATGGTTTGACGCCGTGAACTTCGGCGATTCCCTCCCGCTGCTCGCCGCGCTGGTCACGCTGCTGCTCGGCCTCGCCATCGGCAAGGCCTGGGAGCGCTACAAGCTGCGCGACGGCAAGTGGATCGATCGCCGCCGCGCCAAGGATTCCCATCACTACGTGCTCGGCCTGAACTTCCTGGTCTCGAACCAGATCGATCTGGCGATCGAGGAGCTGAGCCAGGCAGCGCGCGTCGACTCCGACGCCCTCGAGATCCACCTGATTCTCGGCAACGTGCATCGTGAGCGCGGCCAGGTCGCGCGCGCCATCCAGGTGCACCAGGCGCTGTTGCAGCGGCCGAAGCTGACCAAGATCGAGCACGCCTACATCCTGCTGTGCCTCGGCCTCGACTTCAAGCGCGGCGGGTTCGTCGATCGCGCGCTCGAAGCGTTCAACGAGGTGATCCGCATGGATCCGTCGAATCAATACGCGCTGCTCTACCTCCAGAAGCTCCACGAGGAGCAGCACCAGTGGGCGGACGCGCATCGCATCCGCAAGCAGCTGGTCGCGCTGAGCGGTCCCGACACGCAGCCGCGCAACCAGGCGATCCTCGCGTTTCTCGAGAACGAGCTCGGCACCGAGGCGCTGCGGCACGGCGATCGCGGCCACGCGGCGCGGCACTTCCAGTCGGCGATCGAGCAGGATCCGGATACGACGCCGGCCTACCTGAATCTTGGCGATGTGCGCTTCCTCGAGGGCGATCTCAGGGGCGCCGAGGCCGCATGGGACGGCCTGATGGCGCGTTCGCCCGAGCGGGCCTATCTCGCCTTCGATCGGCTCGAGCGTCTCTATGAGCAACACGGGCAGCCGCAGCGCTTCGAAGAGCGCTGCCAGCGCCTGATCGCCGCCAACCCGCAGGACTGGCGCGCGCGCCTGGCCATTGGCCGGCACCTGGCCGCGCGCGATCGCAACGCCGAGTCATTCGAGTTTCTGATCGCGGCGCTCGAACAGAACCCGCACGGCCTCACCGTGCACCAGGCGATCTGGAATGTGCTGCTGAAGCTCGATTTGAATCGCGCGCTGGTGCAGCGCTACATCGAGTCGGCGCGCTCGTCAGTGTTCTTCCTCGACCCGCACGTCTGCCTCAAGTGCCACTACCGCAGCACCGATCTGCTGTGGCAATGCCCGCATTGTCACGAATGGAATTCGTTCGTCGAGGAACGGATTGCTCCAGCCAAGGAAGCGACCGTGGAGATGTAGCAGCCGCCGTCAGGCGGATTGTTGCTGTCGCTGGTCGATTCTTCCTATTTCGCGGTCAGCTTCTTGATCAGATCGTCGACCTGCGCGTTGGTGTCTTCGAAGCTGCCGACGTTGTTGATCACATAGGTCGCCTTCTTGACCTTTTGATCGATCGGCAGCTGCGCGGCCAGCCGCTTCTCGGCATCTTCCTTCGACAGCTTGTTGCGCTCCATCAGCCGCTGCAGCTGCATCTCCCGGGGGCAGGCCACCACCACGACCGCATCGAATTCCTTTTCGCGTCCGGTCTCGTAAACCAGCGGAATATCGGCAACCGCAAACGGCGTCCGTTTGGGCAGCGCCGCGAAGAACTCGCTGATGGCTTTGATGACCGCGGGATGGATGATGGCTTCGAGATCGAGGCGGGCGCGCTTGTCCTTGAAGACAATTTGCGCCACCCTCACGCGGTCCATGGTGCCGTCGCGCCGCACCGCGTCTGGACCGAATCGCTTGCGGATCGCGGCCAGCGCCGGTGATCCCGGCGTCACCACTTCGCGGGCGAGGACGTCAGCGTCCACCATGGGTATTCCGGCCGCGCGCATGCGAGACGCGACGTACGTCTTCCCCGTCGCAATTCCGCCCGTCAGCGCAATCTTCCGGATCACATCCCCGCCTTTCCCAATGCTCTAAGTTCCGCGGCCGCGACGGTGTTTCTCAGCACCATCGCGACGGTTAATGGACCAACGCCGCCCGGCACCGGCGT
>Ga0310885_10000274_pt1 | contig 11930 bp, 10 predicted proteins | sample T60D2metaG_FD_203445 | JGI IMG/M metagenome (GOLD analysis project Ga0310885, IMG submission 203445) | Lab incubated soil microbial communities from West Virginia University Organic Research Farm, Morgantown, WV, United States - T60D2 | ecosystem: Environmental > Terrestrial > Soil >...
CCGTACGCTCGCTGCCGAGCATGGCATGGGCGCGATGGAAGGCCTGGCCGACTATGGCGCGCATCATGCCTTGATGCCCGGCCACGTCGCCGCGACCCGCGCCTGTCTTGAACATATGGGTGAAGCGCTAGTCAGCGACGGCGGCCTGCACGACCGCGAATCGATTCTCGCGGCATTGGCGATTCGGCTCCACTAGGCATCTACCTTTCGCCTCGCGCATTATGGCGGGGCTATGCGCGCCTTTTCCCAGCTGCTCGATGACCTGGTCTACACCAGATCGCGCAATTCGAAGCTCAAGCTGATCGGCGAATATCTCAGGACCACTCCCGATCCTGATCGCGGCATGGCCCTCGCTGCCCTGACCGGGACGCTAGACATTCCGGCGGTCAAGCCATCACAGGTGCGGCAGCTGGCGGAAGAACGGGTCGACCCTGTGCTCCTTCACATGAGCCGCGACTATGTCGGTGACATGGCCGAGACCGTCTCTCTTTTATGGCCGGGACCGGAAGGTGAAGCTTGCGCACTGGACGATGGCACGATCCGAATATCCGATGCCGTCGACCGCCTTCGCCTGGCCAACCGAACGGATGCTCCCGGCATCCTGGCTGCCATGCTGGATCATCTCGATGTATCGGGCCGGTTCGCCCTGCTGAAACTTGCCACCGGCGCGCTTCGCGTCGGCATCTCCGCCCGGCTCGCCAAGCAGGCGCTGGCTGACGCCTTCGGGCTCGAAGTCGAGCAAGTCGAAGAGATATGGCACGGGCTGAAACCGCCCTATCGCGAGCTATTCGACTGGGGCGAGGGCAAGGCCTCCCAGCCGACCTCGCGTGACGTTCCGGTGTTCCGGCCGTTCATGCTCGCCCATCCGCTGGAAGATGCGCGCGTCAGCCTCGACGATTATGCCGCCGAGTGGAAATGGGACGGGATTCGCGTCCAATTGGTTCATGCGGGAGCCCAGACCCGGCTATACAGCCGCACGGGCGATGACATTGGCGCCAGCTTTCCTGACATAGCCTCCGCTTTCGCTCTGCCGGCGGTGCTCGATGGCGAGCTGTTGGTTCGGGGCGAGGCCCAGGGCGGCGATATTCACGGCGGCGCGGCGGCGAGCTTCAACGCCCTGCAGCAACGGCTGGGGCGCAAGACTGTCAGCGCCAAGTTGCAGGGCCAATATCCTGCCTTCGTTCGGCTCTACGACATATTGTTCGACGGGGACGAGGATCTGCGGCCGCTGCCCTGGGCCGATCGCCGGGCCCGCCTAGAAGCCTTCATCGACAGGCTCGACAATGATCGTTTCGACCTGTCGCGCCTGATCGAGGCCGCCAGCTTCGAAGATCTGGAGGAGATGCGGCTCGGCGTCCGAGAGGAAGGGGTCGAGGGCATCATGTTGAAGCGCCGGGACTCGCCCTATGTCGCCGGGCGCAAGGCAGGCCTGTGGTACAAATGGAAGCGCGACCCGCTGACCGCCGATTGCGTGCTGATGTATGCCCAGCGTGGGTCGGGCAAACGGTCCAGCTATTACAGCGATTACACCTTCGGCTGCTGGACCGAAAGCGGTGAGCTCCTGCCGGTCGGCAAGGCCTACTTCGGCTTCACCGACGAGGAACTGAAATGGCTCGATCGCCATGTTCGCAACCACACCGTCAACCGGTTCGGACCGGTTCGTGAGGTCGATAAGAGCCTGGTCCTGGAAGTGGCATTCGATTCCATTCACCGCTCGACCCGGCACAAGTCGGGTCTCGCCATGCGGTTCCCGCGGATCAGCCGGATCCGCACCGACAAGCCGGCAAATGAGGCCGACCGCATTGCCACGCTGCTGTCACTTGCCACCTGATTCCGACCGGTTAGGTTGCGCCTAATTTCCGGGGAGAGGATCCATGTTTCGTTCGGCCTTATTTGTCGCCGCCTTGTTGGCGACCACGTCAGCCAACGCCGAAACCTACGCCATCCAGGCCGGCCGTCTGATTGTCGATGCCGCCAGCCCTGAGCGTGGGCCGTCGACCGTGGTCGTCGAGAATGGCCGTATCGCGCGCATCGAGGACGGCTTCACCACGCCTGCCGGCGCAACCGTCGTCGACCAGCGCAGCCGAACCGTCATGCCCGGCCTGATCGATGTCCACGTTCACCTGACCCAGAACAGCGGCGAGCCCTGGTATATCGGCTTCACCAAGAAATATTCGAATGCCTATTCCACGACTCTCGGCTTGACCCACGCCCTCGACATGGCGCGCGCCGGCTTCACCACGGTTCGCGACCTCGGGGCCGATACCAGCGCCATCATTGCGGTGCGCGACGCGGTCGCGGAAGGCCGGTTTCCAGGGCCGAGAATAAGGGTTTCAGGCGCCCCGCTGTCGATCATCGGCGGCCATGCCGACACTGCCACGGGCCTGCCTCCCGAATTGGCGGAAGCCGTGAATGAGGCGCACCTCAACTCTTCGGTCTGCACCGGCGTGGAGGAGTGTCAGAAGGTCGTTCGCCAGCTGGCCGCAGCAGGTGTGGACGTGATCAAGATCATGGCGACGGGGGGCGTGCTGGATCCCGGCGCCAGCGGCCTCGAGCAGCATTTCACCGACGCTGAAATGAAGGCCATCTGCGACATGGCGCACTCGCTGGGCCTTAAGGTCGCGGCTCACGCACATGGCGCGCGCGGAATCCTGGGCGCGACGGTCGCGGGCGTCGATTCGATCGAGCATGGCACTTTCATTGACCAGGCCGGCGCCAACGCCATGAAAGCCCGGGGAACCTATTATTCGGCCACCTTGATGGCGTTCAGCGGCGTGCAGGGCCTGATCGGCACCGGCAAGCTTGCGCCTGAATCGGAGGCCAAGGCCAGGACGACGTTCGAAGTCTGGGGCAAGGGCCTGAACCTTGCCTACCGCACGGGCGTCAAGATCGCGCTTGGGACCGATAGCGCGGTCGCTCCGCACAGCCTTGCCAATCGCGAACTCGGCCTAATGGTGAGCAAGGGGGGCATGACCCCGCGCGACGCACTGATTGCGGCGACCAAGGGCGGCGCCGACCTGCTCGACCTGAAGAATGAAACCGGCACGCTCGAGACCGGCAAATCGGCCGACTTGATCGCGGTCGACGGCGATCCGCTGTCCGACCCCGCAGCGGTGACACATGTCGGCTACGTCATGGTGATGGGCAAGCCGATCCCAATGCAGTGAGGGTCGGCCAACGAAAAGCCCGCCCGGATCGCTCCGGACGGGCTCATCTGTCCCCGCTCAATTAAGCAGTTAGGCGAGCGGCTGCAGGTTCACCGCTGCATATTTGCCGCGCCGGTCGACCTCGATGTCGAACTCGAACCGGTCGCCCTCGTTGATCGTTGGCAGGCCGGCACGTTCGACCGCCGAGATGTGGACGAATGCGTCAGGCTGGCCGTCGTCGCGGCTGATAAAGCCGAAGCCCTTCATCGAGTTGAAGAACTTGACGGTCCCCTGGGCCTTCTCGCCGGTCAGCTGCCGCTGCGGGCCGCCGCCGAAACCGCCGCCGGCGCCGCCTTCGCGCGGAGCTGCCGAGCGAACGATTTCCATCGGCTCGCCTTCGATCTTGAGGTTGGTCGCCGAGATACGGCCACCACGATCGACCAGCGTGAAGTCCAGCGGCTGGCCATCGGCCAGGTCGGTCAGGCCGGCCTGCTCGACCGCGGAAATGTGAACGAACACATCTTCGCCGCCGTCGTCGCGAACGATGAATCCAAAACCCTTCTGCGGGTTGAAGAATTTGACGACGCCCTTGCCTTCGCCAACGACCTGGGGAGGCATTCCGCCACCCGCGCCGCCGCGGAAACCGCCGCCGCCGCCGGCACCGCCGCCGAAGCCGCCGCCGCCGCCGCCGCCGCGATATCCGCCACCGCCGCCGCCGCCGCCGAAGCCGCCGCCGGCGCGATAGCCACCGCCGCCGCCGCCGCCGCGGTCGCCAAAGCCACCGCCGAATCCGCCACGATCACTGGGACCGCGGTCGAATCCTCCAAACTCTTCGCCACCACCGAAACTATCGCGCTTGTCACGGCCGCGTCCGCCGCGGTCACCCTTACGCCCTCGATCGAAACCCATAAAAATTCAAACTCTCTTGTGCCCCAATAGTCATTAAACCAACGCGCTGGGCCTGTGGCGCAACCGGCAGAACGCGCAGAATCATCTACACGTACGCCGAAGTCCCTACAGGAAAAATGGCGCTTATCCTAGAGACTCCATGGTTAAGGCTGGCAAGCCCCACCCCGATGCGACTAGAGGGGTGGGAAATGAACGCCGTCACCACTGGTTCAGGCGGTGGCGGTAAACAGCAACCGGAACTGTCATGGCGATCCATTTTCACGAAGAAGACTTGCCTTCGGCCAATCTGTTCGCGGCGGATGCGGCGATAGCGGTGGATACCGAGGCGATGGGGTTGGTGCCGGGCCGGGACCGGCTTTGTCTGGTGCAGCTATCCGACGGATCTGGAGACGAGCATCTGGTGCGGTTCGCACCCGACAGCGATTTCGCGGCACCTAATCTCAAGGCGCTGCTGGCCGACCCCGAACGGCTCAAGCTCTATCATTTCGCCCGCTTCGACGTCGCGATCATGCGTGCCTATCTCGGCATCATGGCTACGCCACTTTATTGCACCCGCACCGCTTCGCGGCTGGTGCGGACCTATACCGACCGGCATGGCCTCAAGGAGCTGGTCAAGGAGATGCTCGGGACTGACCTTAGCAAGCAGCAACAGACAAGCGATTGGGGTGCTCCGGAAATCAGCGAGGCCCAACGCGAATATGCCGCCAGCGATGTCCGCTACCTCCACCGGCTGAAGGAGCAGCTGGACGAGCGGCTGGCCCGCGAGAACCGGGAGGATCTTGCGCAAGCCTGTTTCGACTTCATTCCTGCTCGGGCACTGCTCGACCTGGCCGGCTGGGCCGAGGCCGACATCTTTGCTCATGATGGCTGAGAGACGTGTCCGAAGCCGCCAACAGAAAACATGAGATCAAGCGCCACTGGGCCGAGCCGGGGGGACGTCACGACGCGGTCATCCGCGCCACCAAATATGGCCTTCCGCTGGTCATCCTGGTGTTGCTTGTCCTGCTGGCGATTGCACCGTTCGAGCGTCGCGGCGACGTCAGCTTCATTCTCGACAAGAACAAGGTCGCCGAAGCCAAGGAGCGGATGCGGGTTGAGCAGGCGCGCTATGTCGGCGAGGACAATAAGGGCCAGAAGTTCGAGATCGTTGCCGACCGGGCGGTACAGCAATCGAGCAATGTGCCGGTGGTCAATATCGAGGGAGTGCACGCCCGGCTAAACCTGTCGCGCGGCCCGCTCAGCATCGCTGCCCTCAAGGGTCGTTACGACCTGGAGGGCGAAAAAGTGTCGGTCGACGGGCCGGTCCATGTGGTCGGGCCCGATGGCTACAGCCTGGCCACGCACGACGTGCAGGTCGACCTCGACAAGCGGACCATGCAATCGCGGGGCGCGGTCAATGGCACCATGAAGCTCGGCCAGTTCCAGGCAGGACAGCTTAGCGCCGATCTCGATGAGCGGACCGTCCGCCTGGACCATGGAGTTCGCTTGAAAATCTATCAGGGGGCGGTCAGATGAAGCGTATGAAGTCAAAGCGTTTCATTCCGATCGCGGCACTTGCCCTGATCGCCGCCGGATCGGCCTTCGCCCAACAAGGGGTGTCCGCGCTCAAGGGTCATGACAGCCGGGCCCCGATCGACCTGTCGGCGGACCGCGCCGAGGCCCAGGATCGCGCCGACCGCGCGATTTTCTCCGGCAATGTGGTGGTCAAGCAGGGCGAGCTGACGCTCCGTACGGCCCGGCTGACCGTTGCCTATGCCAGCCAGAATGGAATCGACATCAACCGGATTGATGCCAGCGGCGGGGTGACGGTGGTCAGTCCGAGTGAAACGGCGACCGGCGATTTCGGCGTTTACGACCTCGACCAGGGCCTGATCACCTTGGTCGGCGATGTCCGGCTTGAGCGCGGCGGTTCGTTCCTCAGCGGCGGACGGCTGACGATAGATCTCGACACCGGACGTGCGGTGATGGACGGCGGCCTGCGCGGCATCAACCAGGGCGGCGGCGGCCGGGTGACCGGACGCTTCACCGTTCCCCAGCGCAGCAATCGGCCGCAATGAACGAGGCGGCGCCTTTCGAGTCCCAGGCCGGCCCAGCCGGCACGACGATGCGCGGGCTGGAAGTGCGCTCGATTGCCAAGAGCTATGACCGGCGGGCGGTCCTGCATGACGTGTCGCTGCACGTTGAACGCGGAGAAGTAGTCGGCCTGCTCGGCCCAAATGGCGCCGGCAAGACTACCAGCTTCTATTCGGTGATGGGCCTGGTCCGGCCCGATGCGGGCCGCATTTTTCTCGACGGGCGCGACATCACCAACCTGCCGATGTACCGGAGGGCGATCCTCGGGCTTGGCTATCTGCCACAGGAAACATCGATCTTTCGCGGGCTGACGGTCGAGCAGAACATCCGGGCGGTGCTTGAAGTGGACGAACCCGACCGACAGGAAAGGGAAGCGCGGCTTGAGCAATTGCTCGGGGAGTTCGGCCTCACCCACTTGCGCGACGCCCCGGCGATGGCGCTTTCGGGCGGCGAGCGGAGGCGATGCGAGATCGCCCGGTCGCTGGCGGCCGAGCCCACGATCATGCTGCTGGACGAGCCGTTCGCGGGAATCGACCCAATTTCGATCAGTGACATCCGCCAATTGGTGATGGAACTGAAGCAGCGCGACATCGGGGTGCTGATCACCGACCACAATGTCCGCGAGACGCTCGATATCGTTGATCGCGCCTGCATCATTTATGACGGCCAGGTGCTGTTCGAAGGAACCCCGCAGGCGCTGGTCGCCGACGAGAATGTGCGGAGGCTCTATCTTGGCGAAAGCTTCGCCCTCTAACGGAAGAGCCTGATCATCATGGGGCTCGGCCCGCGTATCGACCTTCGCGTTTCGCAGCAGCTGGTGATGACCCAGCAGCTGCAGCAGGCAATCAAGCTGCTGGCGCTGTCGAACCTGGAGCTCGAAGCAGTGATCGCCGAAGAGCTGGCCAAGAATCCGCTGCTGGAAGCGCGGCCTGGGGAAGGCGGCACCGCCAGCGACACGATCGTCCGCGAGGATCGCGAATATGGCGACGAGGCCGCCGATCCGACCGGATCCGACGAGCTGATCGGCAACAAGCTGGGGACGGAAGATTCGCCGGTCGACATGGACTGGCAGGCTGCGGCGCTGGAGGTCGACAGCTTTGCCGACGTCGGCGGCGGTCCGGGCGGCGACGAGGCATTTGATTTCGATCGGCTGGAGGGCGGCGATTCCGGCTTGTCGGAGCATTTGCTGGCACAGCTCCAAGGAATCGGCGGGACGATCGGCCGGTTGGCCGAAGCCATCGTCAAGGAATTGGAAGAGACTGGCTACCTCGGCACGGCGTTGAGGCTGATTGCCGAGGAATGCGAAGCCGGCCTCAACGAAACAGAGGAGGCCTTGGCCCTGGTCCAGTCCCTGGACCCGCCCGGCATCGCCGCTCGCAGCCTGGAGGAATGCATCGCGCTGCAGGCCAGGGCAGCCGACCGCTACGACCCGGCGATGGCCCGGCTGATCGCCAACCTCGACCTGTTGGCCAAGGGGCGCATGGCCGACCTTCGCCGCATCTGCGGGGTCGATGAGGAGGACCTTGCCGACATGGTCCGGGAGCTTCGGGCCTATGATCCCAAGCCAGGCTGCCGTTTTGTCAGCAAGGAACCCGACGCGATAACTCCGGATGTATTTATCCGGCGCACCAGTAATGGCTGGCTGGTTGAACTCAACAATGCCGCCCTGCCGAAGGTGCTCGTCAACCGCCGCTATCATACGGAACTGAAGCGGGGGCCGCAGGACAAAGCGTCGAAGGCCTGGCTCGGCGAGTGCCTGGCCAGTGCCAACTGGCTGGTGAAGGCGCTCGACCAGCGAGCCCGGACGATCGTCAAGGTGGCGAGCGAGATCGTCAAGCAACAGCAGGGGTTCTTCGAGCGAGGGGTGTCGGCCCTCAGGCCGCTGACCCTGGCCAAGGTCGCAGAGGCAATCGAGATGCACGAGTCGACTGTCAGCCGGGTGACATCGAACAAATATCTGGCCTGCGACCGCGGCCTGTTCGAACTTAAATATTTCTTTGGATCAGGCGTTGCCAGCGAAGGCGGAGAAGGCGCCGCCGCCGAGGCGGTCAAGGCGGCGATCAAGGACATCATTGATCATGAAACCGATGTGCTTAGCGACGATGCCATTGCCGCGATGCTCAAGGACAAAGGCATGGACGCCGCCCGCCGGACGGTCGTCAAATATCGCGAGGCGATGGGAATTGGCTCTTCGATCCAGCGCCGCCGGCAGCGAAAGATGGTTGCCGGCTAGAGCGCCACTCTAGCCCAGATCGGCAAATGGTCGCTGGCCTTGCGTGCCTCGCTACTGGCGTGCACCCCGGCTGCTTCGATCGCCAGCGCCTGGTCGACGAAAATCCGGTCGAGCGCCGCGATTGGCCGGCGGGAATGGAAGCTTGGACCGGTCGGGGCGACGCGGTAGCTGCCATTGAGCTCTCGGTGGAAGCCACCGGCGTCGCGCCATTCGTTGGTATCCCCCATCATGATCGTCGGCATCTTCTGCGGCCGCTGGTGGATTGCCTCCAGGATGGCGCGCATCTGCCGCCGGCGCCACAGGCCGCTAAGGTCGAGGTGCATGCCGATCACCCGCACGGGCCGGTCGCCGATCAACAGCTCGGCCATTACCGCGCCGCGCGGCTCCAGCATCGGCAAGTCCAGGGCAGCGACGTCCATTATGTCGACATGCCTTTTCACCAGCAGGGCGTTGCCGTGCCAGCCAAGGTTTCGGGTATTGAGCTTGAGCAGCCTTTCGGCCTGCTTGCCCCCTGGCAGCCCCTCCAACGTGCGGCGATGGCGGACCCGCAGCGGAACTGGCTTGTAGAGGCCGTGCTCGTCGATCAGCTCGTGCGGTACCGCGGCGCCGCGGCCGCCGATCCGCTTGTCTGCTTCCTGCAGCGCGACCACATCCGCATCGATTTCCTGCAGGACGTGGAGCACCCGGTCGGGCCGGCGCCGGCGATCAGTTCCGATCGCCTTGCGCATATTGTAGCTGGCGACGGTAATGGTCGGACCGCTGGTCATTGCCTCGCCAACCCCTGCCGCAGAGCGCGGTTCCTTAAACGTCGAGGTTGGCGACGGAGAGGGCATTCTCCTGGATGAATTCGCGCCGCGGCTCGACCACGTCACCCATCAGCCGGGTAAAGATCTCGTCGGCGACATCGGCCTGGTCGGCTTCTACCCGGAGCAGCGAGCGGTTCGACGGATCGAGCGTGGTTTCCCACAACTGCTCGGCGTTCATTTCGCCCAACCCTTTGTAGCGCTGGAACTTGAGGCCTTTGCGCCCCGCGGCAAGCACGGCGTCGAGCAGCTCTGACGGCCGGGTGATCTGGATCGTCTTGCCCTTGCTGTCCTGTTCCTCGGCTGCCTCTTCGCCCTCTTCTGGCGGCGCTTCCTGAACGGCCGATTGCTTGAATGTCCGGAGCTGGGCCGGCGCGGCATAGGTCGTCGCCTGCTCTTCGGCGATCGAATGCAATTTGCGAGCCTCGGCAGAGACGATGAACGAGGGCTCGATGACGTAGGCGTCGGTCACGCCGCGCCACAAGCGCTTCAAGACATAGCTGCCATCAACCGCCAGTTCCCCGCTCCACTGACCTTCGGGATCGCCACGGCCCAGCCACTCGGCCACCCAAGCGACCGCCTGGGAGCGCTTGGACTCGTCAAGCTTGGGATCGAGCGCGCCGTTGATCGCCAGCGCCTCGAGCAATGCGGGGTCGTAACGCTTGGGCGCATAGGCCATCAGGGTGCGGATACGCCGGGCATGGTCGACCAGCGTCTTGAGATCGCGGCCTGACCGCTGGCCCTCGGCAGTCTCCAGGACCATGCCTTCAAGCCCGGCCTCTTCCAGATAATCGTCGAGCGCTGCGTCGTCCTTCAAATAGACCTCCGAGCGGCCGCGCGATACTTTGTAGAGCGGCGGCTGGGCGATCATCAGGTGGCCCTTTTCGATCAATTCCGGCATCTGCCGGTAAAAGAAGGTCAAGAGCAGGGTACGGATATGGGCGCCGTCGACGTCGGCGTCGGTCATGATCACGATCTTGTGATAGCGAAGCTTCTCGAGGTTGAATTCCTCCCGGCCGATGCCGGTGCCGAGCGCCTGGATGATGGTGCCGATTTCCTTCGACGACAGCATCCGGTCGAACCGGGCCCGCTCGACGTTGAGGATCTTGCCCCGCAAGGGCAGGATCGCCTGGTACTTGCTGTTCCGCCCCTGCTTGGCGGAGCCGCCGGCGCTATCGCCCTCGACAAGGAATAGCTCGGATAGCGCCGGATCCTTTTCGGCGCAGTCGTGAAGCTTGCCGGGCAGCGAGGCGATGCCCATCACCGACTTGCGGCTGGCCTCGCGCGCCTTGCGAGCGGCCTCGCGCGCAGCGGCGGCATCGATGATTTTCTGGACGATCGAGCGGGAATGGGCCGGATTCTCTTCCAGCCATTCGGCCAGCTTGTCGGCCATCAGGCTTTCCAGCGGCTGGCGCACTTCGGAGCTGACCAGCTTGTCCTTGGTTTGGCTGCCGAACTTGGGATCGGGCAGCTTGACCGAGACGATGGCGGTCAAGCCTTCGCGCATGTCCTCACCCTGGAGGTTAATCTTCTCGCGCTTCAGGATGCCGGACTTGTCGGCGTAATTATTGAGGGTGCGGGTCAGCGCCGCACGAAAGGCAGCGAGGTGCGTGCCGCCGTCCCGCTGCGGGATGTTGTTGGTGAAGCAGAGGACGTTTTCGTAATAGCTGTCGTTCCACTCCAGCGCGACATCGATGCCGACATCGTCGCGTTGCCCGTGGATCGCGATCGGATCGGGAAACAGCGGCGTCTTGGCGCGGTCGAGATATTTGACGAAGGCCGCAATGCCGCCCTCGTAGAATAGCTCATGCTCGACCCGGTCGGCATGCCGGGCATCGGCCAGGACCAGCCGGACACCCGAATTCAGGAACGCCAGCTCGCGAAAACGATGCTCGAGCCGTTCGAAGTCGAACTCGATAATCTTGAACGTCTCGGGGCTCGGCAGGAAGGTAACGCGGGTGCCCTTCTTGCCTTCGGCCTTGCCAACGACCTTCAACGGCGCCTCGGCATCGCCGTGGCGGAAGCGCATGTAATGCTCTTCGCCATCGCGCCAGATGGTGAGGTCAAGCCATTCGCTAAGCGCATTGACCACGCTGACGCCGACGCCGTGGAGGCCGCCGGAAACCTTATAGGCATTGTCGTCGCTGGTGTTCTCAAACTTTCCGCCGGCATGAAGCTGGGTCATGATGACTTCGGCCGCGGACACGCCTTCCTCCGCGTGGATGCCGGTCGGGATGCCGCGGCCATTATCCTCGACGCTGACCGATCCGTCCGGGTTCAGCGTGATCAGGATTCGGTCGCAGTGACCTGCCAGCGCCTCGTCGATCGCATTGTCGCTGACCTCGAACACCATGTGATGAAGGCCCGAACCATCGTCGGTGTCGCCGATGTACATGCCGGGGCGCTTGCGCACCGCGTCGAGGCCCTTGAGGACCTTGATGCTGTCGGCGCCATATTCACTTTGGTTCGGATCAGTAGCCATGGATCATTCGATAGGGGGAAAAGTCACAAAAGTCTCACTCAAACGCGCGCGTACGCGCGCACGCGCGAGCAGGCATATTCGAATATAGGAATTCGCCCGCCTGTCTTGGAGATCGAGACCATCGATCCCGGGCCTGGCAGGCGAATTCCAACGTTGCAAAGCGCGTCAGCCCTGGGCCCGCTGGAAGCGGCCCGGTCCGCCGCGACGGCCGCCCTTGAACGGCCGCTTGCCGCCAGTGCCTTCCGGACGATGAGCGGGATGTGCGCCGGCCCGTTGCGGGTGCC